>Ga0213821_1000147_pt1 | contig 48734 bp, 43 predicted proteins | sample MC6MC0909MG_FD_179894 | JGI IMG/M metagenome (GOLD analysis project Ga0213821, IMG submission 179894) | Enriched soil aggregate microbial communities from Iowa State University, Ames, United States - MC6-MC0909-MG | ecosystem: Environmental > Terrestrial > Soil > Unclassified | place: USA: Iowa...
GCCCCGGCAACGCCGTGTTGATCAAGTCCGCCTACCCGTGGCTGGACGCCCTCTCCGATGCCAACAGCCTGGCGCAGATGCAGCTGAACAACCCTGACGCCAACGGCAACATCCGCCCAGACGAGCGCCTATGCGCCGGGCAGACCTTGCTCTGCCGCGCGCTTGGCCTGAAAGTGCCGCACTGGGACGCCAAGCGCTTCGACCCGGATCGCCTCTATGTCGAAGACTGCGCCATCAGTGTGCCGCAGATCATCCAATGCACGCGCCTGGGCATCCCGCACGGGCGCGACGAACACCTGCCGTACCGTTTCGTCGATGCTCAATTTGCCCGCTTTTGCACACGGAACCCGCTGCGTCGGGGCCAAGTCGAAGGCCGGGACTACTTCATTCTGGAACAAGGAAGCTGACTCATGGGCCAATGGCTCGACAGCCTGACCGGCTGGCTCAGCGCCAACCCGCAGTGGCTTGGCCTGGCAATCTTTCTGGTGGCATGCATCGAATGCCTGGCCATCGCCGGCATCATCGTACCGGGCACAGTGCTGCTGTTTGCGGTCGCGGTGCTCGCCGGTAGTGGCGCCTTCACCCTCGGTGAAACCCTGCTGCTGGGCTTTGCCGGCGGGCTGCTCGGCGATGCGCTGTCCTACAGCATCGGCAAGTACTTCCACCAGAACATCCGCCGCCTGCCACTGATCCGCCATCACCCGGAATGGATCGGCAGCGCCGAGACCTACTTCCAGCGCTACGGAATCGCCAGCTTGCTGGTCGGGCGCTTCATTGGCCCACTGCGGCCAATGCTACCGATGGTCGCGGGCATGTTCGACATGCCCCTGCCGCGCTTTATCGCCGTCAGCATTGTGGCTGGCGCCGGTTGGTCGGTGGCCTACCTGCTGCCCGGCTGGGCCACGGGCGCGGCCATGCGCCTGCCCTTGCCCGAAGGCTTCTGGCTCGATGCCGGGCTGATCGCCGGGACACTGGCGGTACTGATCGGCCTAAGTCTCAATAGCAGCATCCGCGACCAGCGCCATGGCACCCGCTTGATCGCCGCCCTGAGCTTCCTGGCGCTGGCCGGGTTGTTCATCGGCTGGCCTTATCTGCACGAGTTCGACCAGGGCGTAATGACCCTGGTACAGGAGCATCGCAGCCAGGCCGTGGATGGTGTGGTGGTGCTGGTTACCCGTCTGGGCGACTTCCGTACCCAGCTGTTCCTTGGCGCGCTGCTGACCGGTTTACTGCTGTTGGCACGGCAATGGCGTCATGCGCTGTTTGCCGGTAGTGCGTTGATGGGTACTGCGCTGGCTAATGGCACGTTGAAGTGGTTGTTTGCGCGGGCACGACCTGAAGTGCTGACCGACCCGCTGACCAGCTACAGCATGCCCAGCGGACATAGTTCGGCGTCGTTTGCGTTCTTCTTGGTGATGGCCATTTTAGCCGGACGTGGCCAACCGCCGCGGATGCGGCTGACCTGGGTGCTGCTTGGCTGTCTGCCGGCGCTGTCGATTGCGCTGTCGCGGGTGTACCTGGGCGCGCATTGGCCGACCGACATTCTCGCCGGCGCACTGCTGGCGTGCTGTGTGTGCGCTGTGAGCCTGACCCTGGTGCAGTATCGCCAGCCGCTGAACGCCTTGGGCCAGCGGGTTTGGTGGCTGGTGTTGCCGGCGTGCGTGGCGTTGTTGGCGTTCTTTGCCTTGCATGCGCTGCCGCAGGCTTTGCTGCGTTATCAGTATTGAGTGAGGCAGGGCCGGCCTCATCGCGGGGCAAGCCCGCTCCCACGCCAAGGATGTGAATGGAGCCGCACAGGTAAACGACCTATCAGGCAAACAACTCGCCCTGAATCCGCTCGAGCAGGTTCTGAATTGCCGCCAAACGCTCCTGCGGCGAATCGATCGTCAGCAAATCCAACTTGTCCTCTTCCATGAACGGCAGCAGGTACGCCAGCTGATTGGCCAACGACAGCTGGCCGTCGACCGGCCGAGGCATGTCCAGCGCCTCGACCATCGGGTGCTCACCCAGGGCCAGCAGCAGCGCGAGCAAATCATCCTCATGCACGGTCAATTCGCTGTCCGTGCCGTCCGCTAGCCAGTGCACCTCGCCTAGCAGCAATTGGTCCTTCTGCACCTCGGTCTGGATCACCTCGAAGCGCCGCACGCCCTCGACGCGGATCCCCAGCAAGCCGTTGTCCTGCTGGGTGAAGTCGCGAATCAGCGCCTCACAGCCAATCGAAGCCACCACCGGCGGCGCCTTGCCAACCTGCTCGCCCTCCAGGATGCATACCACGCCAAAACCGCTGCCTTGTTTCATGCAGCGGCCGATCATGTCCAGGTAGCGCGCCTCGAATATCTGCAAGTCGAGCATGCAACCGGGAAACAGCACGGTATTGAGCGGAAACAGCGGTAGCGTCATCACAAATCCTCAGGCCACCAGGCTAACCGCCAACGGCAGGAACACCGCCGTGGCGACACCCATCAGGCTCATCGCCAACGCGGCGAAGGCGCCGCATTCGTCACTTTCCTGCAAGGCCACCGAAGTGCCCACCGCGTGCGCGGTCACGCCCAGCGACATGCCCCGCGCCTCTGGGCTGAGTACGCCAAAGCGGGTCAGCAGCGCCGGACCGAAAATCGCCCCGATCACCCCGGTAATCAACACGAACACCGCCGCCAGCGCGGCCACGCCACCGATTTGTTCGGCCACCAGCATGGCAATCGGCGAGGTCACCGACTTTGGCGCCATGGTCATCAGGATCATGTGCTCGGCACCGAACCACCAACCCAGCAACAGGCACGCCAGGGTGGCGAACAGGCCTCCGATTACCAGCGTAGTAAATGTCGGCCAGAACAGCTGGCGAATGCGCCGCAGGTTCAGGTAGAGCGGCACCGCCAAGGCCACCGTGGCCGGGCCGAGGAGGATATTCATGATCTCGGTGCTTTTGCGGTACTCGGCATAGTCGATACCACAGGAGACCAACACGCCGATCACCAGCAGCATCGACACCAGCACCGGCTGCAGGAAGATCCAGCGGGTTTTCTCATAGCCTGCCAGCACGATCTGGTAGGCCCCCAAGGTGATGCCGATGCCAAACAATGGATGATGGATCACCGCGTTGAGCGCGCCGTGCCAGTCGACGGTCATGGTTGCTCCTCGCGTTTGCCTTGGCGATGGATGAGCTTTTGCATCAACACGCCGACGAACACCAGGGTGGCCAGGCACGACAGCACCAGCGCACCGACGATGGCCCAAAAGTCTGCGGCAATGTCACTGGCATACACCATCACCCCTACCGCCGGCGGTACCAGCAACAGCGGCAAGTAGCGCAGCAGACTGGAAGCGGCCTCGTTCAGCGGCTTGCCGACCTCGCCGCGAATCATCAGGAACACCAGCAACAGCAGCAGGCCAATGATCGGCCCAGGCAGAATGGGCACAAACAGATGGTTGATTGCCGTACCCAGCAGTTGGAACAACACCAGCCAGGTCAAACCACGCAACAGCATAAGCATCTCCTTCGGGCATGGCGGCCATTATAAGCACGCGTTGGTTGCACCTATAAGCCGATATTCGCCGAAAACATGGCAACTTGACCGCAACCGCGCGACGTGCTGATCTTGGACTTTCGTACCACCCGAACAGCAATGACAATCCGGAGAGTCACGATGCCCTATGTACCTATTGCAGAGCTTTCGCAGTACGTTGGAAAGGAACTGGGACGTTCCGAATGGCTGAAAATCGATCAGCAGCGCATCAACCTGTTCGCCGAGGCTACCGGCGACTTCCAGTTCATCCATGTCGACCCTGAAAAAGCCAGCAAGACCCCCTTCGGCGCCACCATCGCCCATGGTTTCCTCACCCTGTCGTTGATTCCCAAGTTGATGGAAGACATCCTGGTCCTGCCTGAAGGGCTGAAGATGGTGGTCAACTATGGCCTGGACAGCGTGCGCTTCATCCAGCCGGTGAAGGTCGATAGCCAGGTTCGGCTCAAAGTCGAGCTAACCGATGCCACCGAGAAGAAGCCGGGGCAGTGGCTGCTCAAGGCTACCGCCACCCTGGAGATCGAAGGCGAAGAGAAACCCGCGTATATCGCTGAGCCGTTGTCGCTGTGCTTCGTCTGATCCTTCCTTGCACTGATCTGTAGGCGCTGACGAAGCCTGTAAACGAGGGTGTATTGCCCTCGCTTTAGCGACTGGATGCCTTGGGGGCTGCTGTGCAGCCCATCGCAGGCTGCGTCAGCCCCACGCATTCCCTGGCGCGCCAGCGCTGTCTGTGCCAACACATTCTGCGGCATACTCGGTAGATCTATCGCCCGGAATCCGCCATGCGTCCTCTGCTGCCCCTTGCCCTGACCTTGTTGCTCGCCGCTTGTGGCGAAGGCGAACCGCTGTCGCCGCCGGACGCGCGCCTGCCCGATGGTGGCCGCTATCGCGGTGAAGTGGTCAACGGCTTGCTGCAGGGCGAAGGCCGCATCGACTACCCCAACGGCAGCTGGTACGCCGGCACCTTCAACAATGGCCAATGGCATGGCCAAGGTGAATGGCACGGCAGCAATGGGGAGGTCTACCGCGGGCAGTTCGCTGGCGGCCTGTTCGATGGCCTGGGCGACCTGACCACCCCCGGCAGCCACTACGCCGGCACCTTCAAGCACGGCCGGCGCGATGGCGAAGGCACCCTCAAGCAGAACGATCAGGTCTATCGCGGCCAATTCAAGGACGACCAGTACCACGGTGCTGGTGAACTGGAGTTGGCCGATGGCAGCCGCTATCAGGGCCTGTTCGCCAAGGGCAAACCCAATGGCGCCGGGGTGCGCAGTGATGCCAGTGGCAATCAGTTCAGCGGCCGCTTCATCGATGGCCAGTTGCAAGGCAGCGGCACCTACGACAGCGTCGAGGGCGAGCAGTACATCGGAGAGTTCAAGGACAACCGCCTGGAAGGCCGCGGCCGCTACGAGAACGTCGACGGCGACGTGTGGATCGGCGAATTCAAGGACGGCTCGCTCGATGGCGAAGGCGAACTGCTTGGCAGCGATGGCAGCCGTTACAAGGGCGGCTTTCGCCAATGGCGCTTCAATGGCCAAGGCCACCTGCACCTGGCTGACGGCAGCCAATACCTTGGCGGTTTCGTCGATGACGCTTACCAGGGCCATGGCCGGCTGACCCAGGCCAACGGCCGGGTCGAGAGCGGCTACTGGGTCAAGGGTGTGCGGGTGCGTGACGAAAAAGGCAAGCTGTTGCCCGACCCGCTGGACCTGGCCCTGCTCAATCAAGGCAAACTGCTCGCAGACGCCCTGGCCAAGGTCCCGCACTCCAAGCCGCCGATCCAGCTCTACAGCCTGGTGGTCGCTGGCGATGGCCAGCAGAGCGTATTCCTGCGCGAGGCCGACTACGTCAGCAACATGCTCAAGGTACGCTTTGGCGCCCATGGCCAGATCACCCTGGTCAACCACCGCGATCACCTGACCGACCGCCCCATGGCCACCCGCGAGAACCTCACCCGCGCCGCCAAGACCCTGGCCGAGCGCAGCGGTCCGGAAGACCTGGTGTTCGTCTATCTGACCAGCCATGGCAGCCACGACCATCAACTGGTGCTCGACCAGCCGCGCCTGCAACTGGCCGACCTGTCCGCCGACGAACTGGCCAGTTCATTGGCGCCGTTAAAAGATCGCGACAAAGTCATCGTCATCTCCGCCTGCTATTCAGGGGGCTATATCGCCCCGCTCAAGGACGACCGGACCTTGATCATGACCGCCGCGCGCCCCGACCGGGTGTCATTCGGTTGCTCGGAAGAAGCCGACTTCACCTATTTCGGCGATGCCCTGTTCGCTGAAGCGCTTAACCAGACCGACGACTTGAAACAGGCGTTTGAACTGGCGCGCGCCAGCGTTGCCGAACGGGAAGCAAGGGAAGGCTTCGAAGCCTCGGAACCGCAGCTGTGGGCGCCGCCCGCCGTGCTCTCGCACTGGCAGCGCCTACGCCGGCAACAGGCCGAGCAAGCCTTGCGCAATGAAGCTCAGACAGCCAACCCGGCGCAGGAAAAAAACCCTGCCAGCCACTAAGCTGTGTGTAACAAGGGAGAGACATCATGTACTTGACGCCTCAGCATGTCCTGCTTGCCGGAGCCACCGGTCTAACCGGTGAACACCTGCTCGACCGCCTGCTCAACGAACCGACCATCAGCCGGGTGCTGGCGCCAACTCGCCGGCCCCTGGCCGAGCACCCGCACCTGGAAAACCCAGTGGGTGACCCGGCGGTGTTTCTCCCGCAACTGGGCGGACGCGTCGATATCGCGTTCTGTTGCCTGGGTACCACCCTCAAGCAGGCAGGCTCGGAGTCGGCCTTCCGCGCGGTGGATCTGGACATGGTCGTGGCCTTCAGCAAGCGTGCCCGGGAGATGGGCGCGCGGCACCTGCTGGTGGTCAGCGCGATTGGCGCCGATGCCAAGTCGTCGATCTTCTATAACCGGGTCAAGGGCGAGATGGAAGAAGCGCTCAAGGCCCAGGACTGGCCACAGCTGACCATCGTGCGGCCGTCACTGTTGCTTGGCGAGCGGATCGAGCCGCGCCTGGGCGAGCGCTTGGCGGCGCCGTTCTCCAAGTTCATGCCGGGCAAATACCGCGGGATCGAGGCATGCACCCTGGCACGTGCGCTATGGCGGCTGGCGCTGGAGGAGGAAGACGGCATTCGGGTTGTGGAATCGGATGAGCTGCGCAGGCTTGGTCGGAAGTGATTAAGATCCTGGGGCCACGTTGCGGCCTTCGCGGGCAAGCCCGCTCCCACAGGGACCGCGCCCATCTTCAGAGCGGCGCCCTCCCGGTGGGAGCGGGCTTGTCGGGGCGCCGAACCGCCGCGAAGGGCCGCGTTGCGGCCCCAACACTCTCACAGACCACCAGTAGCGTTGAAGCTCACCCCAAGCGCCGTCAACACTGACAAAGGCAGCAGCAAGGTATCGAGCAAAATGCTCCCCGGTAGATCCAACCGCGGATAAGCCGGCGCCTCGGCGCCAAACCTATCCAGCGGGCAACAGCCGCCGTTCATGACATACCAATCCAGCCGCGTCCCGGCATACACCAAGGGCGCCCCCGGCTTGCTGGCATCCAGCGTACGCACCGTGGCGCAACCACCCAGCTGGGCCAGCACCAGCACCCCCAGCAACGCCCGCCTCAATCATCGACCCCATAATGATGCTCGCCCCAACGCGGCAGCATGTCCTGCGGGATGTTCAGCAGATTGAGAATCCGCGCGACAACGAAATCGACCAGATCATCGATGGTCTGCGGCTGGTGATAGAAGCCAGGCGCCGCCGGTAGGATCACCGCGCCCATCTGCGACAGCTTGAGCATGTTCTCCAGGTGAATGGTGGAGAACGGCGCCTCACGCGGCACCAGAATCAACTGGCGACGCTCTTTCAGGGTGACGTCGGCAGCGCGTTCGATCAGGTTGTTGCAGGCACCTGTAGCGATCGCCGACAACGTCCCCGTCGAGCACGGCACCACCACCATCGCCGCTGGTGCTCCGGAGCCGGAGGCCACCGGCGACATCCAGTCTTCCTTGCCGTACACGCGGATCTGCCCATCGGCGGCGCCGGTGTATTCGGTGAGGAAGGCCTGCATCGCCTGGGGCTTGGCTGGCAGCAGCACGTCGGTCTCAGTGGCCATCACCAGCTGCGCGGCCTTGGAGATGAGGAAGTGCACCTCTCGGTCCTCGCGCACCAGGCAGTCGAGCAGGCGCAGGCCGTACTGCGCTCCGGAGGCGCCGGTCATGGCCAGGGTGATGCGTTCCGGCCCGCTCATCACTGCAACGCCTCGGCCAGTTTGCCGTGCAGGCCGCCGAAGCCGCCGTTACTCATGATCACCACGTGGGTGCCCGGTCGTGCCTGGCCTTTGACCCGCTCGATGATCGCTTCCAGGCTGTCGGCAACCACCGACGGCACCTTGCACTGGGCGGCAGTGGCTGCCAGGTCCCAGCCGAGGTTGGCCGGGGCGTACCAGATGACCTGGTCGGCGTCGTTGACGCTTTCCGGCAAGCCGTCGCGGTGAGCGCCCAACTTCATCGAGTTGGAGCGCGGCTCGATCACTGCAATCACTGGCGCTTCGCCCACCCGCTTGCGCAGGCCGTCGAGGGTGGTGGCAATGGCGGTCGGGTGGTGGGCGAAATCATCGTAGATAGTCACGCCCTGTACTTCGGCGACCTTTTCCATCCGCCGCTTGACGCTCTTGAAGGCGCTCAGGCCGTCAATCGCCATCGCCGGTACCACGCCGACGTGGCGCGCAGCGGCCAAGGTAGCCAAGGCGTTGGCGACGTTATGCTGGCCGGTCATCTCCCACTTCACGATGCCTTGGGCAACCCCGTCGAACAGCACTTCGAAGTGCGAGCCATCGGCACTGAGCAGGCGCGCTTGCCACTGGCCGCCTTCACCCGTGGTTTGCACCGGCGTCCAGCAACCCATGCCGATCACCCGCTCCAGGGCTTGCTCAGTGGTCGGATGGATGACCAGGCCTTCGCTTGGAATGGTCCGCACCAAGTGATGGAACTGCCGCTCGATAGATGCCAGATCCGGGAAGATGTCCGCATGATCGAACTCAAGGTTATTGAGAATCGCAGTACGCGGGTGGTAGTGCACGAATTTCGAACGCTTGTCGAAGAAGGCGCTGTCGTATTCATCGGCCTCGACCACGAAGAACGGCGTGTCGCCCAGGCGCGCCGACACCGAGAAGTTCTGCGGCACGCCGCCGATCAGGAAGCCCGGACTCATGCCGGCATGCTCCAGCACCCAGGCCAGCATGCTGCTGGTCGTGGTCTTGCCATGAGTACCGGCCACCGCCAGCACCCAGCGCCCCTGCAGCACATGGTCGGCCAGCCACTGCGGGCCGGAAACGTACGGCAGGCCCTTGTTCAGGACATATTCGACCGCAGGGTTGCCGCGCGACATGGCATTGCCGATCACCACCAGATCCGGCGCCGGTTCCAGCTGGGCAGGGTCGTAGCCCTGGGTCAGCTCGATGCCCTGGGCCTGGAGCTGCGTGCTCATTGGCGGATAGACGTTGGCATCGGAGCCGGTGACCCGATGGCCCAGCTCCTTGGCCAGGACCGCCAGGGAACCCATGAAAGTGCCGCAAATACCAAGAATATGAATGTGCATGATCGACCTCGCAAAACGTCGAGGCAGGGTAGCCCAGGGCGAGCGAAATCGCACCCGCTGTTTCGTTCAGCCGCCCCTGGCGATGCCGTGTTTGCGAAGTTTTCGATACAAGGTATTGCGGCTGATGCCCAGGTGGCTGGCGACGTTGGTCAGGTGCCAGCGGTTTTGTTCCAGCACAGCCAACAAGACACTGCGCTCAGCATCCTCTAGAGGTAGATCGGCGCGTAAAGGTAGATCGGCGTGCAGAGGTGGATCAGCACGTGGAGGTAGATCAGCGTGGGAGCGGGCTTGCCCCGCGATAGCGTCGGCGCAGACACCAGCGAACTGCCCCATGTCGCTATCGCGGGGCAAGCCCGCTCCCACGCAATTCGTTTTGGATCGGACCAGCACAGGCAAGTCGGCATAGGTAATGCGCTGGTTGTCGCACAGCGCCACCAGCGTGCGCAGCACATTGCGCAGTTGCCGCACGTTACCCGGCCAGGCGAATGCCAGCAGCGCCTGGCGCGCCTGTGGCTCGATCTCGATGTGCTGCCCTTCGGCTTCCTGGCGCAACAAAAAGTCCAGCAGCGGCGCTTTGTCACTGCGCTCACGCACCGCCGGCAACGCCACTTCCAGACCGTTTAGCCGGTAGTACAAGTCTTCGCGGAAGCTGCCCTGCTCCACCCGCTGCAAGAGGTTGCGGTGGGTAGCGCTGATGATCCGCACATCCACCGCCTGCGCCTCACCACCAATCGGCACCACCTGGCGATCCTCCAGCACCCTGAGCAGTCGCGTCTGCAACGCCAGCGGCATATCGCCGATCTCATCGAGCAACAACGTACCGCCATCGGCCTGCAGCAGTTTGCCGCGCATGCCTTCCTTGCGCGCACCGGTGAAACTGCCACCGCGATAACCGAATAACTCGCTCTCGATCAGGCTCTCTGGCAGCGAAGCGCAGTTGATGGCCACAAAAGGTTTGTGCCGACGCTGGCTAGCCTGGTGCACGGCCTGGGCGAACGCCTCCTTGCCGCATCCAGTCTCGCCGCGCAGCAGCAGCGGCACGTCACGCTCGAACACGCGAACGGCGCGGCTGAAATCAGCTTTAAGGGCCGGATCGAGCAGACAGATCTGCGCCTGCGCCTCGGCCGTTTGCAGCGGCATCGCCGCTGGCACCGCCCAAGCTGCTGTGCGGGCCTGGCCACGCAGGCTGGCGAACACCTGGCGGCCGTCGCGGGTATGCAGTGGCCAGACTGCGCTGCCCTGCGGCGTGGCACGGCAGAGCAAATCGTCATGGCTGCAGGCAAAAAACATATCCACAGGCTTGCCCAGCACTCCACCACGAATAGTGCCGAGCAGATTCAACGCACTCTGGTTGACCGCACTGATCCGCCCTTCGCCATCGAATGCCAGCAAGCCTTCGCTGAACAGCCCTACCGATTCGGCCTGCAAATGGAAACGCAGCAGCCACTGATGCTCGAAATGGCGCAGGAAGTAACAGCTCTCGATCATCTTCGCCGAGAGGTTGACCAGCGCCATGGTATGGAACTGGCTCTGGCGCGAGACATCGGGCCGCGCCGAAGACACGTCGAGTACCGCCAGCAGCTCGCCATGCGGGTCGAACACCGGGCTCGCCGAGCAGGTCAGCCCGGTGTGGCGGCCACGAAAATGTTCGTTTTGATGGATGGTCAGCGCCTGACGCTCGACCAGGCAGGTGCCAATGCCGTTGGTGCCCTCGCTGGCCTCGCTCCAGTCGGCGCCCAACCACAGCCCGGCGCGCTCGAAAATACGCCGTTCGGTAGGCGCGGTGACGCAATTGAGGATCACCCCGCGGGCGTCGGTCAGCAATACCGCGTGCCCCGCGCCCGATAGCTGCTGGTGCAGGCTATTCATTTCGGTGCCAGCAATCTGCAACACCTGGCGCAGGCGTTCGCGGGTTTCCAGCAGGCGCCCGTGTTCGAGCACCACCGGCGCCTGGCCACGGTCAGGGTCGAGGTGATAGTCCTCCAGGCAACGCAGCCAGGAACGGGCGATCGAAGGGTCGCTGGCAGGTCCGCTGCCCTCGCCACGGGCAACTGTCAGGACTTGATGGGCATGGCGGCTGAAGGCATTGCTCTGCATTTGTTGTTGTGCTCCGCAGATAGAGACTCAGGGCCAGCATCCTCCACCCGGCAAGGCTTTGCAATGGCGCACTGACCCACAGGTCACGCAGCGTGTCATTAGCGGTACAAACTGTCACTGCGCCCGTGCCATAGCGGGTACACAGGGGCTCAACGATAGTGCAAGGAGCGCAGTAACTCCTTGATTCACAAGGAGCGCCCGGCAGTGGCCCAAGCTTTGCTCTACGCTTTCCAACTCCCCAACAAACACAATAGCCAGGAGAGACACCATGCGTTACGCACATCCCGGTACCGAAGGCTCCAAGGTCAGCTTCAAGAGCCGTTACGGGAACTTCATCGGTGGCGAGTTCGTAGCTCCGGTCAAAGGGCAATATTTCGAAAACACTTCTCCGGTGAACGGCAAGCTGATCGCCGAATTCCCCCGCTCCACTGCCGAAGACATCGACAAGGCGCTGGACGCCGCGCACGCCGCAGCCGACGCCTGGGGCCGCACCTCGGTGCAGGACCGCTCCAACGTCCTGCTGAAAATTGCCGACCGCATCGAGCAGAACCTCGAACTGCTGGCCATCACCGAAACCTGGGACAACGGCAAGCCGGTGCGTGAAACCCTCAACGCCGACATCCCGCTGGCTGTTGACCATTTCCGCTACTTCGCTGGTTGCATCCGCGCCCAGGAAGGCGGCGCCGCCGAGATCAACGAAGGCACCGTGGCCTATCACATCCACGAACCGCTGGGCGTGGTCGGGCAGATCATTCCGTGGAACTTCCCGATCCTGATGGCCGCCTGGAAACTCGCCCCGGCGCTGGCCGCCGGCAACTGCGTGGTGCTCAAGCCGGCCGAGCAGACCCCACTGGGCATCACCGTGCTGGTCGAGTTGATCGGCGACCTACTGCCGCCGGGCGTGCTCAACGTGGTGCAGGGTTATGGCCGTGAAGCGGGCGAGGCCCTGGCCACCAGCAAGCGCATCGCCAAGATCGCCTTCACCGGCTCCACCCCAGTCGGCTCGCACATCATGAAATGCGCAGCCGAAAACATCATCCCGTCCACCGTCGAGCTGGGCGGCAAGTCGCCGAACATCTACTTCGAAGACATCATGCAGGCCGAGCCGAGCTTCATCGACAAGGCTGCTGAAGGCATGGTCCTGGCGTTCTTCAACCAGGGCGAAGTGTGCACCTGCCCATCGCGGGCGCTGGTGCAGGAATCGATCTACCCGCAGTTCATGGAAGCGGTGCTGAACAAGGTCAAGAAGATCAAGCGTGGCGACCCGCTGGACACCGACACCATGGTCGGCGCCCAGGCCTCGCAGCAACAGTTCGAGAAGATCCTCTCGTACCTGGACATCGCCCAGGAAGAAGGTGCCGAGCTGCTCACCGGCGGCAAGGTGGAAAAACTCGAAGGCGCCCTGGCCACCGGCTATTACATCCAGCCGACCCTGCTCAAGGGCAACAACAAGATGCGCGTGTTCCAGGAAGAGATCTTCGGCCCGGTGGTCAGCGTCACCACCTTCAAGGACGAAGCCGAAGCGCTGGCGATTGCCAACGACACCGAATTCGGCCTGGGCGCCGGCGTGTGGACCCGCGACATCAACCGCGCCTACCGCATGGGCCGTGGGATCAAGGCGGGCCGGGTGTGGACCAACTGCTACCACCTGTACCCGGCGCACGCCGCTTTTGGCGGCTACAAGAAATCCGGCGTAGGCCGTGAAACCCACAAGATGATGCTCGATCATTATCAGCAGACCAAGAACCTGCTGGTGAGCTACGACATCAACCCGTTGGGCTTCTTCTAAACCGCGTTACGCCCTTCGCGGGCAATCCCGCTCCCACAGGCGCCACTGCATTTGAAACGGTGCTGTCCCTGTGGGAGCGGGCTTGCCCGCGAAGAGGCCGGCACTGACTTTTACCATTCCAGACCGGATCGCCTGAACGAACCTCTCTGGCTCGCTTCCTGCAGTACCCATCACCATCGGCCGGAAGCCTTCCGGCCACCAAGAAAAACAACAGGTGAACCTATGCCAAGCGATCACTCCGGTAGCACACCGGCCACTTCTTCCGTCGACTTCGAAAAAGTCGGCTCAGACTATTTCCAACAACGTGAACTGAAAAAAGGCGCCGCCGGCTGGGTCCTGCTGGTCGGCCTGGGGGTCGCCTACGTGATCTCCGGCGACTACGCCGGGTGGAACTTCGGCCTGGCCCAAGGCGGCTGGGGCGGCATGTTCCTCGCCACCCTGCTGATGGCTACCATGTACCTGTGCATGTGCTTCTCGCTGGCCGAACTGTCGTCGATGATCCCCACCGCAGGCGGCGGCTATGGCTTCGCCCGCAGCGCCTTCGGCCCCTGGGGCGGCTTCTTGACCGGAACCGCGATCCTCATCGAATACGCCATCGCTCCGGCTGCGATCGCGGTGTTCATCGGCGCCTATTGCCAGTCACTGTTCGGCATCGGCGGCTGGATGATTTATCTCGCGTTCTACATCATCTTCATCGGCATCCATATCTTCGGTGTCGGCGAAGCGCTGAAACTGATGTTCATCATCACCGCGGTGGCGGCAATTGCCCTGGTGGTGTTCCTGATCGGCATGGTGCCCCATTTCGATGCAGCCAACCTGTTCGATATCGCCCCAACCAGCGCGGCAGGCGCCAGCAGCTTCCTGCCATTCGGCTACATCGGCGTGTGGGCGGCGATCCCCTATGCGATCTGGTTCTTCCTGGCGGTCGAAGGTGTGCCATTGGCTGCCGAAGAAACCAAGAACCCTAAACGCGACCTGCCGCGCGGCTTGATCGGGGCGATGCTGGTGCTGCTCGCCTTTGCCCTGCTGATTCTGGTGATCGGCCCTGGCGGCGCGGGTTCCGAAGCGCTCAAGGCCTCGGGTAACCCGCTGGTAGAGGCTCTGTCGAAGGCTTACGGTGGCTCAACCTGGATGGGCAGCTTCGTCAACCTGGTCGGCCTTGCTGGCCTGATCGCCAGCTTCTTCTCGATCATCTACGCCTATTCGCGGCAGATCTTTGCGCTTTCTCGCGCCGGCTACCTGCCACGCAAGCTGTCCGAGACCAACAAGAGCAAAGCACCCGTGCTGGCCCTGGTCATCCCGGGGATCATCGGCTTCGCCCTGTCGCTGACTGGCCAGGGTGACCTGCTGATCCTGGTCGCGGTGTTCGGCGCAACCTTGTCGTACGTGCTGATGATGGCCGCACACATCACCCTGCGTATTCGTCGCCCCAAGATGGAGCGTCCGTACCGCACCCCGGGCGGCATCTTCACCTCGGGCGTGGCCTTGGTCCTGGCGTGCCTGGCCGTGGTTGCCGGGTTCCTGGTCGATCCACGCGTGGTGATTGGCGCGGCAGTGATCTATGGGGTATTAATTGCCTACTTTGCTTTCTACAGCCGCCACCACTTGGTAGCGGGGACGCCGGAAGAGGAATTCGCCGCGATCCAAAAGGCCGAAGAGGCCCTGCACTGATCGCCGATACGCGCCGCAGCTCGCTCCTGCGGCGCTCTGGAGAGTCTGTATGGCAAGTTTCGTACACACGGTAGGCAACCTGGTCTACCGCTTCGACAGCCTCAAGGAAGTCATGGCCAAGGCCAGCCCGGCGCGCTCGGGCGACTTTCTGGCGGGGGTCGCGGCCAGCAACGACGGCGAACGGGTCGCCGCGCAGATGGCCCTGGCCAACATCCCGCTCACGCATTTTTTGAGTGAGGCGCTGATCCCCTATGAGCAAGACGAAGTCACCCGCCTGATCATCGACAGCCACGACGCCGAAGCCTTTGCCCCGGTCAGCCACCTGACGGTGGGCGGCCTGCGCGACTGGCTGCTCGGCGAAGACGCCACTGAAGACAGCCTGCGCGCTCTCGCCCCCGGCCTGACCCCTGAAATGGCTGCGGCAGTGTCGAAAATCATGCGCGTGCAGGATCTGGTGCTGGTCGCGCAGAAGATCCGCGTGGTGACCCAGTTCCGCGGCACCATGGGCCTGCGCGGACGGCTGTCGACCCGCCTGCAACCGAACCATCCGACCGATGAACCGGCCGGGATCGCCGCGAGCATCCTCGACGGGCTGCTGTATGGCAACGGTGACGCCATGATCGGCATCAACCCGGCCACCGACAGTATTTCTTCGATCTGCGCCATGCTGGAAATGCTCGATGCGATCATCCAGCGCTATCAGATCCCCACTCAAGCCTGCGTGCTGACTCACGTCACCACCTCGATCGAGGCGATCAACCGCGGCGTGCCGCTGGACCTGGTATTTCAGTCCATCGCCGGCACCGAGGCGGCCAACGCCGGCTTTGGCATCAACCTCAACGTCCTGCAGGAAGGCTATGAAGCCGGCCTGTCGCTCAAGCGCGGCACCCTCGGCCAGAACCTCATGTATTTCGAAACCGGCCAAGGCAGCGCCCTGTCGGCCAACGCTCACCATGGCGTTGACCAGCAGACCTGCGAAACCCGCGCCTATGCCGTGGCCCGCCATTTCAAGCCGTTTCTGGTCAACACCGTGGTCGGCTTCATCGGCCCGGAATACCTGTACAACGGCAAGCAGATCATCCGCGCCGGCCTGGAGGATCACTTCTGCGGCAAGCTGCTGGGCGTGCCGATGGGCTGCGACATCTGCTACACCAACCACGCCGAAGCCGACCAGGACGACATGGACACCCTGCTGACCCTGCTGGGTGTGGCCGGGATCAACTTCATCATGGGCATTCCCGGCTCCGACGACATCATGCTCAATTACCAGACCACCTCGTTCCACGACGCGCTGTATGCGCGCCAGACCCTGGGCCTCAAGCCCGGCCCGGAATTCGAGGCGTGGCTTGAGCGCACCGGCATCTTCACCCAGGCCGATGGCCGCATTCGCTTTGGCGACAACCTGCCGCCCGCTTTCCGCCAAGCCTTGGCGCAGCTGGCCTAGAGGTGACCATGGAACGACACACGCCCACTCACGACAACCCCTGGCTGGCCCTGCGCAATCTCACCCCGGCGCGAATTGCCTTGGGCCGCAGCGGCATCAGCCTGCCCACCGGCGCCCAGCTGGATTTTCAGTTCGCTCACGCCCAGGCCCGTGATGCGGTGCACTTGGCCTTCGATCACGCCAGCCTGCGCAGCCAACTGAGTGAACGCGGCCGCGACAGCCTGCTGCTGCACAGCGCCGCCAGCGACCGCGACCAGTACCTGCAACGCCCGGATCTGGGTCGTCGGCTGAACCAGGAGTCGGTCCAGCAACTGCGCGAGTACGTCCAAGCCAATCCGGGTGGCGTCGACCTGGCCATCGTCGTCGCCGACGGTCTGTCGGCCCTGGCCGTACACCGCCATACCCTGCCGTTGCTCGCGCGTTTCGAAGAGCAGGCCGCCGCTGACGGCTGGAGCAGTGCCCCGGTGGTGCTGGTCGAGCAAGGCCGGGTTGCCGTGGCCGATGAAGTCGGCGAACTGCTTGGCGCGCGCATGACCGTGATGTTGATCGGCGAACGCCCTGGCCTGAGCTCGCCAGACAGCCTTGGCCTGTACTTCACCTACGGCCCCAAAGTCGGCCTGACCGACGCCTATCGCAACTGCATTTCCAACGTACGCCTGGAGGGCTTGAGCTACGGCATGGCCGCTCACCGCCTGTTGTACCTGATGCGCGAAGCCTGCCGGCGCCAGCTGTCGGGGGTGAATCTTAAGGACGAAGCCGAGGTCCATAGCCTCGACACTGAAAACTCTTCAAGCAAAAGCGGAAACTTCCTACTTGGGGAAGAGTAAAAATCATGTCACGGAAGGTGGATTGCGCTTCTAGCCTGCATTGGGGCAGCATGCCCGAGAAAGCTGCTGGCAATCCGCTGTTTCCCCAAATGGACTCTGAGGGCCGCACATGCGCATCATCAAGGCAACCCTGGAACACCTCGACCTGCTCAACCCGTTGTTCGTGAAGTACCGCGAGTTCTATGGGCAGCTGCCCTATCCGGACAGTTCGCGCAGCTTCCTCGAGAAGCGCCTCAGGCTCAAAGAGTCGGTGATCTATCTGGCGCTGCCGGATGATGACGACAGTAAACTGCTGGGTTTCTGCCAGCTGTATCCGAGCTTTTCGTCGCTGTCGCTCAAGCGCGTATGGATTCTCAACGACATCTACGTGGCCGAGGACGCCCGACGCATGCTGGTGGCCGACCATCTGATGCGCGAGGCCAAGAAAATGGCCAAAGAAACGAATGCCGTGCGCATGCGGGTGTCGACCAGCAGTGATAACGAGGTGGCGAAGAAGACCTACGAATCCATGGGCTTTCGCCAAGATACCGAGTTCACCAGCTACATTTTGCCGATCAACCAGGATTGAGCTACCCCACGCGAGGTCGCTATGTGGGTTGTGGCCAAGCGTGGGAGCGGGCTTGCCCCGCGATTGCGGCCCCCCGTTCCCACGTAGCCCTCATCCCAGCCAAAACCATCGTAACCCGCCGCTACAATCTCCCCGGGCACAATCTCCCCTTGTCCGTATAATGCCCCTCCTATATGTGTGAAAATTTACCCACTCGCAGGTAAACAAGCCTACGCCCTTGCCGATCTCCGTCTTTGCGCGCCCGTAGTCGCGGGTCAAGAACACAGGTGCTGTACATGGATTTCAACCCGCTGGACCTTATCCTGCATCTCGATGCCTACCTCGATCTGCTGGTCACCAACTACGGCCCCTGGATCTACGCCATTCTGTTCGCCGTGATCTTCTGCGAGACCGGCCTGGTGGTGATGCCTTTCCTGCCTGGCGATTCGCTGCTGTTCATCGCTGGCGCCGTGGCCGCAGGCGGCGGAATGGACCCAGTATTGCTCTGCGGGCTGCTGATGGCGGCGGCAATCATGGGCGACAGTACCAATTACGTGATCGGCCGAACGGCGGGCGAACGCTTGTTCAACAAGCCCGATTCGAAGATCTTCCGCCGCGATTACCTGCAGCGCACCCACGAATTCTACGAGCGCCACGGCGGCAAGACCGTGACCCTGGCGCGTTTCCTACCGATCCTGCGCACGTTTGCGCCGTTCGTCGCCGGCATCGCCCACATGCATTACCCGCGTTTTCTGGCCTTCAGCGTCGCCGGCTCGCTGTTGTGGGTCGGTGGCCTGGTCACCCTGGGCTTCTTCTTCGGCAATGTGCCGTTCATCAAGCAGCACCTGTCGCTGATGGTCGTCGCCATCATCGTCCTGTCGCTGGTGCCGATGATCCTCGGTTTGCTGCGGGGCCGCTTCGGCCGCGCCGCCAAGGCGCACTGACCGGCCCATGTGGTCGTTACGCGCCTGGCGGCGTCGACGTACACTGGCCCGTTATCCGATCGATGCCCAGTTGTGGCAGGCTGTTCGTGAACAGCTGCCACTGCTCGACGGTATCAGCGAGGAAGAAGACCGCTGGCTGCGCGAAGCCTGCGTGTTGTTTCTGCATGACAAGCACCTGACCACCCTGCCCGGCGTCGAGCTGGACGACCAGCAGCGCCTGCTGCTCGCCGCCCAGGCCCAGTTGCCACTGCTGCACCTGGGCGACCTGGACTGGTATCAAGGCTTTCACGAAATCATCCTCTACCCCGACGACTTCAAGAGCCCCCAGCGCCACCGCGACGCCAGCGGTGTCGAGCACGTGTATGACGGCGAACACAGCGGCGAAGCCTGGCAACAAGGCCCGGTGATCCTGGCCTGGGACGGCGTGCTCAGCGGGGGTGGCTGGGAGGCCTACAACCTGGTGATCCACGAGCTGGCGCACAAACTCGACATGCTCAACGGCGACGCCAACGGCCTGCCGCCACTGCACAACGACATGCACGTCGGCGACTGGTCCCAGGCCATGCAACAGGCCTACGACGATCTCAACCGGCAGCTGGACGCCAACCCCGACGCCGAGACCGCCATCGACCCCTACGCTGCGGAAAACCCTGGCGAATTCTTTGCCGTCACCAGCGAATATTTCTTCAGCGCCCCTGACCTGCTGCACCAGGCTTATCCACAGGTGTACCAGCAATTGGCGCTGTTCTACCGCCAGGATCCGCTGTCCCGCCTGAGCCAACTGCAGGCCGAACATCCGCAGTACCGCGATCATCACTGCTGACACGCATCCAGGCACGTCCGCACATCAGGCAGGGCGTGGCGTGGCCCAGCAGAATGTGCCTATAATCGCCGCCAATTTTCCGATCAGACACGGGGGCACTGCCCAATGAGCTACAGCAAGATTCCGGCTGGCAAAGACCTGCCGAACGACATCTACGTCGCCATCGAGATCCCGGCTAACCACGCGCCGATCAAATACGAGATCGACAAAGACAGCGACGCGCTGTTCGTCGACCGTTTCATGGCTACCCCGATGTTCTACCCAGCCAACTACGGCTACATCCCCAACACCCTGGCTGACGACGGTGATCCGCTCGACGTGCTGGTCGTGACCCCTTACCCGGTCGCTCCAGGCGCGGTCATCCGCGCCCGTCCAGTCGGCATCCTGAACATGACCGACGACGGCGGCGGCGACGCTAAAGTCATCGCCGTACCGCACGACAAGCTGTCGCAGCTGTACGTCGACGTCAAAGAGTACACCGACCTGCCAGCGCTGCTGATCCAGCAGATCGAGCACTTCTTCGCGAACTACAAAGATCTCGAGAAGGGCAAGTGGGTCAAGATCGAAGGCTGGGAAGGCGCTGACGCCGCCCGTGCCGCGATCACCAAATCGGTTGCTGCCTACAAAGGCTAAGCCCGATGGGTATGTAGAGCCCCGCTTCGGCGGGGCTTTTTTATGCCTGCTCAACGGCGGTAAGGGCAATATCCAAGAAAAGTCCTACTCAGTCCTAGGACCCATCTCTCAATACGCGCCATTTCTTACACACTACGCAAACCTCAGGTTCATTTTCCCGCAGACGCTTGCCCGCTAGACTCGGCCCCATGACTACCTCTGGTGACCGCCTAAAGTCACTCCTTCAGGAGTGCGAACTGACCCCTTCCGACTTCGCTGCCCAGCGCGGCGTCACGCCCCAGCACGTCAACAACTGGTTCAAGCGCGGTATCCCTCTGGCCCGCCTCGATGAAACCGCCGACCTGTTCTGCGTGCACCGTCGCTGGCTGCTAAGCGGCGAAGGCCCTAAACACCCAAGCCCGATCCTGCGCCAAAGCCTCTTAACGCCCACCCCGGCAAAAGCCAGCCCGCTGCTGGGCGACGATACGCGCATGGTAAACATCGCCCTACACAGCGTGAGCAACAGGCGTCTGCAACCCGACCAACACAGCTATCTGCCGCTGCCCCAGCAAGCCCTCGAAGCGCTTGGCGTGGCAGTGGAACAGGCGATCTGCGTGAACATGCCCGCCGCCAACATGGCCCCGCTGATCCCCCTGAACGCCATCGTTGCCATTGACCGGGGCATGACTCAAGTCGTCGAAGGCCAAGCCTATGCCCTACTGCACAACGGCCAACTGAAAGTGCACAGTCTCAGCCTCGGCAACAACGACACCCTGTGTTTACACAGCCACGACCGACGCAATTACGCCGTCGAGCGCTACACCCCCGCCCAACGCCATGCGCAAGGCCTGGAAATCCTTGGGCGGGTGTTTCATTGGTCATATTTCAGCCAGCCAGTACCAGGCTGAAACACCCAGTGCCACTTTTTGCTGGGCAACACGAGCGCGCCCTAGTATCCTTGCCCGCACATTTCGCCCCAGACCGGCCAAGGCCGCGCTCCAGAGGGCCTGGCGACGCCTCATACAGCCGTCTGCCATCTTTTTCATGGTCCTTGAGACCATACCGTTTAAGGCGGTTGCGGCTTACCAAAAATGAGCCAAGATCGTCCCCGAGAAGCCGGCCACAAGCCGGCTTTTTAATGCCCGATATTCAGAACCGCGTCACCACCCCCATCCGCACCGTACGCCCCGGCGCCGGCATGAAGCTCTGTGCCAGCGGATCCAGGTAATAGCGGTCCGTCAGGTTCTGCACCGACACAGTCACCTGCGTGTGCTCCAGCAACTTGTACGTGAGGAACAGATCGAACAACGCCACTGACCGGTACTCGATCTGCGGCGTGGTTGCGCCAGTCTGCCAAGGCTTGTCGAGGGTACTGGTCGGGCCAGAGCTGTAGGTCACCCGGCCACCAACGGTCAGTGCCTCATCGAAAAAGCGCAGGCCGCTGGTCAGGCTGGCTGAGAGTCTCGGTGGGTTCTGGGTATTGGTGTACGAACCCATGAAGCTGCCTGGTGTGCAGTTGGGCGTGTCATGGGTCTTCTGGTACGAGTCGGCGGTGGCGCGCAGCTTGCCGGCAAACTCCGAGTCGCAGGTCTCGCTCTTGAGGTAGTAGGTGGCCGATAGATCGGCGAACACCCGGCCGGCGTCGTAGTTCGATTGCAGCTCAAGGCCGCTGGTACTGAAGCTGTCGGTATTGCTGAACGACATCTGCCCCCACAGGCCGGGGCTTGGGTCGTAGTAGCGGGTGATGTAGTTCTTGATGGTGTTATTGAAGTAGGCCAGCTTGATCGCAGCTGAGTCGTGCTCGGTCAACAGGTCGTCGCGCAGGGCGCTGACGCCAATCTCCCAGCTCTGCGAGCGCTCAGGCTTGAGGCTCTTGCCTGGGGTGACCTGCTGGGTGCCCTGGCTGGTTTCGAACAGCGACGGCAAGCGCAGGCCCTGGGTGTAGGTGACATAGAAGAAGGTGTCGGGCAGCAGCTCGACATTGATGCCAAATGCCGGCGAGAACCCGCCACCACTGCTGCTGCCCTGCGGGGTATGGTCGTAGCCGGTGACCACGCTGCTGATGCCCTCTGGATTGACCTCGACGCGGGTCGCACCGAAGTCGTTGAAGCGCACGCCGTTGAACGGCTCGTTACTGTTGCGAAAGACAATGCCGTTGTTCAGCCGGGGATCGGTGGCGTCGGTGTATTGGCCGTTCTGGTCCGGGAACCACGTCATGTTGCCCCACCCCTTGGGACCGCTTGCCGAAATGTAGCGCACCTCACGCTCCTCACGCCGGGCGCTGGCGAGCACGGTGTTGTCCTTGGTGCGGTAGTGGCTGTAGCGCCCGCCGCCCCATAAGGTCAGTTGCTCGATTGGCTGATACTCGAGCTTGCCGTTGAAGCTGAACTCTTGCCGTGAAGCATCGCGCAGGGTGCGGTTGGCGTCGATGTCGTGCTGGGTGATCAGCACGCTCTTTTGCGGTTGCAGGTCTTCAAGCTGGAACGCGCCGCCCAGGTCCAAGGTGAAGTCACCCTGGGCTGTCTGGAAGCGGGAGATGTTGTTCAGGTCGCCACCGATGCGCCGGTTGTCTTGGCGGGTCCAGCTGCGGTCGGAGCGAAACAGCTGGGAAACCGGTGCCGTCCAGGCCGAACTCAACGAGCTGGTTTGCGCGTCGGTCATCCACAGGGAGCCGGTCAAATCGACCAGTGGATTGCCAGCGGGCAGGTAGTGATAGCGCGCGGTGTAGGTATCGATCTTCACCTCACCCAGCGGATACTGGTAGATACCGGCGGTGCCGAAGCGGTAGATGTCAGACGGCATGATTTCGGCGCTGCGCCCGTCGTAACGGCGATAGCCCAAGTCCAGGGTGTGACCGTCGGCGATCCGCCAGGTGGCCTTGAGCAGGTATGAGTCGGTTTTCGCTGAGGAGTTGAGCACTTCCTCACCGGCGTTGTAGGTCATCGCCACGCTGGGCTGTTCACTGCCGCTCTGGTCATAGATGCGGTAGCGGTTCTGGCCTTTCTTGCCGGAAAAATAGTTGCCCTGATTGCGATGCGCATAGGCCGCGACCACGTCCAGGCGCTCGGTGCTAAAGGCAAAGGCAGCGCTGCCAGACTCGGCCTCTGAGCCGAACAGGCTGGCGCGCTCATCGCGGGGTGCCACGCTCAGGCTTTCATCCTTGGAACTGGCGCTACGATGAGCGGGTGCTACGCCGTTGTTCCATAGGTCGCCCTTCAGGCGTACGCCCACCTTGTTGCCGTCGACCAGAATGTCCTGCACGCCGATCGTCTTCATTTCCACCGAACCGCCGATCGCCCCAGACTTGGTCGACGGTCCCTTGTTGACGGTCACGCTGCTGATCAAGTCCGGGTCGATGTAGCTGCGTTGCTGAGTGCCGCCATAGCCACGATAGACATCCAGCGCCTGCTGCGAACCATCGACAGTGACCGCCACCCGGCTCTGCCCTTGGATACCGCGGATGTTGACGTCCAGTGCGCCGCCGTTGCGACTGTCGCCGACCTGCACGCCAGGCACGCCGCTGAGCAAGTCACCCACTGACACCCGGCCAAAGCGGTCGATCTGCTCGCTGTTCAGGTGCACAGAGGAGCGTGGCGCGCGATAGGCGTCCTCCTGCGGACCCTGCGCGGCGGCTTCGACCATCGTCGGCGACAACTCGGCTGGCGCATTCGGCGCGTTGCCCGGTGCCATCAACACATAAGTCCCGGTCGAGCTCGGCGCCAACTGCAGCCCACTGTTGGCGAGCAACCGCTGCACGCCTTCGCTGACCGTATAGCGCCCTTCCAACGCAGGTGCCGTGCGCCCGCGAGTCAGCTCAGGATCGTAAGACACCAGCAGTCCGGAGTGGCTGGCGAAGCTAGCCAGGGCTGTGCCCAATGGCCCTTGGGCAATGTTGTAGTCCCGCCGCGTGGCATCGTCCAGGCGGGTCGCTGCGACGTTGGTTGTAGGGGGCTCTTGGGCCAGGGCAAGACTGCTGTTGAGCAGACCGGCGCCGCAGCAGCTGATCATCGTGCAACGCAGGGCAAAGGTGAGCGGTGACAGGCAGAGTCGAGGACGCGAAGCAGGTGACGAACAACGGATGGGGAGCATGCTGATCTCGCTGGTAGGGTTTGCGCCCAGCACTGGCTGCGGGCTGTTACCTCCTCTGTCGCACGAGATCGAAAAAAGGATATGCGTGCACCACCAACCACTGGATTTACCGCTGCGGTCTTGTGATCTGGGCAATTCTAGTGATAATGGTTTTCATTTGCGACAGTCTTGTACCGATTCGACCGACGATGAACGCGCCCTTTTCCCCGCCCCACACTACTGAGCAGTGCAGCGTCGAGACGCTGTACATCGAGAATCACGCCTGGTTGCGTAGCTGGCTCGCGTACCGCTTGCGCTCGTGGGGGCGCGGGGTGGCCGACGATCTGGCCCATGATATTTTTCTGCGCGTGCTTACCAGCCGGCACGACGTGCGGGCCGAACCGATTCGCCAGCCGCGCGCTTATCTGACGCGAATTGCTACCTGCGTACTGGTGAGCTGGCGCCGTCGCCAGTCGCTGGAACGCGCCTGGCTTGAGGCGTTGATGTTACTGCCCGAACCCGAGCAGCCCTCGCCCGAGCTGCAAAGCGTGATCCTTGAGACGTTGCACGAGATCGATGCGCTGCTCGATTCGCTACGCCCGCGGGTCAAGCAGGCGTTTTTGATGGCAACGCTGGATGGGATGAAGCAAAAGGACATCGCCGTGGCCCTGAACATCGCCCTGCCGACGGTCAAGAAGTACATCCACGAGGCCTACCTGACCTGTCTGACGCAGATGCCCGATGAATAACCCCCCTCCAAGCAGCCCGGACCCTGCCATCGCCCCGCACATTCTCGCCCAGGCGGCCTCCTGGCTGATGCTCATCCAGGAAGCGCCACTGCTACCGGCCCAACAGCTCGAACTGGATGGCTGGCGGCTGACCAGCGCCGAGCACGAACGGGCCTGGAAGCGCGCCCAGCGCCTGCTCATGCGTATGGGCAGCCTACCGCCGAGCCTGGCCAAACAGACCCTGACTCGCCCCACCGGCAGACGCAACGTCGTCTGCGGCTTGCTCATGCTGATCGGTGCCGCGCCGCTCAGTTGGTGGGCCTGGCGCCTCGGCGTTGCCAGCGATTACCAGACCGCTGTGGGCAAGCGTCAGCAAGCGCTGCTCGCCGACGGCACGCAGATCACCCTCAACAGCGATAGCGCCGTAGACGTGCTTTTGGATCGGGCACAACGCTTGCTGCAACTGCGCCGAGGCGAGCTGTACATCGTGACCGCTGCCGATCCCCGTCCGTTGCTGGTGCAGACCGAACAGGGCCAACTGCTCGCCCTGGGCACCCGCTTCAGCGTGCGGCAACTGGCCAATGAAACCCTGCTCGCAGTGTATCAAGGCGCCGTCCAGGTACGCCCTGAGGGCGCCAGCGTGGCGCCGGCCGAGAACATCATCCGCGCCGGCCAACAAGTACGCTTCAGCCGCGAACAACTAGGGGTAGTCGAGGCGAGCAGCGAAACCACCCTGGCTTGGCGTCGCGGCCTGCTGGTGGCCGACGACATGCCGCTAATCGAGTGGGCGCAAGAACTGATGCGCTACAGCAAGCAACGCCTCGAATGCGACCCTGCCCTCAGCGAGCTGCGGGTTTCCGGCACATTTCCTGTCGACGATCTGCACCTGGCCGTAGCCATGTTGGCCCAGACCCATGGGCTGCATGTTCGCCAAGCAGGTAACTCGCTACTGATCAGCCGTTGAGCACCGCAGCCGAGGTGCCGCGACGAAATGCCATCAACCAGCCATTGCCGCGCCTAGGCTGGCAATGGGATGATTCGTAATTGCAAGGAATTCTCATCAAAGGCCCACTTGTGTCCCCCAAGCTCCTTCTCGCTGAAGACGATCCACGTTTGCGCCAAGACCTGGAACGGCATTTCCTTAACCGCGGCTTCAGCGTGATGGCCTGTGAGAACGGCACCCAGGCCTTGTTCGCAATACAGCAGGGCGGCTTCGACCTGGTCCTGCTGGACATCATGCTGCCTGGGCTCGATGGCCTGAGCCTGCTGGATGAATTACGCCGACATCAGGCTGTGCCGGTGATGCTGATGTCTGCCCTGGGCGCCGAGCAGGACCGCATCAGCGGTTTTACCCGCGGCGCCGACGACTACCTGCCCAAGCCCTTCAGCCTGGCCGAGCTCGATGCCCGCGTCGATGCCTTGCTGCGCCGCGTAGCCCTCGACCGCAGGCAAACCGAGGCGCAAAGCGACAGCGCGTTGACCCTCGATCAAGGCGCTCACGATGTCGTCCATCAGGGCAACAGCGCTGGGCTTACGGGCTCCGAATATCGCCTGTTCGCCACCCTGCGCGCGCACCCCGGTGAAGCGCTGAGCAAGCCCTTCCTCTACCAGGCAGTGCTGCACCGAGCCTATACCCGGCTGGACCGGGGCCTGGATGTGCATGTGTGCAACCTGCGCCGCAAGTTGGCGGCGATCGGTGCGCGACACTTGGAAATTCAGGCGGTACGCGGTCAGGGTTACATCCTGATCGACACCGGCAGCGCCTGATGCGTCGGCATCCGCTGTTGTGGAAGCTGGCGCTGTTGCAGGTGGGCTTCTGCCTGCTGCTGACCTGGCTGATCTGGATCTGGGGCCTGTCGGTCGAGCGGCGCAGCTATTTCCTCGATGAAGCCGATCAACTGTATCTGGCCCGTTATGCCCAGCAGGCCGAACAGGCTTGGCGCACTGGCGGCGCCGCCGCGGCGCAGGCTTTTCGCGAGCAGCTGGCAACCGCCGAGGACACCTGGGTCGGCGTGATCGGCCCACGCCTGGAAAGCCTCGGCACTACACCGTTGAGTACCGAAGAGGCCAGCCACCTGACCTTCATGCGCAAACTCGACTGGCCTATGAGCCGACGCCTGCAAGATGAGCTGCCGTACGTCAGCATCGAGTTCCCCGAGCACCCAGAAGAAGGCCGCCTGGTGATGCAGTTGCCTGAACGCCTGTTGCCCACCGGCCTGACGCCCTGGACTCACCTGATCACCCATGGCGTAGCGCCCACCCTGCTCGCCTTGTTGCTGGGGCTGGCGCTGTATCGCCACCTGGTGGTGCCGCTCAATCGTCTGCGCGACCGCGCCGACGCCCTGCGCGCCGATGATCTGGACAGCCCCGGCCTACCCCTGCAACAACGACGCGACGAGCTCGGCGAGCTGGCCCAGGCGTTCGAACACATGGCCGGGCGCCTGCGCCAGAGCCTCGACCAGCAGCGCCTGCTGCTGCGCACCCTGTCTCACGAATTGCGCACACCGCTGGCGCGGCTGCGCATCGCCCACGACAGCGAGCTTGCGCCTGAACAGTTGCGCGAGCGTCTGGGGCGTGAAGTGGACGACATGCAGAAGCTGCTCGAAGACACCCTCGATCTGGCCTGGATGGACACCGAGCAGCCACAGCTGCCGACCGAGCCGGTGCAAGTGCTGTCGGTGTGGGAAGCGCTGTGCGAAGACAGCTGCTTCGAAAGTGGATGGGCGCGACTACGGCTACCCTGTACCCTGGACACCGACTGCCGGGTCCAAGCGCATCTCGATAGCCTGGCACAAGCCATTGAAAACCTACTGCGCAATGCCATCCGCCACTCTCCGCCCGGTGGCATCGTCAGCCTCGATGGCGTTCGGGAAGGCGACTTCTGGCACCTGCGCCTGCGCGACCAAGGCCCCGGCGTACCGGACGCCGACCTGGAGCGGATCTTCACACCCTATCAGCGCCTGCCCGACAGTGGCGCTGGCTTTGGCCTGGGCCTGGCCATCGCCCGCCGCGCCATTGCTTTACAAGGCGGTCGCCTGTGGGCAAGCAATGGCCATCCCGGCCTGTGCCTGCATATCACCCTGCCGGCGGCAGCGAAGTGTTTAGAAAGTTAATGAGCTTTACTCTCAATTACGAGTAATTATCATCGCTGATCTCTTGCCTTTCGCTTGATGTCCTGGAGATCGCTGATGTCGCCCCGCTCACTGCCTATTGCCCCGTTTTTGCTGCTCTCCAGCTGCTTGCTTAGCAGCGCCGTGCAGGCTGCCAGCCAGCCTGAGCCGATCGAGCTGGAGAGCCAGAGCGTGGTCGCCACCGCACTTGAAGAAACCAAGCAAGCGCCCGGGGTATCGGTAATTACCGCTGAAGACATCAAGAAGCGTCCACCGGCCAACGACCTGTCGCAGATCATCCGCACCATGCCCGGAGTCAACCTGACCGGCAACTCCACCAGCGGCCAGCGTGGCAATAATCGGCAGATCGACATCCGCGGCATGGGCCCGGAAAACACCCTGATTCTGGTCGACGGCAAGCCCGTCAGCAGCCGCAGTTCGGTGCGCTATGGCTGGCGCGGCGAACGTGACTCGCGCGGCGACACCAACTGGGTGCCCGCCGATCAGGTCGAGCGCATCGAAGTGATTCGTGGCCCGGCGGCAGCCCGTTATGGCTCCGGGGCAATGGGCGGGGTAATCAACATCATCACCAAGCAACCAGGCGCCGAAACCCACGGCAACGCCACGGTCTATCAAAACTTCCCCCAGCACGGCGACGAAGGCGCGACCAAACGCATGACCTTCGGCCTCAACGGCCCGCTCACCGATAACCTCAGCTACCGCCTCTACGGCAACGTGGCCAAGACCGACGCCGACGACTGGGACATCAACTCAGGCCATGAGTCAGTGCGCACCGGCAATCAAGCCGGGACCTTGCCCGCTGGCCGCGAAGGCACCCGCAACAAGGACCTCAACGGCCTGCTGAGCTGGCGCCTCAGCCCTGAGCAGACCCTTGACCTGGAGGCCGGCTTCAGCCGCCAGGGCAACATCTACAGTGGCGACACGCAGAACACCAACTCCAACGCCAATGTGAAAAGCATGCTCGGCAAGGAGACCAACCGCCTGTACCGCGAGAACTACTCGATCACCCACCGTGGCGACTGGGATTTCGGCAGTACCATGGCCTATCTGCAATACGAGAAGACCCGCAACACGCGGATCAACGAGGGCCTGGCCGGTGGCACCGAAGGTATCTTCAGCAACACCGACTTCTACACCTCAACCCTGCGCGACCTCAGCGCCCATGGCGAAGTGAACCTGCCGTTGCACGCCTGGCGTGACCAGACCCTGACCCTGGGCAGTGAATGGAGCCAGCAAAAACTCGACGACCCGAGTGCCAACACCCAGACCACCAGCGAGGGCGGCTCGCTCGCAGGGCTGAGCAGCGCGGGCCGCTCGACCACTTCGCAAGCACAGATCTTCTCGCTGTTCGCCGAAGACAACATTGAGCTGATGCCGGGCACCATGCTCACTCCCGCTTTGCGCTTCGACCACCACAGCATCGTCGGCGACAACTGGAGCCCGTCGCTGAACCTGTCGCACGCGCTGACCGAAACCCTCACCTTGAAAGCGGGGATCGCCCGCGCCTACAAGGCGCCGAACCTGTACCAGCTCAACCCTAACTACCTGCTCTACAGCCGCGGCCAGGGCTGCTACGGCCAGACCACCAGCTGCTACCTGCAGGGTAATCAAGACCTCAAGGCCGAGACCAGCATCAACAAGGAGCTGGGCATCGAATACAAGCGCGATGGCTGGGTCGCGGGCCTGACCTATTTCCGTAACGATTACAAGAACAAGATCGACTCTGGCCTGAGCGCGATCGGCAGCGCCAATGGCGGCAGCGGTGCCAACGCCAACGCCGCGCTGTTCCAATGGGAGAACATTCCCAAGGCACTGGTCGAGGGCCTGGAAGGCACCCTGAGCATTCCGCTGGCCGAGCAGCTGACCTGGAACAACAACTTCACCTACATGCTCCAGTCGAAGAACAAGACCACCGGCGAAACCCTCTCGGTGACCCCGGCCTACACCCTCAATTCCATGCTCGACTGGCAGGCCAGCGACGACCTTTCGCTGCAGCTGAGCGTCGCCTGGTACGGCAAGCAGACGCCGAAGAAGTACGACTATCACGGCGAGCGGGTGACCGGCAGCGGCAACGATCAGTTGTCGCCCTATGCCCTGGTCGGTGTCAGCGGCACCTATGCGATCAGCAAGAACCTGAGCGTGACCGCCGGCATGGACAACCTGTTCGACAAGCGCCTTTATCGCGCCGGCAACGCCCAGGGCGTCAACGGCATCGAGGGTGCCGGAGCGGCCACCTACAACGAACCGGGGCGCACGCTGTACACCAGCCTGACAGCCTCCTTCTGACCGCGCGCCGCCGCCGCATCCAACCGATGATACGGCGGCTTTGCCTGCAAGCCATAACGAGATCGCCTGATGAAACTGACCACTTTCGCCCTGGCATTGACCTTCTTGCTAACCGGCGCCTGCGCTCTGGCGCGGCCCATGCCGGAGCAGAAAATGGACACCCGCCTGCTGCAACGTCAGGACCTGGCCTACCGCTTCACCACCCTCACACTGGATTCGGCCGACGGCAAGCGCCACTACCAGCTATGGATCGGCACGCCCCAGCGACCGGCCCCTGCAACAGGCTATCCGGTGCTGTGGATGCTCGATGGCAACGCCGCCCTCGGCGCGCTCGATCCGGCCCTGCTCGATCAGCTCGCCGAGGGTCAGGCGCCACTGCTGGTTGCGGTGGGCTATCAAACCGCGCAACGCATCGAGCGCAGCGCCCGCACCTACGACTACACCCCTGCCCTGCCAGGCCAGCGCGAGCAGCTCGATCCGCTGAGCGGACAGCCCAGCGGTGGCGTGCAACAGTTCTTCGATCTGCTTAGCCAACGCATGCGGCCGATGGTGGCCGAGGTGGCCCCCATCGACGCCAGTCGGCAGACGCTGTGGGGACACTCTTACGGCGGCCTGGCGGTACTGCATGCACTGTTCACCCGCCCTGGCGAATTCAGCACCTACGCTGCCGCCAGCCCCTCGCTGTGGTGGCATGACGGCGCCATCGTCGATGAGGCGCAGGGTTTGCAACAACGCCTGGGGGACGCCCGACCGAACCTGCTGCTGATGCGTGGCGGTGACGAGCCATCCAACCCGCGCGTAGCGGTCAAGGGTGATGTCGAGCGTCCGGCGCGCGAACTGGCCGCGGACCTGGCGAAGGTGCAGGGGCTACAAGTGCGCTTCGAACGCTTCGACGGGTTGGGGCATGGGCCAATGTTGCCGGCGTCCCTGCGACGAGTGATCGAGAGGATGGCCAAGTAACCCAAACCGTGCCTGAAGCCTTACACGATCAACGTAGCTTAAGGATTCACGTACTTGAGGACGTACAGGCACAACTCGCGAAACACCTCAGTTGGCATTTCAGCGACCTGTGCATTGCCAAGCGTTTTACAACAGCCTGTCGCCATCGTTTGCCGATGCTCCTTGCCCAGCAGCCCTGCGTGTACCACTTGGGAATATTGGATGAAGGAGCAGGGAAAGGTCGATTGCGCATTTCGACTAATATTGAAGTTGAAATTCGGGTGTTGGAAAAACGCTTTACCAAAGTAATCTTCCTGAGGTGCGAGTTCGCCGACATCATTACACATGCTGTGGCAGACCACCCTGCTCTTCATCTCCGATTCAATACCACGCACATAAATCATAATGTTCGACCCCGGCTTTTTAGTACAGGCATTTTCAAAAGCATCTAGAATTGCCCGCGCATTCACCTGCGCCTCTTCAATTTGCGTCAGGGTCACCACCCGTTCAAGTTCACCCTTGGCTACACTTTTTACCACCCGATCAAGCGAAGCCCAGTGACTGAACTCTTTTTGGCAGGCAATAACATGCACCTCAAACTGGTACCCTAGCGCCACTAGAGCATCCGGAACCCTAGCGAAACCAGGGTTATCCATGGCGGTTTCCATGATGATATTTAGTTTATGCTGCTGGGCGTATTCGAAGATTTTGCTACCCAGCTTCCAGATAAACTCCTCAGTATGCTGATAGATATCAAGCACACTCTCCGACTTCATCTCTTCATATGAGGGGTGCAGGGTACGGAAGGCGGGCAAGTACAAGCGTACGTAGGCATCGTAGTGACGAGTAGGCAGTAACTCATTTTCCAGCAGATAGGTTTTACCAGAACCCTGCGCGCCGGCGAGGATGAGAATTTTCGGGCTCGGCGCGCCATTAATTGAGCTGGATTTATTCTCAAACAGTTTCTTTTCATCGCGCAGTATTGCCAATGCGTTATCTACATCGGCGTCTGTAAACGGGTAGAGGGTGGTCATAACAGCAATCTCTTTATAGGCACCGCCCTGGATTGAGCGGACCTACACGTTAGAACACTGTTAAAAACGAAAACGGTAGATAGTTATGACGCCGCACGTTCTCGACTGAGCGTTGATTTAACCCTTCACACAGACGACCTGACGCAAGGTGTGGACGATTTCTACCAACTCGCGCTGGGCCAGCATGACAGCATCGATGTCCTTGTAGGCCATGGGAATCTCATCGATCACCTGCTTGTCCTTGCGGCACTCGACATGGGCCGTGGCGCGGCGCTGATCCTCGACAGTGAAGCGGCTCTTGGCCTTGGTTCGACTCATCACTCGTCCGGCACCGTGGCTGCACGAGCAGAACGACTGCTCATTACCCAGCCCACGCACGATAAAGCTCTTGGCACCCATCGAGCCTGGAATGATGCCCAGCTCGCCCTGGCGCGCCGACACCGCGCCCTTGCGCGTTACCAGCACTTCGCGACCAAAATGCTGTTCGCGTTGCACGTAGTTGTGGTGACAGTTGACCGCCTCCAAGCTGGCCTCGAAGCGCTTGCCCAATATCTTGCGCGTGGCGCCAACCACCGCCAGCATCATCAGCTCGCGGTTGTGTCGGGCAAAATCCTGAGCCCACTGCACCGCCTCGACATAATCGGTAAAGTGCCGGCTGCCTTCTTCGAAATAGGCCAGGTCCTTGTCGGGCAGGTTGGCCAGGTGCTGACGCATGTCGGCCTGGGCCAGCTCGATGAACAGGTTGCCGATCGCATTGCCGACCCCGCGAGAGCCGCTGTGCAGCATGAACCAGACCCGGTCGGCTTCATCCAGGCAGACTTCGATGAAATGATTACCACCGCCGAGCGTGCCCAGGTGATGGCGGTTGTTGGTTTTCTCCAGCCGTGGGTACTTGTCGGTGATGGCCTTGAAACGCGCGGCCAGGCCACTCCACATGCGCTCGGCCTGGTTGGGCACAGTGTCCCAGGCGCCCTGATCACGCCGGCCGAAAGTCTTGCCGTGAGGTACGGCCTGCTCGATGGCGCTGCGCAGGCCATGCAGGTTGTCCGGCAGGTCGCGCGCATGCAGCGAAGTACGCGCGGCGATCATGCCGCAACCGATATCCACGCCCACTGCCGCAGGGATGATCGCCCCCACTGTGGGGATCACACTGCCGATGGTCGAACCCTTGCCCAGGTGCACGTCCGGCATCACCGCCAGGTGCTTGAAGATAAACGGCATACGCGCGGTGTTGAGCAACTGCTGGCGGGCTTCGTCCTCTACCGGTACGCCGTCGGTCCACAGTTTGATCGGTTTGCCGCCGGCGACTTGGAGAATGTCCATGGTGTCGTTTCCACAAAAAGCTTTCACCCATGATACCGCCGAAGGTCGTAGGCCGGCGGCTTGCCAACCAGGTGGCACAGTGCTGTATGCTTGGCCGGTCTTCAGGGCGGGGTGAAAGTCCCCACCGGCGGTAAATCGAAAGATGAGCCCGCGAGCGCCCCGGCCCTGTCGGGGGACAGCAGATCTGGTGAGATTCCAGGGCCGACGGTCATAGTCCGGATGAAAGAAGGCGTTTGGTAGCAGCCAAAAGGTGCTGCTGCGCGCGCGTTTTGTTCGCCCCGAGACGTTCATCGATTATTCACGAGGAGCGTTTCATGTCCCCCATGCTGCAAAAGCAATTCCCCAATGTCGCGGCTGCCATTGCCGCTTTCCAGGCTGGCCGACCGGTGCTGTTGCTCGACGACAACGATCGCGAGGACGAAGCGGATATCATTGCCGCCGCCGAAAACATCTCGTTGCAGACCATGGCCATGATGATCCGCGATTGCAGCGGCATCGTTTGCCTGTGCCTGGATGAAGCCACTGTCGACGCCCTGCAACTGGCGCCGATGGTGCAGAACAACCAGGCCCGCCATGGCACCGGCTTCACCGTTACCATCGAAGCGGCCGAAGGCATCACCACCGGCGTTTCTGCCCAGGACCGCATCACCACTATCGAAGCTGCGCTGCGCTCGACTGCCGAACAGCGCCAGATTGTCAGCCCTGGTCACGTGTTCCCGCTGCGTGCACGCAATGGTGGCGTACTGACTCGCCGTGGTCACACCGAAGGTACGGTGGACCTGGCGCGCCTGGCTGGGCTGCGTCCGGCCGGCGTGCTGTGCGAGCTGATGAACCCCGACGGCACCATGGCCCGCGGTGAGCAGGTGGCGGTGTATGCCCGCCAGTACAACATGCCAATGCTGACCATCGAAGAGCTGGCGCAGTACCGCGTGGCGATGATGGAGCGCGAGGCTGTGCCCGCCTGATCCATCGCCTACACCACTGGCTGTAGAACCCTATCGCGGGGCAAGCCCGCTCCCACGCAGAGTTTCAGCCGCGTGGGAGCGGGCTTGCCCCGCGATGGCGTTGGCCGCCTCAGCGCAACCGAAGCGCCCCTTTCAAGAATTCATACAACCCCGCCGCACTCTTGCGATAACCCTCGCCAGTCAGGTGCACCAGATCCCCTCGCGCCAGCCCCCCGGCCTGCCACCGGGCAATCGAACATGGCCCGCCCATGTAGGCCTGCCAATCCCAGAACAACGCTTTGTGTTTCTGCGCCATCTGCCGCTGCACCCGCACCACCCCAGCCAACGGCTGTGGCTGCTTGGCTGCACATGACCGCGCCTTGCGCTGCTTGATCGAGTCCGGTGGCCCGACCAACAAGATCGCCGCCCGCGGCAACTGCTTGCGCAAGCTGCTCAGGGTCGCATCGAGCTGAGACTGGTACAGCGCCAGGTCGAGCTTGTCATCGAACGCCTCGTTGGTGCCGTAGGCGAGGATCACCAGATCCGGTCGCAACAGCTTGAGGCTGTCTTGCCAACCGGGCTGCCACTTGTCCACAACCTCCAGACGCGCACCATTGATGCCCAACGAGGAATAGGTCACCCCGGCATTCTTCTGCCCCTGGATGTACCAGCCACCCAGCAGCACACCCTCGCCCCCCTCCAGGCCTAGCTGCATCGGCAGGCCAAGATTGGTAAACGCTGGGCTCAAGCGCCACTGACCGTTGGTGGCTGGCAGCATGCGCCGCTGATTGCCATTGGCAAGCAAGGTGCTGTTACGGCTGGCCTGGTACAGGGCAGACACCTTGTAACGCTGCGCATCGGCGTCGCGCGCTTGTATCGTCACCTTGGGCCGGGCTGCGAGCGGCAATGACAGGTAGCCGCCCAGAGGAAACTGGCTGCTCTGCTGGTTACGCGCCGAGATCAACTCCCACTGGCGCCGCTCACTGTTGATGATCACCCGGTCATTGCGGATACCCGGCACCGAGGTCGCCGGCACCAGGCCGATCCCCCCATCGCCATAGCGTGCCTGCAGCAGACGCCGCAACTCGCCACTGAACAGGTCGGCGGCGGTATGTGAATCACCCAGCTGGACGATCGAGACTGGCGCACGCCTGGCGTTGCGCAACTTGTCGGCGAACACGCCGAGATTGCCGTCCTGGCGAGCGGTGGGCGCTGTGGCAACTTTGGCGGGCGCAGGCTGGGCCGGCACGCTCACACCGGCACTACAGCCGGGCACGCTGCTGATCAGCAGGGCCAGGCCCAGCAGGTGATGCCATTGGCGCATGGTCAATGTCCTGTAACGGTGAGGGCCGGGAAAGTGATCAGCGACAGTACCTGCGCCGCAATCATCTTCTGCCCGGTGATGGTGAAATGCACGCCGTCGTCATAACGGACTTTGATCCGCTTGCCTTGCGGCGACTGCACGGTAAAGGAGAACTGCTCGTCCGGATAGCCGAGGATCGGGTTGGCTGAAACGAAGTGCTGGCCGAACAGCGTTGCCTGTTGCTGATACAGACCACTGAGATAGGCCATGGCGGACGACAGCCGCGGTTGATTCATATTCGGCGGCCCGACCCAGATCACCTGGACCTGATGCGCCCGCGCCTGCTCGAGAATCGCGTCGATGCGGGCGCGATAGGCCACTTCCCACTCCGGCGACTTGAAGCGCAAAAACGGCTTGCCCTTGCCCTGGGGCATGTCCCACGGATCGTTGGGGCCAAGGAACACCACCATCAGGCGAATGTTAGGCTCACGCTCAAGGGTCTCAGCGACGGTCTTGGGCCAGTTGAAGAAGCCCGGGTAGGCCAGGCCGGTACTCTGCCGACTGAGGTTGACGGTCTTGATCTGATAACGCTTGCGCAGGCTGTTGGCCAGATGCGGCGCGACCCCCTGCATCAGGGAATCGCCGACCAGGAACACCTCGTCACCGGCCGCCAAGGCCGCCACGGTGCCCGGCTGTAACAGCGGTGGCGGAGTCAACGGACGTGTGGGCGCCGGCGCGGCGGCGACTGGCGGCGTCACAGCATCAGCTGCTACTGATGCCGTCGCAGTGTGCACGGCCCTCGCTGGTGGCTTGCTCGGCAGCAGGGGTCGCTGCAGATCGACCGTCACCACCGGCATTGGCGGCGGCAGCACTTGCGGCTCTGGCGCCTTGGCGAGCTGGGTCTGGCGCTCGAGGCTGTCGAGGAAGCTGTCTCGCGACTCGCCCAATGCCGTGGTCAAGCCCGCGCCCAGGCGCCAGGCCGGCAGTTGGCCAATGACCGGCAGCTCACAGCTCTGGTGATACTTCTGCTGGCAATAGAGCTTGATCGAGTCCTGGTTCAGCCAGAACAACAGCAGCGTGGTGACGACGATGGCGTACAGCGCCTTGGCCGCGCTCAGCTGCACCTGGGACAACGACGTGGCATTAGAAGCTGGCATAAATGAACCCCGGCACACCCGACTGCGAAGCGAAGATCACCAGCGACACGAACAACGCCAGCGGGATCGGATAGAGCTGCCAGGGCAACCGCTGGCTCGCGGCAAAACCCTGGCGTAGCAAGCTCAGCCACTGTGGATAACTGGCCACCAACAGCACGCTGGCCAGGATCAGCAGGCCGCTGGACGAATTCAGCCCAGCGACACTGACCTGGGCAATATCGCCGAGCATTTCCAGGGCACTGTCCAGGGTTGGGCTGCGGAAGAAAATCCAGGCGAAGGCGACGTAATGGAAGGTCAATAGGCGAGCCAGCAGCCCTGCCCCAGGTAGTCGGGCAAAGCCAGGCAGCAACTGGTCGAACAGCTTATAGATCGCCAGCCCGACGCCATGCAGCGCACCCCAGATGATGAAGTTCAGGCTCGCCCCATGCCACAGGCCGGACACCAGCATGGCCAGCAGCATGTTCAGGTTGCCCCGCCACACCCCCTGACGGTTGCCGCCCAGCGGGATGTACACGTAATCGCGGATGAAGCGCGACAGGCTGATGTGCCAACGCGCCCAGAATTCCTTGAGGTTATGCGCAGCGTAGGGGGCGTTGAAGTTGTCCGGCAAGCGCACCCCCAAGAGCAGGGCGATACCGGTGACCAGGTTGGTGTAGCCGCTGAAGTTGAAATAGATCAGGAAGCTGTAGCCATACACGCTCAGCAGCACCTGCTCTGGGCTGGCGCTGCCGGGGGTGTCGAACACCGGATCGACCCACTCGCTGCCCAACCAGGCGCTGAAGAAGAATAATTTCACCACCGCCAGGGCGATCAGCCCCAGCGCACGCTGCGGCTCAAGTACCTGGCGCATGGCCTGTGGGCGAATCTGCGGCAACATGTGCGCTGCACGATTGACCGGGCCCGCCACCAGACTGGGGAAGAACGCCAGGTACAGCGCCAGATCCAGCACGGGTGCAGGCGCAAGCTCACGGCGATTGATCGATACCAGGTAGCTGACCGAATGGAAGGCATAGAACGACAGCCCGATCGGCACCAGCAACTCCAGAACCGGCAGCGAAACGGTCAACCCCAGCGCTGCCAGCGCGCTCTGCGCACCTGCGACGAAGAACTCCTGGTACTTGAATAGATAGAAGCAGCCCAACACCAGGGCCAGTAACAAGACCGGGTTGAACCAGCGCCCGGGATAGCGCGCTGTCAATTGCCCAAGCAGGTACACCAGTGCGCTGTAGCCGAGCAGGATGTACAGCGAGTGCAGGCTGAAACTGGCCACCAAGGCATAACTGGCGGTCAGCAGCAGCACATTCTGCAAACGCACGCTCCAGCACAGGCTCCAATAGAGCAGGAAGAACAGCGTGAAGCACAAGCCAAATTCGATCGAAAGGAAGCTCACAACGTAGTCCGTTACGTGACGTGGAGGGAGGGGCGGCGGCTGCCATGCAAGCCCCGGCGCAGAGCGCGCGGGATTATGGCAGAGGGGTCTGAACGCGACAATCGGACAGACTCTCAAATTGCAATACAAGTATTCACAGGCAAATGAAACAAAATGCGACGAACGATAGGCCTCGGCAATTTGCTCCCCCTGCCCCGCTCTGCTAGTGTCGCGCCGTTCTGAATGCCACCGAGACAGTCGCCATGGCCCGCAAAAAAACCTCCATCGATTTCGAACAATCCCTCGCCGATCTGCAAGCGCTGGTCGAGCGCCTGGAGAACGGTGAATTGTCGCTGGAAGAGTCGCTGGCCGCCTTCGAGCAAGGCATCGCCCTGACCCGTGACTGCCAGGGCGCCCTGGCCCAGGCCGAGCAAAAAGTGCAAATCCTGCTCGAGCGCGACGGCGAGCTGGCCGCTCAGCCGTTCGACGCGGAGCCACAAGAATGATCAGCAGCTACCAGGCCATCTGCCAGGCACGCGTCGACGCCGCTCTCGAACAGCTGTTCCAGGCGCCGTCGGCAGAGCTGCAACGGCTCTATGAAGCCATGCGCTACAGCGTGATGAATGGCGGCAAGCGCGTGCGTCCGCTGCTCGCCTATGCCGCCTGCGAAGCCTTTGGCGCGCCGGCTGAAGACGCCAATGGCGCGGCCTGTGCGGTCGAATTGATCCACGCTTACTCGCTTGTCCACGATGACCTGCCGGCGATGGACGATGACGACCTGCGCCGTGGTCAGCCGACCACCCATAAAAAATTCGACGAAGCCTGCGCGATCCTCGCTGGCGACGGCCTGCAGAGCCTGGCCTTCGACGCCCTGCTCGACCCGCGCCTGAGCAGCCAAACCGCTACCACCCGCCTGAACATGGTGCAAACCCTGGCCAAGGCCGCCGGGCCTGCCGGCATGGTCGGCGGGCAGGCCATCGACCTCGGCTCGGTGGGTTTGAAGCTCGACCAACAAGCCCTGGAGTACATGCACCGGCACAAGACCGGCGCCCTGATCGAAGCCAGCGTGCGCCTCGGCGCCTTGGCCAGCGCGCGCGCCGAACAGGCCCAACTGGAGGCCTTGCAGGTGTATGCCCGGGCCATCGGCCTGGCCTTCCAGGTGCAGGACGATATCCTCGACGTCGAGAGCGACACCGCCACCTTGGGCAAACGCCAGGGCGCTGACATCGCGCGTGACAAACCGACCTATCCAGCCTTGCTTGGCCTGGATGCGGCCAAGGCCTACGCGATCGAGCTGCGCGACCAGGCGCTGGCTGCATTGCAGGGCTTTGGCGATAACGCCGAGCCACTGCGCGCGCTGGCCCGCTATATCGTCGAACGGCGCCACTGACCAGATCTCGCCACGCCGCCGATATTGTTTCAGCGAGCTTGGACCGCCCCCCCTGTGAATGGGCAGCTTCCTACACAATGGGGTAAACTGCCGCGTCTTCAAACCTATAACGACTCGCCTGATGCCCACGACGTTTCAAGAGATCCCCCGCGAACGCCCGGTCACCCCGTTGCTGGACCGCGCCGATACGCCCGCCGGCCTGCGCCGGCTGGCTGAAGCCGACCTGGAGAACCTGGCCGACGAATTGCGCCAGGAGTTGCTCTATACCGTTGGTCAGACTGGCGGGCACTTCGGCGCCGGCCTGGGCGTGATCGAATTGACGGTTGCCCTGCACTACGTCTTCGACACCCCGGACGACCGTCTGGTGTGGGACGTCGGTCACCAGGCCTACCCGCACAAGATCCTCACCGGCCGCCGCCAGCGCATGCTCAGCCTGCGTCAGAAGGATGGCATCGCCGCCTTCCCGCGCCGCGTCGAAAGTGAGTACGACACCTTCGGCGTTGGCCACTCCAGCACCTCGATCAGTGCCGCGCTGGGCATGGCGATTGCCGCCCGCCTGCAAAACAGCCCGCGTAAATCGATCGCGGTCATCGGTGACGGCGCGCTGACTGCGGGCATGGCCTTCGAGGCGTTGAACCACGCCCAGGAAGTCAACGCGGACATGCTGGTGATCCTCAACGACAACGACATGTCGATCTCGCGCAACGTCGGCGGGTTGTCCAACTACCTGGCCAAGATTCTCTCCAGCCGCACCTACGCAAGCATGCGCGAGGGCAGCAAGAAGGTCCTCTCGCGCCTGCCTGGCGCCTGGGAAATCGCCCGGCGCACCGAAGAATACGCCAAGGGCATGCTGGTTCCCGGCACTCTGTTCGAAGAGCTGGGCTGGAACTACATTGGCCCGATCGACGGCCACGACCTGCCGACCCTGATCGCCACCCTGCGCAACATGCGTGACCTCAAGGGGCCGCAATTCCTGCATGTGGTGACCAAAAAGGGCAAAGGCTTCGCCCCCGCCGAAGTCGACCCAATTGGCTACCACGCCATTACCAAACTCGAACCTGCCGACAAACCGGTCGCGCCGAAACAAGCCAGCGGCCCTAAATACTCCGCCGTGTTCGGCCAATGGCTGTGCGACATGGCCGCCGCCGACAATCGCCTGGTGGGCATTACCCCGGCAATGAAGGAAGGCTCGGACCTGGTGGCGTTCAGCGAGCGCTTCCCCGAGCGCTACTTCGACGTGGCCATTGCCGAGCAACACGCTGTGACCCTGGCTGCGGGCATGGCCTGTGAAGGCGCCAAGCCGGTGGTAGCGATCTACTCGACCTTTCTGCAGCGTGCCTACGACCAGCTGATCCACGATGTGGCGGTGCAGAACCTCGATGTGCTGTTCGCCATCGACCGCGCCGGCCTGGTCGGTGAAGACGGCCCGACCCATGCTGGCAGCTACGACCTGTCGTACCTGCGTTGCATCCCCGGCATGCTGGTGATGACCCCGAGCGATGAGAACGAGCTGCGCAAGATGCTCAGCACCGGCCACCTGTACAACGGCCCGGCTGCGGTACGCTATCCGCGTGGCACTGGCCCGAATGCGCCGATCAGTGGCGATCTTGAGCCGCTGGAAATTGGTAAAGGCGTGGTCCGTCGCCAGGGCGAGAAAGTCGCCCTGCTGGTGTTCGGCGTGCAATTGGCCGAGGCCCTGCAAGTGGCTGAGCAGATCAACGCGACCGTGGTCGACATGCGCTTCGTCAAACCACTGGATGAGGCCTTGGTACGCGAGCTGGCGGCCAGTCACGAACTGCTGGTGACCATCGAAGAGAACGCCATCATGGGCGGCGCGGGCGCTGCGGTGGGCGAGTTCCTCGCCCGCGAGGCGCTGCTCAAGCCGCTGCTGCACTTGGGGTTGCCGGACATCTATGTCGAGCACGCCAAGCCTGCGCAGATGCTGGCCGAGTGCGGGCTGGATGCGGCAGGGATCGAAGCGTCGGTGCGCGCGCGGATGGCCAAGCTCGGCCTCTGATTTTTTGCGGCCCAATCGCGGGGCAAGCCCGCTCCCACGCAGACGTGGCGCTACCTGCTCCCACGCAGACAGACGCTATCTGCTCGCTTGCGTGGGAGCGGGCTTGCCCCGCGATAGCGATGGAACTGCCAGTGAAAATCCCAACCCTCACCACCCTGCTCTGCTTGCCGACCACCCTGCTGGCCGCCGAACCGGCCCGCGACGACGCCCTGAAACTCCCCGACGTGCTGATCAGCGCCAGCCGCCAGGTTGAATCGCGTACCACCACCAGCGCGGCCAACAGCGTATTCACCCGCAGCGATATCGACCGCCTGCAACCGAGCAGCGTCACCGATCTGCTGACCCGCGTGCCCGGCGTCCAGGTCGCCCCCACCGGCGGTCGCGGCAGCCTGCCGGGGATCTTCATCCGCGGCACCAAGGCCGCCCAGAGCCTGGTACTGGTCGACGGCGTGCGTATCGCCAATGCCACCTCTGGCGACAGCGGCCTGCAGTTTCTCGACGTCGACCAGATCGAACGCATCGAAGTGCTGCGCGGTTCGCGTTCGGCGGTCTATGGCAGCGACGCCATTGGCGGGGTTATCCAAATCTTCACCCGCCGCAGCAGCGGCCCTGGCCTGCAACCGCGCCTGCGCCTGGCGGCCGGCAGCAACCAAACCTGGCAGCGCAGTCTGGGCCTGTCTGGCGGTGACGGCGCTACCCGCTTCAGTCTAGGCGCCAGCCTGGACGAAACCGCTGGCATCGATTCGACCGGCCCCTCGTTTGCCAGCGATGCTGACCATGACGCCTATCGCAACCAGTCGTTCAACCTGAGCCTTAGCCACACCTTCAACGAGCGCTTTGAGGCCGGTTTGAACCTACTCGACAGCCGTGGCCGCAGTGAGTACGACAGCCCCTACGGGCGCTATGACTTCAACAGCCGCCAGCTCTTCGCCCAGAAGCCTTACACTGACTTCAGTGTCAGCAGCGTCGGCAGCTACTTCGATGCGCAGGTGAACGACACCTGGCACTCGCGCCTGGAACTGGGCCACAGCGAGAACCGCGACGATAAGCGCGACAAACTCAGCGCTGAGCGCTTCGTCTACAACACCTACCGTGACCAGGTCACCTGGCAGAACGACCTGAGCCTGAGTGAGCGCCACAGCCTGTTGCTGGGCGGCGATTGGTATCAGGACCGCGCCCAGGGCACGACCGAGTTCACCGAGGACAGTCGCTGGAACCGTGCGGTATTTGTGCAGCATCGTTATGCCGGCGAAGGGTTCTCAAGCGAACTTGGCCTGCGCCACGACCGCAACCAGCAGTTCGGCCGCGAAACCACATTGAGTGCCAGCCTGACCCTGCCGGTAAACGAGCGCAACGACCTGCTGCTGTCCTACAGCGAGGGCTTTCGCGCCCCCACGCTGAATGATCTCTACGATCCTCAGTACGGCAATCCTGAGCTCAAGCCCGAGCATTCCAAGAGCTACGAGCTGCAATGGCGCAGCCAATTGACCAGCAGCAGCCGCCTGGAAGCCTCGCTGTACCGCACCGACCTGCGTGACGCGATCATCTTCCCCGACATGCAGACCAAACCCTACAACGTGGCCAGCGCGCGCATCGACGGCGTGGAACTGACCCTGCATCAGCAGTGGCAAGCCTGGCAGGCCCAACTGGGCCTGGCGCTGATCGATCCGCGTGATCGTGACAGCGGGCACACCCTGGCCCGCCGCGCCCGGCGCACCCTGAGCCTGGATGTCGATAGGCAGTTCGAACGGTTCAGTGTCGGTGGCAGTTGGCAGGCGGTCAGCAGCAGCTACAACGAGGAGAAGAACCTCAATCGACTCGGTGGCTATGGCTTGCTTGGCCTGCGGGGCAGTTGGACGGCCAGCCAGCAGATCAGGCTCGACCTGAAGCTGGATAACCTGCTGGATAAAGGCTACAGCCGTGCGCTGTACAGCTATGACAACAGCAACCATGGCTATCGCGAAGAAGGCCGCACCTGGCTGCTGAGCCTTACCTGGACGCCGGCACGCTAGCGTCGAGCACTGCGCAGAGCTTGGCGGTCGCTTCGATCATCTGTCCGCTGGGCCGCTCCAGGCCTTTGTCTGGCACCACCAGCAGCTGCTGGTTGGCCGTGGCCCGCAGTTGCGGCCAGGCCTTCCACGGCGTCAGCTGCGCCTTGTCAGCGGCCAGGATCACTTCTGGATCACGCGCCAGCACCGACTCTACGCTCACCAGCGGCGCCGGCTGCGTCAGGTCGGCAAAGACATTGCGCGCGCCACAGACCGTCAGCGCATCGCTGACGATCTGCTGGCCACCCAAGGTATACAGCGGGTTGTCCCACACCTGATAGAACACCGCCAGCGGCCGCTCACGTTGATAGCGCTCGCGCAGCGCTTGCAGGCGGGCACGCAGTTGCGCGGCATAACGCCGAGCCTGCTCAGCGCGACCCACCCGCACACCGATGGCCTCGATCTGCTCGATCAGTTGGTCGAGGTTTTTCGCTTCATCACTGAAGGTAGCGATGCCCAGGCGGCGCAGCTGATCGCGCTGGGCCGGGGCAACACTGCCAGGCCAGAGCAGCAGCAAGTCGGGTTTGAGGCTGAGCAGACGCTCCATGTCCAGCTGGCCGTGACGCCCCACCGAAGGCAACGCAGCCAACCCTGCGGGCCGTTCGCCGCCGTCGAGCACGCCCACCAGCAGGTCATCGGCGTGCAGCTCGAGCATGATTTCCGTCATCGACGGCGCTAGGCTGATTACCCGTGGTCCAGTCGCTGCGTGAGCACCACCGACCAGTAACAACAGCAGGCAAAGTAAGCCGCGCATCAGCCCAGCTGACGCGGAATGCGATAGAGGTATAGCAGCACCAAGGTGGACAGCGCCAGGAGGATTTGCGGCACCGCTTCCAGCCCGACCAAGACTGACAGCGCGGCCACCCAGGCGGGGATGCAGGCGAACAGCATGGCCATGCGCCGCACCCGCGCCAGCTCGATCCAGGCGGCCGGCTCTTCAGGCGTGCCGAGCACCTTGGAGGTGGCAATCAACGCCCGCTTGTAGGCGCCGAAGCGTGGCAGGCTGAGGAACATGGTCGCGGCTCCCGCGATGAACAGTGGCATGGCCAGCACCGGGATCAGCCCGTCACCACCGCCGAAGGCCCAGGCCATCACTGGCAGCGGCAACAGCCCGACTGCCAGGTATTGCCACCAGGCCAGCGCCAGGCGCCGCTTCACCTCGCTGCGGGTCACGCCTGAGGCGCCTCGCCCTGGTGCTCGGTGCCCATCATATGGCCGAGCTTGCCAGCCTTGGTCGCCAGGTACAGGCGGTTGTGCGGGTTGTGCCCGGTATGCAGCGGTACACGCTCGGCGACGTTGATGCCCATGCTGGTCAGTGCCTTGACCTTGCGCGGGTTGTTGGTCATCAAGCGCAACGCCTTGACGCCCAGGTGCTCGAGCATCGGCAGGCACATGGCATAGTCGCGCTGGTCAGCGGCGAAGCCCAGGCGCTCGTTGGCCTCGACGGTATCGGCGCCGCCATCTTGCAGCTCATAGGCGCGGATCTTGTTCAACAGGCCAATGCCCCGGCCTTCCTGGCGCAGGTACAGCAGCACGCCACGGCCTTCGCGGGCGATGGCTTGCAGGGCGGCTTCGAGTTGCGAGCCGCAATCGCAACGCTGGCTGAACAAGGCATCACCGGTCAGGCACTCGGAATGCAGGCGCCCGAGCACCGGCTCGCCGTCAGCGATATCACCCAGGCTGAGCACCACGTGCTCACGCCCGGTGGCTTCGTCGAGAAAGCCATGCATGGTGAAGGTCGCGAAGGGAGTCGGGAGTTTCGAGGCGGCAACAAAGACGACGGGCACGTTGTGCTCCTGATTAGTAACTTGGAATTTCACGTGAGCCGATTGTATCAGCAGGCTGGCGCATATGCTCAGGCTGAATACCGTGGCTTAAGATCGAAAAGTTCGATGCTTATTGAACATTGCAGGGTGCCAGCACTGGCCTCTTCGCGGGCAAGCCCGCTCCCACAGGGAGCCAAGTCGGTCAGAGAATTTGTATTGAGTCAGTCATGACTCACCGCTGGCCTGAGATCTGTACGGTAGCTGTGGGAGCGGGCTTGCCCGCGAACAAGCCATCGGGCCAAGTCGGTGAGAGAATTTGTATTGAGTCAGTCATGACTCACTGCGGGCCTGAGATCTACGCGGTAGCTGTGGGAGCGGGCTTGCCCGCGAAGAAGCTAACTCAATGGGGCTGACTGTCCACAGTAAAAGGATATGGCTGCTGCCATCGAGCCAAGTCGGTCAGATAATTTGTATTGAGTCAGTCATGATTCACCGCGGGCCTGAGATCTACGCGGTAGCTGTGGGAGCGGGCTTGCCCGCGAAGAAGCCAACTCAATAGGGCTGACTGTCCGCAGTAAAAGGATACGGCTGCTGCCACTTTTCGTAGATCGCTTTCAGCTCGCCGCTACGCACCAATTGCTCCATGCGCCGGTCAAACAAGTCCCTCAAGAATTTACCCTGTCCGTTCTTGGCAAATGCCAGATACAGCGGCAACTCAGCGATATGGGTACGCCGGAAGCGCTCAGGCTGCGCCGCCTGGCCCAGCACGTAGTCGACTTCAGTCAGCGCATCGATGTAGAAATCCACACGCTCGTGTTCGAGCATCGGCAGAATCCCTTCACGCCGCTGGATTTCGCGAAATTTATGAACATTGGGCAGGTAGCTGCCGTAGTCATAGCCGCGCACCCAGGCCAACCGGTACTGGCCAATGTTCTCAGGAGTAGGTTCCGGCTTGCTGGCAAGGCCCAAGGCATAGATATGGTCCATGTCGAAATGCCAACGCGGATAGAGGTTGTCGTCGTTCTCTTCCTTGTAGGAGCCGACCCAGGCATCCGCTTCGCCACGTTTGACCAAGCCCACTGCGCGACTGTAAGGCGCACTCTGGATCAGCACTTTGACCCCGGCCGGCTCGAACACTTTGCGCAGTACGTCCCAGGCCACCCCGGTGCCGTCGGCATTGGTGTAGTCGAGCCATTCTTCACTGACCAGGTGGATCTGCGCAGGGTGCTGACCCTGCACGTTAGCGGCACACACGCTGCCGGTGAGCAGCAGCAACATCGCCAGCAACGCCGTCCTTATGCCCATCCACCCGCTCCTAAGTATCAGGCCACCGCCCACACCAGAACCTGCATGCCCAGCCAGGCAAAGACCCCGGCGAGGACATCGTCGAGCATGATCCCGACTCCGCCATGCACATGCCGGTCGATCCAGCGAATCGGCCACGGCTTGAGGATGTCGAAGAAGCGGAACATCAGGAACCCTGCGAGCAGCCACTGCCAGCCTTCCGGCACCAGCCACAGGGTGATCCACATGCCGACCATTTCGTCCCAGACAATGCCTTCATGGTCGTGCACGCGCAAGTCGTTTGCCACTTTGCCGCACAGCCAGAAGCCAAACAGCATGGTCACGCCCAGCAGCAGCCAGTAGCCCCAGTCTGGCAGCATCTGCCACAGCGGGATGAACGGCAGCGCCACCAGAGAGCCCCAGGTACCGGGAGCCTTGGGCAAGGTGCCAGAGCCGAAGCCGAAGGCGATGAAGTGCCACGGGTTGCGCCAGACCGAAGGCGGAACGAACTCCGCAGGCACCTGGTTGGGGTGGTCGGTCACGGTGTCTCCCTAAAATGTTGATAGCCCCGCTGCTGCGGGGTGATGTCCTGGCCCTGTTCGTCCAGCAGGCGCACGCCCTCGCCATCAAGCACGCGGCCGACGACATGGACCGGCACACCAGCGGCGCGCAGGGATGAAAGCTGGGCCGGCGGCAAGGTGAAGGCCAGCACGTAGTCGTCGCCACCGATCAGCGCGGCCTGGCGCGCAGCTTCAGGGCCGAGAAAGCCCTGCAGAGCAGGTGACACTGGCACCTGTGCCAGGTTCACCTCGAGCGCCCGCCGGGAGGCCTTGGCGATATGGCCGCAGTCGGCCAACAGACCATCGGAGATGTCCAGGGCCGCCGTGGCCTTGCCGAGCAGGGCCTGGCCAAGGGCGAACTGTGGCGAGGGCGACCAGTAATGGGCCAGCAAGGGCCCAGCCAAGTCGGCTTCGACCTGGCGCTCACCGAGTACCAACGGCAAGGCACCGGCAGCATTGCCCAGTTCACCACCGACACACAGCAGATCCCCCACCTGGGCACCGCTGCGCAGCAACGCTTGTCCACGCGCAACGCGGCCAAACACCGTCAGGGTGATGCTCAGGGGACCACGGGTGGTGTCGCCGCCGATCAGGCTCAGGCCGCAGTGGCGGGCCATGCGATTGAGGCCTTCGGCGTAAGCCTGCAGCCACGGCGCGCTGACCTCGGGCAAGGTCAGCGCCAGGGTGAAACCAATGGGCGTGGCGCCCATCGCGGCCAGATCGCTGGCGGCCACGGCCAAGGACCGCTGGCCAAGCAGCGAAGGGTCGCAGACGGCAGGAAAATGCACGCCGGCGACCAAGGTATCGGTGGACACCGCCAGCTGCTGCGCAGCAGGCAGGTCCAGCAGGGCGCAGTCGTCGCCGATCCCCAACGCCACGCCTTCGCCGCCCTGCGCACAGGGCGCGGCAGCGAAGTAATGGCGGATCAGCTCAAACTCACCCATGGCTGGTCAGCGCCGCAATCAGCGCTTGTACGCCTTGACTTCCGCTTCACGCAGACGCGGAGCGAGCTTGTCCAGTACACCGTTGACGAACTTGTGACCGTCGGTGGCGCCGAACACTTTGGCCAGCTCCACACCTTCGTTGATCACCACGCGATACGGCACATCGGCGCGCATGATGAACTCCCAGGTGGACAGGCGCAGAACCGCCAGTTCAACCGGGTCGAGCTCTTCCAGGGCAAGGTCCAGGCACGGCGCCAGGGCCTCGTCGATTTCCTTCACCTTGGCCGGAACCCCGTGCAGGATCTCGCGGAAGTAAGCGCCGTCTACATCGGAGAAATCGTTGTCGACCCGAAACTGCGCCTCGACCTCGTTCAGCGAGTGCCGGGCCATGTGCCACTGATAGAGGGCCTGGGTCGCGAGCTTGCGGGCTTCGCGGCGCTTGGCGCTCTTCGAGGGCTTGCCGGCATCCGCAGGTTTTGGATCGCGCGGGTTGAAACGATCGCTTTCGTCGCTAATCACTTGGCCTCCAACTGCGCCAGCAGGCTGACCATTTCCAGTGCGGACAGGGG
>Ga0213821_1000149_pt1 | contig 48493 bp, 40 predicted proteins | sample MC6MC0909MG_FD_179894 | JGI IMG/M metagenome (GOLD analysis project Ga0213821, IMG submission 179894) | Enriched soil aggregate microbial communities from Iowa State University, Ames, United States - MC6-MC0909-MG | ecosystem: Environmental > Terrestrial > Soil > Unclassified | place: USA: Iowa...
CATTCGAATAGGGATGTGCTAAGCGAGATAAATAACTCTCAATCGCATGACTCAAAGCATCAATACCAGTCGCTGCAGTAATAGCAGGGGGAGAGGTAACCGTTAATACGGGATCAACAATTGCAAGGGTAGGCATAAAGGCAGGTTGCTTGATCATCATTTTTACATCATTTTGCGTATTTGTAATAACTGTTGCATCCGTTGCCTCAGAGCCAGTGCCTGCTGTAGTCGGGATTGCAATATGAGGGATAGGTGCTTGCTCTGCGATTTTTTGCATTTTTATATAATCTCCTATATAGCCACCATTTGTCGCCACAACGGCAATCGCTTTCCCAGTGTCAATACAACTTCCACCCCCAACCGAAATGATGACATCACAGCCTTCAGCTTGCAAAACATCTTGTCCTTCAGCAACATACGTATCTACTGGCTCTGTTGTTACACCCAAATATGACACAGCTTCCAATCCTTGCGCCTTTAAATATGTGCGACATTGGTTGACAAAACCTAAGCTATCCATAATAGGGTCACTTATAATAAGTGCTTTATTCCCTAATTTTTTTGCATACACCCCAACTTCCTCAAAGGCATCTCGTCCATATACAATAGTTGCTGGCGAATGGACAGTAAAGATTGTTTTTGTTTGAATCATAGTTCTCCCTCCCTATGCTATTGTGCTGTATATCCACCATCTAAGATTAGTGCTTGCCCAGTGACACCCTTTGCCATATCACTCGCTAAATAAAGGGCAAGACCTGTAATTTCAGTTACATCGAGTAGACGTTTTTGAGGAACGAGGGGATAAAGCACTTGCTCCAATACTTCGGTTACTTCTATCCCTCTCGTTTTAGCTAAATCCGAAAATTGTTGACGTACTAAATCTGTATCCACATATCCTGGACAAATTGCATTCACTGTTATCCCATTGGTAGCAACCTCTAGCGCTGCTACTTTCGTAAGACCGATCACACCATGCTTTGCTGCATTGTATCCTGCTTTACCTGCAAAGCCAATAACTCCATTAATAGAGGCCATATTAATAATACGTCCATAATTATTCTTCTTCATATGTGGTAATGCGTACTTCATAGCTACAAACGGTGCAACTAGCATTACTTTTTGCATGGATTCGAAAATTTCTGTAGTGAAATCCTCTATTAAAGAAACATGTTGAAACCCAGCATTATTCACTAAAATATCTATAGTCTTAAATTTTTTAACAGTAAAATCAATCGCATCGCATATGGCCTGCTCATCTGTCACATCACATGTGTAGGCTGTCAATTGAGGATTTTGTTGGATTGCCTTTTGTAGAAGTTCTGTATTCTTATCAGTAATGACTACCTGCGCACCTTGTTCTGCAAATGCCTGCGCGATTGCTAGACCAATGCCACGAGCTGCACCTGTAATAAAGACAGTTTTTTCTTTCACTATAGCCCCTCCAATTCCTGCTCTAATCATTATTGCTTGGGAACGCAAATGTAGAAGTAGTATGGCCAGTCATCCAACGCTCTGAAATTGTTTTTGTTTTTGTAAAGAAACGTGCCTGATCTGGTCCAAACATATGCCCTTCACCAAAACGAGAGCCTTTAAATCCAGCAAAATTATGATATCCAACAGGGATTGGGATAGGTACATTTACACCGACCATTCCAACATCTATTTCTGTTGTAAACTTTCGAGCTGCAAGCCCATCATTCGTAAAAATTGTTACACCATTCCCAAGCTCATGTCGATTAATAAGTTGGATAGCTTCCTCTAAAGAATCCACACGTACAACATTACGAGCTGGACCAAATATTTCCTGCTCATAAATTTCCATCCCTGGTTTTACATTATCAAGTAATGTTGGCCCAACAAAAAATCCTTCTGATTCTTTTACAATATCGAGGTCTCGCCCATCACAAACTACCGTGGCACCTTCCGCTTCTCCTCGATTAATCGCAGCAATTATTGCCTCCTTTGATTGCTGTGAAATAACTGGACCGAAATCTGTTTCTGGATTTGAATAGGATCCAACCTTTAAGTTAGCAATTTTCTTTTTTAGAATTTCGACAAGTCGATCTGCCGTATCCTTTCCAACAGGCATTATTGTTGAGATAGCCATACAGCGTTGAGAGGCTGCTCCATATGCAGCGCCAATAAAGGCATTCGCAACCTGCTCAAGATCAGCATCTGGCATAACCACCATATTATTCTTACCACCGCCTAGTGCTGTCACTCTTTTTCCGTATTTAGCACCTGTTTCATAGATGTATTTAGCAACTGGTGTTGATCCAACAAAAGAAATTGCCTGTACGGCTGGATTTTCTAATAGTTCATTCACTACATCTTTATCCCCATTTACCACAGTCCATATCCCATCAGGTAATCCAGCCTTTTTCCACAGCTCACTGACATATAAAGCAGTCATCGGAACACGTTCGGATGCCTTTAACACAACAGCATTCCCAACAGCGATAGCCATACTTGTTTGTGCTAAAGGCACCATAATTGGAAAGTTAAAGGGTGAAATTGCCGCCACTACACCTAAAGGATACTTTGCCGAATAAGCATTAATTTGGCCGCCCACATTTACGGAATACTCCCCCTTCATTAGCTGTGGTGCACCGATTGCTAAGTCAACGGACTCTAAACCTCGTGTAATTTCCCCTTTGGCATCTTCCAAAGTTTTTCCGCTTTCTGAACAAATAATTTGCAACAGCTCCTCAATATTTTCTGTAATAAGATTACGGAATCTTAGGACAATTTCAGCACGTTTAGACACCGATGTATCTCGCCATTGCGGAAATGCTGCCTGTGCCTTTGCAATAGCCTCACGCGTTTCCTCAGCAGTCGCGAATGGCACCTTTGCAATAATATTTCCAGTAGTTGGGTTGAATACTGAACCAAAACGCCCACTTTTCCCATCAACTAGCTCCCCACCAATAAAATGCGTTAATGTTTTAACCTCTTGTACCGTTGTCATATTGTTATCCCCCTTTAAAATTTCGGCTCTTATTTCTAATTATTAAAAAAATTCAAAAATTAAAGATGTTAGATTGACTTTTCAATAAATTACTTTTTCTACAATATTTTGATGTTCATGAACTGTGCACTAGCCAATTGAAGCAATTTATCGTAACATGAATAACAAGATATATTGGATGACCAAAGTCATTGACTACGGTCAATTAAATCATAATCAAATAAATCCCACTTCGTCAATTATAAATTTAATTTTTCTAATTTTTTAGACGGAACATATTTTACGGAGGAAATGCAAGAAACTATGGAATCACTAACTAATAGACAAAAAAAGGCACTGGAAACAAGAGAGAAATTATTAAAAACTTCTTTAGAGCTCTTTAATAAACATGGATTTGAGCACGTCTCCATTGATCAAATAACAAAGGCATGTCATGTATCAAAAGGAACATTTTACACGCATTTCCCATCTAAATACGATGTGATTTTAGAAAAATTTAAAGAACTGGATAGTTTTTATAGTACTGTAGAGAAGACCATTAACCGTTCCTTACCAGCTAGTGAAAAAATATTAATACTGTATGAAGAGCAAATGAACTATTTAACAAATGTGGTAGGAAAAGATTTACTACGGACAGTATATACTGCTGCGATGACAAATCATGTAGAACAAGAACATTATTTAATCAGTCCACAGCGAAAAATTTTTCAAATTATTAATTCATACATTGAAGAAGGAATTCAGCAAGGGGAGTTTCGAGCAGATTTACAAATAACACAAATGCAGGCAATCATTCAACGCTGCATGCGAGCAAATGTCTACGATTGGTTAATCCATAATGAAAACTTTGATTTAGCTACCCAAATGGCACAATTCACAGCAATCGTCTTGGATGGAATGAAATTAAAAAACAATTAGTCATCACATATCTGTCATAGAAAGCTTAGGCGTCTCTGGACTTCAGTTTCGCTTGAGCTTTATTTTTTACTAAATTGATGTTTTTACATTTTTTAGTTCTGTTTCGGTATCTTTTCGCTCGGCTTGCTCGCTTTTCTGCTCCGCCTCAGTACCTTTTCGCTCGGCTTGCTCGCTTTTCTGCTCCGCTTTAATCTTTTTCGCTCGGCTTGCTCGCTTTCCTGCTCCGCCTCGATACCTTTTCGCTCGGCTTGCTCGCTTTTCTGCTCCGCCTCGATACCTTTTCGCTCGGCTTACTCGCTTTTCTGCTCCGCTTCGATACCTATTCGCTCGGCTTGCTCGCTTTTCTGCTCTGCTTCAATCTTTTTCGCTCGGCTTGCTCGCTTTTCTGCTCCGCCTCGGTACTTTTTCGCTCAGCTTGCTCGCTTTCCTGCTCCGCCTTGATACTTTTTCGCTCGGCTTGCTCGCTTTCCTGCTCCGCCTTGATAACTTTTCGCTCGGCTTGCTCGCTTTCCTGCTCCGCCTCGGTACCTTTTCGCTCGGCTTACTCGCTTTTCTGCTCCGCCTCAGTACCTTTTCGCTCGGCTTGTCCTCTTTCCTGCTCTGCTCCACTCCACCCCACTCTTTTTCACCCAAGTCACACATTTTTCGCTCGGCTTCCGCTTTTTAGACTTGAACCATACCTTTTTCCTAGCTTCATCCCCATTAATCAGTTCGCCCACTTCCCTGCTTTCCTTAACCTAAAAAAAAGTAGCACTTCACAATTCGTGAAGTGCTACTTAATGACATGATTAACTAACAAAATATTGTTCAACTATGGTTTCTACAGGTAAAGGCTTGTTATATAAATAGCCTTGCCCCTTTTGACATCGATGGCGCTTGAGGAAATCGACTTGAGATGGTTCCTCGATTCCTTCTGCGATGACCTCTAAGCCCAAATTATGAGACATTGAAATAATAGCCTTGATAATGGCCTCGTTCTTATCATCCTTGGCAATGTCAGCAATAAATGATTGATCAATCTTTATAATATCAATCGGATAGCGCTTTAAATAACTTAAAGAGGAATAGCCAGTACCAAAATCATCCACCGATACATAGACACCTAATTGCTTTAATTCCGTTAATATGGAAAATGTTTCGTGGACATTGGTCATAGAGCTTTCCGTAATTTCTACTTCGAGTAATTTAGGTGGAACATTATACTTTTTCAGGGCTGCCTCAATTTTTCGGGCGAAATTTTCCTTTCTAAATTGCTTTGGTGAAATATTCACGGCTATTCGTACAGGACGATAGCCTTTCATTTGCCACTCTTTTTGATAGCGACATACCTCATCAATTATCCAATCGCCAATTTCAATGATTAAGCCTGATGCCTCTGCAATAGGTATAAATTGTGCAGGTGATACAAAGCCAAATTTACGATTATTCCACCGTAACAATGCCTCAAAACTATTGATACTATTATTCGTTAAATCCATTTGCGGCTGTAAATGAATACTTAGCTCATTAAATTCAATAGCACGTCTTAAGTGTGCCTCCATTAATGCCTCGTTAGGAAAAACAGTGATCATATCTTCTCGATAGTAGCGATAGTGTGAACGTCCATGTTCCTTTACAGAAAATAACGCTTTATCCGCTTTACGCACTAGAGTCTCTAAGTCCTTGCCATCCGCAGGGCTAAGAGAAATACCAATCGATACACTAATAAAATATTCCTGCCCATCAATCATAAACGGCTGTTTGAGAGCATCTAATATAGCATTTGCTGTTTTTTCTATTTTATTGATGGTTGCATCTTTTAGAACAAATATGAATTCATCACTGTTATAACGATAAAGAGAGCACTTTGAGTAGCACAGCTCACGAAGTCTATGACTAAACATGCGCATCAGCTCATCTCCCCTACTTTCACCAAGGGATTCATTAAATTTTTTAAAGCGGTCAATATCCACTAAAATAAGTGCTGCTTGTTTACTTTCATGCTTTTTATCATTTAAATGATGCAGCCAATGCTCTTTAAATGCTTTACGGTTCCAAATACCTGTCAGTTCATCCATTAATGCTAAATAATAAAAGGATTCTTGATCATTCATAAAGCTATTGGCATCTTTTACAAATAAATGGACACCAATAATTTCACCATTAAAGTAGGTTGGATGAGTCTTTAAGTAAAAAGGTTCATGGCTAAGCAATTGGTCTTTAAATAAACATTTAGGCATACCAAAAGCAGAACCCTCAATCGTTTTTGCAAATAATAATTTGAATTCATCGCTATACTTACTCTCTAATAATGAAAAAATATTTCGTCCTATCAGGTTGTGATGCCCACTTGATAATAGAGTAGTGGCGGCAAAGTTTTGATGTATAATACGACCTTGAACATCAGTTGTTAACACAGGACTTACATATTGTTCCACAAATTGTAAATAAGGTGCCACATCATTATGTGTCTCTCGTAAAATAACTGCAACAACTGATTTGTCTAGATGCTGTACATTGGCTATTAATGTTTTTACTTTGTTCCCTGTACAAATCTCTAGCTTATGATCCATATTTAGTTCTCGCTGTAATATTTTTGATACCTGTAGCCAGCATTGCTCTGGAAAAAAATTTTCGGCATTGGTGGCATCCACATCCTGTAGCTCAATTAATGATGGTAGTTTATCGTTAAAATTAACGATTTCAAATGCTTTTGTATCAACTTTTCTTAAACATACAACTGCATCAAATGGATTAAGCTGTATGACTTGGTGATAGTCTGCAAATGGCGCTACACTCTCTTTATATTTTTCCATTATATCCCTCACTAAGTAGCGTGTTTGCTTTATTCTTCGTCTAGCGTAGGTTTTAGTGCATCCTTTAAGAACATTTCTTGACTATTAATAGGATCTTCACTTCGATCAAACTCTTTGTAATGATATTTGCCATTAGAATCTTGAATACGTGCTTTGGCAGTATCCTCAAGTTGTGAATTCATGATGTTAATAATACGAGCTTTTGCTTCACTTGCATATACAGGGAATAAAATTTCTACACGTTTAATCATATTGCGTGTCATCATATCCGCTGAAGATAAATAGACTTTGTTTTCCCCATTATGATGGAACCAATAAATACGGGAATGTTCAAGGAAACGGCCAACAATGCTCGTTACAGTGATATTGTCACTAATGCCAGGAATTCCAGGTCTAATACAACAAATGCCACGAATAATTAACTCCACTTTGACACCTGCAATGGACGCCTCATATAGCTTCATCATTAAATCTTTATCTGTGAGTGAATTCATTTTTGCACGAATAAAACCATTCCCATACTTCTTATGACAGGCTATTTCCTCATCCATTAATCGTATAAATTCATCTCGAATATCAAACGGTGCCACAACTAAATGATTAAAAGTAGGTTTCTCTGTATAGCCGCTTAAATAATTAAAGAAGTTAGTAGCATCAATACCAAATTCCTTATCTGTCGTTATTATGCCCATATCTGTATAAATTTTTGCAGTAGCATCGTTATAATTTCCTGTACCTAAATGGACAAAGCGTTCAATTTTTCCGTTACGGCGACTCACAACAAGCGTTATCTTAGAATGTGTTTTTAAATTATTCATACCATAAATAACGAGACAGCCAGCCTGCTCCAGTTGCTTTGCCCAATGCACATTATTTTCCTCATCAAAGCGAGCCTTTAATTCAACTAAAACCGTTACCTGCTTGCCGTTTTCAGCTGCGAGCTTTAATGCCTGTATGATTGGAGAATTTCCACTTACTCGATACAATGTTTGTTTAATAGCCAATACATTCGGATTTATTGCCGCTTCTGAGATAAAATCGACAATAGGAGCAAAGGACTCATATGGATGGTGGAAAAAGATATCCTGCTGCAATGCCTTTTCAAAAATATTTTCATCAGATTGTAAATCTAAAGGAGGCTGCGGGATAAAGCTCTCATATTCCAGATGCTCTCTACCAACTGATATGCCCTTTACAAAGGAAAACATAAATGTTAAATCTAATGGTCCATCAATATGAAAGACATCCGATTCCTCAATTTCAAATTCATCTAGTAGATAATTGAGAACTTCTTCGTTCATTTCACCCTCACGTACTTCAAGACGACTTCCAACGCCCCATTTACGCTTTTTCAACTCTTTCTCAATTTCAACCAGTAAATCCCTTGCCCCTTCTTCATGAATGGTTAAATCAGCATTACGTGTTAAACGGAAAGCCTGTGCTGATTTAACACTATAGCCATAAAAGAGCTTCTCAATATGGGCTACGATCACGTCTTCTAAAAGAACAACTACGGATTCCCCTTCTGCTGAAGGAACTTTAATATAACGATCTAATACAGATGGTACCTGTACAATCGCAACTTTTTCACGACTTTCTAGATCTGTCTCATCTTGCTCCAATAATACAAGTAAATTTAATGTTTTACCAAGCAATGTTGGGAAAGGACGATAGGCATCTACTGCAACAGGTGTCAGCACAGGGAAGATTGTTTCTGCAAACATTTCATTGATAAATGCTTTTTGTGTACTATTTAAATCTTTGATGTCTGCTATATGTACATTGTGTTGGGGTAATAAATCATAGATTAAATGTCTGTATACCTCTGTTTGGCGACGCACTAATGCTTGAGTACGCTCTGCAATTTTAGCAAGTTGCTCTTTCGGTGTTAAACCAGACTTATTTTCAGCCTTATGGAATCCTGCACGTACCTGATCCTGCAAACCTGCTACACGAACCATAAAAAACTCGTCTAAATTTGAGCTAAAAATGGCTAAAAATTTTAGACGTTCTAGCAGAGGGTTATTAATATCCTCTGCCTCCTCTAAAACTCTTTCATTGAAGGCAAGCCAGCTTAATTCACGATTATTATAATATTGAGGCTTGGCAATTTCCTCTAATAATCGACTTTGTGTTTCTGAAACTTCCTCTTCTAGCTGATTATTCGTCAATTCAGTTGTCATCATTAATCAACCCTTCTTCAATAAAGTTTATTTTTATTGGTATCTTTAATGCACGTTCAAGATGTTTTTTATGTCGATTTGCTTGATATTTTTCGGCAGCGGCATGATTTTTTACGTATATACCAAGCTGTACATAATCCTCTTCATTGTGCATTTCAATAGCATGTACAATTCTTCTTTTAGAGACATTCAAGGCATAAATAAATTTTAAAAGTGCACCAAAATCTCGTATTTTCCGGTATTCCTCACGTCCCAACCAGTCCTCAAATGGAGCTGCAAATCGCTGATAATAATCTCGATTTTTATAAGAAGCAAGAAGTGCTAATTTTACGCGTTCCTTGTGATTTAATCCGTCTATAGATTGGTTTGCTAGTAAATAAAAAGTATGTTGACTTGCAGAGCTTAGCTCAATATATTCGCCAATATTGAATACTTTCGCCGCTTTCGTCAATAATTGCAAATCTTTTGGATTATATTGCAAATATTTCAAATGACAGCACTCACGATATAATTGATCAGCTAAATGCATTAAATAGTCGACCTCGTCTTCTGTTCGACCATACTGACGAGCTAATCTTCTAGCGTTTCCCTCAAATACATTGTATTTATCATAAGCACTTGGGTCCGTCTGTAAAATTCGTTGAATAGTAAGCCCCTCACGTAAGCCCTTTTTCGTTAGTTGGAACACTTCACTTCCAGCTACCTCCATTAGAACACGAAAAACTTCCAAAGCTGGGACTATAATATCTGCTCGATCCGCTGAAAGCCCATCTAATTGCTTCAAATCATGGAAGCTCAATTCTCCTAAAAATACACTAAGGTCATCTAAATTTTCCTTTGACATTTCATAGCCATGGACACTTGCAATTGGATAGTCGCATTTTTGTTGATGAATTTGAGCAATATTTCGTGCACTTCCACCAATAGCGATAATCGGTAATCCAACGTTTTGAATCCATGGAAGTGCTTTAAATTGCTCTTTGATAAATGCAATGAGCTCCTTTTTTTCACTGCTATTAATGATGTCACCTTTAACAAAGCGCTGCTTTAAAGACACTGTACCGAATGGGAAACTGTAAGATTTCTGAAGTTCTTTGTTTTCAAATAGTGTAATTTCAGTACTCCCACCGCCAATGTCAATAGTTACAGCAGATTTAGTACCCATTGAATGGGCTACAGCAACAAAGCCAAAATAAGCCTCTTCTTCCTCAGATAAAAGGTCTATTTGTATGCCTGTTATTGCCTTCATTCGGTCAATAATTTCAGCTCTGTTCGTAGCTTGTCGTATAGCAGCTGTTGCAGCAGCTTTAACATCTGTTACTTCAAAATCATCAAGCATTGCTTTAAACGTTAATAACGTTTCGGTCAATACTTGTATGCCTTCTTCAGACATTTCTCCAGAGGGTTGTAAATATGTACGTAAACGTGCAACTGTTTTAATATTCCCAAGTTCACGAAGTCCCTCTTCTTTATCGTATAGATACAGTACTAATCGAATGGTGTTAGAACCAATATCGATAATTGCCGTTTTTAATTCATTCAAATAATCACTTCCTTAAAATGCCTACATGCATATGCACAGTCTTATTTTGTCTTTGGCACATTTATCTATACAAAAAAGTCGGACTCCTTTACTAGGCATCCGACTTTCTTTCAGTTATTAATGATACGTTCAGGATACCCATTATTAATATTGTGAAGTACCTTTTTACTCTATCCAATATTGACAGTAAATCTATAAAATCAGCTGGTCTACACGTAAAATAAGCTCAGCAATTTCTGGTTTACTGATTTGATCCTCCGCGCCTACTTTATCACCTTTATGTCGAAGATCATCTGTAATTAAGCTTGAGAAGATAATGACAGGGAGCTTTTTAAGATCCGGATGTTCCTTGATTTTTCGTGTTAGATGATGTCCATCCATTTGTGGCATTTCAATGTCAGTCACCACTAATTGAACATGCTCTGATACATCGCTTCCACCTTTAACAATGGATTCTAAGTATTCATAGGCATCACGACCATTTTCAAAAAATTCGACATTAACATAGCCTGCTTCGCTCATCGTATCAAATAATAGCTTTCGTAATAATGGTGAGTCTTCCGCAATCAAAATACGTTTTTCAGAGCGCTCACGTTGACCAAGCTTTTTAACAGATTCTACACTAATACCTGAATCTGGATTAATGTCCACCATAATTTTTTCGAAATCTAGTAACAGAATCATCTGCTCATTTTGTTTAATAACACCAATTACTTGTGAGGTACCTCCTTGATACATATCTGAAGGTTTCTCAATTTGATTCCATGAAATTCGATGAATCTGTGTAACATTATCAACATGGAATACAACGCGTTGTTTATTAAATTCTGCAACTATATATTTTTGTTGAGGATTGCGCTCTGCATGTTGAATCCCTAAAACACGAAGCATATCAACTACTGGTAACACCTCTCCTCGTAATTGAATAATCCCCTCTACATGCGGGTGCGCGTGTGGAATAAATGTTACTGGAATCGGTTGAATAATTTCTTTTACTTTAATAACGTTAATACCAAATTTATTGTTAGCCACTTCAAATTCAACGATTTCTAGCTCATTTGTGCCACTTTCTAATAATATACCTTTTTGTTCCAAAGCAACCCCGCTCCTTTCTGTTCAACTTCTTTTTATAATTCAATTGTATCATAGGCAATACATTTCTCCTACTTGCTATTTCCATTTTTATCATGAACTTTTAAATGTACAAATAGACCAATTACCGTCATTACAATTAAAGTGGAAAGTGCCACCCTACTTGCTAATGTTCCATAATCTTTCATCCATAATGTAACGGTCCCGTAGACTGCTGGTCCAATGATGGAGGATACTTTACCTGAAAATGCAAACAACCCAAAAAATTGTCCACGTTTTTCATCTGGAGAAAGTTCAATAATATAGGTTCTTGAGGTCACCCACATTGAGCCTAAAGATATACCAAACATACTACCAGCAATCCAGAACATCCATTGTGCAGTAGCAAAGACAGCAAATGCTAAAGCGACAATCATTAATATCGCCACTAAAGTGATGGCACGCTTTGCTCCGATTGCCTTTGTAATATAGCCAAACGCAAGTGAGCCAATAATTGTTGAAACAGTCGATACTAAATATAGAACGATAAACTGACCTGACGTAAAGCCGACAATTGTTGTGGCATAAACAGCCATCATAGCAATCGTCGTGGCAATAGCATCATTTAAAAAGAAATAAGCAATCATAAAGGTGAAAATTGCCTTATATTGCTTCATATCCTTAAAGGTCTGAATAATTTCCCTATAGCCCTCTAGGAACTTAATAGGCTTCCGCTGAGACTTTGGAAACGGTGTATCTTTATTAATAAAAAATAAAGGCAATGAAAATAATAAATACAAAATTGCGGTTGGAATAAATGCTCGATGAAAATCACTGTTTCCTACATACAAATAAACCAGTAAACCGAAAATTGTCCCCAAATAACCAATTGCTACTCCATAGCCAGAAATAAGAGGCATCTCCTCTTTTGTTCCTAAATCTGCCATCATTGAATCATAGAATACTAGACTAGAATTAAAGAAAAATTTTGCAATGACAAAACTAGCTACAACTAAAAATAAACTTAGTGACACACCTGAAAAATTCGTGGTCGTCTGTAGGTTTGCAAAGATCCCCATCATAAAGGTAAAGAATATAGAAATGGATGCAAACCATACGATAAATCTCTTCTTATAGCCTGTATTATCAATCCATACGCCAAACAATGGTGAAAACACAACAAGTAAAAAGCTTGCAATAGCATTTGCATAAGAAATAAATGTACTTGCAACTTGCTGCATAACTTCATTTGTTCCTAAAACCTCATCCATATAAAACGGGAAAAATATTGTATTAATATTTGAAGAAAAAATTGTATTTGCAAAATCATAAAATGCCCATGAAAGTATTGGCAGCGATAAATAAAGTGCAAATTGACTTCTATGTTGTGTGTCTACTGCTGAGCCCCTCTTCATAAACCCCCTCCTCCTATTCTCTATAATATTAAATTAATTTCTCTCTGTAATAAAAAATACCTTTTGTTAAAAAAAAAATAATATTATTTACAAATTATTATCGACTAGCAAAAAGAATATCCAAGCCCCCTCGCTTGGATATTCACTCCATTATTCCTCGATATTTACCCACATGGAAGACCATTCTTCAATTGCCTGAAGAACTGGCGCAAGTGCATGCCCTTTTGCTGTTAGCTCATATTCAATCACTACTGGGGTTGAAGGAATAACTGTCCGTGTGACAATTTGTTCAATCTCTAATTCTTTTAATCTTTCTGTTAACACTCTGCTGCTAATTCCTAGTTGATTTTTGATAGCTGAGAACCTTTTAGGACCTTCTAATAACTGATAAATAAGCAAAGTGTTCCAGCGATGATTCAATATGGTTAGCGCCCTTTCAAAGCGTGGACAAATTTTTTTTTGCTCCAATCTACTTGCCTCCATCGTCATTTTTTTCTTATTTAACAGTATATCATTTTTTCAAAAGCAGTTTAAAAAAACAAAACTTAGTTACTTGACAAAAGTTATTTTTAAAAATAAACTAAGTTACGAAATGTAAGCGAAAGGAGATCATTAAAAATGCAAAATATTGGATCAACTATTTTACGTGTCGTACTTGGCATTATTTTTGCAGTTCATGGATATCAAAAATTTCAGGGTGGTATTAGCTTTACAGCTGATTATTTTAGTTCCCTTGGAATCCCCGGCTTTATGGCTTATGTTGTAGCTATTATCGAATTAGTAGGTGGTGCTGCGATTATTTTAGGCTTGGGTACAAGACTTTTTGGGGCTCTATTGACTGCAACAATGGTAGTTGCTATTTTTACAGCGAAGCTTAGTGTTGGTTTTATCGGAGAGAATGGTTTGGCAGGTTATGAAATAGACCTAGCTTTAGGTGCCATTGCTTTATACTTTGCACTTGCCGGAGCATCTAGCTACTCTTTAGATGCGAAACTTTTCAAAAAAGAGTAATGTAGTCCGCAGCTCTCTATTTTCTGTGTGGTAGTGAGCAGCTTTATAAAAAGAAAACCCGAAGTACCTATACTTCGGGTTTTCTATAATATTACTGATAAGCTTTTAAAAGTGCCTGTGTACCATATTCACCATAGCCCTCTTCAATAAGCTTCTCATACATTTCATAAGCAAGTGCTAAACCTGGTAACGATATCCCCATTTTTTTAGATTCATCTAAAGCAATTTTCATGTCCTTGACAAAATGTTTAATATAAAAACCGGGTGCGTAATCATCATTAATCATACGAGGTGCTAAATTACTTAAAGACCAGGATCCAGCAGCACCAGACGCAATCGATTGTAATACTGTTGGTAAGTCAAGTCCAGCTTTTAAACCATAAGCTAATGATTCACATACACCAATCATCCCAGAAGCAATAACAATCTGATTACACATTTTAGCATGCTGTCCTGCACCTGCTTCACCTTGATAAACAATTTTCTCACCAAAATGTTTCATAACTGCTAATACTTTATCAAATGTAGCCTTGCTGCCGCCAACCATAATGGATAGTGTACCATTTTGAGCACCAATATCCCCTCCAGAAACAGGTGCATCTAACGCTTCTACCCCAAGCATTTGAGCATGAGTAAAAATTTTCTTCGCTAATGTCGGCTCTGAAGTAGTCATATCAATCAAGATATTGCCTGTTTCAGCAGATTGAAATAATCCATTGTCTCCAAAATATACTTCCTCTACATCTGAAGGGTATCCAACCATTGTGAAAGCTAAATCCTTATTTTTAAATGCCTCTGCTGGAGAGCTAGCCCAAGTTGCACCTAATGCTACAAGTGGTTCTGCTTTTTCTTTAGTTCTAGTATAAACCGTTACTTCATGACCATTGTGTAATAAATGCTTAACAATACTAGCGCCCATAACGCCTGTACCAATAAATGCAATATGTTCTTTTCCCATATGTAGCGACTCCTTCTTATTCCATGCTAGCCATCCATTGAAAATGAATGATTAACACTAATTGTTATCTTTTCAGTGTAGTGGAATAAGTGCAATAATTCAAACTCTTCTTAATGTCCATTTATACGATTAAACAAAAAAGAGAGCAAGTGATGGGGTATCACTGCTCTAAAGGGGGAAATGAGAATGTTGCTGTGTTCAATATAAGTATTCCCCGTTAAATGTTTTTTAAACATCTTTTTTAAAGTTTATACTCTGAATACTGGAACATTCTTTTATTCTTCTTGATCTTCTTCTTCCTCAAATGCTGTCTGTCTATAATAAGTGTTCATTAACTGATCTAATCTGCGACTCAGTTGAATGGTTTTTGCGTTTTGTAACCCGTTTTCTACACCTGAGCGAATCATCATCTCACGAGTTTGTTCCATTTGTTTCAAGAGTAGATTGACCATTCATACAACCCTCCACATACAAATAATCATACCATTATTATACATTTATATTTCATTTCTTACAGCATTAACTTCCGACAATGTTCGACAAATTAACTTCTAGGAATTTCCTGATAAGTGTAAATCACTAGCCCATTTTGTTTGGCCTCTCCACGAAAATGTTTGAATAAAGGGTGTTTTACCAGTACTTCTCGGAATTCATAAAATTGTTCCTTATCAATTTCTATACTGTTAATTTCCCCATTTTGTAATTGTTTAAGCATATTTTCGTATTTATCCATTTATTCTATTCCTTTCTTCTAAATCATTTTGTGTAATAAATTATGAATTATTCAAAAAAAGCTTTACGTTTCCCTTTTTTTAATGCAAACTGTATATTATTAGTCGATGAAGGAGCTGACTGTCTGTGAAAATAGCTGAAGTTGGAAATATTATCGAGTTTAAAAATGGTCTGCAAGGTATGGTTGAAAAGGTAAATGAAAATTCGGTAATTGTAGATTTAACATACATGGAGAATTTCGATTCTCTAGAGATCGAAGAGAAAACAGTTGTTAACCATAAACGATACAAAATTTTATATACTAATGAAGCTTAATAGTCTGAATAGTCCCTATTTGTCTTTATAGATGATATGGGACTTTTTTTTTGATAAAATTAAAGCATGGAGGTCGAATTATGCTTACAAATTCGAAACAAACAATATTATTTCTCCTTTCTTTATTATTCGTTTATGGCATGCTAGCTTTTACCTTTGCTAATCAAGCAGTATTTTGGTACTTGTATGCATTTATTTTGCTTGTATGTATTGCAATCTCCATTTTAGCCGGTAAAATCGAAGATCAATTACCTACATGGCAATTCCTACTCTTTGGTATTGGGTACGGTACAATCACATATGGTATCATTCGCTTGGGTTATTGGCTTGCACCATACATCAATGATTCGTTAGTACAATCTGTTCAAAATTTTTTAACAAACTATGGACCACAAAATATTTGGCACTATATTTTACTTGTATTCATTATAGCTATTGGTGAAGAACTATTTTGGCGCGGATATGTTCAACAACAGTTAAAACGCTTTATGCGTCCTGCTGTAGCAGTTATTGTAACAGCTATTTTATGTGCCATCTCCATTGCCCTAAGCGGTTTTATACTTGGTATGGTTGCCGCACTCATAGCAAGCCTCATTTGGGGCTTTTTATATGAATGGCGTAAAAGTATGCCACTTGTTATTGTAGCCCATGTAGTTTTTGTACTATTATTATTTTTAGTGTTACCTTTAACATCATAACATTAAAAATTGGAAACATTTTATCTTTACCAACGTTTAATTTAGAAAAGGAGGGCATTTCATGCAAAAAAAATTATTCTCATTACTTGCATTATTACTAACAGCCGTTTTATTTGTAGGATGTAATACTACTGACAAATCAGAGAGTTCAGGTGCTCAAAATAATGAGCCATCAAATACTTCCAATGAACAAAAACCATCTGAGGATAACACTGCAGGTGAAGCGCAAGAAACGCCTTCATCAAATGATTCAAACACAGATACTTCTTCTAGTCCACAACAAGAGGTTAAATACGTCCAAAAAGGTGTAGATAAAACTGAAAAGGCAAGTGAATCAAAAAGCGTTGAACAAGGCTATAAAATGCAGCAGCTATCTGGATTCACACTTACTCAAGAAGAACCAGGTAAAGATATGTTAGTCTCAAATGAAAATGATGAAGTATTTATGCGTATTGAAACTGTAGATGCTTCTCAGGCAAACTTTAATGATGTTAAAACTTCTTTGCAGGATCATATGAATGCTGTCGGGGAAACAGTAGCATTAACATCTGAGGAACTTTCAGCATTTAAGAATGTAACAAATATCGAAGGCTATGTGGTTGATTTCGATACAGAAAAAGTAGTTGGGGTTGTTTTTGAAAAAGATGGCTTAATTACAAAACTAATAATCCATGATAATGATGAATTAGACTTAACAGATGCTATGCTTAATATGGCGGCAACAATTTCAAAACAATAAATATGAACAAAGAGACTGTAGATGAACTAAAAAGTTTGCCTACAGTCTCTTTGTTCATAAAAACACCCCAAAGCAATAAAGAACTAAAAAATTCACTTTTTGTCTTTTTTAAAACTAAAAAAATCGATTTGCATCACAATTATTACGGCAAATCGACTTTTTCAGTGCCCTTAACAATCGGGTACTTCTTAATAAGATAAATCTTTAATGGACAGCCCTAATTTTTTCAACAAATTGATGGCTTGGTCTTTTTCCTCCACAGATAACACACTCACTAGCTCATGCAAATGACGCTCATGCTTTGGAAATAACTCACTCATAAACGCCTCACCCTTCTCAGTAATTTCTGCATAGGTAACTCGGCGATCTGCTGGACAAGAGACACGTAATAAATATCCTCTTTTTTCAAGCTTGTCAATGACATACGTAATAGACCCACTGGCTAGCAAAATTTTATTGCCAATTTGCTGTAAAGGTTGTCTTCCTTTATGATAAAGAAGCTCTAATACGGCAAATTCAGTAGGATTTAATCCATTCTCTTGAAAGAATGAATGAGTTGTCTCGTTAATCGCTTTATGTGCACGTGATAATACAATATATAATTTTAAAGATTGCTTTAAATCTTCTGACGTCATATCCTTTTCCTCTCAATTCGCTCTTTATACATGCCATTATAGCGATTTTAGAAAAGCATTGTCAAAAGCAACATCTAAATTCGTGCATTTTAAAGCATTTATGCAACCATTTATACTTTCCTTATGTTACTAAATAAGCGGAGTCCTTCGACGATACATCCACTGCATCCATTTGATTAAATGTGTAAATAGGGAATTGCAGGTGGAAGCATGTCCCCTTCTGTAACTCACTATTCACACCAATTAACCCTTCATGCTCTTCTATCACTTTTTTCACGAAAGCAAGGCCTAGTCCTGTCCCTGTTGATTTAGTCGTGTAAAAAGGCTGGAATAAGTTTTGAAGAGTACTGCTATCCATACCATTGCCTTCATCTTTAATCATTAGTTCAACCATCGTGCAGTCAATGACATTCATTTCTATCGTGATCGTTCCACCATTATTCATGGACTCCATCGCATTTTTGATGAGATTCATGAAAACTTGCTTTAAACGATTTTCATTACCGCCAATATAAGCTGCTTGATTAGTAGAAGAAATATATTGAATCATAATATTTTTCATCAAAGCATCCGGAAGCATAAATTCAATCACTTGCTTCACAATATTGTCCAAATCTAATAATTCCACCTTCATACTTGTTGGCTTGGACAATACTAAAAGCTCGGATAAAATTTGTTCCATCCGTTGTAGTTCACTGTCAATGACAGATAAATACATTCGCGATTCTTCATCAGCATTCAGCTTTAATAATTCCGTAAAGCCCTTGAGGGAAGTTAATGGATTCCGAATTTCATGGGCAATGCTAGCTGCCATTTGACCAACCACATTTAAAGCCTGCTGATGCTCCACTTTATGTTGAAGTTGTTTCTTTTCTGTTTCATCATTAATAACTGTGATAATAATATTGTTGTATTCATCAAAAACACTAGAGATTTCATAATAGCATGTTCTACTAACTTGCGTTTCATCAACAACATGAATACTTGCATGTTTCTCACCCATTAACTTTGAAAGATAGGATGTAATTTGTCCCTTTTTCATTGTAAATGAGTCAAAAATATGCTGATGTGCTTTATGGAGAAGCTGCGTTTTTTCTAATTTTAAATACATTTCTGCATACTTATTGAGCCCAAGAATTATCCCGCTAGCATCACTTACTATGACAGCATATGGTAAGTGGTCGTATGCATTGAAAGACTGTGACCTTTCCTGCTCCTGACTAACATATAACCTATGGGCAACATCATTATTTAATGTTGATATTTGGGCAACGATTTCCCCTGTATTTGGATCATAAAAACATTTGAAGGACATCATCTCAAATTCGTTACCTGCAATACGAATATTAAAGATTTCTTCAGATCTCAGGTCGTTTTGTAGTTGTTTGACAAACTTCGCCCATTTTAAATTGGATGGCTCGTCCATTGCTAAATAGCCAATATACGTTAAATTCAGGTTAAAAAGTTTTATAGCAGCTTCATTAACGTTTAAAATTTTTCCCGCTTTATTCAGAATAAGTGTTGGTGACGAAGTACTTTTCATAAGATTTCCAAAACATTGATTAATATCATTTTGCTTCAACTTTCTCACCGAACCTTTCAAAAGAGTAAAAAACCTCTAAATTGAATTTTGAGCCTTTACTATACTTTATGACTGTACGATTCTATTATTACAAAATTTAGTAAATTTAAGTATTTAAAATTATTTCACGAACCGTTCACAAAATAAATAGGTAAAAAGGATTATATTGTATGATAGCTACTTGACTGTTACAATTAGATGTTGAAAGGAAGATTATTGAATGAATACTATTTTAACTACTTTAAACGCAAAGTATATTCACACAAATTTAGCATTGCGTTATTTAAAAGGAGCTGCTTTACCAGAATTCAATCCAATTATTGCAGAATACACAATTAAAGATCCCGCTTTTAATATTGTATCAGATTTATTTCAAAAAAAACCTGATATTGTAGGATTTAGTTGCTACATCTGGAATATTGAAGAAACTATTCATGTTATTAAAATGTTAAAAACTGTCTGCCCCGATGTTAAAATTTTGCTGGGAGGACCTGAAGTTTCTTATGATGTCCACTATTGGTTACGTAGGGTTGAAGAAATTGATTTTATTATCATGGGTGAGGGCGAGACATCTTTTAAACAATTACTTCACTATTTACATGGAGATATTTCATTAGAGGATGTACCAGGGATATGTTATTTAGAGGATGGTAAAGTAAGAATTCACGCTCAGCCTCCAAAGATAGACTTACGAGAATTGCCTAGTCCATTTCGTTTTGAAGAGGATATTCCACACCTCAGCAAACGAATTCAGTATATTGAAACAAGTAGAGGATGTCCGTTTAGCTGTCAATTTTGTTTATCTTCTATTGAAGTAGGGGTTCGTTACTTTAACCGTGAAAAAATAAAAGAAGACATTCGTTTTTTAATGACTAATGGTGCCCGTACAATTAAATTTGTTGACCGTACTTTTAATATTAGTCGTAGCTATGCTATGGAAATGTTTCAATTTTTAATCGATGAGCATAAGCCAGGTGTTGTCTTTCAATTTGAGATTACCGCAGATATTATGCGTCCTGAGGTCATCCAATTTTTAAATGATAACGCCCCAAAAGGTTTATTCCGTTTTGAAATAGGCGTACAATCCACAAACGATTTAACAAATACACTCGTCAAACGCCGTCAAAATTTTGAAAAGCTAAAGCGCACAGTGACCATGGTAAAAGATGGTGGGAAAATTGATCAGCATTTAGATTTAATTGCTGGTCTGCCTGAAGAGGATTATGGTAGCTTCAGACAAACTTTTAATGATGTTTTTGCAATGAGACCTGAGGAATTACAGCTTGGGTTCCTAAAGCTTCTGCGCGGGACAGGGCTTCGCCTTGAAGCTGAAAAATTCGGCTATACTTATGTGGATTTAGCACCCTATGAGATTTTCTCTAATAATGTCTTAAACTTCGATGATATTGTCCGTATTAAACATGCCGAGGATGTACTTGAGAAGTATTGGAATGATCATCGTATGGATCATACAGTTGAATATCTAGTAACGGAAGTTTTTGAAACACCTTTTGATTTCTTCCAAAATTTCGGAACTTATTGGGAATCAAAGGGATGGTCCCGAATTGGCCATCAACTTGAGGATTTATTCCGTCGTTTATTAATGTTTTTAGAAACAATAGAGGGTGTGAATATAGATATTGTTAAAAGCTTAATGCAACTTGATTATCTGATGGTACAGCAATTCCAGCCTCGTAAACTATGGTGGAAGGAACGTCCTACTGAAGAACAGCAAAAAGCAATTTACAATGCCTTGCGTGAAAACCCTTCAATAGCGGGAGAAGCATTCGCTAATTTCAATTTATCAGAAAAAGAATTATTTAAACATACACTTGTAGTACCACACCACTTGGATTACCAAAATTTCACAAAGGGCAAAATTGTACAAAAAAACGGCTATCTATTCACATATTTCCGTCATGGACAAGCCCCGTACTTTGCGTCCATCCATTCTATATAATTAAAAACGCTAATCCTATAAAATCAACGTTAGGATTGGCGTTTTTCTATTCTTAAAGAATTCTTAAATTTCCCAAACCTATTTAACTCTTCAAAAGTAAACCATAATGAACAGACAAACAAGAGTTCACTTCTGTTACTTTCCCTTAGTAATGGTAGCACAAATAACCCAAAAATTCTTAGTGCTAAATTCTTAGCTGAAGAACATAATCATCTTGTAATTAATACCCATTTCGATAATAATACATTCGGGATAAATAATTTTAAATTTTTTGACATTTTAATGAAAATTGTTTTTTAGCGATTTTTCTATTGCCTTTACCAAGTTAAAAAAGAAACCTGAATACACGTTAAATATACTTTTTAACGTACACTCAGGTTATGACAAAAACCCTGTTATCCAATAATTACACGTTCCTTTGGATAATGATAGCTTGATTTTTTACCTCTTCCTCCACCACCAAGAGTATAAAGGAAGGAAATTAAGCCGACACGACCAACAAACATCAAAATAATAATGATAATTTTGCCGACTATTGATAAATCAGAAGTAATTCCTAATGACATGCCACATGTACCGAATGCTGAGGTAATTTCAAAAATGATTTGTATCAGTGATGCATGTGGCTCAGTAATAAGTAAAATAATAGTCGCAACCAAGACCATAAAGAAAGCTAACAAAATAACAACAAACGAGCGAAAGACATCAATTAAATGTATTTCACGTCCAAATACTTGAATATCCTCTCTTCCTCTTGCAAAGGTAATAAGAAATAGGATAGCCATGGCGAATGTTGTTGTACGTATCCCACCACCAACTGAGCTAGGTGAAGAACCGATAAACATTAGGAAACTCATAAAAATATCTGTTGCTTCACTAAATGTTGTTACATCATATGTTGTAAGCCCTGCTGAGCGTGTCGAAACTGAATGAAACATAGCAGAAAACAGCGCCTCATGCCAAGCCATTCCCTTAAATGAATGAAATGATTCAAGCAGAAAAATTACGACAGCACCAACTACAAATAAAATTGCATACGTGGAGGTAGTAATTTTTGTAAATAAACTGAATCGGAAATTTGCATGACGATTCATTAAAAAAGTTTTTACTTCTATAAGTACCGGGAAGCCTATTGCGCCAAGGACAATTAATACCATGGTAATCAATTGAACAAAATAATCATTATGAAACGGTAGCAAGCTCATTCCTGTAATATCGAAACCACCATTAGTAGTGGCGGAAATAGAAGCAAAGACACCATGTAGAAAAGCTTCCTCTAGCGTATCGAAATAATTCGTAAAGTGTAGTGTTAGTATAAATGCACCTACAACCTCAATACCGATTAAGATTTTTAATATTTCCCGTATTAATTGAACTACGCCAGATAAATTATATTGGTTATGGTCTATCATAATTAATTGTCGCTCACGCATGCCTATTTTTTTCCCAACCAATAACCAAACAAAGGTACCGAGTGACATAATGCCAATGGCTCCAAGCTGCAGAATAACAAGCACCATTACGAGTCCAAAGGTTGTATACGTCTCTGAAATATTAAATGTGGTTAAACCCGTTACACTTACTGCGCTTACTGCTGTAAACAAGCTATCTAATAACGAAACTTTCACACCTTCTTGATGAACGCCCGGAAGTCGTAGTAACAGGAAGGAAATGGCTATGGCTATAAAATAATAAGATACTAGTACCTGAAACGGCGTTACAAGCCTATTCGATGATTTTTTCCAAGGCACTTTCTTAACTCCTTCCATACTCTAAACTCGATAGATATTAGTATAGAAAAAATACGTCAAAAAAGAAAGAGGAATAGATATGACTATTCCTCAAAAAGTTAATGTGTATGTTGTTTATTCCTTACACCTACTAAGTAACCAACTAGTGCAATTGCTACTAGTACAACCCAAAAAGTTACCTCCCACGCTGTAGAATGAGGGAACTCTACTGGTAAAATACCTACTCTTTCGTGTGACAATGTTAACACAACAAGCTTGACACCTACCCAACCAACAATTAAAAATGCAGCCGTTTCAAGTGAAGGATAGTCATTTAATACTTTTACAAACCATTGTGCAGCAAATCGCATCATGATTACACCAATAAATCCTCCAAGTAGCATCACTGCAAATTGACCGCCATTGATACCACCAATATCAAAATGCCCTAGTTCTGGTAGTGTGACCGCTATAGCTACTGCTGCAAGCATAGAATCGATAGCAAATGCAATATCCGCAGCCTCCACCTTAAGCACCGTCATCCAGAAACCACTGCCTCTTTTTGTTACTTTCTCATTCGTTTCGTCTGTTGAATCCTCTTTATGGCGTAAATCATATATATTTTTCCCTGACATGAATAATAAATATGCTGCTCCTAGTGCTTGAATCTGCCAATAATTCACTAGCACTGTAATAATAAAAAGCGCTGAAAATCGGAAAATTAATGCGCCAAATAATCCATAAAATAAAGCCTTTTTTTGTTGATCACGCGGTAAATGTCTCACCATTACAGCCATTACAACTGCATTATCTGCTGCTAATAATCCTTCTAAAACAATCAGTACAATAAGTACCCACCCATACTGTAATAAAATTGCCTCCATGTAAGTGCCTCCTCTACCTCTGTATACCCAAATTAGTCATTACTATACAGGTACAAAAGAAAAGACCTCTGCCCTATGAAAAGGCAAAGGTCTCGCTAAGTAAATCAATTACGCCTTGGCGTAATTGGCAGATGTCACGGATTTTCATTTCATCTCACCACCTTTAGAGGTGGCGTCTTCTGTATCTGCCGCAATGCTTACGCGCAAAAACTTTCGATACAAAAAACATTTGCTGAATGAAGATAAATCCCTTCTATCAGAAAATTTCAACTCCAAGCTAGAAAGCATAGAGTTATTTACTATCACACCCGATGGTAAATACCATGTCTTGACGAATGTGAAACCAGCTACAACGCTCGTATCTGTTAGCTACTCCCCTTTGACAAAATGTCGAAGGTGTTCTTCTGTAAAAAATATTATAGCACTAACATGAAAGCGTGGCAAAATGATCTATCTACTAATTCATCTTCATAGCAAAAAAGATAAAAGACTAATTCTATTTTATCTGAATTTGATAGTTTTTTTCTTCTTTATGCGCTAAATAGAAATCAATCATGATAGGCATCGTATCTATAAAATCAGGACATGTAATCCCACCCTTTGTCAAAATTGCTACTGCTTCCGTTGTATCAAAGTGAGCATTCCACGTTAAATAGTCTAACGTTTCCTGCTCTACCCCAAGTTTTTTTCGAATAAATGGCACTCGCAAAGATACTTTTGCTAGAATCAATGGTAATTGTCCCTTAGGAGATTGACTCGTTAATAATTTCACCATTGTCTGGTATACTTCTTGAACAGGATGTGGATTCGGATCTGTTAAATGCAAGGTTTTCCCTTCAGCACATTTTTCATCAACAAGATACGTTGAAGCATTAATAATATAATCTACTGGAACTACATTAATTGTTGATGTAGATTGACCGATATACGGAATAAAAGGCAACCATTTTAATTTATCTACCATATTTAAAAAGAAGTAAGGTCCATCAAATTTGATTGTTTCTCCTGTTTTGGAATGACCACGCACAATACCAGGTCGAATAATCGTTAATGGAATTTCTGATTTTAAATCTTCTACACGATGTTCAGCTTCATATTTTGTTTCCTCATAATAGTTTTTAAATGCAGGAGGACGAACGAGTTCATTTTCTTTTAAAACACCTTCACGTGTACCTGCCACATAGGCTGTACTAAAGTACATATAACGTCTTAAATTTGGAAGACTTCGAACAAAATCATTGACCATTGTTGTACCATGCACATTTACCTTCCAGGCTATATCACGTGGGACTGCTAAATCATATATGGCTGCTAGGTGCCAAAGCACTTCTATTTGAGGCACTACTTCCTGTACTGTTTGATTTTCTAGTCCAAGATTCGGTAATGTAATATCTCCCTCTACTATACGAATCAAACCATTTGGAAACTCCGCAATAATAGAATCTTTTTCAATATTAGCCTTCACTAATTCTCCTGCTAAAACGATAACTACAACTTCCTGTGCCTGATTTTTTCGAAATATCTCCCTTATCAATTGACTTGAAATGAATCCTGGAAAACCTGTAAAAAAATGAACTCCCATCTCTCAATTCCCCCTGAGCCTACCGTATCTTCCGAGTTTCTTTATCCATTAAGCTATAAACAGTCGGTACAATATATAATGTCAGCAAAGTCGATGTGACAAGGCCGCCAATAACTGCAATACCCATAGGCTGATTCATCTCTGTTCCTTCACCAAAGCCTAGTGCAAGTGGCAGCAAACCTAAAATGGTCGTGAGCGCCGTCATTAAAATTGGGCGAAGTCTATCCTGAGTAGCAAGTAAGATCGCATCATAGGTCCCCATTCCTTTAGACTTTTGCTGATTAATATAATCTACAAGCACAATTCCATTATTAACGACAATCCCTACAAGGACTAATATACCGATAACAGAGGTCACTCCAATAAGCGTATTCGTCATAAACATTGCTATGGCAACACCAATAATCATTAACGGTACCGTAAACATGATTACAAATGGATGCTTAAATGATTCGAATTGTGCTGCCATTACGATATATACGAGCACTACAGCTAGTGCAACGGCTAAAAGCATATCATTGATAGCACTATCATAAAGTTCACGATCTCCACTAAAGACTACCTGGGTTTCAGAAGGTAACTTAGCCTTTTGTAATGCTTGGTCAACTTTAGCCGAAATACCGCCTAAAGATTCCTTCGTTTCATACTCCACAAAAAATGCTACAGCAGCCGCTTGATCAGAACGTCTAATCGATACGGGTCCTTCTTGAACAGCAACAGTAGCTATATCCTCAAGCTTTACAAATAAGCCTGCAGGAGAACGTAACTGCATAGATTTTAAAGATTCAATACTATTATTAAAGACATGTCCAAAGCCTGTATAAACCGGTAGTACCGCACCATCCTCTGCAATGATTTGTGTTGTAAGTTGACCCTTAGTCATTTGATTGACCAGTTGTGCTATTTGTACAGGAACAAATCCGTAATCTTTTGCCCTTTCTCGGTCCACCTCGACTTGAATTTCTTTTACAGTGTTATCTAAATCTGTGGAAACATTTGTGACAGCACTTACCTTCAAAAGCTCCTGTTGCACTTTATTGACTGCACTATGAAGTCGTTGTTCATCAGAATCGGTTAATCTAAATGTCAATGTATTTGGGGATGAGCCAGTTGATGTGGAGACATTAAAGGTGATTTCTGCCTGTTCACCAAGCTCAGTATGTAAATCTTGCTCAAGCTCCTCAACAAATTCAAAAATTGAACGTTTTCTATCTGCTAAAGGAACTAGCTTTACATAAAGCTCTGCCTGATTGGCACTTGTTTGTCCGCGAGCCTGTGATTGTTGTGTACCACCGACTAAGCTGACATAAACATCCACATCCTTCTCCTGTTTTAACCGATCTTCAATTTTCGCAACTATTTTCTCCGTTTCTGATACAGCAACACCCTTCTCTAGATTTACACTAATTGAAGTAAATCCTTCATCGGTCGATGGTAAAAACTCTGTACCGATTCGCATAAGACCAAACAGTGCGATGCCAAAGCAGACGATTGTTGAGATAAGGACAAGCATGCGATGTCGCAATACCCAAACAATGGAAGCTCTATAGTTTTTATATAAGATTGACTCATTACGTTTCTCATAAATGCTAACAGCTTTTATTTTTAAAAGACGGCTAGCAAGCATTGGAACAACCGTTAATGCAACCACCAAAGATGCAATTAAACTAAAGGAAATGGTTAAAGCAAATTCTGTGAAGATCTGTCCTATTAATCCCTCAATAAACATGACAGGAATAAATACCGCAATTGTAGTAAGAGTGGACGCGGTGATAGCAAGTGCTACCTCTTTCGTTCCTTCTTTAGCTGCTACTATAGGGCTCTTGCCAATTCCTAGATGACGCTCAATATTTTCAATCACAACGATGGCATTATCTACAAGCATCCCAATCCCAAGCGCTAATGCTCCCAATGTCATAATATTGAGGGAGAAATTCGCAAAATACATTAAAACAAATGTGACAATTACTGAGTATGGAATAGCAATACCTATAATAATAGGACTTTTCACGCTACGTAAAAAGACAAAAAGCACGAACATAGCGAATAAGCCACCTAAAAGTAACGAGGACCCAATATTGCTAATCGCTAAATCTACATAGTTTCCTTGATCTGTTAGTACATCAGCAACAATGCCCTCATACTGCTTCTTTGCCAATAATTCATTTAACGCATCTTGAAAGGCCTTTGATACCTCTGCTGTATTCGCACCTGACTCCTGTAAAACAGACATTAATACAGCTGGATGGTTATTTGCTCGCGTTGTCGTCATGGATCTTTGCTCTACACGTTCAACAGTCGCTACCTCCCCAACTGTCAAGGCTTTACCATCTAATGGATTTACTGAAACAATTAAATCAGCGATGTCTTTAGGTGTACTTAATGTGCTCAGGATACGTGTAGTTAGCATTTTTCCATCGTTAGTTAACACGGGCTCCCCTGGAAGAGACACATTGTTGGATTGAATGATTTGGATTATATCCGCTTGCGTTAAGCCTTTTTCAACTAGCTTTGATTCATCTAAAGTTAGTTGAACTTCTTCTACAAGCTTACCAGAAACATTTACACTTGCGACTCCTGCTGTTCGACGAAGCTCTTTTTCTAAGTCCTCCGCCAATAATCGTACGTCTACATCATCATTTTCTGCACGAAGCGAAAGCTGTATAATCGGAAATTGGGATGGGTCAAACTTTAAAAAGCTAGGCTTCTCAGCATCACTCGGTAAGGGGGTCATATCAATTCGCTGTAAAATATCAAGCTGTACATCTTCTATATTGGTTGACCAATTAAACTCAAGTACAATTAAATTGGATCCTTCTTGCGAGGTAGACTGTAGTTTTTTTATACCTGGTAGGGTTGCGAGCGTTGTTTCTAAAGGCTTGGTTATCTTTTCATTGACTTCTGCTGGACTCGCACCAGGATAAGAAGTAACAACGACACCTATAGGTGGATGTAGCTCAGGTATTAGCGTAATTGGTATTTTTAATAATGAAACCCCACCTAAAATAATGACAAATAGCATCGTAACAATTGTAAAAACGGGTCTTTTAATTGAAAAATCACTAATGTTCATTTTTTACAAACTCCTTCTCTATCTTCCTTCCTATGATAACCGAAAAGGAGAATATTTTATAAATTAGAAAAATCTAAATCCATTTTTGCCGATTCTTAGTAAAGGCTAGAAGTTACAAAGGATGGTTAATTTTCGCTTAAAAACATGTCGCTCGACTTTTAGTGATACACTACATTTCCTAATACTGTATATATTCTACACATTGCTCTAATTTTCCTTGTAAAAAAACACGAATCGCAAAATTGTCGATTCGTGTTAGTTATTTATAAGAGACTATATAGTTTAATGTTTTCGTTTTTATCAGCAAACCAACGCATAGCAAACTCATTTTCAAAGAGGAAAACAAAATTATCAAAGCGATCTTTTACAAGCATGGAACGCCCTGAAGACATAGATTCCTTTACATCCTCTTCATTTTCAATCCATCGTGCTATTTTTGAACCAATTGGCTCCATCTTCACTTCAACATTGTATTCGTTTTTCATGCGATGTTCAAAAACCTCAAATTGCAACTGACCAACAGCCCCTAAAATGACTTCTTCGGTATGCAATGTTTTATAGTATTGAATAGCGCCTTCTTGAACTAATTGCAAAATCCCTTTATGGAATTGCTTTGATTTCATGACGTTTTTAGCTGTTACACGCACAAATAACTCAGGAGTAAATTGTGGTAATTTTTCAAATTGGAATGTTTTCTTTCCACCTACAACAGTGTCCCCAATTTGATATGTTCCAGTATCGTATAAACCGATAATATCGCCAGCTACAGCTTCATCTACTGTTTCACGATCATCTGCAAGGAATTGTGTAGATTGTGTCACCTTGAACGATTTACCTGTACGAGATAGTGTCATATTCATACCACGTTCAAATTTTCCAGATACAATACGAACAAAAGCAATACGATCGCGATGGGCAGGATTCATATTAGCTTGAATCTTAAAAATAAAGCCTGAAAATTCCTCATATTCAACAGGATCAATAAACTGTTCATCTTCAGTAATTCTAGGCTGAGGTGTTGGTGCAAATTGTAAATAGGTTTCAAGGAATGTTTGGACACCAAAGTTTGTTAATGCAGAGCCAAAGAAAACTGGCGTTAATTCACCACGACGAATCTTTTCCTCAGAATAAGCATTTCCCGCTTCGTCAAGCAGCATAATATCATCCATTGCTTGCGAATAATAAGAAGTCACCTTCATAGGATGCTCAACTGCAAGTTCTCCATTTTCATCAATAGGTAAAAAACGTTCTTCTTCATCAGTACGGAATTGCTCGATACGTTTATTATAACGATCATAAATACCTAGAAACTCTTTACCCATACCAATTGGCCAGTTCATTGGGTAAGCGTGAATGCCCAGTACCTCCTCAAGCTCTTCAATTAGCTCGAGTGGCTCTTTCCCTTGACGGTCCAGTTTATTGATAAAAGTAAAAATCGGAATACCACGCATTTTACAAACTTTAAAAAGCTTTAAAGTTTGTGCTTCAATCCCTTTGGCAGCATCGACAACCATAACAGCACTGTCTACAGCCATTAAGGTACGATACGTATCCTCTGAGAAATCTTGGTGACCTGGAGTATCTAAAATATTGACGCGAGAGCCATTATAATCAAATTGCATCACGGAGGAAGTTACAGAAATCCCACGCTGCTTTTCAATTTCCATCCAGTCAGATGTTGCAAACTTACCTGTTTTTTTCCCTTTTACTGTACCAGCATCACGAATCGCACCACCGAATAGTAAAAGCTTTTCTGTTATCGTCGTTTTCCCAGCATCAGGGTGACTGATAATGGCGAATGTCCGACGCGATACTATATCTTTTTCTAAATTTGAATTCATCTCGTCATTCTCCTTTTTTCATACTTACTAATAATAAAAGAAGACTTGCCTTTCGTACAAGCTTTTTACATGAATTCCCGAAAAAGAAAACCCTTTAGTGACTACTAAAAGGGTTCCTTTAACATTCATCAGTATGCCTAAGATATTGAAATTGGTAGATTATCGTTTTGATAATCTCAAACAAACACTGATAATGGGGTATCCATTATACGAATTTTAATCGACCGGCTTCAATAGCAATCTCTGCATCGCTATGTGGATATTTTGTATTCTCAATAATCTGGTAATCCTCATGACCTTTACCAGCAAAAATAATCATATCTCCTGGTTCAGCAATTTCAATTGCATGACGGACAGCCTCTGCACGATCTCCAATACAAGCATAATTTTCATGAAGCATCCCTTTGGCAAGGTCACCTGTTATGCTATTGTAGTCTTCGTAGCGTGGATCATCTGTCGTCAAAATCACATAATCCGCTGCCGATGCCTTTTCCGCCATTGCCGGGCGCTTCGATTTATCACGGTTACCACCTGTACCTACAAGGAAAATAAGCTTCCCTTTTTTATACGGCTGTGCTGCTGCAATCGCCTTTTCAATTGCATCTGGAGTATGTGCATAGTCTACAAAAATTTGCACTGGTAAATCTGAGCAAACTTTCTCCATACGTCCTTTTACTGGTGGCAATTGCTCGATCTGCTCAATAATCGTTTCCATAGAGTAACCTCGACCATAAAAAGCAACCATTGCAGCAAGTACATTGTAAATATTAAATTCACCTAATAAATTCATTTTTACACGGAATATCCCTTCCGGCATTTCGACATCAAAGGAAGTCATGTAATCATGATACTCACAATTAATAGCTCGGAAATCAGCTGTTTCATTTATGAGTCCATATGTCCACACTGGGAAGGGTGTCATTGCAGCATAGCGCTCTGACCATTCATCATCAGCATTTAACACCACAAATTTATTTTTTTCTAAATCTTGTCCAAGTTGAGAGAATAGTAAACCTTTTGCATGGCCATATTCCTCCATCGTACCATGGAAATCAAGATGATCATGTGTAAGATTTGTAAAAATAGCTACATCATAATCAACGCCAGCCAAACGCCCTAATGCTAAACCATGGGAAGAAACCTCCATTGTCATAAGACGACAGCCTTCCATTTTGGCTCGGAAAATCATTTGCTGTGTCGATAAAGCATCACTTGTCGTATTAGCAGATTCATATAAAATACCATTTAAATTAAAGCCAATTGTTCCAGTTAGTGCAGACTTTTCGCCCATACCGTGCATAATATTCTGAATAATTCCTGTAACTGATGTTTTGCCATTTGTGCCTGTTACTCCAATCATCGTTATATCCTTTGAGGGATAATCAAAGAATTTAGCAGCAAGTAAGCCAACAGCTCTATCGGTATCTTTCACAATGACCTGTGCTATTGCTTCTCCTAATGGTAATTTACGTTCAGTCACTATTATTGTCGCGCCACCCTCAACTGCTTTTTGTGCATAGTCATGACCATCCACTGTGTAGCCCTTTATACAAACAAACATGCTATTCGGTTGTACACTTCGAGAATCCACCACAATATCACAGACCTGGTCTGGCAACACTCCAATTATTTTTTTCAAAGGTAATGCACTTAACAATTCCTCTGCATACATTTCATAGTCCTCCAATCAATCTCAACACTCATTTTATCATCCTTTGTTTTTTCGACAAAAAATGACAATATGAATTCCCCCACGCTCTATTGAATTTATTTTACTACTTATTTCTCGATAAATAAAATGTCTCATGAGTCGTTTTTTAAATGAAAACGCTATCATTTTAATATAAAGTTAATAATCCGTCGAACTTGGCCTTTCTTATTAAGAATCGCCAATTATCGACAACAATAATTCAAATCAACAAGAAAAATATGGTCATTGGAGGATTGAGCCAATAAAGCAGAGAGGTGTCTAGATTTTATAGTCTGACACCTCCATCTGCTATTTCATAATTGTTCGGACAATCTTAACTTTTTGTTTATAAGGAGGGAAGAGCACGTTCGTTTCCAGTTTTGAAGATTTTTTTAGAATAGATTTCGCATGTGTAAAATTTTCAAAGCTAGCCTTGCCATGATAAGCCTTTACTCCTGACGGCCCAACACCACCAAATGGGAGATGTAAATTTCCAACATGTGTAATTGTATCATTAATGCAACCGCCACCAAATGGCAGTTCCTCTAAGAAATACTGGATAGCCTTGTCATGCTCCGAGAAAAAATAGGCGGCTAAAGGCTTTGGTAATTGACGAATTTGATGAATGACCAGTGGTAAATCATCATACATCATGACAGGTAGGATGGGACCAAATAGTTCATCTTGCATGGAGGGATTTGACCACTTCACGTATTCGATAATGGTAGGCTCAATATATAGATCATCACGATCTGTTCTTCCCCCAAATGTTATAGCATCTCGTTCCTCCGTTAAAATTTTCTGAAGGCGGTCAAATTGTCTTAAACTTACGATACGACCGTAATCGGGACTTTTCAATGCATTTTTCCCATAAAAAGAACGAATGGTATCCTTCAATACTTTCATAAATTGATCATATACATCTTTATGGACTAGCAGATAATCTGGCGCCACACATGTTTGTCCAGTATTTGTAAATTTCCCCCAAGCAATTCTTTTAGCCGCCACTTCTAAATTAGCTGTTTGATCGACAATCGCAGGGCTTTTTCCCCCAAGCTCTAAGGCAATTGGTGTTAATCTTTCCGCTGCTGCCTTGGCAACCACTTTACCTACTGCCACACTACCTGTAAAAAAAATATAATCAAATGAGGCATGAATTAAGGCAGTTACTTCCTCTTTTTCCCCCTCCACAACACGAACATAAAAGGGATGGAATGTTTCTTCAATTATTTTCTTTACAATTGCCGCCGTATGCACAGATGTTTCTGATGGTTTTATTATTGCTGTATTCCCTCCAACAATAGCTCCTACTAATGGCTCCATAACAAGCTGGAATGGATAATTAAATGGACCAATAATTAGGGTTACTCCATAAGGTTCTCGTACAATAAAGCTTTTTCCCATCTGATATTGGATGGGTGTTTTTACAGCTTCTGGCTCCATCCATTCTTCCACATGCTTCACCATATATGAAATACTATCTAACACAATACCAATTTCCGTTGCATATGCCTCAAATTCACTTTTTCGCAAATCTAAATATAGCGCATTTAAAATTTCTTTTTCGTATTTTAAAATCGATTTCTTTAGTTTAATTAATTGTTCTTTTCGAAATTTAGCACTTTTCGTTGCTCTTGAAAAATAAAATTGACGTTGCTCTGTAATCATATTTTCCACATCTTGTGTCGTAAAATTCACCTTAACGCACCCCTTTTTTTAAAATGGCATACATAGTTTTTTCATTTCGAAACAAACTATCATTGTCTATACGATACAACATTGAAGACAAAAATTCCTCTTTCTAAAAAGGTGGTGTTAATGATTTGATGTGTGAGGATGTTTTACTTTTTTGATTTTTGGAAATATACAACTACATATTTGAAAATTGAAACGGGGGCGTAGATGAATGACAACAACAGGAACATGGTGGGAGTCAATTTTTTCAGGACCATTAGCACACGGTATTTGTGAAGAAAAAATATTGCTATTGCAAGATGAGGCTTTCTTATATCTCTCTACAACACCGACAGAGAAAGATGATGAGTCTGAAGTAAATTAAAAATGGCGCATTATAGGATTTATTTCCTATAATGCGCTATTTTTCGTACTTCATACATTTTCTTTAATTAACTATCACTAATTGCTGAATTTGCTTTAACTCTACATCTAATCGCTGAATGGCTTCTTCTTCAATTGCAAAGCCTCCATTTTCAAGTCGAATAATTTGTTGATCCAAAATATATACAGAATGTGCAATAGTTGTCGCCCCTAAAACTGATAAAATGGGTTTTAACGCATATTCTAATGCAAGTAAATGACCAATAGAGCCGCCCACAGCAATCGGCAAGATAAGCTTTCCACGCAATGCCTTTTGTGGTAACAAATCAATATACGTTTTTAAAATACCTGTATATGAAGCTTTATATATCGGTGTCAAAACTACAATGATGTCCGCCTCTTCTATTTGCTTATTTTCAGAAATAATAGCCTCACTTGTAAAATTGGCTGTTATCAAATCCTCTGCAGGTAATTCGTATATAAAATTATTATGGACAGCTATCCCCTGTGCTTTAAAATAGTTCTCTACTTTATCATGAATTGCCGTTAAACGAGAACTTTTCGAATTACTTCCATTAATAATTACTGCTTTTGTCACCCTGACCACTCCCCTTAATAATAATCTCCTAACATGTTGACTAAACTTTTCCTCTATATCGAATGGAAAATGACTCAAAAATAATAAAAAAGCCTCTATATTTACAAAGTGAAAATTCACTTTGTATTAGAAGCCTCTAGATGTCTAGTCAACTTAAATTAAAATACCTAGTAATCCTATAAATTTAATTTATCACAAAAACCTACAAAGTCAATAGGCTTTTTTAGCAAAAAAATCTACATTCATTATTTTTTAATGAATGTAGATTTTAAAAGTTATTGATGTATAGCTTTATCAAAAATACCTTTTGCTGCATCACCAATATGCTCGGATACGGTTGGATGCGGGAAAATCATTTTTGCAAGCGTATGTGCAGTACCACCAGCATTTTTCGTTGCTAAAATTGAGTTTAGTATTTCTGTTGCCCCATCAGCGACTACACATGCACCTAAAATATGTCCTTCTTTTTTTGTAGCAATAAGCTTCACAAAGCCCTCTGTATTTCCCTCCATTAGTGCCTTAGAATTGGAGTGAACAGGTATTTTTATAACCGTACATGGCACCTTCACTTGATTTTCTAATAAACCAAATGTCGCGATTTCAGGATGTGTATAAACACAACGAGGAATAGCATCTTGGTCAATGAATAACGGTTTATTCCCTAAAATATGGTCGATTACATGAATACCCTCTGCACTAGCTGAATGAGCTAGCTGATAGCCACCAACTAAATCACCTATTGCGTAAATATGTGGCTGACTTGTTTCTAGGTGCTCATTAACAGCAATTAAACGGCCATCAAATGCTAGTTCCAATTGCTGAGCTATTTCTGTATTTGGACGTCGACCTGTCGCAAATAAAAGATTTTCATATGTATATATTCCTTTAGATGTATGAATTTTATTGTTTTCAAAATGGTTAAATTGGAAATCCGTGACAAGCTCAATACCAAGCTTTTTCATTTTTTGTCGAATTAGTGGTCTTGCGTCTGGCTCTTCTGTCTGTAAAATATCCTCACTATGATTCAGCATTGTTACCTTTGTTCCAAGTGGCGCTAAGCTAAATGCCATTTCTACTGCAATAACACCTCCACCAATAATAGTTAACTGTTTTGGTAGCTCATCAATACTAAAAAAAGTATCTGTCGTATAGTAATTAGCTGACTCTAGACCTTTGAATGGTGGTACAAATGGTTTGCTTCCTGTCGCTAAAATAATATCCGTCGCAGTAAAGATTGCTTTTCCGACAGTTACGGTCATATCCTTAGCAACTGAAGCTTCACCGCGATAAAATGTAATATGATTGCTTAAAATATAACCCTCAATATTTGCTAAAAGTTCTTCAATCAAGGAGTCCTTTCGCTGCATTAACCGTGGAAAATTCACATTTACCTCAGATGTTTCAATTCCCCAGTCATTACCACGTTTTATTTCCTGCACAAGCTTACTATGCTCCAGCAAAATCTTTGAAGGGATACATCCAACATTGTAACAGGCCCCTCCTACTTTATGACGTTCCACTAAAGCAACTTTCTTGCCACTTTTAGCTGCATAAATAGCTGCCACATAGCCACCAGGACCTGCGCCAATAATTGCAATATCAAATTTTTCCATAAATTTCACCTCATGTACCACCATATCACTTACAAAATTTGAATGCAACGGCATATCATTCGCAGTTGGAACTGTAAGGATAGACGAATTTTTACTGGCGATCAAAGAGTGAGGAATAGGAAAAGTAGTAGTAAAAAAAGTCCCTCATCTCCTCGCTTGAACATGAGAGACTTATTAGGAGATAATCGAAAAAAGAAACATGCAAATATGGTTTACTCGACTTTTCGTTCATGAATTGAATAAATCAGTTCTTGTAGATTAATCTCGATAGGTTAATAAATATTGCGCTGCCAAAAACGTTGCTGGGCAATGGCATCTACATATTTTTTAGCAAAATCTTTATTACCTGTTGCCAGCACAATCCCTGGTCCTACATTTGCATTAGACATATTAAAAAATGTTGTTCCCGTTGTAGCAATACCAATTGGCTTATAATGTCGATATGATTCGTTCATGTAGTTTACAATATGTGTATTGAACTTTGCCTGATTATTTGCCTTTACACCTACAACGTATAATGAATCAAATAATACTGCATCGGTTGTAATAAATGTTTCACTTGCGGTTAATTGTACACCATTACTACTAGTCACTACCCCTAGCCTATCTGAAATAATACTATATCGCACGCCTTGTCTCGTTAAATACTTCAGCACTTCTCCCACCTCATTAGCATCAAAACCATCACCAATTAGTACTCCAACCTTTAGTGTTTGAGGTACTTTTATCGTATTTGCTTGGCTCAGTGCTGGGGAAGATGCTGTAACATTGATTTGTTCACCGGTTGGTCGATTGACACCAACATTATCCGCTATTGTCGTTGCCATCGCTTTATCCACTCGAACAAACATATCGACGACCTGCTGACGTACGGATTTACTTTTTACTTTTCCTACTTCAAAGCTAAAGGCTTCAATAATATGCTGCTTTTCAGGAGGCGACATACTATTCCAGAATAACCTTGCCTGTGAAAAGTGATCATTAAAGGATTTACTTCGCGCTCGCGTAATACGACCTTCTACCTTTTCCTCATAGTGGACATAGCCACCCTCCTTTGCAGTAGATGTTGAAGGAGTATTATTTGCCAAAGAGTTTTTATGATAGCTGACCCTTCCTAAATTGATGGTTTGTCGACTAAAGCCATTACGTTGATTGTTGTGAATTGGGCAAACTGGTCGATTAATCGGTATTTCTGCAAAGTTAGGTCCACCTAGGCGTATGAGCTGTGTATCTAAATAAGAAAATAGACGCCCCTGTAAAAGTGGATCATTTGTAAAATCTATACCTGGTACTACATTTCCTGGATGGAAGGCAACCTGTTCTGTTTCAGCAAAAACATTATCCACATTACGATTCAAGGTCATTTTGCCAATTTTTTTCACAGGCACTATTTCTTCAGGCCAAAGCTTTGTTGCATCTAAAATATCAAAATCAAATTTAAATTCATCCTCTGGCTCAAGCATCTGCACGCCAAGCTCAAATTCAGGGTAATCGCCAATTTCAATTGCCTCCCATAAATCACGTCGTTGAAAATCTGAATCCTTCCCACCGATAATTTGTGCCTCATCCCAAACCAATGAATGAACACCTAGCACAGGCTTCCAATGAAACTTCACAAATCTTGATTTCCCTTTTTCATTGACGAAACGAAATGCATGAACACCGAAGCCCTCCATCATCCGAAAGCTTCTAGGTATTGCTCGATCTGACATAACCCACATAACCATATGTGCGATTTCTTGATTATTCGCAACAAAGTCCCAAAATGTATCATGTGCAGAGGCAGCTTGGGGCATATCATTATGAGGCTCTGGTTTTACTGCATGAATTAAATCAGGAAACTTAATAGCATCTTGAATAAAAAAGACAGGGATATTATTGCCAACTAAATCATAATTGCCTTCGTCTGTATAAAACTTTGTAGCAAACCCACGCACATCTCGAGCTGTATCCATTGAGCCTAGACTTCCAACGACCGTGGAGAACCTAACAAACACAGGCGTTTTCTTGCTAGTATCCTGTAAAAAGTTAGCTCTCGTATATTCTTTCATCGACTCGTACAATTCAAATACACCGTGAGCGGCAAAGCCTCTCGCATGGACAACACGCTCTGGGATACGCTCATGATCAAAATGGGTTATTTTTTCTCTAAGATGAAAATCCTCCATTATTGTTGGGCCACGTACCCCGGCTTTCAACGAATCCTCATCATTTGAAACTTTAAGTCCCTGATTTGTCGTCATCTTTGTTCCTTTATTATCGACACGAAATGGCTCTAGCTGCTGATCCTTTGCATTCTCCTCCAAATCTTTGCGTTGATTCGACTTAGATTTATCCACACAATCCCCTTTCATTTCCATACTCATAATTCTCAATATACACTATATGTCTGGCTGGAATAAACATGCTTTCAATTGCATTCCACAAAGAATGACAAAGCACGGGCCTTTCTTATCAAATGCAAGAAAACCTTGATTGGCCATATGCCTCTCAAGGTTTCCCATTGTTAGTCTGCGATCTTTAAAACTTTTGTCATTTTCTCAAGCTGTCTGACTGTTGGTGTTAAATTAGCGAAGAAATAGGCCTCTCGAAGCTTGCGTGAAGGTATACTACCCACGATATAACCAGCAGATCCATTATGCAGCATATTTGCTTGTACTGCCGCCAATGTGGCATAGACTGTCTGTAAGCGAAGCTGACAAATTTCATATAAATTCATTCCACCTGCTAGCACGTTTGATTGTAAAATTTCTTGTAATTGCTGAAGCTCTTTTGCAAGTTCATCCGCCTGAACCTGTAAATATTCATTACAGCCATTCTGCTTTGCTTTCACTTTTTCAATTCCTTCAATGCATGCCTCCATCACACCAAAGCCTAGTGGTATTTGATACAAGACAAATGTTGGTCGAATCGTATCAACAAATAAACTTGCATCATGTGCTATTACATATTCATCAGCTACAAAGACTTGATCAAATTTACAGCTATAAGTGGCACTACCATTTACTCCTAAGAAATGAACTTTTTCTTTCAGGGTAATTGCTGAATTATTTGTATTGACGAATAGCATTACTTCTTTTCCTTCATAACAGGCAATGGCTCCAAACCAATGATTATCAGCCAAGTTGGAAACGGCAGGTAATACACCGTTTAAAACATAGCCACCATCAACACGTTCAGCTGATAAATGAAGCTTTTCTAGACCTGCATAAAACTTCATAGGATTCGATAAACCTGTGGCTCCAAGCAGCTCTCCACCTTCAAGTAAAGGTAATACTGCTGCACGTAATTCAAAATTGCTCGTTTTACGAATATATGTTAATGCAGCAAGGTGGCACCATAGGCAGAATGCAGTTGTCATACAGACCTTTGCCGTTTCTTGTACAATTGTTAGCTCATCTAGAAGTGTACTTTGTTCATCCTTATGTGTTGATTGGAAAAAACCTGCTTTTCCAAGGGCAAATAAATATTCCTCTGCATAATAAGCTTCCTCATCAATCTTTTTTACCAACGGTTTTAATTTTTCATCGATTAAAGCCTGTAAAACTACCGCCTCTTCTGCCATGGCTTCCACTCCTATCCTTCACTTATTCTGCTATTTTTTACTTTTACTTATCTGCTAATTCTGTTAACGATGTAATTGGTGTTTGTACAGCCTCCCGAGCTCGTTTTACTGCCGCTTCATCTGGTGCATCATAGAAGCATAAGCATTTCGACATATCCTCACAAACATAAGTACGTGAAAAATGTACTTCTGGTACTTCTTCGTAGTGAACTGAATTTTTCTTTTTTCTTGCTAAGTATTGATCCATTGTAATCTCCGCAGGAATTTCCCACTCCACTAAGTAATTCACTACTTCTTGATTTTTCTTTACATCTTCAAGCTCTTTACCGACAAGACGTACTTCCTTCACTAAATCAGCTTGTACATGCTGAGCTGTTAATGCCGCAGTTGCTTGTGCTTCTTCATTAGCTTCTACAATGAAGTAAGCGCGACTGAAATCTTTAGCTACCTGCACCTCAATCACTGTTACATCCTGTGAGTGACTAATGCGCTCCACTAATGCTGAAAATTGTTCTTTGTTTGTAACTTCATTTACTGTTGATTCTACCAAATATAAACTCATAGTAAATACCTCCGAATAGTTAGTTTTTTCGTTATGTGAGTTATTTTATTATACTTACTTAATAAAAACAACTGAATTTACTAAAAATTATATTTTGTGCTACACTACTGCATGGAGGGAAATTGAATGAAAACACGTTATGACTTACCATGCAATATTGCACAAACTTTAAATATTATCGGTGATCGCTGGACTTTACTCATTTTGCACGAGCTTCTAATTGGGCAATCAAATTTTAATGATATTAAATTAAATTTGCCAGGGCTTTCAGCGAATCTCTTATCTGCACGCTTAAAATCATTGGAGGAGGCTGGATTAGTAGCATCAACCCTTTACTCAGCACATCCACCTCGCTATGCCTATTCACTAACAGATGCAGGTAAGGCATTGGAGCCAATATTTAACGCCATGATTTTATGGGGTAGTGAACATTTAGACCAGTGTTACAAGGAAATTGTTGATGCGAAGACAGGAGAACGTGTAGAGATTGGCTATTATGCAAAAAATACGGGTGAACGTATTGATACCATTCAAATACGCCCCATTGCAAAATAGCTAATTGAATCACTTTTAGCTCCTACATAGCCATGAATTCTGCCATACCTCGGCAGAATTCATGCAGCTATCCTATGCTCCCTGTCCTCCCCAGATTTTTGTCACCCAATTTTCAAAATAGCGGATGGCTTTGTCTAAAAGTAAGCCTAGTAGACCAATCACAATAATAGCTGCCATGACTAAATCCAAACTAAGTGAATTTCGTGCATCCACTATTAAAAATCCAAGACCAGATTGTGCACCTACCATTTCACCCGCCACGAGAAATATCCATGCACTACCTAAAGCCATGTGCAAGCCATTTGCAATCATTGGAAAGGCAGCTGGAAAAACTATTTTTTTTAATAAATGGAACTGAGACATTTCAAAATTTGCTGCAACTCGTAGATAAACATTATCCACTTTTTTCACTGCTGACACGGTAGATAGTAGTACAGGAAAAAACGCAGCAATAAAAATAATTACAATAGCTGGCATATTCCCAATGCCAAACCACAAGACAATAAATGGTGTCCATGCAATTGGTGAAACAGGGCGTAGTACTTGCACAATTGGATCTAAAACAGACCAAACCTTCGTCCACCTACCTAGGAAAAGTCCCAAAATAACTGCTACTAGCACTGCTAAAAAATAACCACTAAAAAATCGAAATAGACTAATTTGTATATGCTCAAAAATAGTGCCATCCTTGATGATTTCATATAAAGCTGTCAAAACATCTAATGGTGGAGGAAATAAAGCGGCATCATGTCCCCCAATTACTGTAACTAGTTGCCAGATACAAAGTAATAGTATTAATCCAAGTAAAATAGGTCCTATTTTTTTCATTCAACTATCACCCTACTTTTCTTCAATTAATGAAGAATCTACAAATTCATCATATGTCGGCGGATTTTCAGATAAGCCCATTTCTATTAGTGAATCTCTTAAAATCTTATAGGCATCTTTTTCAATTTTTAAATTATTATAAGAGATCCAATTCAACGATAAATCTAACACTTCTTTATCTACTATTATATACTTCGCCACTACCTCATGAGCATGGTCATCATTGGTATTCATCAGTTCACCTGCAGCCGCATAACCCTTTACAAATTGGTTAGCAATATCTTTGTGTTTCTCAATAAATGCATTTCGTAATACTAATCCACAGTCAATAGAGTTTGGCCAGATATCTTCAGACTGGAATAATACCTTTCCTTTTTCAAGTGATACAGAAATCGCACCAAATGGCTCTGCAACCACATATCCTGCAATTCGTCCTTCCGCTAAAGCAGCTGGCATTTCCGCTGGAGGAAGCTCCACAACATCCACATCCTGATAATTTATCCCCGCGTCCTGAAGCATTCGATACAATAAAATATTATGTGTAGAGTATTTATTTGGGATAGCAAAGCTTTTCCCCTTTAAATCTTCAACCTTTTGTACATTTGGTGCCACTACAACTACATTACCGTCACGATGACCTAGTGCCACAGCCTTTAAATCGATTCCTTGTTCCTTTGCCTTCATTGCAAGCTGAATTAGCACGGATGCTCCATCTATTTTTCCTGTATTTAATGCATCCATTAGCTCTGGCCAGGACCCAAATTTCACCAATTCAATAGCATAGCCCTCGTATTCTTTGTCTGTTTGCATATATAATGGTGCCGCATGAGTAATAGGCAGATAGCCAATTTTAATGATTTTTTTATCATCTACAGTGTTTGAACTGCTATTCTCTTCACTTTTTCCACAAGCTGATAAAATCAGTAATAAAGTCAATATCAAAAACAACGGTAAACATTTCTTCATCAATTTTCCTCCGTATTAAATGTTGTATTCAATCGTGTCCTGCGTTTGTGTAAAATGGAATTCATTAAAAATAACTTCTCGGAAATGTTGGAATTCCGAATCTGCCCGATCTCTAGGCTTGGTACTTCGTATATGTAATTCACGGTGTATACGCCCAGGGTTGGGACTCATGATAAATATTCGATCTGCCAAATAAATTGCTTCATCAATATCATGTGTTACCAATAAAATCGTTGTTCGCTCCTCCTTTTGAATGGCAAGAAGCTCATCCTGCAAATAATAACGAGTAAATGTGTCAAGCGCTGCAAATGGTTCATCCATCAAAATTACTTCAGGGTGTATCGCCAGTGCACGAGCAATTGCTACACGCTGCTGCATTCCTCCTGATAATTCACTCGGTAATGCCGAAAGACGATCTTCTAAACCTACAAGCTTGAGATAGTGTTGGGCACGCTGCTGACGCTCTATCTTGGACAATTCCTCCCCTTCTAAAGCCAATTCCACATTTTTTTGGACAGATCGCCAAGGAAGTAACCCATAATTTTGCATCAGCATAATGCAACGTTTACTTGCCTTAGTTACGATATGATTATCTAGCAAGACTTGTCCTGTTGTTGGTTGTTCAAAGCCTCCAACTAAATTTAAAAGTGTACTTTTGCCACAACCACTTTTACCCAAAATGGCGATTATTTCACCCTTTTGAATATCCAATGAAATTTGATTAAGTACTTCTTGTTCGATAAATTTTTTACTTACCTGCTGGATGGAAATTAACGGTGCTGTCATTTGAATCTTGTCACCTCGTTTTATTCTTATAATTTTACTAGGTTTAATATGTTTTAAGTTATTTTATTATACTTAGTCCAAAATTACAACCTAATTTTATGAAAAAAAATTGTATTCAGATAATTTACTACTTGAGAACAATAAAAAGCAGATTTTGAAGAAAATCTGCCTTTCTACTTTAAAATATGTATTTTATCATTTCATGTATATTGCAATATGGATTGTCACGACTTTGTGTTTCCCGAAATGCCATCATATCTGTGCAATTTTTTATCGCAATCTCATGACGCAATGCGATGGGTGCAATAACTGACTCGTCCGCCTTATGACGAAAATAGCGAGAGACACCTAGGTGCTGCTCCATTTTGTCATTTAATACAGCACGAGGATACTTTTCTGAAATATCGACCTCCTCAAAATGCAAGAGTAGCCATAGTTCAAATGCTTCATTTGTATAAGCGATGTGAATCTTTTTCTCCTCACAAAAGGCATTGACTTCCTCTAATTGTCTTTCCGTTAAATCATCCTTATCAAATACAATCCACACCTCATCAAAATATTGATAACTAGAATCTCGATAGGCATGCTGAGCTAGCTTAATTGCTGAACGCTTAACATTTTTTATTTTGACACTTACCATCTTAGAGCGCTTTAAAATACGCATTTGCTCAAAATAAATGCGCTCTGTTTCACCTTCACAATAAATTAAAATGGTTTTGCGCAGTGTTCGATTTCCTTGTTGACGTACTCTCACTGCTCAGATACCTCCACTTCACCTAAATATTGATCTGATAAATATTCATTAATAACTGGTGTCGCACCAAACTCCCCTTTTAAATAACGCTTTGCATAGGAAATATCTCCACGCTTCTTCTGCAAATCCGCAAAATCAAATAAGGAGTATAGTTCTGACTCATTTTTAAAGCTTTTATTGACAAACCAAATTTGATCAGAACGGAGTGGCTGGTCTAGTAAATCAATTTCATGGCTAGTGACAACAAATTGATTGCAGACATTTCTCTTGCTGTTCATGATAGCCATTAAAAATTCGCAAATGGATACATGAAAGGCTGTATCAAATTCATCGATAAAAATAGTCTTTCCTTTATTGTATGCATCGACCATAACACACGCTAAATGTAGCATTCGAACAGTTCCCTTAGAATCCATCGTCCAATTAATCGTCTCTGTTCCAATTGGCGCACCTGCTTCATCAAACGATAAATAGTGCAAATCAATATCAACCTCTTGGATAACTTCGGGTGAGTCAAATTCATAGCCTATAGTATTTTTCTCTCTACGTTCAACCCGTCTAGCTGTTACATCCTGAATAGAAAAATCAGCAATTTTTAGTAGCTTAATTACCTCTCTCTTAAATGGCTCCTCTTCAAGTTTACGAATAAGAGGGTGACTTGATAACCGATTTGCCTCATCTAAGAACAGAATTTTATGTAAAAACCAATCAAATATTTTCGTCGCATCCGGATCATTAAATACATTTAAGACAGACAAAAAAGCGGTATTATTCCTCGTATATTTTGTCAATTCAAGAGCAGTGTGTTGAGCCGTTTCATATGAATATTCTGTCCCATCCCACTGTCTACTAAAGAGCTGCTCCTTCGTGGACTTCGTTGTCTTCGTGAGACTCTCATACAGCACCTGTGTAGCATTATACTGTACCTCATAATCATATAGAATCCCATCTAATAATAATGAAATCATAAATTCAGTTGGCTGCTCTTGCTGTCCCCCGAGCTTAAATGGTTGGTAGGGCAAGCGAAGTTGTTTAACATTATTAAGGTTTTCAAAATTAAACAATAATGTACGCAACACTTTAATAGCTGTAAACAAATTTGATTTTCCACTGCCATTTGGTCCGAAAATAAAGGCACTTTTTACAAGTCGAAAGGCGTCCAGCTGAATAGTATGTGAGTCCTTTAATTTTCGAATGCGGCTTCCCGCTACCATTGAAAATAGTGTTTCATCTTTATAACTTAAACAATTTTTCACTCTAAAATCTACAAGCATGTGTAAGCCCCCGTTCAATTCCACAACATTCCTTTAAAAGATTATTATACTATAGACGTGAAAAGCTATAAAAGGTGAAACATCGCTTCCATGTTTAATAAAAAATTGTAGACAAATAGAGCATGCAATTTTGTCTACAATCATCTCGAAATATTTAAATTTCAATGATCTTTTCATTTTGGATTGCTAGCAATGTACGCTCTATTCCCTCTGCAAAGGATATCTTAGGCTTCCATCCTATTGCATTTGCAAGCTTTTCATTGTTTAAAAATGAATGCTCGATATCACCTTCTCTTGCAGGAGCATATTGTATTTCTAATGGATGGTTTAAATGCTGTAGTAATAAAATTACTTGATGAATTGACCATGCCTCATTCGTTGATACATTATAAATTCCTTGTAATTTCGCTTGAACACCAGCATAAATTGCATCTGCAATATCATCCACATAAATGAAATCACGTGTCTGTTCCCCATCTCCATAAATCGTAAAGGGTTTTCCTTCCATACTGCTTTTTAGCATACTAGGAATAACAGCCACTTCTCCCTGCATATATTGCCTTGGACCAAATACATTCGCAAATCTGTAAATTAAAGTTGGCAAGCCATAATCCTTTTGCCATTTTTCGCAATATGTTTCCCCAATGCTTTTATTTAGCCCATACATAGAAATGGGTTCACTCATATCTGTTTCTTCTAGTGGCGGATAATGACTATCTCCATAAACAGCCGCTGACGAAGCAAAAACAAAATGCTTTACCTTATATTTTGACGATAAGAAAAGCATCTGACTAAGCCCGATAATGTTCGTCAATATATCCTTCACTGGTTCTTGCATTGATTTTTGAACACTCGTTTGCGCTGCACAATGCACAACAACATCAAATGCAATTTCCTTAAAGAAATGCTCACACACCTCATCTTCTACATTCAAAAGATAGGATTTATGTTCAAATTCGACATTGCGTAAATGACCAGTGCTTAAATTATCAATGATATATATATTTGCACCTTCATCATGAAATCGCCTCGCCACAGCACTACCGATAAAACCATAGCCACCCGTCACTAACACATTCATCCCATCGCCCCCAAAAACAATATGGTGTTTTATATGCAATTATTGCTAAAAATATGCAAGCAACTTATTTATGGATTATTTTATTTATAGATTTGGGGAACATTGAATCAAAAAAACTGTGTCCAAGTATACTACTCAGACACAGTTTATAAAATTATGCGGGATTAACTTCTAATTCTACTGTCACTTTAATATCTTTACCAACTAGCACACCACCTGTTTCCAATGCAGCATTCCAAGTAAGACCAAATTCCTCACGATTAATTGTTGTTTCAGCTTCAAAACCATAGACTTCTTGGCCCCATGGATTTGTCCCTTTTCCATTAAATTCAGTTTCGAAAGTTACCGGTTTTGTTACATCTTTAATTGTTAAATCACCAGTAAGTGCGTATTGATCAGCTGATTTTTTAGTAATATTTGTTGATTTAAATGTAATCGTTGGATATGTTTCTGTATCAAAGAAATCTGCCGCTTTTAAGTGATTGTCACGATCTTCACTTCGTGTATTAATACTTGTTGCATCAATTGTGAAGCTAATGTTTGCTGTTGTTAAATCTGAAAGATCTGCTGCTTCAATATCTGCTGTATAACTATCAAATACACCTTTTACTTTTGATACCATCATGTGCTTTACTTGAAAATTAATTGCTGAATGTCCTAAATCGATATTCCATTTTGCCATTTTAAATTTCCTCCAATTGAATTATTATTTATCTCGATTTCGAGATATAAGTTAAAATATGAAGCAACTACATTAATTATGTTACCCAAGAAAATATGGATTAAACATTGTAGTTACCTTATTTATACATCCTATATTATATAGTTACTAAAAGTAATCAATTACTTTATGTAACCTACTATATATTAATAAATAATTTACGTCAAGTAATTATTTTAATTTTTTCTAATACAACACGAATGGTAAAGTTTTTATTAATTGCGTAATGGAAGTTTCCTGCGCTGGGTGAATTTCAGTAGCTCGAGTGGTTTTATTTGGGACCTGAGCTGTATCGGGCTCGACCTGAGCGGCTTCGTTTGGGACCCGAGCGATTTCGGGCCCGACCTGAGCGGTTTCGTTTGGGACCCGAGTGATTTCGGGCTCGACCTGAGCGGCTTTCTCTGGGACCCGAGCGATTTCGGGCTCGGCCTGAGCGGCTTTCTATGGGACCCGAGCGATTTTGGGCTCGACATGAGCGGTTTCGTTTGGAACCCGAGCGATTTCGGGCTCGACCTGAGCGGCTTTCTCTGGGACCCGAGCGATTTCGGGCTCGACATGAGCGGCTTTCTCTTGGACCCGAGCGATTTCGGGCTCGCCATGAGCGGCTTCGTTTGGGACACGAGCGATTTCGGGCTCGACATGAGCGGCTTCGTTTGGGACCCGAGCGATTTCGGGCTCGACATGAGCGGGTTTCACTGGAACCCGAGCGATTTCGGGCTTGACCTGAGCGGCTTTCTCTGGGACCGAGCGATTTCGGGCTCGACCTGAGCGACTTTCTCTGGGACCCGAGCGGTTTTTGGCTCGACCTG
>Ga0213821_1000151_pt1 | contig 48170 bp, 39 predicted proteins | sample MC6MC0909MG_FD_179894 | JGI IMG/M metagenome (GOLD analysis project Ga0213821, IMG submission 179894) | Enriched soil aggregate microbial communities from Iowa State University, Ames, United States - MC6-MC0909-MG | ecosystem: Environmental > Terrestrial > Soil > Unclassified | place: USA: Iowa...
GCAGCGCCCTCGTCGTCGATGACGAGCGTGACATCCGCGAACTGCTGGTACTGACCCTGGGCCGCATGGGCCTGCGCATCAGCACCGCGGCCAACCTCGCCGAAGCCCGTGAACTGCTGGCCAGCAATCCGTACGACCTGTGCATCACCGACATGCGCCTGCCCGATGGCAACGGCATCGAACTGGTCACCGAGATCGCCCAGCACTACCCGCGCACGCCGGTGGCGATGATCACCGCGTTCGGCAGCATGGACCTGGCGGTGGAAGCGCTCAAGGCCGGCGCCTTCGATTTCGTCAGCAAGCCGGTGGACATCTCGGTGCTGCGCGGCCTGGTCAAGCACGCCCTGGAACTCAACAACACCGAGCGCGCCGCACCCGCGCCGCTCGCCCCGGAACAGGCCGCACGCCTGCTCGGCGATTCGCCTTTGATGGATGTGCTGCGCGCCACCATCGGCAAGGTCGCGCGCAGCCAGGCGCCGGTCTACATCCTCGGCGAATCCGGCGTCGGCAAGGAGCTGGTCGCACGCACCATCCACGCGCAGAGCGCCCGGGCGCCCGGCGCCTTCGTGCCGGTCAACTGCGGCGCGATTCCGTCCGAACTGATGGAAAGCGAGTTCTTCGGCCACAAGAAGGGCAGCTTCAGCGGTGCGCATGCGGACAAGCCCGGCCTGTTCCAGGCCGCGCACGGCGGCACCCTGTTCCTGGATGAAGTGGCCGAGCTGCCGCTGCAGATGCAGGTCAAGCTGCTGCGCGCGATCCAGGAGAAGTCGATCCGCCCGGTCGGTGCCGCCACCGAGGTGCCGGTCGACGTGCGCATCCTTTCGGCCACGCACAAGGACCTGGGCGAGCTGGTCGAAGATGGCCGCTTCCGCCACGACCTGTACTACCGCATCAACGTGATCGAACTGCGTGTGCCGCCGCTGCGCGAGCGCCGCAGCGACCTGCCCGCGCTTGCCGCCTCGATCCTGGCCCGGCTGGCCCGCACCCACGGCCGCCCGACCCCGCTGCTGGCGCCCTCGGCGCTGGAAGCCCTGGCCCAGTACCACTTCCCCGGCAACGTACGCGAACTGGAGAACATCCTTGAGCGCGCGCTTGCCTTGGCCGAAGAAGACCGCATCGGCGCCAGCGACCTGCGCCTGCCGCAGCATGCCCCGCGCTTCGGGGGCGGCAATGCGCCGCCCACCCAGGAGGAAGCGGTGGTCGATCTGCCGGCCGGCAACGGCGCCCTGCCCTCCTACATCGAGCAGATGGAACGCACCGCGATCCAGAAAGCGCTGGAAGAAAACCGCTGGAACAAGACGCGCACGGCGGCACAGCTGGGCATCACCTTCCGGGCGTTGCGCTACAAGCTGAAAAAGCTGGGGATGGAGTAGAAACAAAAAGGCCCGCTTGCGCGGGCCTTTTCTCATCTGCGGACGCCGCTCAATCCTTTGTGACGCGGTTGATCTCGGCAAGCCCGGTCACCCCGGCGGCGGCCTTGATCAGCGCGGACTGGCGCAGATCATTGACCCCGGCCAGCTGCGCGGCCTCGGCGATCTGCAGCGCATTGCCACCGGCCAGCACGATGGTCGAGATCTCATCGGTCATCGGCATCACCTGGTACAGGCCGGTACGGCCCTTGTAGCCCTCGGTGCACTCATCGCAGCCGACCGGCTCGAACAGCTTGATACCCGCATCCAGTTGAGCCTGGGTGAAGCCTTCGGCCAGCAGCGCATTGGCCGGCAGCTCCACCGGGCGCTTGCAGTTGTTGCACAGCCGGCGCGCCAGGCGCTGGGCGATCACCAACGTCACCGAGCTGGTGATGTTGTACGGCGCGATGCCCATGTTCATCAGGCGCGCGATGGTCTGCGGCGCATCGTTGGTATGCAGCGTGGAGAGCACCATGTGGCCCGTCTGCGCCGCCTTGATCGCGATCTCGGCCGTTTCCAGGTCGCGGATTTCGCCGACCATGATGATGTCCGGATCCTGGCGCAGGAACGAGCGCAGCGCCGCGGCGAAAGTCATGCCGCGCTTGACGTTCTGCTGCACCTGGTTGACGCCGGGCAGGCGGATTTCCACCGGATCCTCAGCCGTGGAGATGTTGCGCGTTTCATCGTTGAGGATGCCCAGCGCGGTATACAGCGACACGGTTTTGCCCGAACCGGTCGGGCCGGTGACCAGCACCATGCCATACGGCTTGTGGATCGCATCCAGGAACAGCTTCTGCTGCGCCGGCTCGTAACCGAGCTTGTCGATGCCCAACTTGGCCGCACTGCCATCGAGGATACGCAGCACCACCTTCTCGCCGAACAGGGTCGGCAGGGTGCTGACGCGGAAGTCGATCTGGCGCGTCTTGGAGAGGTTGAGCTTGATGCGCCCATCCTGCGGCACGCGCTTCTCGGCGATATCCAGCTGCGCCATCACCTTCAGGCGCGCGGCAATGCGCTGATTGAGCTTGACCGGGGCCTTGGCCACATTCTTGAGCAGACCATCGATGCGCAGGCGCACGCGATAGTCGTCTTCGTAGGGTTCGAAGTGGATGTCCGAGGCGCCTTTGCGGATGGCGTCTACGAGGACTTTGTTGACGAATTTTACGACCGGGGTGTCGTCGCCTTTGGCGTCGACGCCGGAATCAATGGAGCCGCCTTCTTCGTCGCCTGCGGAGACGTCCAGATCCCCCATCTCGTCGTCACTGCCGAGCGCGGAGCCCAGCGTGTCCTGCTTGGACTGCCACTGCTCCAACGTGCGACGGATCTGGTCTTCATCGACCAGGATCGGCTCGACCACCAGATTGGTGTGGAACTTGATTTCGTCCAGCGGATGCGTGGGATTGCTGGTTCCGATGAACAACTTTCCGCCACGTCTGAACAGCGGCAGCACATGGTGCTTACGCAGCAACTCCTCGCTGACCAGCCCCATCGCATTCTGGTTGTTGTCGAACGCCGATACATCCAGCAGTGGCATCCCGAACTCGACAGCGTTGGCAGACGCGAGCTGCGCGCTCGTCACTAGCTTCTTCTGCGCGAACCACTGGGGCAACGGTTGACGTGCCGCGGCCGCCTGGGCCATAGCTTCGCGCGCAGCGGCTTCTTCCAGAGCCCCGTCCTGCACCAGGCGCCGGGCGATACCGGTAATGCCAACGAGATTGGCGGTAGCGTTCACTGCAGCATTCATACGCGTAATTCCAAAGGTCGGGCAACGGAATGGTGACAACAGCACCAAGCGTCCTTGCCGTCGAAGATCATAACAAGAAGCACCCGCCTAGTCCCATCGCCGGCGATTCTGCTCACTCCGCCTCAAATCCGACAGTCAGCAGGCACATACGACGGCTTCCCCTCAGACAAGGAGCATTTCCACTCAATCAGCCGGTCTGAATTCAACTCTGGGCTGAGGGTAAGCGTTACAGCGCCCGCAGCAGAGGTGGTTTTCACAACAAGAACGCCCTTGCCTGTGCAACTGAGAGCAGCCACATTGGTAGTCGCACCGTGCATTGGTGTGATATCGGTGCAGACGTGATCCGTCAACTCGGAATCGGCGACAAAATTCTCCGTCACGGCATTCTTCTGCGCACCGAGGCTGACGAGTGCTTCGCTGACACGCGCCCGGACCGAGTAATCCTGATAAGCAGGAAGAGCAAGCGCACCTAAAACCATAATGATGGAAACGGTGACCATCAATTCGATGAGGGTAAAACCTTTTTCCGCAGCCATTTTCATCTCCCCAAGATGATTTTCTCGACTAAGTCCCCGCCGTCTTTATAGGCCCACACGTCGCGGGCGGAATGTGCAGCGCTCTGTTCATTCATAGGATTAGCAAAAAAAAGGCCCGCCATTTGGCGGGCCTCTCAATCCTAAACTCGATTAGGTCGTGCCGTTGCCACCGCCACCGTCACCGGCCGGAGCGTCGCCCTTCGTGCGGCAGCTCGCCGGCACGTGCTTGGCTTCACCAGCGGTGTAGGTGCAAGCCCACGTAATCGGGGAGTCTTCATCGGCCTGCGAGGGGGTCAGAACCAGTTGCGGCTGAACCTTTGCGCCGGTGGCCTTGGTCACGACCGTGATGACGCCGTTCGCAATGGTGATACTGGCAACGTTATTGGTCGCCTTGCTGACGAAACCAGCAGCGTCGTTATTCGTCACCGCGGTTGCTTTGATGCCCTGCGATTGCGCGGTTTCAGCAACAGCCAACTTGGCAGCGTCGGCCTGCACAATGCCTTCCGATACCTTGGCCCGGACGGTGTAGTCCTGATATGCCGGCAGCGCGATGGCGGCCAGGATGGCAATGATCGCGACAACGATCATCAGTTCGATCAGGGTAAAGCCCTGCTGCTTCTTCATGAGTACATCCCCTAGAGGTAGAAATATCGATAGGGCACTGGGCCGTTGCCTGACCGGCGAACCGGGTGAGCGAGGCGGGCGCCCGTGCGGGTGGATCGAAGCAGGTTGCGTGCCAACAGTGCCAGCAATGCTCCCCAGCATTCCCCGGCGCAATAATGGCACCAATCTTCAGGATTGGAACCCCCCTCACAACAATTTGCGACGCGTTCTGCAATGTGACCCGTTGCGTCACCTTTTGACCCCGCCGGTCTGGCCCCGTTGCCCCTGATGGACGCCCTGCAGGGCTGCCAACGCCCCCCGGAACCGGCTACCATGCGGCGAGATAGCCCGCCTGGGGATGGCGTGGCTGGGGAGCCGTGTATGTCTGTCAGCCGTAGCGCGATCAAGAAACAGCCCGTGGCGCGTAGCACCACGGAGTTGCTGCCGTTTGTCTGGGAGGGGACCGACAAGCGCGGCGTCAAGATGAAGGGCGAACAGCCCGCCAAGAATGCCAATCTGCTGCGCGCCGAGCTGCGGCGGCAGGGCATCATGCCCAGTGTCGTGAAGCCCAAACCCAAGCCGCTGTTTGGCGGCGCAGGTTCTGCAGTCGGCGCGAAGGACATTGCCTTCTTCAGTCGCCAGATGGCGATCATGATGAAGTCCGGCGTACCTATCGTCAGCTCATTGGAAATCATCGCCAGCGGGCATAAGAACCCTCGGATGCGGAAGCTGGTCGAAACCATCCGGACCGACATCGAAGGGGGTTCGTCGCTCCACGAGGCGATCAGTCGCCACCCAGTCCAGTTCGACGAGCTCTACCGGAATCTGGTGCGCGCTGGCGAAGGCGCTGGTGTGCTGGAAACCGTGCTGGAAACGATCGCCACATATAAAGAGAACATCGAAGCCCTGAAGGGCAAGATCAAGAAGGCGTTGTTCTACCCCGCCATGATCGTGGCCGTGGCCATCGTCGTCAGCGCGATCCTGCTTCTGTTCGTCGTTCCGCAGTTCGAAGAAGTCTTCAAGAGCTTCGGCGCCGAGCTCCCTGCTTTCACGCAGATGATCGTGGCCGCCTCACGCTTCATGGTGTCGTACTGGTGGGTGATGCTGGCGGTGGTGCTTGGGTCTCTGTTCGGCTTCATATATGCCTACAAACGCTCGCCCGCAATGCAGCACAACATGGACCGTATCGTGCTAAAAATTCCGGTCATCGGCCAGATCATGAACAACAGCGCGATCGCCCGCTTCGCCCGCACCACCGCCGTGACCTTCAAGGCCGGCGTGCCACTGGTGGAGGCGCTGGGCATTGTGGCCGGCGCTACCGGCAACAAGGTCTACGAGGAGAAGGTCCTGCGCATGCGCGACGACGTGTCGGTCGGCTATCCGGTCAACATGGCGATGAAGCAGGTCAACATCTTCCCGCACATGGTGGTGCAGATGACCGCCATCGGCGAAGAGGCCGGCGCGCTGGACACCATGCTGTTCAAGGTGGCCGAGTATTATGAGCAGGAGGTCAACAATGCCGTGGACGCCCTGAGCAGCCTGATGGAGCCGATGATCATGGTGTTCATTGGTACTCTTGTCGGCGGCATGGTGATCGGTATGTACCTGCCCATCTTCAAACTCGGCGCGGTAGTTGGATAACTAATCAATGGCATTTCTCGACCAGCATCCCGGTCTCGGCTACCCCGCCGCGGTCGGACTGGGACTGCTGATCGGCAGTTTCCTCAACGTGGTGATCCTGCGCCTGCCCAAGCGGCTGGAGTGGGAGTGGAAGCGCGATGCGCGCGAGGTGCTGGAAGAGCCGGACATCTACGAGCCACCACCGCCCGGCATCGTGGTGGAGCCCTCGCACTGCCCGCACTGCAAGCACAAGCTGTCCTGGTACGAGAACATCCCGCTGTTCAGCTGGCTGGCCCTGCGCGGCAAGTGCCGGCATTGCCATGCCCCGATCTCGATCCAGTACCCGCTGGTGGAGCTGCTGACCGCCGTGCTGGTGGCCGCCAGCGTCTGGCAGTTCGGGTTCGGCTGGCAGGGTTTCGGTGCGATCGTGCTGAGCTGCTTCCTGGTGGCGCTGTCCGGGATCGACCTGCGCACCCAGCTGTTGCCCGACCAGTTGACCCTGCCCTTGATGTGGCTGGGCCTGATCGCGGCCAGCGACAATCTCTATATGCCCGCCAAGCCCGCCCTGCTGGGTGCGCTGGCCGGCTATCTGTCGCTGTGGTCGGTGTGGTGGCTGTTTAAACAGCTCACCGGCAAGGAAGGCATGGGCCACGGCGATTTCAAGCTGCTGGCGGCCCTGGGCGCCTGGTGCGGGCTTAAGGGCATCCTGCCGATCATCCTGCTGTCCTCCGTGGTGGGCGCGATCATCGGCTCGATCTGGCTGTACTCGCGTGGCCGCGACCGTGCCACGCCGATCCCGTTCGGGCCCTACCTGGCCATCGCCGGCTGGATCGTGTTCATGTGGGGCGAGCCGTTGATCGACGGCTACCTGAGCTACGCCGGCCTGCGTTGAGGGCCGCGCGATGAGCCGCTTCGTGATCGGGCTGACCGGCGGCATTGCCGCCGGCAAGAGCGAGGTCAGCCGCCGCTTCGAGGCACTGGGCATCACCGTGGCCGACGCCGATCTGGCCGCCCGCGCCGTGGTGGCACCGGGCAGCGAGGGCCTGGCGCGGATTGCCGCCCACTTCGGCAAGGACATCCTGCTGGCCGATGGCCAGCTGGATCGTGCCGCGCTGCGGGCCCGCATCTTCGCGTCGGCGCAGGAGCGCCAGGCGCTGGAGGCGATCACCCACCCGGCGATCCGCCAGCTGCTGCGCGAAACCTGTGAGCAGGCTGAAGGGCCGTATGCGATCGCGGCAATTCCGCTGCTTACCGAGGCTGGCGGCCGCCAGCAGTACCCCTGGCTGGACCGGATCCTGGTAGTGGACGTGCCAGTAGCCGTGCAGCACGCGCGGCTGATGCAGCGCGATGGCATCGATACTGTCCTGGCCGACCGCATGATCGCTGCCCAGGCCAGCCGGGAGGCGCGCCTGGCATTGGCCGATGACGTGGTGGTCAATGATGGCCACCCGGACCACCTGCAGGCGCATGTGGAGCGGCTGGATCACGCCTATCGGGCGTTGGCGGCGCGGTAGAGCTGGAGGAGGAGCCGACCAACGGTCGGCTCTGCCGTGTCAGGCGGGAGAGAAGGTCAGTGTGGCGATCACGCCGCGCCCGGCGCCTGGCCGCACGTTGACCTGCCAGCCATAGAGGTCGCACAGGCGGCTGACGATGGACAGGCCGATGCCGCCGCCCTGCGAGTGCCCCGCATGCGTGCCGCGGTAGCCACGCTGGAACAGCTTGGCCGCATCTTCCTCGCTCAGGCCGGGGCCGCTGTCGATCACTTCGACTGCGTTGTTGCCCACGCGCACGCGCACCGCGCCTTCCTTGGAATACTTCACGGCATTGCCGATCAGGTTGCCCAACGCGACCGAGAGGGCCGATTCCGGCGCATCGATCACCAGGTCGTGGTTGCCTTCCAGGATCAGTTCCAGCGGTTTGCCGCCAAGCTGGGCACGGTGCGAATCCAGAAGCTGCTCGGAGACCCGGGCGACATTGCTGCTGCCCTGCCCGCGCTCATTGCGCGAGAGCAGCAACAGCGCACCGATCAGGTCGGTGCATTGCTGCTCGGCGCGCTGGATGCGCTGCAGGCGCTGCAGCACTTTGGGATCGAGATCCGGGCGGGTCAGCAGCAGCTCGGTCGCGCCGCGGATCACCGCCAGCGGCGTGCGCAGCTCGTGGCTGACGTCCGCGTTGAACTCGCGGTCGCGCTGTACGACCTCGGTGAGGCGCGCCGAGTAGTCATCCAGCGCCTGGGCGAGCTGGCCCACTTCATCGTCCGGGAAGCGCGGTGCCAGCGGCTCGGGCTCGCTGGTGCCACCGCGGTACGCACGCAGGCGTGCGGCCAGGTCTGACACAGGCTTCATCACCTTGGAGGCGGACCACCAGCCCAGCACGAGGGACAGGGCACTGAATACCAGCACCGAAATCCACAGCGCGCGCTTGAGCTGGACCTCCCCGCGGGTGGCCTCGGTCATGTCATAGGCAAGGAAGAACCAGGCATCGTCAGCTTTGCGGACCGCCAATTTGTAGGCGTAAGGCCTGCCCTCTTCGTCCAGGCCGCTCACGTTGTGGTTGCCGTTTGGCAATGCCGCCCATTCCGCCCGTTCTACCCGTACACGGTCCAGCATTTCGCGCGGATACGCGAAGGCCCGCATCTGCTGCACAGGCAGATCCGGGTTACGGGTACGGTCGGAATAGAAGCGCTTGGCGAACTCATCGATGTTGCGGTTCATCACGTCTTCGACGAGCTGGTTCTCCACACGGGCACGCGCCCAGTTGGTGGCGAACGCAAACAGCGTGGTCAGGCAGAAGCCCAACAGCACGAACGAGACGATGATACGGCTGCGCAGCCGGCGCCGGTATGGCGCGCGGCGACGCTCCCCCTTGCCCGTCACCGGATCAGGCTTCCGGCGCGGCGATGCGGTATCCGATGCCATGGCGGGTCTGGATCATCGGCACTTCGAAGGGCTTGTCGACTACGGCGCGCAGGCCATGGATGTGCACGCGCAGGGAGTCCGAATCCGGGAGCTCTTCGCCCCAGACGCGGGTTTCCAGTTCCTGGCGGGTGACGACGGCCGGTGCGGCTTCCATCAGCGCCTGCAGGATCTTCAGTGCGGTCGGGTTGAGCTGCAGCAGCTTGCCCTGCCGGCGCACTTCCAGCGTGTCCAAGTTGTATTCCAGATCGCCGGTTTCCAGCACGCGGGTCTGCACGCCCTTGCCGCGACGCGACAGGGCGTTCAGACGCACCTCGACCTCCTGCAGCGCGAACGGCTTGATCAGGTAGTCATCGGCACCGGAATCGAAACCGGCCAGTTTGTTATCCAGGGAATCGCGAGCCGTCAGCATCAGCACCGGGGTCTGCTTGCGTGCTTCATTGCGAAGCTTGCGGCAGACCTCGATCCCATCCATGCCGGGCAGGTTGAGATCCAGCACGATCGCGTCGAACTCATGGACGACCGCCAGGTGCAGGCCGGTGACGCCATCGGCCGCGAAGTCCACGGTGTGCCCGCGGTCCTCGAGGTAGTCGCCCAGGTTGGCGGCAATGTCGCTGTTGTCTTCGATTACAAGGATTCGCACTGTGACCTCTAGTTGGAGAAACGACCGACGCGCTGCGCTTGGTCCATGCTGCTCTGGGACGTGTTCTTGATCCGTTCCCGCTGGGCGACCGTCATGCACTGCGTCTGCGGCATGTTGGAGCCCACCACGCGCTCACGCCTGCATATTAGACGGCTATCTTCGCGCGCCTGTGTCAAAACGGTGTTCACCACCTGCTGGTCGTTGAACAGTTCGGTGCGGCTGGCCGCAGACAAGGAACCCTCGCCGCCGCTCCGCTCGATGATGCCACGCATGTGCCCCAAGGCCTGCCGGACCCGGCTGCGCTGATCCACGGTGATTTCCGAGTAGGTCTCACCGTTGCTCAAGTCTGCTTCGATCTTGGTGATCTGTTCAGCCATCGGCTTGCCGGGCTCAAAGATTTCCTTGTTCTTCGGCGCCGCTGTGGCGCTTCCCATTGCCAGTGCCAGTGCTGCGGCCGCCATGGCCATCGTCAAACGCTTCATGTCGAGCTGATCCGTGCTTTGAAGTGAACGCCGAATGTATGCCGGGCCTGCCAGTGGCAGCAAGTGCTGTTGGTCAGGGAGAAAAAGGCCCAAGCGTTTCCGCCTGGGCCTGAAGGTGTTTCCCGATTACCGATCCTGCTGAGGAGGGCAGAGCTGCGGTTCGACAGAGCCTACGCCCGGCCCGATTAAACCGATGTTAAGACCCTGGCCCGCGTTGCAAACCAGCATCAACCCTTTGTATTTGAAGGCTTTTTAAGGGATGCGACGTGATCGATGATGCGCCCGGCCAGGTCGGCCTGGCAGATCGCCTCGATGCCTTCCAGCCCGGGCGTGGAGTTGACCTCCAGCACCAGCGGGCCGCGGCTGGAGCGGATCAGGTCCACGCCGGCCACGCCCAGGCCCAGCGCCTTGGCCGAGCGCACCGCCACCAGCTGCTCGGCCCGGCTGGCCTTGGCGGCCCGGGCACTGCCGCCGGCATGCAGGTTGGAGCGGAAATCGCCCTCCGGGGCTTGCCGCTGCATCGCCCCGACCACCTGATCGCCCACCACCAGGCAGCGCAGGTCGGCACCCTGCGCCTCGCCGATGAACTCCTGCATGAGGAAGTTGGCGTACAGCCCGCGCAGCGCCTCCACGATGCCGCGCGAGGCGCTGGCCTTCTCGGTCAGGATCACGCCGCGGCCCTGGGTGCCTTCGTTGAGCTTCACCACGTGCGGCGGCGGGCCCAGCATGGAGAGCAGATCGACGGTGTCGTCCGGGTTGTCACCGAACACCGTGACCGGCATGTCGATGCCCTTGGAGGCCAGGATCTGGTGGGCACGCAGCTTGTCGCGGGCGCGCAGGATCGCATCGGAGGGGTTGGGCGTACGCGCGCCCATCATCTCGAACTGGCGCAGCACGGCCGTCCCGTAGCGAGTGACCGAGGCGCCGATGCGCGGGATCACCGCGTCCACCCCGGTGATCGGCCGCCCCTTGTAATGCATGGTGAAGCCATCCGCGGCGATGCGCATGTAACAGCGCAGCGGATCGAGGATGCGTACGGTATGGCCGCGCGCACGTGCAGCCTCTACCAGGCGACGCGTGGAGTACAGCTTGCTGTTGCGGGAGAGGATGGCGAGTTTCATCGCGGCGCAGGGGGCGGGAAAGCGCGAAGCATAGCGTGCTGAGTGCGCTTAGCGGTCAGGTAGCGTCTACATCACAAAGGGCAAGAATCCTGAAGAATTAATTACCTTAACGAAGAGTATCGGACAACCTGGAACGCCAGCACCATCGTTAACAGCATGCGCGCCACTGGAAGAATCGAATTACGCCCCCCCTTCCATACTGATAACAATAGCACTTCAACCTCGCCCCTCTTGAACTTCAACATGATCATTCAGCCTGAACCAACTTGACTATATTGGATTCTCAATATCCCCAACAGTCACCGTCCCGCCGCCGCCGCCGCCGCCGCCGCCGCCGATTGGACCCACCGTTACTGTCCCCCCCCCGCCCCCCACGCCCCCCCCAATGGGTCCGTTGTACCCGCCCCCCGGACCACTACCAACTCCTCCACCTACTCCCTCACCTGCTCCTCCGCCCCCCCCCGGGACACTTGCCTCCCTACGCTCCATCGGAGTTCCACCCGTGAAGTTCTGCGAGTTTCGCGTATAAATTACACAATACCCCTCATTACAAACCATTATTCGATCACCAGCGATCGGGACATAGTTGGGCTTTGTTCTTGCAAGCCAATCGCTCATGTAGTCCAAAAAGGCGACAGTAGCTGCCTCAGGACCAGGTGACTTTAACTTACACGCATTGCAGTCGAAACTTCCATAGAACTCTGGATAACCAAAGACACGATTTCCCGCGAAGCCCACCCAAACACCCGCGAGAAACAAAGCACCGCCAATCAACGCTCTCCTTAACATACACCCCCCTATTTAATAATCGAACAAGCGTCCGTGGGAAAAACCACTACTCGACCTAAACACCACCCCCAACAGCCACCTACGAATCCGCCCCTCGGGCATCTTAGGGCTCGCAACACTTCGACTGTATTTGTTGAGCAATCGCTCGAGCCTCCGCCTCCTGTGTTGAAGTCAACCCGTCCATCGTGAAGTGAGTTGGCTTTACAGGAACATCAAGGGGTGCGACACGTTCCGCCGCCATCCTATATGCGGCCGAAAGCACTTTGTCACTAGGAATAAGGTCGCTCGACTTGTACAACATTGAAAGAAGAATCATTGCATTTGCATCACCCTGCTCAACCAAGCCATCCATGTAATTAAGGCTGCGTTCTATATAATTAGAAAGACGCTCATCACTCACCTCAAATATGGGGACATCACCAAGGATTGCGGCTGGGTCCGCTGCATACATAATCATTCCTTCTGCGTAGCCCCTCTCCGCAGCTAACTCCAGCCACTGCCCTCTAGAAGCGACCAACTCGCCTGCCCCCTGGCAATCAGTACGCTGAAGAGCCACCTCTTCATCAATGGCTTCATCGCTGATACCCACTCGACGATATGCGGCTCTAATCTGCTCGGTCACCTCATTGCTTGATGAATCAAAGCACCGCGAAAGTTTCGCATATATTTGGAATGCGGCATTTGCATCCCCATTCCTTGCAGCCGCGCCCAAACTCTCCGCCACATCTAAAGCCCGACCGGGAGGGACATCTTCAAAATCGCGAAATCTCGGAGACGCGGCCCTATCGGCACTCGATCTGCGAATAGTACGATTTTGCGTTGGCGCTCCCTCCTGCATTCCACCCACGCCCTTGCCAGTTGATGAATATCCCTTATCAAGGCCCATCCACCAAGCGACTCCAGAAACCACTACCGCCACGGAAAATAGAGATAGATAGACGACTGATCTTTTCATCCAATTCACCCGATTAGGTCAAACCCACACCCCGGAATTCCGAACGCTTCAACAATAGCCACAAAAGATGGATGACACTTGCCATCCAAAACCAATTCCGCTGGCTCGGCCAGATTCAACCAATGGGTGATCGATACAATTGCAGCCAGCGGCGGAATGCGCTGAGGAAATACTTCGTGCGACAAATATGCTACCTAATTAATATATTTCGCAATGTAGGAACTCTCCTAAGCAGCCATAAGGAAGAGCCGCGAAAACATGTACACCAAGGAAGATGAAGGCTAACGCGAAATCGCTCACAAAATTTCGCGCCCAAGAAGTTTCATAGAATCAATGACTCCCTCAGCCCTTACAGATTACCGACATTCGAGACCTCAACGAACAACGCAACTCTTTTCGCTAGCCAATGATGAAGTCAAATTTCAGAGGCGGTGCAGAAGTATTTATTGACGTGCATCTATCGATTGGCGGCGAGACCATTCCTTTTAATCACATGCGGTAAGCACTTGCACCACCGATCGGCGGCCTCAAGAAGCAAGCGCAACACGTGATCTGAATTCAGCGATCTCTTTGTCCATCGCCTCGGCGGGTGTCTTCCAGCCCAGCGTCTGACGCGGCCGCGTGTTCACGAGCATCGCAACGTGGTTGAGATATTTCTGGCTCGCACTCGACAGATCAATACCCTTGGGCAGGAACTGCCGAAGCAATCCGTTGGTGTTCTCGTTGCTACCGCGCTGCCATGGCGCATGTGGATCAGCAAACCACACACCGATATCCAGACGGTCCATCAGCTCCGGGTAGCACGTCAGCTCCGTGCCTCGGTCGTAGGTCAAACTGGTGCGCATGGATTGGGGCAGCTTCTTGAGCTGGCGACTGAAACCCTCCAGTGCCGCGTCAGCTGTGCATCCGTCCATCTTGCAGAGGATCACAAAACGCGTCTTTTGTTCGACCAGTGTCCCTACGCAGAAGTGGTTGAAAGCCCCCTTGATCAAGTCGCGTTCCCAGTGGCCAGGAACCAGTCTTTGCCGCACTTCTTCCGGGCGATGCACGATACGCAGCTGCTCAGGAACCCATGTCTGCTTGGCTACCGTCGTACGGCGTAGACACCGCGTCGACTTGCTCTGCCCAAGCACTTCCTCCAGCTCTTTCTTCAGCCCTCCGCGCGGGTGGGCATAGATGCTGGCGTAAATAGGTTCGTGGCTGACGCGCTGGCTGGGATCGTCCGGGTGCATGTCGCGCTGGGGCGACCAGCGATACAGCACCAAGTGATCACAAAAGAACTGAGACAGCTCGCTGCCCTGGGCAAACCGACGGTGTCGGACAGAGCGGAGGCGGCGCGTGCGATAGGCTTTGCCTGCCTCGGTGGCGCTGTACGCCGGCGCACCTTGCCGGGCCACCTCGCGGCTCAGGGTTGACGGACTGCGGCCCAAGCGCCTGGCGATGGATCGCATGCTCTTTCCATCTTGGATCTCGATCTGGGCAACGGCGCGTTCTTCCGCGCTCCAATGGTTGTAATGTCTGGACATGCTGACACCCTACTTGTTAGTGGGTGTGGCACTTGGAAATTGACTCTAAGCAGCCGTCGGGTATGCCCATGAAATGGTGGCACAAGGAAACGCCAGCGCCGCGCTATCTGTGCGGTTTGACAAGGCGCGCGATGAGGCAGGCATTGCAAAGGAGGAGTTTCAGTTCCGGGACCTGCGCGCGAGGGCGGGAACGGATAAGGCCGATTCGGCACAGACACTCATTCAGTCACGACGAGGCTGCGCAGCTCGATGCAGCACTAGTCGCGACGCGACGCGATCAAGATCCTACCGCAAAAAGCCGATCCATCTGCTTCGCAAAGCCATTGCGAGCATGAATTGCGGAGCGGTCTGGATATTGCGGAGCGGCCTAGATTCCCGCAGGCATTAGGGGATATGGAGCGGGTGAAGGGAATCGAACCCTCGTCAGTAGCTTGGGAAGCTACAGCTCTACCATTGAGCTACACCCGCAAGGCGCGGCGTAAGTCTATTCGGGCGGGGCCCTCAAACGCAACGGGCGGCACTGGGCCGCCCGTTGTTTCACGTCTTCCGCCGCCGTGCGCGGCGCCCGCGAACGGGCACTGCGCACGTTGGATCAGAAGCTGGCGCCAAAGCTGGCGAACAGCGAGACGTCACGTGCACGCTTCTGCATCGTGGTGGTGCTCATGCCGATGTTGCTGCTCAGGCCCCACAGGTTCAGGCGCGCACCCAGCACGGCGGTGGCGTAGTTCCGGTCGAACTCCAGGCCCGGCACCTTGTACATGCCCACGTCCGGCATGGACTGCAGCCAGGCGCTGGCCTGCTTGCTGTCCTCGAACTCGTGGTCATAGGTGACCTGCACGTACGGCTTGACGTTGCCGCCATCGAAACGGGCCTGCCAGCCGACGCGGCCGACGGTCGAATCCGTGTCCTGGTCGCCGTAGCCCAGCGCCGAGGCGCTCGGGTTGGACTCGGTGTAGCCATCCAGCTTGACCTTCTGCCAGATCACGGCGGCGACCGGACCGTGGCGGAAGCCGCCCTCGGTGCCGAACTCGTAGCCGGCGTTCAACGCGGCGGTCAGGTTGCTGCCTTCCGGCGAGCCCTTGTGGATGCGCGTGGCCGGGCCGAGCTGCAGCTTGCGGGTCACGTCATAGTCCAGCCAGCTGTAGCTGAGCTGGCCGTTGACCCAGGCGCGCTCGCCGTACCAGCCGGCGAACAGGCCCAGCGTGGTGTCGGACTGGGTGAAGTCGCCCTTGTTGTTGCCGAAATCGGCGTCCATGCGGCCATAGCCGGCGAAGCCGCCGACCACCATGCCATCCCGCGCCCAGTCCACGCCGAACAGGCCGGCCGGGGCCATGCCGTCGTACAGGTCGGCGTGGGCGTAACGCTGCATGTCGCCGCGCAGGTTGCCCCACCAGCTCAGGCCGTCGGCCGGACGGCCATCCACGTGCCAGCTGACCTGGTCAGCGCGCGAGCGGCCGATGGTCTGCGCCGAGTGGGTCAGGATCTGCTGGTTGCGCGGGGCTTCCAGGATCGACAGGGTGTACTGGCCCAGCATCTCGTGGGTGGCGGTGGTCGGGTGCACACCGTCGGCGAACACGTAGCTGTTGGCGGCGTCCGGGGTGACGTAGCTGGTCGGGTTGCAGGTCAGCGAGGAGGCCGTGGTGCAGGCCGGGCTGGTCACGTTGACGAAGCCGTACTGGCCCGGGTTGGCGACGATTTCCTGCAGGATGTGGAAGGTATCCACCGGAATCACCTGCAGGCCGGCGGCCTTCAGGCCACCGAACAGGGCGTCGTTGTAGGCCTTGGCCAGCGCGGTACCGGCGGCCATGCCGGCCGGGCCACCGGCGCGGGCGCCCGGGGTGAGGCCGACGTCCGGAATGGTCGGCACCACGATGTACTCGGCGCCAGCAGCTTTCAGGGTGCCGACGATGCCGACCTGGTCGGTGACGGCACCGGTCAGGGTCGGGACCAGCGGTGCGCCGGCCTGGATGGCGAACAGGTCATTGGCACCGCCCCACACGGTGTACAGCGCGTTCGGGTCGGCCTTGCCACCGTTGGCCGCCAGGTACTGCGCGGTCTGGGTCTTGAGCGAGTACACCGGCACCGCCGGGGTACCCGGGGCGAGCACCTGGCTGGTGTCCACGCCGACACGGGCGCCGCCGATGGCGTAGTTGTCACCGTTCTGGCCGTTGCCGTGGGCAGCGCCGTTGGTGCCGTAGTAGTTGGCCACGTGCTCAGCCCAGGTCCAGCCCGGGTTGGTGGTGAACTGGCCGGTCACCGGCCGCACCGCGGCCGGCAGCAGCGGGCGGAAGTAGCCGGCGTCGGTCAGGCTGTCGCCGATGAAGACGGTCTTGGTGTACGGCGACTGTGCCATGGCCGGCACCGCCGCCAGGGCGATGGCCACGGCCATGAGGGAACGGATCGGGCGTTTGCTGAGCAACATGAAAACTCCTTGAAGGTGGGGAAGACGGCGGACGTACGCCGGCGCACGGTGCCATGTTTCCACTGCACCCGGCCCGCATCACGCTGCGCTGCGGCATGAACGCCCCAGCCCCGCCGCCCGGCCATCGTTGGCCTGGCGCTCGCGGCACCTCTGCCGCGGGGCGCACAGGGTACGCACTGTGGGGTGATTGGGGGACAATACCGTCATGAACATCCAGCTCAACGGCGAGAACCGCCAGCTTCCGCACACCGCCACCGTCCATGACCTGCTGCTCAGCGAGCAGCTGCTCGAGCGCCGGGTGGCGGTCGAGGTCAACGGTGAGATCGTGACCCGCAGCCGGCACGCCAGCCATGGCCTGTGCGAGGGCGACGTGGTCGAGATCGTGCATGCGCTGGGTGGCGGCTGAGGCAGCATCGTGACGCGCGATAGGCGATAATTCGGGCCATGAATGCACCTGTCCCTACTGATTCGCTGGTGATCGCCGGCAAGACCTATGCTTCCCGCCTGCTCACCGGCACCGGCAAGTTCAAGGATCTGGAAGAAACCCGCCTGGCCACCGAGGCCGCCGGCGCCCGGATCGTCACCGTGGCGATCCGCCGCACCAACATCGGGCAGAACCCCGGCGAGCCGAACCTGCTCGACGTGCTGCCGCCGGACCGTTACACCATCCTGCCCAACACCGCCGGCTGTTATACCGCCGAGGATGCCGTACGCACGTGCCGGCTGGCCCGCGAGCTGCTGGACGGCCACAACCTGACCAAGCTGGAAGTGCTGGGCGACCAGAAGAGCCTGTACCCGGATGTGGTGCAGACCCTCAAGGCCGCCGAGCAACTGGTCAAGGATGGCTTCGAGGTGATGGTCTATACCTCCGACGATCCGATCCTGGCCAAGCGCCTGGAAGAGATCGGCTGCGCTGCGGTGATGCCGCTGGCCGCGCCGATCGGCTCGGGCCTGGGCATCCAGAACAAGTACAACCTGCTGCAGATCATCGAAGACGCCAAGGTGCCGATCATCGTCGATGCCGGCGTCGGCACCGCCTCCGATGCGGCGATCGCGATGGAGCTGGGCTGCGACGGCGTGCTGATGAACACCGCCATCGCCGGCGCGCGCAACCCGGTGCTGATGGCCAGCGCGATGCGCAAGGCCGTGGAAGCGGGCCGCGAGGCCTTCCTGGCCGGCCGCATTCCGCGCAAGCGCTACGCCAGTGCCTCCTCGCCGATCGACGGGTTGATCGGCTGATGACCAATCCTTTCGACAGCGCCGGTGCCAAGGCGCCGCCCAAGCCCTTCACCATCACCGAAGGCCGCCGCGAGGTCCGCAGTTTCGTGCTGCGCCAGGGCCGCTTCACCCCCGCCCAGCAGCGGGCATTCGATGATCGCTGGCCGCGGTTCGGGCTGGATTTCACCGGTGAGCCGCGCGATCTGCAGGCCACCTTCGGGCGCGATGCGCACAAGGTGCTAGAAATCGGCTTCGGCAACGGTGCCGCGCTGCGTTTTGCCGCGCAGCAGGACCCGAGCCGCGATTACATCGGGCTGGAAGTGCATGCCCCCGGCGTGGGCCGCCTGCTCAATGCCCTGGCCGACGACAACGCCGACCACGTGCGCCTGTACCACCACGATGCCGTGGAGGTGCTGGAGAAGGAAATCGCCGATGGCGCGCTGGATGAAGTGCGCATCTATTTCCCGGACCCGTGGCACAAGAAGCGCCACAACAAGCGTCGCCTGATCCAGCCCGGCTTTGCCGACCTGCTGGTGCGCAAGCTGCGCGTCGGTGGCCGCCTGCACTGCGCCACGGACTGGGAAGACTATGCCGAGCAGATGTGGGACGTGCTCGATGCCACCGCCGGGCTGACCAACCGTGCGGGCCCGCGCGGGCAGGTGGAGCGGCCGGAATGGCGCCCGCAGACCCATTTCGAAACCCGTGGCCAGAAACTCGGCCATGGCGTGTGGGACCTGTTGTACGACCGCACCTGATCCGACAAGGAACCGCGCCACCCCATGGATACCGCGCTGACGCTGACTACCGATATGAAGCTCGTTCTCGGGCTGGTCGGCTTCACGATGGCGATGTTCCTGTTCGAGCGCATCCGCGCCGACGTGGTGGCGCTGGTGGTGCTGGTGGTGCTCGGCGTCACCGGCCTGATCGCCCCGGAAGAAATCTTCGGTGGCTTCTCCGGTAACGCGGTGATGAGCATCATCGCCACCACCATCCTCGGCGCGGGCCTGGACCGCACCGGGGCGCTGAACCGGTTGGCGGCCTGGCTGCTGCGGCGCGGGCATGGCGTGGAAACGCGCCTGCTGATGATGACCACGGCGATCGCCGGGTTGAATTCCTCGTTCATGCAGAACCCTTCGGTGATGGCGCTGTACCTGCCGGTCGCCTCGCGCCTGGCCGCGCGCACCGGGCTGACCCTGCAGCGCCTGCTGCTGCCGATCGCCGCGGCCATCGTGATGGGTGGCGCGCTGACCATGGTCGGCAACTCGCCGCTGATCCTGCTCAACGATCTGCTGGCCTCGGCCAACAACAACCTGCCCTCCGGCCTGGCCACCATCGAGCCGCTGCGCATGTTCGCGCCGCTGCCGATCGGCGTGGCGCTGCTGATCGCCTCGCTGCTGTACTTCCGCTACTTCGGCGACCGCAAGCTGGTGGAAGAAGAGACGCTGGCCAACGACGGCGTCACCCCCTCGCGCACCGAAAGCTACTTCGCCAAGACCTACGGCATCGAAGGCGATGTGTTCGAGCTGGTGGTCACCGCCGAGAGCCCGCTGGTCGGCATGACGCTGGGCGAAGCCGAGAACGTGCACGATGCGCCGCTGCTGCTGGCGCTCAAGACCGGCAACGACACCCGCCTGGCCCCGCCAGCGGAGATGCGGATCTGGGTAGGCAGCGTGCTCGGCGTGATGGGCGCGCGCCAGCAGGTCAGCGATTTCGCGCAGAACCAGTTCCTGCGGATGTCGTCGCGGCTGAAGCACCTGGGCGATCTGTTCAACCCGAGCCGCGCCGGCATTTCCGAAGCGGTGGTGCCGCCGACCTCCGATGTGATCGGCAAGAGCGCCTCGGACCTGCGCCTGCGCAAACAGCGCGGCATCAGCCTGCTGGCGATCAACCGCGACAAGCAGGTGATCCGCGAAGACGTGCGCAACGTCGCGCTGCGCGCCGGCGACATGCTGGTCTTCCACAGCATCTGGACCGACCTGGCGCAGGCGGCCAAGAGCCGCGACTTCGTGGTGGTCACCGATTACCCCAAGGGGGAGCAGCGGCCGCACAAATTCAAGATCGCGATGAGCATCTTCGCCATCACCATCCTGATCGCGCTGACCTCCAAGCTGCCGGTGGCGCTGACCCTGATGACCGGCGTGGCCGGCATGCTGCTCACCGGCGTGCTGCGCATGGACGAGGCCTACGCCTCGATCAACTGGAAAACGGTGTTCATGATGGCCGGGCTGATTCCGCTCGGCTGGGCGATGGACAGCAGTGGCGCGGCGGCATGGATCGCCGGCCACACCATCGACCGCCTGCCGACCGGCATCCCGGTGTGGGTGCTGGAGATCGCGCTGGCCTTGCTGACCACGATGTTCTCGCTGGTGATCAGCCATGTGGGCGCGACGATCGTGATGGTGCCCATCGCGGTGAACCTGGCGCTGGCGGCCGGTGGCAGCCCGACGGCGTTCGCGCTGATCGTGGCGTTGTCGGCGTCCAACAACCTGATGACGGCGTCCAACCCGGTGATTTCGATGATCACCGGCCCGGCCAATTACACCCCGCGCGAGTTGTGGCGCGTCGGCGCACCGCTGTCGTTGATCTACACGGTGGTGGTGGTGCTGATGATCAACCTGATGTTCTAGGGATCACCCCAGCCAGACCTGCCCGTCGCGCACCTGCACCGGCACCGTGCGCAGCCGATCACCGCGGCATGGCCCGGCCACGCAGTCGCCGTTGTCCAGCGAGAACGAGGCGCCATGTGCGGCGCAGACCAGGTGGCCTTCCTTGCTTTTGAGGAACTGACCCGGCGCCCAGTCCAGCCGGCGCCCGGCGTGCGGGCAGATGTTCAGCCAGGCGCGCACCTGATCACCGTCGCGGTACAGCACCACCGATTCGCTGTCGCCTTCGATGCGTGCATCGATGTCGGCAAAACCCCCGTCGGCAATGGCATCCAGGGCAATGAGGGCGGTGGCGGTGGTCTCGGGCGAGGACATGGCATCCAGCAACAGGCAACGGAAGCACAGTGTCTCACGCGCTCATGTCACTGGCTGCCGGATGAATACAAGTCATTGATTTGCAATGAACGCGCGCTACGTTTAACGACTTTTTCACTCAATGACAAAAGCCAGCACGGATACTCATCCCCTGCTGACCTCAGCCAAAAAGAGTGCCATGTACAGCCGCATCTTCCAGTTCAACCAGTTCCGCACCCTGTTCGCGCCGCGCAAGCCGCGCCACCCGCTGGTGCGCGTGGCGGTCGGTCTGTTGGGCCTGGCGATCCTGGCCGCGCTGGTGTTCGTCGGTGTGTTCGTGGGCGCGGCGATGATCATCGCCGGCCTGGCATGGAAGCTGCTCGCCCAGCGCAAGAATGCGCGCACCGCTCCGTCGCAGGTTGTGGACGGTGAATACCGCGTGGTCCGCAAGCAGGCCTTGCCGATGTCGCGTTGATCGACGCGCTTTCCTCCTGATGACGGCCGCGCCCTGCGCGGCCGTTTCTGTTTGTGGGAGCGGAAAAACGCTCTAGACTGCGGCGAAACCTCTCCACAGGACGCGCGCATGACCGATGTAATACCCACCCCCGAGCAGCCCCGCATCCCGGTCGCCGGTGGCGGTACCTTCCCGGTGCGCCGGATCTACTGCGTGGGCCGCAACTTCGCCGATCACGCGCGCGAAATGGGCGCGGCCGTGCCCGCCGCCGATGACCGCGGCCGGCCGATGTTCTTCAGCAAGCCGGCCGATGCCATCGTGGTCGGCCATGACGATGTGATCCCCTACCCGCTTGCCACCCAGGACCTGCACCACGAGGTGGAACTGGTGGTGGCGATCGGCAAGGACGCGCCCGCCGGCGAGCTGCCGGTCGACCAGGCCGAAGCGCTGGTGTTCGGGTACGGCGTCGGCCTGGACCTGACCCGCCGCGATCTGCAGGCGCAGGCCAAGGCCAAGGGCCACCCGTGGGACCCGGCCAAGGGCTTCGATCAGTCCGCCCCGGTGAGCGAACTCGTGCCGGCCGGCGAAGTGGGCGATCTGGCCGCCCTCAATCTGTCGCTGGAGATCAATGGCGAAGTGCGCCAGCAGTCGCTGCTGGACCAGATGATCTGGAACGTGCCGGAGATCCTGCACGAACTCTCCAAACTGTGGGCGCTACGCGCGGGCGATCTGGTCTTCATGGGAACGCCCTCCGGCGTGGCCGCGTTGAAGCCGGGCGACCGTTTCAGCGCACGTCTGGAAAACGTGGCCGAGCGCCACGGCATCATCGCCGGATGACAATGGCTGCGTTACGCTGCGGCGTCATTTGATTCCCCCACTACGACAGGAGAGCCCGATGGGTGTACTGACTGAGTTCAAAGAATTCGCCATGCGTGGCAACGTCATCGACCTGGCGGTCGGTGTGGTCATCGGTGCGGCGTTCGGCAAGATCGTCACCGCGCTGGTGGACAAGATCATCATGCCGCCGCTGGGCTGGGTGATCGGCCGCGTGGACTTCTCCGAGCTGGCCTGGACCCTGGCGCCGGCACGGATCGCCGAAGACGGCAAGGAGATTCCGGCCGTGGTGATCGGCTACGGCGATTTCCTCAACACCGTCGTGCAGTTCGTGATCGTGGCCTTTGCGATCTTCATGGTCGTGAAGTTCATCAACCGCCTGGCCCGCAAGAAGCAGGCCGAGCCGGCCGCCCCGGCGGCGCCGAGTGAAGAAGTGCTGCTGCTGCGCGAGATCCGCGACAACCTGAAGCAGTAAGAGCGCACTCCCGGTAATGCCGGCCTCTGGTCGGCTCAACGGATATCCTGCATCGCGCGGAGCCGGCCGGCGGCCGGCACTACCTGAAAGCCCCGCCCTGGCGGGGCTTTCGCTTTTGGAAATCAGCATCCGCCGGAGCATGACCTCCCGCCCATGTACGCGCCGGGGAGGCTGGTAAGCTCGGACGCTTCCGCCCCGTTTCCCCGGAGTTCGTCCATGCGTCGCCGCGTCCTTGCCATCGCATCTTCCCTCGCCCTGCTGGCCGCGCCCGCGTTCGCGGCGACCGGTATCACCACGCTGCCGCCGACATCGCTCGCCACCGCCGCCGAGCTGCGTGAGCAGGCCCTCAAGGACGACACCGGCTGGAAGGTGGTCGAGTCGCTGACCACCGAGATCGGCCCGCGCATCGCCGGCAGTGAAGCCGACGCGCGCGCCGTGGCCTGGGCGGTGGCCAAGTTCAAATCGCTGGGCTTCGACAAGGTCTGGACCGAGCCGGTCACCTTCCCCAAGTGGGAGCGCCGCAGTGAGCACGCCGAAGTGATCGGCAAGCATGCCCAGCCGCTGACCATCACCGCGCTCGGCGGCAGCCCGGGTGGCACGGTGGAGGCGGAAGTGGTGCGCTTCGCCGACCTGGCCGCGCTGCAGGCCGCGCCGGAGGGCTCACTGAAGGGCAAGATCGCCTTCGTCGATTACCAGATGACCGCCTACCGCGATGGCCGCGATTACGGCAACGGCGGCGCGGTGCGCAGCAAGGGCCCCTCCGAGGCGATCCGCAAAGGTGCGATCGGCTTCGTGATGCGGTCGGCCGGTACCGACTCGCACCGCGTGCCGCATACGGGCATTACCCGCTTCGATGACGGCCTGACCCCGGTTCCGGCCGCGGCGCTGTCGGTACCCGATGCCAACCAGCTGGCGCGCCTGGTCGCGCTGGGCAGCACCACGCTCAAGCTCAGCCTGGATTGCGGCTGGGACGGCAAGGCCACCTCGTACAACGTGATCGGCGAGATCACCGGGCGCAGCCTGCCCAAGGAAGTGGTGGTGATCGGCGGTCACCTCGATTCCTGGGACCTGGGCACCGGCGCGGTGGATGACGGTGCGGGCGTGGGCATCACCATGGCGGCCGGCCATCTGATCGGCCAGCTCAAGCAGGCGCCCAAGCGCACCATCCGCGTGGTCGCCTTCGCCAACGAGGAGCAGGGCCTGTACGGCGGCAAGGCGTATGCCGAGGCGCATGCCAAGGACGTCGTGCTGCACCAGCTCGCGGCCGAAAGCGATTTCGGTGCGGGCCGCATCTATGCCTTCAACACCGGCTCGCCGAACCCGGCCAATTCGCGCGAAGCGACCCGCCAGATCGCCGAAGTGCTCAAGCCGCTCGGCATCGAGTACGCCGCGGACAAGGGAGGCCCCGGCCCGGACGTGGGTCCGCTGGCCGCCAAGGGGGGCGCGTGGGCGTGGCTGGCACAGGACGGCAGCGACTACTTCCACCTGCACCACACCGCCGACGATACCCTGGACAAGATCGACCCGGCCGCCCTGGCGCAGAACGTAGCGGCCTACACGGTGTTCGCCTACCTGGCCGCCGAGGCCGATGGCAGCTTCGGCAGTGAAGCCAAGCCGACCACGCCGCCAAACGAATAATCCAAACACGCAAGCGGCAGGTACCGACCGTTGGTCGGTACAAAAAAAAGCCCGGTCGCAATGCGACCGGGCTACCGGGATAACGTCACACCCCACGCGGTGAGCGCCGCTAGACCTTCGCGGTCCGGACAAGCGGATCGCCGCGCTGCGGGGGTGTCTCTCCTCACCCACGCAGCACAGCGTCCACCCGGCACTGTGCGCAGTTTGCACTGCATGCACTATGCGATTAATCCGAATCGGATGTAGTCACGACGATTTCGGTGAAACCGATCACACCGTGGGTGGCGCGAATGACGCCGCGCTCCCCCCGAAAACGCACGCAGTGGTCAAACGCGACTGCGTCCGTACCACTGCGCCAACAGTACGGCCGTCGCCGAAGCGACGTTGAGGCTTTCCACCACGCCGGTCCCCGGGATCGAAACCTGATGGTCGCAGTCCTGGGCCAGCGCGCGGTCCATGCCTTCGCCTTCCGCACCCATCACATACACCAGCCGCGGCGGCAGTGCCGCGGCGAACAGATCATCGCCGCCCTCCACCAGGGTTGCCGCCAGGCTCAAGCCGGCGGCACGCAACTGTGCCATCGCCTCGGGCAGCGCCGGCAGGCGCACCAGCGGCACCGCCTCGGCGCCGCCTTCGGCCACGCGTGCGGCCGCACCGGACAACGCCAGCGTGGAATCCGGCGGCAGCAGCAGCCCGGCCACACCGAAGTGCGCTGCCGAGCGCAGGATCGCACCGAAGTTGTGCGGGTTGCCCACGCCATCCAGCCACAGCGCCAGCACCGGCTTCCCGCCCGGCAGCGTGGCCAGCCATTCGTCCAGCGCCAGCATCGGCGCGCGCAGCACGTCGGCGACCAGCCCTTCGTGATGGGTGGTGGCGGCGAGCTTGTTCAGATCGCCCTCTTCCACCACGCGATACCCCACGCGGTTGGCCACACACCACTTCAGCACCGGCTGCATGCGCGGAATCAGCGCCTCGGTCAGGTACAGCTTGCGCAGCGCCTGCGGGCGATGCTCGAACAGTGCCTGCACGGCATTCCAGCCGTACAGGCGCAGCTCGTCGTTGCCACGGCCGGGCGGCGGCGGGGTGCCACCTTCGCGGGGCGGCAGCGGCGTGGCGCGCGGCGGCCGCGAGGACGGACGGCGCGCATTCTTCCAGGGATCATTCACTACGGGACAGCTCCAGCTTGCGGGTACGCCAGAAATCGGCGTTCTTGATGCCCAGGGCATCGGGGTCGAAGGTCGGATCCAGGCCGAGCTTCTTCTGGCGTTCGTAGTCGCGCAGGGCCAGCATCGCCGGCTTCTGCACGATCAGGATCGCGATGATGTTCAACCACGCCATCAGGCCCACGCCGATGTCACCCAGCGCCCACGCCATGCCGGCATTGTGGAACGCACCGAAGATCACCATGCCGATGATGCCCAGGCGCAGCAGCAGCACGGTCAGCGGACGCTTGGCGTTGTTGTTGACGTAGGTCAGGTTGGTCTCGGCCATGTAGTAATAGGCCATGATCGTGGTGAAGGCGAAGAAGAAGATCGCGATCGCCACGAAGCCTGCGCCCCAGCCCGGCAGCACGGTTTCCACCGCGGCCTGCGCATAACCTGCGCCTTCGGCCACACCGGCCAGGCCGGCGAAGACGGGCGCGCCCCCCGGCACCGGCGAATACACGTTGTAGGTGCCCGCCGCCAGGATCAGGAAGGCGGTGGCGGTGCACACCATCATGGTGTCGAAGTAGATCGCAAAGGCCTGCACGTAGCCCTGCTTGGCCGGGTGCGAGACCTCCGAGGCCGCGGCCGCGTGCGGGCCGGTGCCCTGGCCGGCCTCGTTGGCGTAGATGCCGCGCTTGACGCCCCATTCCACCGCCAGGCCCATCATCGCGCCGAACGCGGCATGCGCACCGAAGGCACTGCTGAACACCGTGTGGAACATGTCCGGCACACGGTCGTAGTTGATGATCATGATGACGATCGCCATCAGGATGAAGGCGGCGGCCATGAACGGCACGACCACCTCGGCGAAGTTGGCGATGCGCTTGACGCCGCCGAAGATCACCACGGCCAGCAGCAACGAGACCACGATACCGATGCCGAGCTTGAGCGCCTGCACCGATTCCAGGCCCATGAACTGACCGTCCAGCGGCCCGCACAGCGCACCGCCGCGGCAGGCATTGATGATGCTGTCGGCGATGGCATTGGCCTGCACGCCCGGCATCAGGAAGCCGGCGGCGATGATGGTCGCCACGGCGAAGGCCAGCGCGTACCACTTCAGGCCCATCGCTTTTTCGATGTAGTACGCCGGGCCACCGCGGTAGCGGCCTTCGGCATCCTTGGTCTTGTAGATCTGGGCCAGGGTGCACTCCACGTACGACGTCGAGGCGCCGAGGAAGCCCATCACCCACATCCAGAAGATCGCACCGGGGCCGCCAAAGGCGATCGCGGTGGCCACACCGGCGATGTTGCCGATACCCATGCGGCCGGCCATGGACATGGCCAGCGCCTGGAACGAGGACACGCCCGCCTCGGATTTCTCACCCTGTACGGTGAGCCGGCACATCTCCACGAAACCACGGATCTGCATGAAGCGGGTGCGGGCGCTGAAGTACAGGCCTGCGGCAAGACACAGGAAGATCAGAGCTTTGCTCCAGATGATCCCGTTGATGAAACTGACTACTTCTTCCACGCGCTCTCTCCAGTCGGCGGAAACAAAAGGAACGTCCCCGTCGGCTGGGACCCGGTCGATTCTCCACGATCCGCGCCGGGCTGCGTAGTGGCAATTTCGATGAATGGGCGGCAGTGCCGCCCATTCGGGTCAGGCGTGCCCGCCCACGGAGGGGGTTTCCGCTTCCTGGCGGGCCAGTTCGCGCGCCACGGCTTCCGGCGAACGCGTGTACGGGGCCAGCAGCGAGTAGAAGGCGGGCACCACGAACAACGACAGGAAGGTGGACACGGTCACGCCGAAGATCACCACCACGCCGATCGTGCCCCGGCTGGCCGACCCGGGGCCACCGGCCACCACCAACGGGATCGCACCGACCACGGTGGCGATGGAGGTCATCAGGATCGGGCGCAGGCGCACCATGGCCGATTCGACGATGGCCTGGTGCACGTTGCGGCCCTCATCGCGCAGCTGGTTGGCGAACTCCACGATCAGGATGCCGTTCTTGGCCGCCAGGCCCACCAGCATCACGATGCCGATCTGACTGAACAGGTTGATCGTGCCGCCGCTGACATACAGCCCCAGCAGCGCGCCGAGCACGCCCAGCGGCACGGTCAGCATGATCACCAGCGGATGGATGAAGCTCTCGAACTGCGCGGCCAGCACCAGGAACACCACCAGCAAGGCCATCGCGAAGGTCAGCAGGACGGCGCTGCCGGCGTTCTGGTACTCGCGTGACTCGCCCTTCCAGCTGATCTGCGCATGCTGGGGCAGCTCTTCGCTGGCCACCTGCTGGGCCCAGGCGATGGCTTCACCCAGCGGATAGCCCGGGGCCAGGCCGGCGTTGATGGTGATCGAGCGCAACCGGTTGAAACGGTTGAGGCTGCCGGCCTCGGCCACTTCGCTGAGCGTGACCAGGTTGGACAGCGGCACCAGTTCGCCACCACTGGCGCGCACGCGGATCGCGGCCAGATCCGACGGCGAGGCGCGGCCTTCGCGGCCCGCCTGGACCAGCACGTCGTACTCCTCGCCGTTGTCGACGAAGGTGGTGACGCGGCGCGAGCCCATCATGGTTTCCAGCGCGCTGCCGATCGCGGTGACCGACACGCCCAGATCGGCCGCACGCTGGCGGTCGATGTTCACGCGCATCTGCGGGCGGGTTTCCTTGTAATCCGAGTCCGCGCCGACCAGGCCGGGGTTGTCGGCCATGCGCAGCAGCATACGGTCACGCCACTGTGCGATTTCCGCGTATTCCGGGCCGCCAAGCACGATCTGGAACGGCTGGCCCTGGCTGCGCACCAGGCCGCCACCGACCTGGGTACGCACGCGCACGCCACGCAGATCGTTGAGGTGGGTCTGCAGCTCGGCCGCCACATCCGGGGTGGACACATCGCGCTGGCGCCACGGCTGCAGGAACACGCTGATGCGGCCGGTATGCATTTCCTCGCTGGAGCCCCAGCCACCGGGCACGCGCGGGTTGGCGCGCACGATCGGCTCCTTTTCGCCGACGAAACCGGACACGATCTTCTCGACCTGCTGGACCTGGCCGACGGTGTAGTCGAAGCCGGCGCCTTCCGGACCGTCGATCATGATCTGGAACGAGCCGCGGTCTTCGGCCGGGGCCAGTTCGGAGGGCAGCACCTTGAGCAGCAGCGCGCTGGCCAGCAGTGAGAGGATCATCACCACGATGTAGACCCAGGTGCGGGTCACGTGCGCTTCCAGGAAGCGACCGTACGCGGCCGAGAGGCGATCCAGATTGCGGTTGATCACCCCGTGCAGGCCCTTCGGTGCCTGGCCGCTATGCGGCTTGAGCAGCTTGGAGGCCATCATCGGGGTGAGCGTCAGCGACACGAACGCGGACAAGGCCACCGCCGCGGCGAGCGCTACGGCCAGCTCACGGAACAGGCGGCCGGTATTGCCTTCCAGGAACCCGACCGGCAGGAACACCGCGACCAGCACGGCGGTGGTGGCGATCACCGCGAACGCCACCTGGGTGGTGCCGCGCTTGGAGGCGACCAGCGGTGGCTCGCCCAGGTCGATGCGGCGCTGCACGTTTTCCACCACCACGATGGCGTCATCCACCACCAGGCCGATACACAGCACCAGCGCGAGCAGGGTCAGCAGGTTGATCGAGAAGCCGAAGGCATACAGCGCGATGAAGGCGGCGATCAGACAGACCGGCACCGTCACCGCCGGAATCAACGCGGCGCGGAAACTGCCCAGGAACAGCCAGATCACCGCCAGCACCAGCAGCATCGCCTCCACCAGCGTGGCGTACACGCGATCAACCGCGGCTTCGATGAAGGTGGTGTTGTCGAACGCGACGAAGATGCGCGTGCCTTCCGGCAGCGTGCTGCTGATCCGCTCGGCCTCGGCGCGTGCTTCGCGCGCGACATCCAGCGCGTTGGCGGTGGAGGTCTTGACGATGCCCAGGCCGATGTTCGGCTCGCCGTTGCTGCGGTAGTAGGCACGGCGTTCGGAAGAGGCCAGTTCGATCTTGGCCACATCGCCCATGCGCACCACGTAGCCATCAGCGCCCTTGCCGAGCGGAATACCGGCGAAGTCTTCGGGTTTGACGTAGTTGCGCTCCACGCGCAGGGTGAAATCGCGATCAGCCGATTCGATGCGGCCCGCTGGCAGTTCCACGTTCTCGTTGCGCAGCGCGGTTTCCACATCGCCCACGGTGAGGCCGCGCGCGGCGAGCTGGTCGCGGTCCAGCCAGATCCGCATCGCATACCGCTGGCGGCCACCGATGCGGACCTGGGCCACGCCATCGAGGCTGGAGAACCGGTCGACGATGTAACGGTCGGCGTAGTCGCTCAGCTCCAGCGTGTCCATCGAGGTCGAGCTCATGTTGAGCCAGATGATGGGATCGGCGTCGCTCTCGACCTTGGCGATTTCCGGCGGCCGCGCCTCTTCGGGCATGCGGTCGGCAACGCGGCTGACCGCATCGCGCACGTCGTTGGCGGCCGCTTCGATATCGCGGTTGGAGGTGAACTCGATGCTGACCTGCGAGCGCCCGTTGGAGCTGCGCGCGTTGATGGTGTCGATGCCTTCGATACCGGCCAGGGCATCTTCCAGCACCTGGGTGATGCGGCTTTCGATGACCGCCGCCGATGCACCGGTGTAATCCACCGAGACCGACACGATCGGCGGATCGATCGCCGGCAGTTCGCGCAGGGTCAGGCGGGTGAACGACATGAAGCCCAGCACCACCAGCAGCAGGCTCATCACCACGGCGAACACCGGCCGCTGGATGGAAACGTCGGAAAGCTTCATCCGGCGGTGTCCGGTTCAGCCGCGGCAGCAGCGGCCGGCGTGGCCGGTGCCGCCTCTTCGGCCTGGATCTTCAGACCCGGGCGCAGCTTGCCGGTGCCGTCCACGACGATGCGGTCACCGGCGGCGAGGCCATCGCGGATTTCGACCACGCCACTGCGGCGCGCGCCGGCGGTGATATCCACACGCTCCACCACCTGGTCCGGCTTGACCCGGAACACGTACGAATCGCGCCCGACCTGCACCACGGCGATTTCAGGAATCACCAGCGCCTGGCGCTCGGGGCGGAACATCCGCACATCCAGCAGCATGCCCGGGCGCAGTGCATGGTCGGCATTGATGAAGTCCGCGCGCACGGTGACCGCACGCGTACCCGGGTCCACGCGGGTATCGATGGTGGCGACCTGGCCTTCGAAGTTGCGGCCCGGGTAGGCCACGCTGGTCGCGTTGACCTTATCGCCGGTGCCCAGCGAGGCCAGCTCGGCTTCGGGCACCTGGAAATCCACGTGCATGCGCTCGATGTCGTCCAGCGTGGTGATCGCGGTGCTGGGGGTGACCAGCGAACCGGCGCTGACCTGGCGGATGCCGAGCACGCCGGCGAACGGCGCGCGCACGCGGCGATCACCGATGTCCGACTGCATTTCACGCACGCGGGCATCGGCGGCATCGCGGATGGCGCGCTGCGTATCCAGCGTGGAGCTGGCCACGAGCTGCTGGGCGGCGAGTTCGCGCTGGCGCTTGTACAGCTGGTCCGCTTCCAGGAAGGTGGCCTGGGCCTGCAGCAGCGCGGCCTCCTGGGCCTGGCCGCGCAGGGTCACCAGCGGCGTGCCGGCGCTGACCTGCTGGCCGCTTTCGAAATGCACCGTCTCGATGATTTCGCTGACCTTGGCGGTGACCGTCACCGATTCGCGCGCCTTGGCCGTGCCCAGTGCCTGCAGCGTGTCGCTCCATGCCGAGGTCTGCACCACCTGGGTGGTGACCGGTACGGCGTCTGCCTGCCGGCGAGCGGCCTCGTCTTTGCTGCCACACCCAGCCAACGCGACCAAGGTGATGCCAGCGGCGAAGCGCGCTGCGATGCGTCCCAACATGTAATCCATTCCCGGTTGTTTCTCGACCGCCGAGTGTATAGAGGGGTCGAGCCGGGGCATATGTGCCAAGCGTTTACCGCCCTCTTCACATCTGCCGGTGACGGGCGAAGGCCTTTCCGTGCTGGGGCCTGCGCGGGATGTATCGCCATGTATCGACGCATGTCGAAATGCGCCGGCGGTGCCGGGCTGTCGTACCCGGCGGCGGCAGGCGCCGGGCGGGAGGCTGGGCCCCCGCCCGGCCGTGAGGCTCAGTAACGATAGTTCACTTTCAGCCAGGCCGTGCGGCCGGGCTCGTTGATGCGCACCGGATCGGCAGGGAAGCCGAAATCGGCGCTGCCGGCCAGATTCAGATGCTCGCTGTAGGCGCGGTCGAACAGGTTGTCCACGCCTGCACTGACCAGGAGCGCCTCGTTGATCCGGTAGCTGGCGTTCAAGGCCAGGGTTGCGAAGCCGGCGCTGGGGCCGAGATCGCGGGCGACCACGTTGCCCTGCCCGGCCGCGACCCGGCCCTGCCGGGAGACCGCACGTGCCAGCGCCCCCACCGTCCAGCGTTCGCCTTCCCAGGCGGTGCTGAGGCGGGCTTCCAGCGGCGGCATCTGCGGAAGGGCGCGACCGTCGCTGCGGTTCTCGCCCCAGGCATAGGCCAGCGTGCCGCCGAGCTTCCACTGCCGGGCGAGCTGCCATTCCGCGCCCGCCTCTGCGCCGGCGATGCGCGCATCCACATTGGAGACCTGGCTGGTGCTGCCCATCATGCCGCCGTCGCGGTAGGTGAACAGGATGTAGTCCTGGAGGCGCCCGGCGTAAGCCGAGACCCAGGCATTGAGGCGGTCGGTGCGGTACTGCAGGCCCAGATCGAGCTGGGTGGTTTTTTCCGGCTGCACGCCGGTGAAGGCGTTGATCGCGCCCACCGGGCCGAGATTCGGCGAGAACAGTTCCCAGTAGTCGGGCATGCGCTCGCTGTGGCCAACGCCGGCGTACCAGGTCAATGCGGGGGCGATGTCACGCTCGAACCGGACGAAGCCGCTGCCGAGGTTCTCGCGACGGGTCTGCCCGGCGGTCGGGTTCGGCATCGCCATCATGCCGGCGGTGGCGCGCTCATCCTTCACCTCGGCACGGTCGATGCGCAGGCCGCCGACCCAGCGTTGCGCGGTGCCCTCGCCCAGGGTGATCTCGGTGAACGCCCCGAGGTTCTCCAAGCGTGCATCGGTGCGCCACGGCTGCTGGCGGTACACGTTGCGACCCATCGCGTTGCGGCTGCGATGGCGGCTGTCCTGCGCGTCCACGCCGGCCACGATGGCGATGTCCTGCCAGCGCCATTCCGAGGCGATACGGCCACCGGTGGTGCGGCGATCAACGTTGGAGGCCATCGGCATCGGCATGCTGCTGGCCGGGTTCGGCGTGCGCAGCGTGTAGTTGTCCATCACGTGGTCGGCGTCGTTGTAGTACACGTTGGCCTGCAGCTTGTCCCATGCACCGGGCAGGTTGTCCCTTTCGAAGCGCGCGGCGTAGCTGGTGCGCTTGAACGCGGCACCGTCCATGCCACGGCCGGCGTAGCGCGCGATCGCATCGCCGGTGCCGGCCGACAGCTCCAGCACGGTATCGGCGTCGGGCGTCCAGCCAACGGCGACATCGCTGTTCCACTTGCGCCACTTGGAGGGCACCACATCGCCGTTGCCGTCTTTGTAGTCATCCGATTCGGAGCGGTTGCCGTTGACGCGCACATACCCCGGTGCGGCGCCGGCGGTGAGATCGAGCACCTGGTCATTGCGGTTGCGCGAGCCGACCAGCGCACTGGCGTTGATATCCATGCCCGGTTGATCGAAACGCGGGGTATCGCGCTCGAAGCGCACCGTGCCGGCCGAGGCGCCGGCGCCCCAGCGCACGCTCTGTGGCCCCTTGATGATGGTCAACCGATCAAAGGTTTCCGGGGCGATGTAGGACAGCGGGTTGTCCATGCGCGAGGGGCAGGCACCGATCAGATTGCCTTCGTTGCTGACGATGTTCAGGCGCGAGCCGAACATGCCGCGCAACACCGGATCGCCGTTGGTGCCGCCGTTGCGGACCGCGGCGAAGCCGGGAACCGTCTTCAGGTAATCGGCGCCATCGCTGGCCGGCACCGGCTGCCGCGGCAGGCGTGGATCGGTGACCCAGTGCAGCGGCGAGGACGGCGCAGTGGCAGTGACCACCAGCGTATCGAGGGTACGGGCGTCATCGTTGGCGGCATGCAGCGGCAGCGCGACCAGGGCCAACGAGAGGGAAACAGACAGGCGCGTCAGTGCGCCCGCGCTGCGGGAAGAAACCGTCATGGTGAAACTCCAGAAAAGCACGCAGGCACGCGCCGCCATCACGGCGACACGGGCAGGAAGGGCGGTGGTTTCAGGAGCGTGCGGGCGGGCCGCGTGCGGCGTGGGCGGGCCAGCGCAGGCTGCGTGGCGTGGGCACCGCGCGCAGCACGCGCGGTGCGATGACCGGCATCGCCGGCAACAGCAGGATCAGCACCGCCAGCCACGGCATCAGCCGCGAAGCCATCATGCAGTACTCGCAGGCGTCGCCATGCCCGGCATGCTCGCTCATCGGCGGCGACGGTGCGGGGGCGTCATGGGCAACCGGCGTGGCATCCACCGCCATGGGCTGCATCGCCATGTCGTGATGCGGCATGAGGTGATGGTGCATGTCGTGCTGCGGCATGGCGTGCCCTGCGTGCACATCCGGCAGCGCCGGCATCGCGTGGGCCATGCCGGTCGGCATCAGCATCACCGGCGCCTCGGCATGCGCCTGCTGCCAGCGGCTGACCAGCGGCGCCAGCGCCATCAGCAGCGTCGCCACGAAGGCAAGCTGCAGAAAGACGGCATACGGGCGACGGCGAACATTCACCCCGTCATGGTAGCGCCCGACCGTGCGCCGGGCAGCCCGAAACCCTGCGACCAACCGTCGCAGTGGCCTTTTCGAAGCCCCCCACCGAACCCCTCAACCCTCTGGAGAAACGCCCCCTTCTGTTGAAGGGGGCGCGCCAACGGCGCGGGGTAGAGGGGGAATGCGCGGGCAGACCATCATCGTCGTCAGACGGTGATTGTCTGCGTCAGCGATTCCCAGGTCGGCGGCAGCGGCCAGTTGGCATCCTGATTGCCATCGATCACCCGGCGCAGGTCGCGGGTGTCGATCTGCGGGGCAAGCACGTGCACCAGTTCCAGCGCGTAGTCGCGCAGTACGCGGTCGCGCGGCAGCACCGCCCAGGCGATGCACTCGTCGATCGGCGCCGGGGCCGGCCAGGCGCGCAGGTCTTCATCGCTGGCGTTGACCGCCATCTCCGCGAGCAGGCCAACCCCCAGCCCGGTGCGCACGTAGGTCTTGATCAGGTCCGCATCCAGCGCGGTCAGCGCGATATCGGGGGTCAGCCCGGCGCTGGCGAAGGCGCGCTGCAGCGAAGAGCTGCCGCGGGTGGAGGATTCGTAGCTGATCAGCGGATGGCTGGCCAGCGCCTGCAGGTCCGGCGCCGCGCCCGGGCGGTCCAGCGCATGCCCGCGCGGCACCAGCACCAGCCGGCGCCAGCGGTACAGCGGAATGGCCAGGCCGGCAGTGGGTTCACCGCCGGCGGTGCTGATGATGGCGATGTCCGCATCGCCCTGGCTGAGCAGGTCCAGCGCATCGCTTTCCGCCGCCTGCTGCAGATGCACGCTGACCTGCGGGTAGGCCTGCTTGATCCGCGCCACCGCCGGCGGCAGCACGAAGCGCGCCTGGGTATGCGTGGTGGTCAGCACCAGCTGGCCCTGGCTTTCGCGGCGCTGGTTGGCGGCATAGGTGCGGATGTTGTTGGCTTCGCCAAGGACGGCGCGGGCGCGACCGATCACTTCCACGCCGGCCGGGGTCACTGCTTCCAGGCTGCGGCCCTTGCGCACGAACAGCAGGAAGCCGAGCTCATCCTCCAGTTGCTTGAGCTGCTTGGACAGCCCGGGCTGGGTGGCGTGCACACGGGACGCGGCCAGCGTGATGTTCAGCTCGGCGTCGGCGATGGCGACCAGATAGCGAAGTTGGGTCAGCGTCATGGGCGGGCGATACGGCGCATGGAGAGGGGGCCATCCGACTGTAGGGCAAATGCCGTCACCAGCTTATAACCAAACGTTGTTTAAGAAGGTAATCAGGTCATTTCGCGCAGTCATATGCCAGCGGTACGGTCTGACCGACCCCGGGCCGGATCACGTGCGGGCGCCCTGCGCCGCCACCGGCCGACCCTTCCCCGCCGCACGGCCCCCGGGCGGCACCGACACCTCCGGAGCATCTCCATGGCCCTGTACGACTCCATCCTGGACACCATCGGCAACACCCCGGTGGTGCGCCTGCACCGTCTCGCCCCCGAGCACGTCACCCTGTACGCCAAGGTCGAGTCGTTCAACCCGGGCGGCTCGGTCAAGGACCGGCTGGCGCTGGCGATCATTCTCGACGCCGAAGCCAAGGGCCTGCTCAAGCCGGGCGACACCATCGTGGAGGCGACCTCCGGCAACACCGGGGTCGCCCTGGCGATGGTCGCGGCCGCGCGCGGCTACAAGTTCGTGGCCACGATGGTGGAGACCTTCTCGATCGAGCGCCGCAAGTTGATGCGCGCCTATGGCGCGAAGGTGATCCTGACCCCGGCCGCCGAGCGTGGCTCGGGCATGGTGCGCCGCGCGAAGGAACTGGCCGAGGAACACGGCTGGTTCCTGGCCAGCCAGTTCGCCAACCCGGCCAACCCGGCCTATCACCGCAACACCACCGCCCCGGAAATCCTGCGCGATTTCGCCGGCAAGCGGCTGGACTACTTCGTGACCGGCTGGGGCACCGGCGGCACCCTGACCGGGGTCGGCGAGGTGCTCAAGGTCGCCCGCCCGGACACCCGCATCGTCGCCACCGAGCCCGAGGGCGCCGCCCTGCTCAAGGGCGATGAGTGGAAGCCGCACAAGATCCAGGGCTGGACCCCGGACTTCGTGCCGGAGGTGCTCAACCGCGGTGTCTATGACGAACTGCTGACCATCGACGACGCCCGCGCGATCGAGACCTCGCGCCGGCTGGCCGCCGAGGAAGGCATCTTCGTGGGCATCTCGGCCGGCGCCACGGTCGCCAGCGCGCTGGACATCGCCGCCAAGGCCGCGCCCGGCGCGGTGATCCTGGCGATGCTGCCCGACACGGGCGAGCGCTACTTCTCCACCCCGCTGTTCGCCGACATCAACGAGGGCTCCGACGACGACTGGCTGGCCGGTCTGCCCTGATCTGCCCGTTGGTCCGCAGGAACGACGCGCCCGCCCTTACCGGCGGGCGTTTTGCATGGCGCGCTTCATCTGCGGTGAAGCGATCCGGCGGCATCGTGTGAAGGTCAGCCAGCGCTCGCCGGGTCGCACTGCCTGAGACGACGATGACGCAGCCTAGATGTCCTGCCGGGTACCGTGCAGGTCAGGCATGTCATTCCGTTGTATGGACCCGGTAACAGTGAGTAAGGAGCGGTACGCATGAAGATCGAAGTGTGGCAGGGCGACATCACGACCCTGGCGGTGGATGCGATCGTCAATGCGGCCAACGAGTCCCTGCTGGGCGGCGGCGGTGTGGACGGCGCGATCCATCGCGCGGCAGGCCCGCAGCTGCTCGACGCGTGTCGCGCCCTGCCGGAGATCCGCCCGGGCATGCGCTGCCCGACGGGCGAGGTGCGGCAGACGGCAGCCTTCAACCTGCCGGCAAAGCATGTATTCCACACCGTCGGCCCGGTCTGGCAGGACGGCCTGCGCGATGAGCCGGCGCTGTTGGCCAACTGCTACTGGAAATCGCTGCAGCTGGCCGAGAAGCTGGATCTGGAATCGATCGCGTTCCCGGCGATCAGCTGCGGCGTGTTCGGCTACCCGCTGCACCAGGCCGCGCACATCGCCGCCACCGAGACCCTGACCTGGCAGCGCTCGCACCACCAGCCGCGCCGGATCATCCTGGTGGCGTACAACGCGGCGACGTACAAGGCCTACCAGTCGGCGCTGGCGGCGGCAGGCCAGCCGGTTGAACCCTCGACCTCGGCGATCTTCGCACCGCTGCCGTTGGGGTTGCCGCCGGCGGCAGCGCACTGACGCGTCAACCGACGCCGTAGACCCACTGCGCGAAAAACGGCTGCAATGATCGGCCGGCCGCGGTTTCCATCGCATGCTGGAAATCGGCGGTCACCACCGACCGCCCATCATTGGCCTGCGTGTACGCACGGATGCCGCGCCAGAACGCGGCCTCGCCCATTTCGCCGCGCAGCAGGTGCAGTACGTACGCGCCCTTCTGGTACACCACCGCGCGGTCATCGCCGGTCGGCGCGCTCCAGTCCGCGTACACCAGCGCATGATCCGCGCCCTTGGCACGCAGCGCGTCCAGCCGCGTGCGCCAGATGGTGACCTGCACCTGGTAGGCCGCCTCTCCCTGCGCCTGCTGGAGGTAGGCGGCGGTCATGAAGTTGGCCATGCCTTCGTTGAGCCAGAAATGTTCCCAGCCGGCGCAGGTCACCCGGTTGCCCCACCACTGATGCGCGGCCTCGTGCGCCATCAACGCGGTCTGGGCGGGGTCTTCCAGCAGTTGCTGGCCGTAGCGCTCGGACATCAGCGACAGCCCGGCCATTTCCTGCCCGATCGTGCGGGCCACCAGCGCCTGCTGATAGTCGCCGCGATACGGCAGTCCCGCGCGTTCGGCGAAGAAATCCAACATCGCGCCCGTCGCGGTGAACACGCGCTGCAGCTGCCCGGGCGAGCGCTCCCTGGACAGGAACCGCAAGCCGGTCGCGCCATGCTGCTGTGTGGCTTCGTGATAACGGCCCGCGGTGAAGCCGTAGACATACCCCGGCATCGGCGTCTCCAGCTGCCAGCGATGTTCGATGCGCCCATCGGGAAGCGTGCGCACCGGCAGCGCGCGACCGGTCCCGGCGGCCAACAGGCCCGCCGGCAAGGTCACGGACAGGGCCAGCGTGGCGCGCTCGTCGGGAGCATCCACCGAGGGCATCCACTGACTGGTCGAAAAGATCGTGTAGACCTCCTCGCGCTCGGGCGCGAATTCCAGGCCATACGGCGGTTCGCCGTGATAGCGGATCGTCACGCTGGCGGTATCGCCCCGCGCAAGCGGTTCGGCCAGCGTGATGTGCACCTTCGCCTCGTCCTGCGCGAACGCCAACGCGCGATCGCCCTGCAGCACCGCCGTCACCTTGAGCGCGCCGCTGTCCAGCGTCACTGCGCGCAGCGCACGCTCGGCCTGGAACCGCACCGTCTGCTGACCAGTGACGCGCTTATGGGCGATGTCGGGCACCAGCGCGACCTCGTAATGCAGCACATCGAAGCCGCGCGATGCCACGGCGTGCGCCGATGCGCTCACCAGCAGCAACGGCAGCACACACAGCCAGATACAGAGGCGAGCGAACATGAGACCCATCCAGGCGAAGGTGGATCGCATCGTGCCAGAGCACGCGCGCCTTTGCGCACCGTTGTATCGCGCAAACAAAAACGCCGGCACAAGGCCGGCGTTCTCGTTGACGGTGGTCAGGCGTGAATCAGCCGTTCCACTTGCCCAAGGCGGCCTGGCCGTTTTCCTTGGCGCGGTCGAACACGGTCTGCTGTGCCTTGGCGACGTTGGCCTTGGTGTCCTTGGCCCACAGCTTCAGCGCGGCCTGTTGCATGGCACGGCCGTAGGAGAAGCTCAGCGGCCACGGCAGGTTGCCCATCTGGTTCATGGCGTTCAGATGCGCGGTGGACTGCTCATCGCTCTGGCCACCGGACAGGAACACCACGCCCGGCAGGATCGCCGGCACGGTGCTCTTGAGGCACATCACGGTCGACTCGGCCACTTCCTCGACGTCGGCCTGCTCTTCGCAGCCCTTGCCGGAGATGACCATCGAAGCCTTCAGGATGGTGCCTTCCAGCAGCACGTTCTGCTGGTACAGGGCGTCGAACAGCGAACGCAGGGTCGCTTCGGTGACTTCGTAGCAGGTTTCGATGTCGTGGTCGCCGTCCATGATCACTTCCGGCTCGACCATCGGCACCAGGCCACATTCCTGGCACAGCGCGGCATAACGGGCCAGCGCATGGGCATTGGATTCGATGCAGGTGCCCGACGGGATGCTTTCACCGATGTTGATGACCGCACGCCACTTGGCGAAGCGCGCACCCAGCTTGTAATACTCCTGCAGGCGCTCGCGCAGACCGTCCAGGCCTTCGGTGACCAGCTCGCCCGGGCAACCGGCCAGGGCATGGGCGCCCTTGTCGACCTTGATGCCCGGAATGATGCCCTGGGCGGCCATGTACTTGGCGAACGGGACGCCGTCCTTGGTGGACTGACGGATGGTCTCGTCGTACAGGATCGCGCCGGAGATGTGCTCGTTCAGCTTGGGCGTGGTGAGCAGCAGTTCGCGGTAGGCGCGACGGTTCTCCTCGGTGTTCTCCAGGCCGACGCTGGCGAAGCGCTTGCCGATGGTGCCGGTGGATTCGTCGATCGCGATGATGCCCTTGCCCGGGGCGACCATGGCCTGTGCGGTTTCAGCCAGCTGTTCGATGCTCATGTACTTCCTGTGGCGGGTGCGGGAAAACGCCAATTATAGACCCCGCCTCCCGTGAACTGGCCGTCCACGAAATCTGGAAACGATTCCATCTGAAACGACGAACCCGCGCGGCCGTGAAGCCACGCGGGTCCGGGTGCTGCGCGGCGCGTCGGTTAGAGCTCGCCCAGCCCGCTCGCACGGCCGTCTTCGCCCACTTCCAGCAGGCGCAGCGTGTTGGTGGCGCCATGGGTTTCCATGTGCTCGCCGCTGGTGAAGACCACGCGGTCGCCGCCCTGCAGCTGGTTCGCTTCGAACAGCAGGCGGATGCTGCCGCGGGCGGCTTCGCGCGGGGTCAGGCCGCGGCTGTCGAAGTTGATCGGGAACACATCGCGCATCAGCGCCATCTGGCGGCGGGCGCCGTCGTGGCGGGTCACCGCGAACACCGGCGCCGAAGCACGGAAGCGCGACAGGTAACGCGCGGTGCCACCGGATTCGGTCATCGCCACGATTGCGCGCACGCCCACGTGCTGGGACAGGAACATGGTGGCCATGGCAATCGCCTGGTCGGCCCGTTCCAGGTTGCGCGGCGAGGCGCCGAAATCGGTCTCGGTCTGGAACTGGCGTTCGGCACCCAGGCAGATGCGGGCCATCGCTTCGACCGCCTTGACCGGGTACATGCCGGCGGCAGTTTCAGCCGAGAGCATCACCGCATCGGTACCGTCGATGACCGAGTTGGCCACGTCCAGCACTTCGGCGCGGGTCGGGATCGGGCTTTCGACCATCGACTGCAGCATCTGGGTGGCGGTGATCACCACCTTGTTCTGCGCCAGCGAGGCCTTGATGATCTTCTTCTGCAGGCCCGGCAGTTCGGCATCGCCGATTTCCACGCCCAGATCGCCACGGGCGACCATGACCACGTCGCTGGCGTCGACGATCTCTTCCAGGTTGTCGATCGCTTCGGTGCGCTCGATCTTGGAGACCAGCGCGGCGTAGCAGCCGTGCGACTCGGCGATCTCACGCGCATCGTTCATGTCCTGCGCGTTGCGGCAGAACGAGACGGCGATGAAGTCCACGCCGATCTTGGCCACGATGCCGATCAGTTCCTTGTCGCGCTCGGTCAGCGCGCCCAGCGACAGGCCACCGCCCTGCTTGTTCAGGCCCTTGCGGTCGGAAAGCACGCCATCGTTGAGCACGGTGTTGATGATGCGCTCGCCCTGCACTTCGGTGACCTGCAGCTGCATCAGGCCATCGTCGAGCAGCAGGATGTCACCGGCGGTGACGTCCTGCGGCAGGCCCAGGTAGCTCACGCCCACCTGGGTGGTATCGCCGGCCGGTGCGTTCGGCGAGGCGACCAGGTCGAAGCGGTCACCCGCCTTGAGCTTGATCTTGCCTTCGGCAAAACGCTCGATGCGGATCTTCGGGCCCGGCAGGTCGGCCAGGATGCCCACTTCCACGCCCACGCGGGCGGCAGCGGCACGCACATCGGCGGCGCGCTTGGCCTGGCCGGACGGGTCACCGTGGCTGAAGTTGAGGCGAACCACGTTCACGCCGGCGCGGAAGAGATCCTCCAGCACGCCCGGCGGGTCGGTGGCCGGTCCGAGGGTGGCGAGGATCTTGGTGCGACGCTGACGCTCAATCATGGTTAATGGGCTCCCGTTAAAGGAGCGAAATTAGCACACCCTTCACGTCCCATGAATACGTTTACAGCATTGGCACAGTTGGGTTTCGCTGTTGTCCTGCAGACAGCGCGAGACGGCCGGGCGGACAGCCGATTGGCTCCCTCCCGGCCAGCGCCAGCCCCGGCGGGGCTTTGCGCAGGACATGCGGCGGCGTACGGGACGCCGCCGGGTGCCTCAATCGATCAGCGTGAGCAGGTCATCCGGGGCCTGCGCCAGGTGCGCCGCACCGGCCGCCGTGAGCTCTTCGGCACCGCCGAAGCCCCACAGCACGCCGATATTGCGCAGCCCGTGATGACGCGCGCCTTCGATATCCATGCGCCGGTCGCCGATCATCCAGCACTGCGCCGGGGTGAGCGACAACCGATGCAGCGCCTCGGCGACCAGCTGCGGCTTCTCGCTGCGGCTGCCATCCGGGGTGGCGCCGATCACGTCCTCGAAGCAGTCACCGAACGGCAGGTGCTCGACGATGCGCCGGGCATGCGGCTCGTTCTTGGCGGTGACGATCGCCAGCCGGTGGCCGCGATCCTTCAAGGCCTGCACGACCTGGCCGATCCGCGGGTAGACCTCATGCTCGCGCCAGCCGACCACGTCGAAGCGCTCGCGGTAGTACGTCACCGCCTGCTCGACCTGGGCCGGATCGTTGAACAACGGCGCGAAGCTGGTCCGCAGCGACGGCCCGATCCAGCGCCGCAGTTCGGCCTGCGGCGGGACCGGCTGGTCCATCTGCGTGAGCGCATGCGCCACGCACTGGGTGATCCCGACGGCCGAATCGATCAGCGTGCCGTCGAGATCGAAGAACAGCACATCGCGGCTCACGAGCCGCGGGCCTCCAGCGCGGCGACGGCCGGCAGGGTCTTGCCTTCCAGGAACTCCAGGAACGCGCCGCCACCGGTGGAGATGTAGCTCACCTCGCCCGCGATGTCGTACTTGTCGACCGCGGCCAGGGTGTCGCCGCCACCGGCGATCGAGAACGCCGGCGACGCCGCGATGGCGCGGGCCAGTGCTTCGGTGCCATGGCTGAACGCCTCGAACTCGAACACGCCGACCGGGCCGTTCCAGACCACGGTGCCGGCCTTGGCGATCAGGCCTGCGTAGTGCTGCGCGGTATCCGGGCCGATATCCAGGATCAGGTCATCCTCGGCCACGTCGGCAACGGCCTTCACCGTGGCCTCGGCATCGGGCAGGAACTGCTTGGCCACGACCACGTCGGTCGGCAGCGGGATGTCGGCGCCACGCGCCTTGGCATCGGCCACGATCTTCTTCGCGGTGTCCAGCAGGTCCGGCTCATACAGCGACTTGCCGACCGGGTAACCGGCGGCCGCGATGAAGGTGTTGGCGATGCCACCGCCAACGATCAGCTGGTCGACCTTGCCGACCAGGCTGGAGAGCAGCTCGAGCTTGGTGCTGACCTTGCTGCCGGCCACGATCGCCAGCAGCGGCTGGGCCGGAGCGAGCAGCGCCTTGGCCAGCGCGTCCAGTTCGGCCATCAGCAGCGGGCCGCCAGCGGCGACCGGCGCGAAGCGGATCACGCCATGGGTGGAGGCCTGTGCACGGTGTGCGGTGCCGAAGGCATCCATCACGAACACATCGCAGAGCGCGGCGTACTTCTTCGCCAGCGCTTCATCGTCCTTGCCTTCGCCGACGTTCATGCGGCAGTTTTCCAGCAGCACGATCGAGCCCGGCGCAACCTGCACGCCATCGACCCAATCGCGCACCAGCGGCACTTCCACACCGAGCAGCTGCGACAGGCGCAGCGCCACCGGGGCCAGCGATTCGGCTTCGCTCCACACGCCTTCCTTCGGACGCCCCAGGTGGGAGGTCACCATCACGGCGGCGCCCTTCTCCAGCGCCAGCTTCAGCGTCGGCAGCGACGCGGTGATGCGCTGCTCGGAAGTGATCTGGCCGTTGTCGATCGGCACGTTCAGATCCTGGCGGATCAGCACGCGCTTGCCGGAGAGATCGAGGTCGGTCATGCGAACGATGGACATAAGCAACTCTTTGGCTCTGAAGAAGGAAGGGCGCCGTGCGGCGCAGACGATCATTGTCCCGGCTGCGACGGCGCATCGCAAACCTCTTAACGGGGACGGGGGTAGTTAAGCGCGCTTAACTGCCCCCGTCCCCGTTAAGACGCGGCTGGCGCAGCAGGCTCACCGCGAACCCGCCGACGATCAGCACGCCGATCACCAGCAGCGCCCACAGCAGCCACTGCTTCCAGTCGCGCTGCGGGGCCAGCGCGGCATCGCCGGCGAGCACTTCCGGTGCGCCCTGCACGGTCGCCTGGGCCGGCTGCCACTGCGCGCCATGCTGCTCGCGCAGCTGCGCGATCACGGTGGCGACCGGCGCGTCCTGGCGCTCGGCGCGCACGCTGCCGGCGGCCACCGCGTAGGGTGGCTCGCCCTGGCTGAGGAACACCAGCGCTTCGGGCTGGTAACCGAGCTTGAGCGTCGGCGCGGGCATCGACTGCGGCTGACCTGCGATCAGTTTCCAGTAACGGTCACGCGTGCTGCGCGTCAGCGGCTGGGTCTGCGATTGCCGGCGGTCGGCGGCGTCCTGCAACTGATAGGCCACCCACGGGCCCGCGCGGACCTGCCACGGCTGGTCGGCGTCGTCGCGGCTCAACAGCGTCCACTGCACCACGCTGTTGTCGGCCGTGGCGATATCCGCCTGCGCGATCGGGAAGCGCCCGTCGAGTTGATACTCGAATTCGCCGGGCTTGCCGGCGGTCCCGGTCAACGACTGCCAGCGCCACGCGATCGCCTGCGCGGCCGGCACCAGCTCGGCCTGCACGGTGGACAGCGCCGGCAAGGCATCCGCGCCGATCGGCAGGATGCGGAAGTACTTGGCCTGGCGCGCGATGTCGATGCGCCGCTGCTGAAGGCGGCGGCCTTCGTGCTGCAGGTCGACCAGCGGCACGTCGTCGGCGATGCGCAGCCAGTCGCGCAGATCGTTGCTCATCTCCACGCGAACGCGCGCCTGCAGTGGCGACTGTGTCTGCCAGTCCAGGCGCAGTGCCTGCACACCGGTCTTCAGTGCACTGGCGTCGATCAGCCAGCCCGCCGGTTGCCCCGCCGCGCCACCGCGCCCCAGCCGCGCTTCGACCCGGCGCACGCTGCCATCGGTGTTGCGCTCGGTGAGCAGCTGCAGGTCATCGCCGGAAGTACCGGCCATCGGCGGCAGCGGGAACCAGGACAGCGTCTGCCACTGCGGCGCCTGCGCCAGCGGCTGGTCGGCAGCCAGCAACGCCGAGGGCAATGCCTGGCCCTGCGCGTTGAATACCTGCACATCGGCCAGGCGCGGCGACACCGCGGTGCGGTACACGCCATCGTCCAGCGTCAACCGGTACGCACCGGCCTGCGGCTGCGCAAGCTGCAGCGGCCACTGCTGGCGGAAGGCTTGGCGGTCATCGGCCGCCTGGGCCTGGGTCAGCGCCGGCAGCACCAGCGCGGTGAGGAGGATCAGCGGGCGAAAGGTCTTCAAGACAGCGGCTCCACGGCGGGGTCCGGTGCGCGCGGCGGCGCCGGTGCCAGATAGCCCACGACCGTACACAGCAGGCCGTAGGCGATGAAAGAAGAAATCCCGAGCAGGTTGCCCAGGTGCTGGCGGTCGATCAGCACCAGCTTGGCCAGCACCACGCCCATCAGCACCGCGCCGACCAGCCACAGCACGCGTTGCCCGCGACGCGAGCCCCACACCCAGCTGATCACGCCGAGCACGCTCCAGACTACGGTCAGGCTGGTCTGGGCCAGGGTCGAGGACCACAAGCGCTCGTTCCACGGCACCGCGCCCCAGTGATGCACGGCGTGCAGGGTGATGCTGGTCAGGGCGACGAAGCCGGCAATCGCCAGCACCGGGATACGGACCGCACGCAGGCCCTGCGGCGCCTGCGCGGACCACAGCCAGCGCGCGGCGAGCACCAGCACGGCGAGCTGCGCCAGTTCCACCGGGTTGAGCAGCGGCAGCCACGGCAGCGGGGCGGCCCCGGCCGGGACCAGCAACAGGCCCACCCAGCTCGCGCCAAGCACCGCGAACAAGGTGCTCTGCAGCGGCGTACGCATCGGATCGAAGCGCTCGCCCAGCGGCACCGTCAGCCAGTGCCAGCGCAGCAGCGCCACCGCGGTGACCAGCAGCCACGGCAGCAGCATCAGGGCCAGGCCCCAGCCCTGCGCCAGCGCGAAGTGGTCGGCCAGCCACAGGCAGGCCAGCGACACCACCGACGGCCACAGCAGCCACCACAGGAACTGCGCCGCCAGCGAGGTGCGGTCTTCCCCCCCGCGCAGGCACCACAGGCTGCGGACGCCGAGCAGCGCGAACACCGCCCACGCCAGCGCGCCATAGCCGGCGAACGGCTGGTCATGCACATCGGCCTGCCACAGCGCCAACGGGAAGGCGGCCAGCACCATCGCCAGCGTGGTCAGCACCAGCGCGCGCGCCGGCCAGCGGCGATGCACTTCAGCGGCCAGCCACGCGGTCACCGCCGCGGCGATCAACAGCGCATCGGGCTCGCTGCGGTGGGCGACGAAGCGCAGGATCTCGTGGCTGATACTGCCCAGCCACCACAGCAGGCCCCACAGGTAGTACACGATGGCCGGCGCCTCCTGCTGGGCGCGGCGGTAGCTGAAGGCCGCGGCAAAACCGGCCAGCGCCAGCAGCAGCCCGCTCATGAAGGTCGGGTTCGCAATGGCCGTGGCGTCCAGGTGCCAGTAATCCGCACCGACCACGAAGCCGAACGCGGCCCCCAGGGTCAGCAAGGCGCCAGTGACCTGTGGCAGCCAGCGCTGCTGGCGCAGGCCCAGCCAGGCCAAGGCGGCGCCTTCCAGTGCGAACACGCTGGCGGTGGCGCGTGCAGACAACGCCAGCGGCACCGCCAGCGTGGCGAAGCCGACCGCGAGCACCGCATGGGACTGGCCCAACGCGGCGTAACGTTCGCGCTTGATCAACGCCCATGCCAGGCCCGCATACAACGCCGCCAGCGCCAGCGAGCACAGCGCCAGCAGCAGGCGGTCGTCATGCAGCAGGCCGGCCTGCAGCGAGAACGCGATCAGCGGCGTGCCGAACACCAGGCTGCCATCGATAAGATCGCGTTTCTCCGCACGCTGGCGGCGCGCATAGAGGATCGGGATCAGCAGGTAGAAGGCGAAGAACAGCAGCAGGAACGGCTCGGTGCTGGCGAACTTGTCCGCGCTGTACTGGAGCACGCCCCAGGCCGTACCGATGCCGAAAGTGAAGGCGAAGCCGAGCAGGTTCAGCGCGCGCCACGGGCGCCACCAGGCAATGGCCAGGATCGCGGCGTTGAGCACCGCGTAGTACGAGAACAGCGCGACATGGTTGCCGCTGCCGGTGGACAGCCAGATCGGCGCCATGAAGCCGGCCAGGATGCCAAGCACCGCCAGCGTGCGCGAATTCTGCACCACCGCCAGCACGCCCATGCCGGCGATCAGCAGCACGCTGAGCGCGAACGCCGGCGCGGCCGGCACCAGGTCATAGCGCTTGAACGCGGCGAATATGGTCAGCAACAGGATGCCGATCGCCCCGCCCTGCAGCGCCAGCGCGAACAGGCGCCGGGTATCGCGCTGCACCCAGCCGAATACCAGTCCGGCCAGCGCGGCGACCGCGATGGCGGCCAGGCGCAGCTCGATCGGGGCGTTCAACCAGCCCTGGTCGCTGGCGTACTTGAGCAGCGCGGCCACACCGGCCAGCAGCACCAGCATACCGATCTTGACCGGCACGTTGCCTTCGGTGAACCACTGTTTGAGGGTGCCGACAATGCGCTCGCCGATGCCGGGACCCTGCGGTTCAACCGGCGCTACCGGCGGCGCGGGCCTGGGCGGAATCGAGGCGGCGAACGGCAGCGGTGGCGGCATGGCGGCCGCCGCGGGTGCAGCCACGCTGTCCGCGGTCTCAACGGGCGTTTCGCCGCCGGGCTGCATGGCGACGTCCAGCGGCGCGGCCACGGTGTCGACGGAGTCGATATCCGCCCAGCGCAGCGGCCGTTCGGGCTCGGCCGGTGCCGGCGGGGTCTCCCAGGCAGACCCGGCAGCGCGCTGCTCCAGCGCCGCGACGCGTCGGCGCAGGCCGGCGATCATCACCAGCGCCACGATCAGCAGCAGCGGGATGGCCAGCAGTACCAGCACCAGCAGGACAATCAGAGCTTCCATTCCAGGCCATCCTCAAGAGGTCGCCACGGCTGCACCCGGCAGGCACAGTGCCGGCGGCACGCGGGCCATGCTAATGGATCGGGAGCACAGGCGGGATCAAGGCCGGGGCGGCGCCCGCCTGAAACGACAGACCCCGGCACGGGGCCGGGGTCTGTGGAATGACGCAGGGGTGGCGCTGGCTTACGCCGCGACGACCTTGACCATTTCCAGGCACTTGTTGGAATAGCCCCATTCGTTGTCGTACCAGGACACCAGCTTGACGAAGGTGCCATCCAGCGCGATGCCGGCATCGGCGTCGAACACCGAGGTGTGGGTTTCACCGCGGAAGTCGGTCGCCACGACCTTATCTTCGGTGTAGCCCAGAATGCCCTTCAGCGCGCCTTCGCTCTGTGCCTTCACTTCAGCGCAGATCTCGGCGTAGGTGGCTTCCTTCTCCAGCTCGACGGTCAGATCGACCACCGACACGTCCG
>Ga0213821_1000154_pt1 | contig 47929 bp, 41 predicted proteins | sample MC6MC0909MG_FD_179894 | JGI IMG/M metagenome (GOLD analysis project Ga0213821, IMG submission 179894) | Enriched soil aggregate microbial communities from Iowa State University, Ames, United States - MC6-MC0909-MG | ecosystem: Environmental > Terrestrial > Soil > Unclassified | place: USA: Iowa...
AGCACGTTACAACCAAAAATCACCGAAAGAATTTTTACAAGAGAAATCAAAAAACGTTCGAAAAGCTGTCTATAAAATAGACGAATCGATGAAAGACAAATTCCCCGCAAAGACCACTTCTAACGAGGTAAAGGATGAATTAGCTTATTGTAAGGAAGTCATTTCAGTCATTGAAAAGGAACCACAAATTGCACAAATACCAGCTATCAAAGAAAAGCTGAATGTCTTAAAAGAAGTCGTAGAAGATTTCCAAGAACATCTAAATTACTCTTCTGATGCGGAGGCACGAAAAGGGCATAAGACGGCAGAAACTTCTTTCTTCGGGTACAAGACACATATCGCGTTGAGTGATGAACGTATTATTACAGCGGCTGTCATTACAACAGGTGAAAAAAGCGATGGGAAATATCTTCAAGAATTAATTGAAAAAAGCACACAAGCAGGAATGAAAATTAATACAGTTATTGGAGACACAGCTTACTCTGAAAAGGCAAATATCGAATATACCAAAGAAGAGAAAATCGCACTTGTGGCAAAGTTGAATCCAATTCTTACACAAGGACCACGAAAAGAAGAAGATAAGTTTGAGTTTAATAAAGATGCAGGAATGTTTGTTTGTAAGGCCGGTCATCTCGCGACAAGAAAAGCACGTACAGGTAAAAAAGGAACGAGTAAGAGTCAAAGTCAGACATATTATTTTGATATTGAAAAATGCAAAGTATGTCCAATGAGAGAGGGCTGTTATAAAGAAGGCGCAAAAAGTAAAACGTATTCTGTCACAATTAAGTCGGATACACATGTCGAACAAGAAGCATTTCAAAATACGGAAGCCTTTAAGCAATTAGCCGCAAATCGCTACAAAGTAGAAGCGAAGAATAGTGAATTAAAAAACGGACACGGGTACGATACGGCATCGACTGCGGGTCTATTTGGCATGGAAATTCAAGGTGCCACAACGATATTCGCTGTCAATTTGAAACGGATATTAAAGCTACTAAACGAAAATGAATAAGGAATAGAGACAGAAATAAGGCACTTCCTGTTCAAAATCGAACAAGAAGTGCCTTATTATTATCTGAAAAAGGTTCGCTTTTATGAAAACGTAAGTTTTTCAGTGCCCTCGATGCAAGTCTATCTCTTTTTCGTTTATAATAGCATTTAATTAAAAGAAATCATTTATACTTAATACAGTAAGTGGGATAAAAAACAAGTGTATAAACACATAGATCAATTATGCCTCGGCATAATTGCGTCTGGAATCGGCTTTGTGCTTACACAAAGAACTCCTTTTCGATTCCATGACATCCGCCGGAGGCTTTAACTTCTTTCAGCGGGTGTTTGGACACCCTCTGAAAAGTAACTTAAATTCGCATTCATCTCACCACCTATAGAGGTGGGAGACTTCTGCTGAAAGAAGTTAAAATTCAGGTGCTGATTCACCTGTTTAGGAAAATAAAGTGGCAATCAGATTCGTTTTATCAGGTTATACAGAATTCTTGGCAGGAATTGAATAAATCCAATCTGAATTTTTTTCAGTTGTAGGTCTATTCCCTTGCATTAATGTTGCTATTTCATCAGTTGTAAGATCTAAACTCACCCGATGCTTACCTCCCTACTTTCCGTCCCTTACCATGAGGAACACATAATGGCGTCCCGAAAATTGGATCTTTAATGATCGTACAGTTCATTCGAAATACATTTTGCACCATCTCCATTGTTACAACTTCCTCAGGTTTACCTTGAGCGTATATTTGCTTATCTCGTACTGCAACAATATGATGGGCATAACGACATGCCAAATTTAAATCATGTAGTACCATAACAACTGTACGATTTTCTTCGACATTCAAATCATATAGTAAGTCTAATATTTCTATTTGGTGAGCCATATCTAAATAGGTAGTTGGTTCATCTAATAAAATTAAATCCGTTTTTTGTGCTAACGTCATCGCAATCCAAGCACGCTGTCTCTGACCACCAGACAAAGCGTCTACTGATCGATCTACAAAATCAGTCATCTGTGTTACTTCTAACGCTTTATTTACAATTTTTTCATCCTCATTAGACCACTGCTTTAACCAGCTTTGATGAGGATAACGCCCCTGTTTAATTAATTGTAAGACTGTTAATCCTTCAGGTGCAACAGGTCCCTGTGGTAGAATCGCTAAACGCTTTGCAATATCCTTTGTGGGAATTTTTTGGATTACGTCATCTTCTAAGAAAATTTGACCAGCTTTCGGTTTTATTAAGCGGGCAAAGGTTCGTAAAAGTGTGGATTTTCCACAACCGTTGGCACCTACCAATACGGTAATTTTCCCTTCAGGTATTTGCAAATTTAAATTCTCTAAAATTTTATTTTCCCCATAATATACGCTTAAATCATGAGCCTTTAAAACATTTTTCAAAATCCTGTCACCCTCTTTTATACTCTTTAGCTATTGTAGCTGTTGTTAAAAAGCATTTATTGATTGCGTGTTTTAAACAATAAATATATAAAAAATGGAGCACCGATAGCTGCTGTAAATACACCTGTTGGTAGATCTTTAGGTAAGAAGGCTATTCGAGCCACAATATCGGCTGCTATAACAATAATGCCACCGATAATAGCCGTTACTGGAATTAAAGCGGCAAAGGAGCGTCCAACAAGCATTCTACTCATATGTGGTGCCACTAATCCGACAAAAGCAATTCCACCAGCAAAGGCTACAGCAGAACCTGCAAGCATGACACTGATTAGTAAAAAGAATAAACGATAGATTTGAACTTTTACGCCTAGTCCAATAGCAATATCATCTCCCAATTCCTTAACATTTACAATTCTAGCCATTACGAATGTCAATGGTAATAATACTAAAACCCATGGTAGCAATAGATAAACATCTTGCATATTAGCCCCATATAAACTTCCTGTTAACCATAAATATGCTTTCGTGGTAGCAGCCACATTGCTAATAACAAGCAGCATGGTCACCATCGCTTTTGCTAGTGCCGAAATCCCAATACCAATCAACACCATACGTATAGGAGTTACACCCTTTTTCCAGGATAGAAGATAGATGATAAACGACACGATCGTAGCACCTATTATTGCTGCTAGGGGTAAAAATTGAATACTAACTGCTCCCATAAAATACACGATAAAAACAATCGCCCCAACAGATGCGCCACTAGTTACTCCAATAATATCTGGAGCTGCAAGTGGATTACGAATAATTCCTTGTAAGATTAAGCCCGCAACACCAAGTGCTGCACCAACTAATAAAGCCATCAATACTCTAGGTAGTCTTAATGTATGTAAAACAAAATTATAGTCCCCACTTCCGTAGCCAAACAATTCCTGAATAACAATCCATGGATGAATAAAGTCACTGCCAGCTGATAAGCCAAGAATCATTAATAGGGCTAATAAAAGACTCAGAATTAGAGTGATCAAGCATGTTTTTAAAGCAATTTGAAACGAAATACGATCAGATTTTGTGCGTATTGTCATGTACTTAGGCATTTTTCGCTAACCCCTTTCGTGCAATATAAATGAAGAAAGGAGCACCAATTAAAGCAGTCATAACACCAATTGGCATTTCCAACGGCATGATTATAAATCTAGCTGCTAAATCAGCCAACAGTAGAAGCGTAGCCCCAATCACCGCACTATAAGGAATAATCCAGCGGAAATCTGAACCTACAAGCCCTATTGCTATATGCGGTACAATCAGTCCAATAAAGCCAATTGAGCCCGCAACTGCTACAGAGCTACCTGCAAGCACAATAATAATTATACCCAGCATAATTTTAGTGATAATTGTTCGCTGCCCTAACCCTTTTGCAATATCATCACCAGATTGCAAGACATTAATGGATCTTCCCATAACTATTGAAACAATGGTTGCGACTAAAATAAATGGAAGAACAGGTAAAAGCATATCAATGCTACGTCCTGACACTGACCCTGCTAACCAAAAAAGAACACTTTGTAGGCCCTGTTCATCAATCACAAGTAATCCCTGTGTAAACGATACGAATAAGGCTGTAATCGCTGCACCTGCTAATACTATTTTGATGGGTGTTAAACCATCTCTTCCTAATGATCCTAAGAAAAAAACCATCGCTCCTGCAATACCTGCCCCTAAAAAGGCAATCCACATATAACTCATTAAGGAATCTATTGAAAACAAAGTAATCGCGCTGACAATAAAAAATATAGCTCCTGCATTTATACCTAAAATATCAGGTGCCGCTAATGGATTTCTTGTTAATGCACGCATTAAAGCCCCAGCAATGGCAAGACTGGCACCAACTACCGCAGCGATAATAGCGCGTGTCAAACGAGAAGTTCTTATAATGACATGCTCGGTATTTGCATCATTAAAATGAAAAAATGCCTGATAGATAGACTCTAATGATATAGAGGTTTGACCAAGTGCAATACTTAAAATAAATGTGCAAAAAAGCAATACACAGCTTATTAGTAAGCAAATTTTTTTCATTGAGGTACTGGAAAGAATAATTCTCATTTTATGCCAACTTTCTTCATCCACAATTTATCTCGAAAACTAGCTTGCAGTTTAAATATAAAGCTTTCTATCTACAAGAAGAGGGCTGTCGCTAAAGATACAGCCCTTACTTGCCATTATTTTTCTAATTCAAATTTGTCATAAATATCATCAAGCATTAAATTAGCACTTAGAATACCACCAGCTAGATTCCAATTAATTTCATCAACCTGGTATACTTGATTTGCTTTGACTGCATCAAGCTCTTTCCATAATGGATGATTTGTCCATTCTTCATAAACTTTTTTAACAGCCTCATCATTTTCCATAAACATATAAATCACATCTGCATTCATCTGTGTAATACTTTCTTTGTCCGTTAGTTTTACAATCTCTAATGAATCATCTTTTAGATTTTTAGGACCCTTGAAGCCAAGTTCTGATAAAATTGATCCTGCAAAGCCTGTAACATAAATTCGTGCATGATCTGCTCTAAAATTAACAACTGAAACATGTAGTGGCCATTGATCTCCAAGCTTTTCTTTCATTTTTGTTTGGAAATCTGCCACTCGGTTATCCCAATTTCCTAATAGCTCTTTGACCTTATCTTCTTGATTCATCGCTTGACCCATCATTTCTGCTGTTCCTTTGAAATCAAAAACAGTTTCATGGGCAACTGTTGGTGCAATTTGAGATAACTGATCATAAATTTCCTCATGACGCACTTTCGAAGCAATAATTAAATCAGGCTTAAGCTTCGCAATTTCTTCTAAATTTGGCTGTGTTTCCTGCCCAACGATTGTTACACCATCTAAATCATTTTTAAGATAGTTGTAGATAGGCGCTTCTGCCCACGACTCTACTGCACCTACTGGCTTAATCCCCATTGCAACTGCCACATCGGTAGCACCTTGATAAAGCGTTACTATTTTTGTCGGTGTTCCTTTTACTGTTGTTGTACCCATCGCATGTGTAATTTCACGACTTGCTTCCTCTGTTTTTCCTTCTTCTGATGCTTTATTTTCCTGTTCACTACTTTTTGATGTTTTATCCCCGCAAGCAGCTAGTAAAAATGCGAATGATAGTAATAATGTGAAAAGCAAATAAAAATTTCTTTTGTTAAATGTAAGTTTCGACATATAGGTCCTCCCCAATAATAATCAATAATGATAATCATTATCACTAAAAGAGTATACTGTACAAAAAATGTATTTACAATATCTTTTTTTATAAAAAACGTACCTTTCTAATAATTTTAATAATATTTAATTTTTAATTGGCTGCTTATTATACAAATGTACAAATTAATCTCTTTTGATAAAGAAAATCACCTGAAACAAAGGTATATATACTCATCTAATAAGCTATAAGGATATATTAGGCATATGTTACATAAGTTTCGATTTTCACTGATGTGTGAGATTTATCTAATAGTTAGTAGGCAAATAAATAGACCCTATCGACATATCACTCATATCTTAATAATGAACCACAACTTATTAAAACAGGAGGTAATAACCATGTTTAATCGTATGCGTCATCATGGGAAAGGTCCACATTGTTGTCCACCACAAGCAATGCCAACACAATTTGATCCACCACAATTTATGCCACCAGAGCAATATGTTCGTACAAATTATATCCATACTGTCGTACCGCATGTACAACCAACACATATTACAAATGTAAATAAACATATTTTCGATCATCAATACTATTTCCCATGTACTGAATCTGTCGTGAATGAATGTTGCGAAAACCATACACTTTGCGAAATGCCACCTAACCCTTGTCACATGCCGCAGCATCACTGCCATATGTCCCATCACCACGGTCATATGCCGTATCATCATAGTCGTATGGGCTATTAGTCAATTACACACCCCAGCGTGATTGCGTCAAGCTCGCTCAAAACGCTCCTCTTCAAAATCTGTAATAGCCAAGGTACTCTGTAAGCTAGCGAAATCAATGACCATTCATCTCGCCACTTACTTAATATTTTGCTTGAATCAAGATAAAAAAGAAGCGATGAGGTTGTTAAACGCCTCATCGCTTTTTGTGCTTTTTATATGTCTGTAAAAAACCGAGTATCCTCTATTAGATACTCGGTTAATCTTAATTAGTACATTTTTAAATATTGGTCACGTTCCCATTGATGGACAGTAGTGCGATACATATCAAACTCAATTTCTTTTGCTTCTTTGAAGTTTGCATAGATATGCTCACCTAACGCTTCTTGCGATACTTTGTCTTTAGCAAGTAATGTTAATGCATCATCAAGAGCTGGTGGCAAGTTTTCAATTCCATTTGCTTTACGTTCTTCTTCAGACATCACGTAAATGTTACGGTTAATCGCAGCTGGAGGTGTTAACTTTTGACGAATTCCTTCTAGACCTGCTTCTAAAATAACAGCCATTGCTAAATAAGGATTTGCGGCTGGGTCCACAGAACGTACCTCTACACGTGTTGACAGACCACGAGCTGATGGAATACGAATTAATGGTGAACGGTTTTGTGCTGACCATGCCACATAACATGGAGCTTCATAACCAGGAACAAGTCGTTTATAAGAGTTAACTGTTGGGTTTGTTACAGCTGTGAAGCCTTGAACATGCGCAAGAACGCCTGCCATGAATTGCATAGCTGTTTCAGAAAGACCTAATTCAGTCGATTCATCATAGAAAGCATTTTCTTTGCCTTTAAACAATGAAACATTGAAGTGCATCCCAGAGCCAGCTTCACCGTATAATGGTTTTGGCATGAAAGTAGCGTGTAAGCCATGTTTACGAGCAATTGTTTTTACAACTAATTTGAACGTTTGGATATTATCACAAGCTGTGATAGCATCTGCATATTTAAAGTCGATTTCGTGTTGTCCAGGCGCTACCTCATGGTGAGAAGCTTCGATTTCAAAGCCCATCTCTTCTAGCTCTAATACGATATCACGACGGCAATTTTCACCAAGATCAGTTGGCGCTAAATCGAAGTAACCACCGTGGTCATTTACTTCTAGTGTTGGTTCGCCTTTTGCATCTAATTTGAATAGGAAGAACTCTGGCTCAGGCCCTAAATTGAAGCTTGTGAAGCCCATATCCTCCATTTTTCTTAGGATACGTTTTAGGTTGTTACGTGGGTCACCAGCAAATGGTTCGCCTTTCGCAGTGTAGACATCACAAATGAAGCGTGCTACTTTCCCTTTTTCAGAAGTCCAAGGGAACACCACGAAGGAATCTAGATCAGGATATAAATACATATCTGATTCTTCGATACGAACGAAGCCTTCAATAGATGAACCATCAAACATCATTTTATTTTCTAGCGCTTTGTCTAATTGGCTTACAGGAATCTCAACGTTTTTAATTGTGCCAAGTATATCCGTAAATTGTAGACGAATAAAGCTTACGTTTTTTTCCTCGATAAGACGTTTAATGTCCTCTTTTGTGTATTTACCCACAGTTTTCCACACTCCTATAATTTGTCTAGCTTTTATCTTTACCCTACCCTATTAAAGGCTTTTAATAGAATCGGGATAAATCCCCACGTCGGATGGATGATTTTTGCATGCGCTGTGCTTGACGCATTTCCTCGCGCATAATACGACGTAATTCTGAGTCACTTAAATCTGGCTCATCTGTCGTAACAGGGTCACTCTTTTTAGCAAATAATTTTTTAATCTTTGCCATATTCATTCCCTGCTCTAAATAATCCTTTATTTCTAGCAATGTATCGACGTCATTTAATGAGAACATTCGACGATTGCCTTCTGTTCGGTGCGGCTCAATTAAATGGTGTTCTTCATAATAACGAATTTGGCGTGCCGAAAGCTCGGTCAATTGCATCACGATACTCATGGATAATAACGGCATAGTTCGTCTAATTTCACGACTCATTTAAGTCCCCTCCAATACCCGCTTATCATATAACGAAATTTTTACACTGTCAATAAGTATGTAAGGTTTCCTAACATCGTTTTTTAATATTTTTTTTGACTGCTATAAAATTGTAAAAAAACTATTCAAAATCGCGATTTGAATAGTTTTTTCTACCTTACCTATTGCTGATTTTTTGAACTGCACTACAAATAGCAAATTTTACATGCTCATATGTGAGACCGCCTTGAATAAATGCTGTATATGGCGGACGAATAGGACCGTCTGCTGTAAGCTCGATGCTTGAGCCCTGAATAAAGGTGCCAGCCGCCATTATGACATCATCCTCATAGCCCGGCATATAGGCAGGCTCTGGTGCGTAATGGGCATTGATTGGTGAATTTGCTTGAATTTCACGACAAAAGGCAATCATTTGTTCAGCTGTTTGGAATGAAACAGCTTGAATTAAATCCGTTCGTTTCGCATCATAGCTTGGAGATGTAGACATGCCAACTTCTTCTAGCATTGCTGCTGTGAAAATTGCGCCTTTTAATGCTTGTGCTACAACGTGTGGCGCTAGGAAAAAGCCCTGATAAAAATCACCAAGCGTATTTAATGTTGCACCTGCTTCTGCACCAATGCCCGGTGACGTCATACGATAGGCACATTTTTCAACTAAATCGGCACGACCAGCAATATAGCCACCAATTTTGGCTAAGCCACCGCCTGGATTTTTAATCAGAGAGCCCGCCATTAAATCTGCCCCTACCTCTGTCGGTTCCTGAGCCTCCACAAATTCTCCATAGCAATTATCGACAAAGATGATAGCCTGTGGTGCTAATTCACGGATTTTCACACACATTGAAGCAATTTCTTCAATAGTAAAGGATGGACGTGATGCATAGCCCTTTGATCGTTGAATCGCAATCATTTTTGTATTCTCTGTAATAGCAGTCGCTACACCGTTCCAATCAATCAGTTGATTTTCTATTAAATCTACATGTCGATAACCAATTTTATAATCCTTTAATGAGCCAGTATCCTTATCACCGCCATCTACTATGGATTGTAATGTATCATATGGTTGACCTGAAATATACAGCAATTCATCACCCGGTCGCAGCACGCCGAATAGACTAAGCGTAATGGCATGTGTCCCTGAAATAATCTGCGGACGTACAATGGCAGCCTCCGCTCCAAAAACCTCTGCATAAACACGCTCTAAATTGTCACGTCCCTCATCATCATAACCATATCCATTAGAAGGGTGTAAATGATAGTCACTCACTTGATGCTTCCTAAAAGCTGCAAGCACCTTTTGTTGATTAAAGAACGCCATCTCGTCTACCTTCCTTTGAAACGGACGAACCTTATCCTCTATTTTGGTAGCCAATGCTAACGTTTCTTCTGTTAAATTCGTTGTAAAAGTCATGCATTCTTCTCCATTCACATTTCTTCCATTGCGGGCATCTACACCCACAAATTGAAGTTTTCACTTTCTCCTATCTTATCTTAACAATTTGTCGATGTGTCTGCAAAACTTGCCTATTGTTTCTACTCGCAATTTGCGCTAAGCTAATGTGCGGACTTCTTTCATTATTTTTGAAATTTCATAGATTCTCTTACATTTAATAGAATTTTTTAACTTTAATGAGAAAGTACATTATTTTTCAGAAGGGGTGAAAGGGATGGCTTGGGAGGTTTTCAGTATTATCGGAACAATTGCCTTTGCTATTTCTGGGGCAATTATCGCCATGGAGGAAGAATACGATTTATTCGGTGTTTATATACTCGGTATTGTCACTGCCTTTGGTGGTGGCGCAATTCGTAACTTACTTATTGGCCTGCCTGTTACAACATTATGGGGACAGGATATGATGTTCCAAATTGCACTTGCGGCAATTACTATATTTTTTATTTTTCCACATCATCTAATTCAGCATTGGCATCGATGGGGAAACTTTACGGATGCCATTGGCTTATCGGCATTTGCTATTCAAGGTGCCCTCTATGCTGTAAAGCTCGACATGCCCATTAGCGCAGTGATTGTAGCTGCTGTCTTAACTGGTTCAGGAGGCGGCATAGTTCGAGATCTTTTAGCAAGACGCAAGCCTCTCGTATTACGTGATGAAATTTACGGGGTTTGGGCAGCTCTTGCAGGACTCATGATTGGTCTAGAAGTATTGACAGGCGACCTCTTTTTATATGGATTATTTGGTATGATAACAGTGCTAAGAATTCTTTCCTATATGAAGAAATGGCGTTTGCCTTTACGAAAGCTCAATCGGGCATAGGCATTTTATAAATAGTAACAAGCCCAAATAGTTTTGAATTATGGGCTTGTTATACTTTTTGTTACGATCTATTCTTTCGATTCTACTAGCACTACAGATTCCTCAAGTGTTGCCATGTTTTTCATCATGGAGCAAGCTGCATCTAAAATTGGAAAGGCTAAAGCTGCACCAGAGCCTTCTCCTAAACGCATATTCATATGTAGCATTGGTTCAACCCCAAGCAACTCGGCTGCTATTTTAGCCCCTGGTTCTTCTGAGGCATGGGAAGGAATGATGTATTCCTTTACTTTTGGCTCAAGCTCAAAGGCAATGAGAGCAGCAATCGTAGAAATAAAGCCATCAATTACAACAGGTTTGTGATTTGCAGCAGCCGCAAGTACAATTCCAGCCATAGCACCTATTTCTAAGCCACCAACTTTTGCAAGAATATCAATAGCATCGTGGCGATTGGGCTTGTTTAGTGCAATAGCATGCTGAATAACCTCCACCTTATGTGCAATTCCCCCTGCTCCAACACCTGCACCTAGTCCTGTTACTATATTTGGATGACAGGCATGAAGCACAGAAAGGATAGCCGCACTTGGTGTTGTATTCCCAATACCCATTTCACCAGTTCCAAGAACATCCGCTCCGTTTCTTATTTCGTTCGTTGCAACTTCAATTCCTACTTCGATGGATTGAATAGCTTCCTCTTTTGACATAGCTGGACCCTTTGCCATATTGTCTGTTCCATATTTAATTTTCTTTAGAATGACACCAGCATCCAATGGTAAATCTTCTTTTACACCAACGTCGACCGTTACAATTTTGGCATTGGTTATGCTGGCGATTGCACAAACCCCCGTTAACCCTTTTGGAAAATTCATTGTTTGTAAAAAGGTGACCTTTTGCAGATTTGAAGTTACATCTTCCTCACAAACACCGTGATCTGCTGCACAGACAATAATTGCTTTGCTCTCAATTTTAGGAAATAATTCTCCTGTAATACCAGCAAGCTGTACAGCAAGATTCTCCAATTTCCCCAAGCTTCCAGGTGGCTTGCTCAGAGAGTCTATATATTCCCTAGCTTTCTCCATCATACGGCTATCCGCATTTTGAATTTTTTTAATCGTGTGCTGTAATAATTGCATGAAACTATTCCCCTTTCAATCTTTCGAGACAATATAAAAAGCCTGCAGTTTATTCATGACAAATAAACTACAGACTTTTCCATCGTCTATATAATCGAAGCAATTAGGCAGGTCTCCTGGCTCAATTTCAACATTTCATAGAACCTTCCCAGCACCATGCTAGTGGCATTCTCTATGAAACTCCTTTTTACAGTGGTGGGACCGCTAAAGACTTTCACTTTATTCCCTATTCTCCCTCAATGGGCACCTAATGCTATTATGCAATTTCTTTTAATTTACTGTAAAGATATCTTACTGTCAATATGTCACCTTTAAAGCTAAATTAGACTTCTTTCTGATCTATTTCACTAATAAATGTCGCGCCAAGCAATAGAATAGCTCCTATTATTTGCAGCATAGTCATTTTTTCTCCTATAATCATCGTTGAGATTACCAATGACGTTAGAGGGTCAATATAGCTTAAAATGGCTATGCTTTGCCCCTTTAAATGACTCATTCCTAAAAAGAAAAGATAGAAGCCTATACCTGCATGGACAATGCCCAATGCTATTAGTAAACTGATGGATTTTATATCGATATACATGATTTGAAATCCAGTTGTTCCATAAAGATAAAGTGCTAGAAATAACGCTGCTAAAGAAAGCTGCAGAATTGTGTTTGACGGTTCTTTAAGTCCATGAATATACTTATTGACAAAAGTTACCAACGTATAGAAACATGCTGCAATAAGCCCATACACAATGCCGATATCTTGCCCATTTTCTTCTGTAGCTTGGCTATGGACAATAAAGAATAATCCAACTAATGCCACACCTACATAGAAAATTTTTCTTAGATACAGTTTTTCCTTTAATATAATTGGTGATAAACAAATCACTAAAACTGGCGCAAAATAATAGCTAAGCGCTGCATTGGCAATGGTTGTTTCTTTGTACGCTTGAAAAAGAAAAATCCAATTCCCACATAACGCTACACTAGATAGCAGTAATGGCCATATATTAGACAAAATGGATGCTTTCGTTATTTTTTCTTTTTTAACGATGAAAATTATCAATAAAAAACTAGAGCCAATCACACTCATCCAGAAGGCAATTTCACTGGATGGCAGGTGTATATATTTAGCAAAAACACCGATAGCCCCAAAGATAATCATAGATAAAACAAATGCAAATTTTCCGCTCACTTCTGATTCCTACTTTCTACTTATATAGTTTTTAGCCTATACAGTAGAATCTATTGCAAGAAGAGCAAGCTAGTGTGGAATGCCTTAAACAGTAGACTCTACTGTCAAGACATTGTTGGAGGCGCTATTGATCGGAACATATTACTCATCCTTTCTATTTTCAACTCGGTCATTCTATACTTATTTTACCAAAATACACTAGATTTAAATAGTTCGATATTTGGCTGGTGTCATTCCAACATATTTTTTAAATACTTTACTAAAATACTCTTCATTACTATAGCCCACTAACGAAGCGATTTCATTATTTCTTTTATTACTATGAACTAGTAGCTGCTTTGCCTTGTCAATTCTAAGCTCATTTAACAGGTGGATGAAATTTTTATCAATGCTTTTCTTAATTAATATACTTAAATTTGCTTGGCTTTTGTTAAATATGCCTGATAAATAATTTAAATCCAGCTGAGGATCATCAAAATGCGTATAAAAATAATTGATTATTTTTTACCTGTTAGTGTTATGTATTTTAATAAGATATACGATGAAGACCGCTTTCATCGTAGCTTTCTAATACTCCGAAATTTTATAATGACTATAGCGATTATTCCCTATCTTTTCAAACTTCAAGGCTTTTATAATACGGTAGCCAATATACTTGCTTGGTATATTGAATTCTTGGCATAAAGTGGTTGTAGAAATATAGCTTTCCCGTAAAAGTCGATAATCCTGTAATGCTTGTAAAAAAGCCTCATTATTTTCTACACCGCAGCTTCGACAAAGCCAAGAGCCATGGCTATAAAACATGCTCTTCTCATAGGCACACTTTGGACAAAGAACACCTGACCTCCATTCATCTTCCATCAGTTTTTGTTCCCAAAATTTATCTTGACGAATAGATTTTAAGTGCATAAGCAATCTCTGAAAATCACTCGTTTCTAATGATTGTTGACCAAAATGCTGTAGCTGTTGCCATAAGAAATAAGGTAAACCCACACTATGCATAATTGGGCATTCTGTGCTTAATTGACCGATTATGGTAGAAGGATTTGCCATTACGATCACTTTCACAATTGGGAGCTCTATATTTAGTTGCTTTAATAATATTTGGAAATAGCCTTGATGCCGAAATAGTTGATCTACTGGATAGATTAAACTGTCTATTTTTCCATCCGAAGTTGTACGAATACATTGTCTCTTTACATCATCAAAATCAAGTTTTCCTAAAATATTTTTAATTTCGATTAAGCATAGAAAATGTGGTGTTACAAATAGTGTATCGATTTGATGTGTAAAACCTGAATTATTGATAAAACAATAATCATAGAATATTTGATGAGGGAAAGTGAAGTTCATTTCTTGCCAAAGTCGATCAACTCGGAGCTCACCTTGAAAACCAGCACTCAATTTTCGATGTAACTCTTGAAAATACGGATAATTTGGGGATGTTTTCCGGAGTCTGCGTAATATCGCTTCAAGCTTTAACAGTTTATGGGGCTTTTTTCGCTGGGTTGTTTGCAAATTATCACCACCTTTCTTGTATCTATCATATCAGCTAGAATAAATTGTGTTCAATCGAGTGTTTTTCTCTTGCTATCAAGCACAAGTGGCCTTCTATCTAGCATAAATACTAATCGATTCTGCACATATTCCCCTCCATTCAGCACTCCCCCCATCAAAACACAAATTCCCACTTGTATTCGACAAAAAAGCCTCCGCATACTAAAGCGAAGGCTTCAAAATCAATGTTATTTAAATTCTAACTCACCATCATAGGCAAGCATACCACCTTCAAGGTTTGTTACATCAAAGCCTTGAGCTTCTAAATAGGAGCAAGCATTTGCTGAACGACCGCCAGCCTTGCAAACAATAATATATGGTTTCGTCGCATCTAATTCCTCTAGACGTTCTGGAATGGTTCCAAGCGCTATATGCTGAGCACCAGGAATCATACCTTGAGCTACCTCATCATCCTCACGAACATCTATAATGTAAAGATCTTCATTAGCGTCTAATAGTTCTAATAATTGCGTTGTATCCATTGATTTCATAAAAGTTTGTCCTCCAAAATATCAATTTCCTATTACATTATAGCTCGAAGGCAAAAAAACAGCTAGTGTCATGAACACTAACTGTTTTCATATCATATTTACATGCTTTTATTGCTCTGTTTCTAAAAAATCTACTTGCTTTACAGGAACGAATGTAGAAATAGCGTGTTTGTAAATAAGATGCTGCTTACTTTCAGCATCAATTAACAACACTGTAAAATTATCATAGGATTTTACAGTTCCTTTTAATTGAAAGCCGTTTAAAAGAAACACAGTTACAAATACACTGTTTTTACGTAGATGGTTCAAGAACGTATCTTGCAAATTAATTGACTTCATCAAAAATGCCTCCCTACTCTCTTTCTACCTCTTCATTCCTATAGTAGCATGTTCTACCATTTTAGCAATTAGTAATTTTTAGAAATTCCCCATTCTGTAATGGGATGTTTTAAATTTGTTCACCATTTGAAATAAAATAGATCTCCATCTTATTACGGAAATAGGTTAATTGTCTTTTGGCATAGCGACGAGAATTTTGCTTTAAGCTTTCAAGTGCTTCATCAAGTGAGCATTTACCATCCAAATAATCATACAATTCCTTATAGCCAATCGCTTGAATGGATTGTACACCTCGAATATTTTGCTGCCATAATCCCTTTACTTCCTCTAACAAACCGTTGTCCATCATCACATCAACACGGTGGTTAATTCGATCATATAGCTCTTCTCGAGACATATTTTGACCAAGCCCTAAAACAACATGGTTATAGAGAGGAATCTCTCCACGATTTTGTGCCTCGGAAGCCTTAGAAACACCACTTAGCTCAATCATCTCTAATGCTCGTATCACACGGCGCGTATTATTGGGATGGATGGACTCCGCAGTTTGTGGGTCAAGCTTCTCTAGCTTCGCATGCATTGCCTCAGGGCCTAATTTTTCAAGCTCTTCATAATAAGCCTTTCGTGCCACCTCATCTACCTGCTCCTCTGTAAATTGAAAATCATAGAGCACTGCCTGCACATATAAACCAGAGCCCCCTACAATAATAGGCAACTTCTCCCGTGCTCGAATTTCTGCAATTTTCGTTCGCACCAATCTTTGATAGTCTGCTACTGAAAAAGCCTCCGTTGGCTCCTTAAAGCTAAGTAAATGATGTGGCACCCCCTCCATCTCTTCCTCAGTAATTTTAGCCGTACCAATATCTAAGCCTCGATAGACCTGCATGGAGTCACCGTTTATAATTTCACCATTATATTTTTTTGCTAGCTTAATACTTAATGCTGTTTTACCTGAAGCAGTTGGGCCAACAATTGCGACGACCTCTGCCTGTTTTATTTTATCTTGTATCATTTTTTTCTAACCACCGTAATAAAACTTGATAGACTGCCTCTTGGTTATCCTCGTTTAAAATTTCATGGCGTTTATCCTCAAATAAATAGACTGTCACATTCTGTAAGCCTGCCACAGCGAATTGCTCAGCAACAGCATAAATACCCTGCCCTTGATCTCCCACTGGATCCTTACTACCACTTATCAAAAGAATAGGAAGATCTTTTCTTACTTTAGCCATTTCATTTTTTCGATTTAAGGTCATAAAACCTGTTGTCAAATCTACAAAAAATTGATTTGTTGGGATAAAGCCACAATATGGATCATCTATATATTTTTGTACCTCGTTTTCAACAGAGCATAACCAATCATACGCCGTCTTCGAATTGGAAAATTGCTTATTAAAGCTTCCAAAGCTCAGCTTGTTTAATAGCTTGCTTTCTGTCTCTTTTCCAAGCTGCTTCGCTAAGGCTCTCGCTACTAAATTCCCCATCGCATGCAAGGTTGTCACATGCCCTGTTCCACAAAGAATTACCCTATCAACATGGTGGCTGTACAGTTGTATAAATCTTCTCGTAATAAACGATCCCATACTATGTCCAAAAAGTATGAAAGGGACATCTGCAAACTGTTCATGTAATGCTGTAACTACCTCATGGACATCCTCTACGACTCGATCAAACCCATTTTGTTCAGCAAAAAACCCTAATGTACCATTATAGCCTGCCGTCTCGCCATGCCCACGATGATCATGCATAGTTACTGCATACCCAGCTGCCGTTAGTGCGCTAGCAAACTTTATATAGCGCCCACTATGCTCCGCCATACCGTGCAAAATATGAATATGGCCAATACATGTACTTGACGGCTGTAATGTACGCGTAAAGACAAAATGGCCGTCTGACATTTCAATGTAACGTTCCATTTCCCTACACTCCCTCTTCCACAAAACTTGTTGCATCTAAAATAGCCTGTTCTAGATGAGCAATATACATGTTTTTTTGTGGCTCTGTATAATGTAAGCGTTGCTGCATCACTTGAATAACCTGTTGTTTATAACGTTTAACAGCATCGATATCAAAGTATAACAAGCCTGTACGACGAATAAAGAAGTCACTTGGTGTGTATACCATCTCTGCCTCGATACCATAGAGCAGCATTGCATGGAGAGCAAGTGGCATTGTACTACCATGCTCATGTAAATATTTTACCTGATCAAACAACGCATCGACATTTGTGCCATATTTTTGAACAAGCATTTTTGCTTCATCATAGTTTAGCCCGTACTGAATGCCTTCTCTTGCTTTATAGGCTGTATAATCAGGGAAATTAATCGCATTGATGCCCTTTGCACCAGAAAGTGATAACTCACGTGTTATACATGGACTTGCGTGCTTATATTTATGCATTTTGACAATTTTATCTACAATTGTTTCTGCCATTTGACGATAGCCTGTTAATTTTCCACCAGCAATTGTCATGAGTCCACTTGGAGCCGTCCATATTTCATCCTTTCGAGAGATTTCAGACGGATTCTTTCCTTTTTCAAAAATAAGTGGACGTATGCCAGCCCAGGAAGATTCAATTGTTTCTCTTGAGATTTTCGCTGTTGGAAAAACAGTTTTTGCCGCAGCAATTAAATAATCAACATCCTCTTGTGTCGCAAAAGGATGTGCTATGTCCCCTTCATATTCTGTATCGGTGGTACCTACATAGGTTTTACCATCACGTGGAATAGCAAAGGCCATGCGACCATCCATGATATCGAAGTACACCGCTTGCTTTAACGGGAAATCCTTTTGATCTAGAACAATATGGACCCCTTTCGTGAGTCGTAATTGCTTTTTGTCTGCCACTTTATCCTTTTGACGGACAGCATCCACCCATGGTCCTGTTGCATTGACAATTTGCGCAGCATGCACTTCTATCGTTTTTCCTGTTATATGATCCTTAACTTGCACACCTACAAGTTTTTTCTTATGATATAAAAATTCTGTCATCTCGGCATAATTAATGCATAATGCTCCATATTCCACTGCTTTTTTCAGAACCTCAATGGTAAGACGCGCATCATCTGTCCGATATTCAACATAATAGCCTCCACCGACCAGCTCATCTTGATTGAGTAAAGGCTCAAGTGCTGCAGTTTCCTGTGCACTTAGCATTGTTCTACGCTCATTCTTCTTGACACCTGCTAAGCGATCATAGACCTTCAAAGCTAATGATGTAGTTAAGGGACCAAGTGAGCCTTTTTTATATAATGGTAGAAGCATCTTTTCGGGTGTTGTCACATGTACGGCGTTATCGTATACAATTTCCCGTTCACGCCCAACCTCAGCCACTACACTTACATCAAATTGCTTTAAATATCGAAGTCCCCCATGAATAAGCTTTGTAGACCGGCTTGAGGTGCCAGCAGAAAAATCCTGCATCTCAATCAAAGCAACTGACAGTCCTCTAGATGCAGCATCGAGTGCTATACCTGCACCTGTAATACCACCACCAATGATTAAGACGTCAAAGCTATATTGTTCTAAAAAATGCATAATTTTAGGACGATGCTCAAATGAAAACATATCTTATTCCCCCATCAGCTATGATTTAAATATTCTTGTAGCCGCTACAGCTCTTTGCCAGCCCTTATAAAGAGCTTCTCCCGCTTCTGCATTCATTTTCGGCTGATACGTTTGACCATGCATCCATAATGCAGATAATGCCTCTTGATTTGGCCAAAAATTTGTCGCAAGCCCTGCTAAATAGGCTGCTCCAAGTGCAGTAGATTCATTAAGCTTAGCTAGCTCCACCCTTAACTGCAAAATATCGCTTTGGAACTGCATTAAAAATTCATTACTTACTGCTCCACCATCTACTCGTAGCAACTCAATAGGCGTACCTGCATCTTGCTCCATTGCATCTAGCACATCTTTTGTCTGATAAGCAAGTGATTCCAGTGTTGCACGAATAAAGTGCTCCTTGGAGGTTCCTCGTGTTAGGCCAAAAACGGCTCCCCTTGCATCGGTATCCCAGTAAGGGGTCCCTAAACCTACAAATGCAGGTACAACATACACTCCATCCGTGTTTTCCACCTTACTCGCATAGGTCTCAGAATCCTCGGCTGAGCGAATCATTCGCAAACCGTCTCGCAGCCACTGTATCGCTGAGCCTGCAACAAATACACTTCCTTCTAATGCATACGTCACTTGACCATCGATTCCCCATGCAATGGTTGTTAATAAACCATTCTCTGATTTAACTGCCTGTTCACCTGTATTTAATAGCATAAAACAGCCTGTGCCATACGTATTTTTAGCCATTCCCTTAGAAAAGCATGTTTGACCAAAAAGCGCTGCCTGCTGATCCCCTGCTATCCCTGCAATCGGGATTTCCTCACCAAAGAAAATACTAGGTGCTGTATGTGTATAAATCTCAGAGGAATTTTTTACACTTGGCAGCATGGACATTGGAATATCTAACAATTTGCAAAGCTCTTCATCCCACTTCAAGTCATGGATATTGTAAAGTAAAGTGCGCGCGGCATTTGAATAATCTGTTATATGTGCCTTTCCTTTTGATAATCGCCAAACAATCCAAGAATCAATCGTACCAAATAATAAATTTCCGTTTTCTGCCATCGTTCGTGCGCCATCAACATGATCTAAAATCCATTTAATTTTTGTTGCAGAAAAATAGGCATCTAAACGTAAACCTGTTTTTTGCTCAAAGAGTTCCTCTAGGCCTTCTTGATCCTTTAAGTCATTCACAATGTCCTGTGTTTGCCGAGACTGCCAGACAATGGCATTGTAAACAGGCTGACCTGTATGTTTATCCCAAACAACAGTTGTTTCACGTTGATTCGTGATTCCAATGGCATGTACTTCACTGGCTTCATGCCCACTTTCCGTTAATACGGCTGCTATCACAGCTAGGATAGAGCCCCAAATTTCATTGGCATTATGCTCTACCCAACCAGCTCTGGGAAAGTATTGTTGGAATTCCTTTTGAGCTACATGGACAATTTTGCCCTTTTTATCAAACAAAATTGCTCTTGTGCTCGTAGTGCCCTGATCTATTGCTAAAATAAATTCACCCATTCATTCTCCCCCTTTAATACAGTTCTACATAACCCGTTTAAACATTTTTTCTACTTCATAAGTCGTAAAATGAATGAGTACTGGACGTCCGTGTGGGCATGTAAATGGATTATCAGCATTTCGTAGATCATTCAATAACGTTACCATTTGCTCCCTTGTTAAAAAATGATTGGCCTTGATTGATTTTTTACAGCTCATCATAATTGCCGCTGCCTCCCGTAATTTCTTCACGTCTGCCTTTTTCGTAGTCAGTACCTGTTCAATTAAATCTTCAATAATTTCCTGTTCTTCCCCTTTAGGAAACCAGCTAGGATGCTCCCTTACGACAAATGATGACTGTCCAAATTCCTCTAAAAACACCCCAACAGCCTCTAATTCTTGTTTGTTCTCTCTTAATAAGAGTGCCTCGTCAGCGGCATAGTGGAAGGTTAATGGTAGCAGTAATGCCTGACGTTCATTTGGGTTCACCATACCCACCTTTTCTCGGAAAAATTCATATTTAATACGTTCCTGAGCTGCATGCTGATCAATTAAATAAAAGCCATCCTCCATCTGTGCAACAATATATGTGCCATGAATTTGACCCACTACTTCCAGTGCAGGAAATGGTTCTTTTGTAGACTCTTCCATCGAATCTTGCCTTACTTCCTCATCTATCACATTTAGCATTGATTTTTCCTCGATTGGCTGTGTATATTCAAAGCTATCTTCAACAGGGGTAGGGGATGATTCTGGTAATGATTTTACTGGCTCTAACATGCTTGATTCCTGAACGGTTTGCACATCATATAGCTTTTCTACAATGGCATTCATTTTCTCCACATCTAGCTTCGGAGCTGGCTTCCAGATATTTAACTGCTCAGTTGTAGACTTCACTATCTTTTCCTTCTTTTCCATTTGTGGCACTCTGATAACATGTCGTATAGTTTCCCGAATGGTCTCCTCAATGAGTTTAAGTAGCTCTGGTTCCTTACTTAAACGGATTTGATGTTTGGCAGGATGAACATTGACGTCTGTTAAATAGGGGTCACCCTCTATAAAGAGAGCCACTATAGGAAAACGCTCAATTGGTAAATACGTATGATAAGCATCGACAATCGCTTTTTGCACTAAATAATGCTTGACCCAACGACCATTGACAAAGAGGGACATATAATTTTTCGAAGCACGTGTCACTTCAGGTAAGGATACGAAGCCTGTAACTTTATAATCATGTGACTCTCCCTCAAAAGGCACCATTTTCTTGGCATTATGCACACCGTAAATTGCCGCCAATACTTGCTGCACATCACCTCGTCCATTTGTTTGTAGCAATTGCTGACCATTATGTAGCAATCTGAACGCAATTTGTGGATTGCCAAGCGCAAGACGGTTCATTAAATCGATTGTATGTCCAAGCTCGGTTTGAATCGTTTTCATATATTTTAAACGTGCAGGTGTATTGAAAAATAATTGTGCCACTGTGATATCTGTTCCTTTTCTCAGTGGACCAGGCTTATTTGTCACCACATGCCCACCCTCAAGCTCTAAATACGTGCCTGATTCTCCATTAGATGTAATAAGTGTCATCTTAGAAACTGAAGCTATCGAGGCTAATGCTTCACCTCGAAAGCCCAGTGTTCGAATGCGGAATAAATCATGCTCTTGATGGATTTTACTTGTGGCATGACGGGAGTATGATATCAATGCATCCTCTTCATCCATACCACTTCCATTATCAATCACCTGAATTGAAGTGAGGCCCGCTTCTAGTAAAAAAACATCGATGGACGTACTACCTGCATCTATGGCATTTTCCACAAGCTCTTTCACAACAGAGGCTGGTCTTTCAACTACTTCCCCGGCAGCGATTTTATTGGACAGCCATTCGTCCATAATTTGTATTTTTCCCATTGCGCATCACTCCTTTATTTTTTAGCATTTATTAGCTGCTGCTGTAGCTCGTATAAAATATTCATTGCCTGCATGGGTGAAGTGCCTAGAATATTTACTTTTTCTAAATTTTTTAGCACCTCTGCTTCGGCAGATGAAATTGGCTCCTCCTCTGAGAATAGCGTCATTTGAACGGGCTGTTCGTTAATTTCCTGAGGGGTAGTGATTTCCTTCCCAGCCTCAAAGTTTTCAAGCAGCACACGTGCCCTCGATAAAATTTCCTCTGGTAATTGAGCAAGCTGTGCTACATGAATACCGTACGATTTATCAGCTGCCCCTTTTTTGACCTTGTGTAAAAAGACAACTGTTCCACTTTTTTCGGTGGCTGAAACATGAACATTTTGTAGACGTGTAAGTTCCTTCTCAAGAGCTGTTAATTCATGATAATGAGTAGAGAATAGCGTATTTGCTCCAATTTTATCATGGATATACTCCATCATGGATTGCGCAAGGCTCATGCCATCATAAGTGGAAGTACCTCGCCCAATTTCATCAAACAGCATTAAACTATTTTTCGTAGCGTGCATAATGGCATGTTGAGATTCTAGCATTTCTACCATAAATGTTGATTGCCCTGCTGCTAAATCATCCGCTGCCCCAATGCGTGTAAAAATCTGATCTGTAATAGGCAATCTCGCTCTTTCAGCAGGCACATAGCAGCCCATTTGCGCCATAACGACAATCAGTGCAACTTGACGCATATAGGTGCTTTTACCAGACATATTCGGACCTGTAATGAGCATCATATTATTATTTTCCTCAAGCACACAATCATTAGGCACATACATTTGCTTATTGAGCATTTTCTCTACTACCGGATGACGCCCTTCTATAATTTCTAAGGAGCGACCACCGTGGAATTCAGGCTTTGTAAAGCGATATTTCTCAGAAACACTTGCAAAACTGACTAACACATCTATCTTACTAATGCTTGCTGCCAGTGCTTGTACCCGTGGAATAAATGCCTTTAATTGATCACGAATTTCCACGAACAAGTGATACTCTAATGTTAAACTTTCTTCTTCTGCGTTTAAAATTAATGCTTCTTTTTCCTTTAACTCCTGCGTAATATAGCGTTCCGCATTCGCTAAAGTTTGCTTTCGTTCATAGCGTGTTAAATCAGCTAGATGGATATTCGATTTTGTTATTTCGATATAATAACCAAAAATTCGATTATATCCGATTTTTAAGTTTTTAATACCTGTTTTCGCTCGCTCCTCTTGCTCTAACTGTGCAATCCAATCCTTGCCATTTCGTGAAGCATAACGTAGCTCATCCAAGCGTTCATCATAGCCATCACGAATAACGTCACCCTCTTTAATAGTAATCGGTGGGTTATCTGTAATCGCATGAGCTAGCAATGTCTCTACATCTGCGCATGTATCCAGTGCAGCGCCAAGTTTTTGTAGGGTTTCTTGATTGGCACTTAGCAAGTGTTGCTGAATAATCGGCACCTGACGTAACGAATCACGAAGCTGTGCTAAGTCACGTCCCCCTACATTTCCAAAAGCAACACGACCCGCTAAACGCTCTAAATCATATACTTGCTTTAAGGAAGCCTGTAGCTCTGTTCGAACAAAATATTCTTCTAATAAGTCTGACACAATGTCCAGTCTAGCCTCTATGGCTGAACGTGTGGCAAGAGGCTGATGTAACCATTGCTTTAGCTTTCGCCCACCCATGGCTGTTACCGTATCATCTAATAACCATAAGAGTGTACCTTTTTGATCGCCACCTCGTAGTGATTGAATAAGCTCTAAATTACGCTTTGAACTAGAATCAATGCGTAAGTAATTTTTCATTTCATGATAGGTAAATGCTTGAATATGTGATAATGAACGCATTTGTGTTTTATCGATATAAGCCAGCAAACGTAAGCATGCAACTTGTAATTCACTTGGTACAGCTTGTAAATAGTTTGTAGCTTTATCCATTGTCATTTCATCTGTTTCAACAGATAGTACGATTCCAGCATTGACTGCATGCTCCGCCAATAAAAGCTGTAAACTTTCTGTCACAATCAGTTCACGCACTCCATATGCCTGCATTTGTAGTAAAAGTGCCCGACCATCTCCCTCAATGGAGGAGACGACCGCTTCACCAGTAGAGAGATCTAAATAGGCATAACCAAACGTCGTATCATCAAGCTGCTCAGCAGCACCAATAAAATGATTGGATTTTCCTTCTAGGGATTTCCCCTCCATTATCGTTCCTGGTGTAATAAGCTGCACAACTTCTCGCTTCACTACACCTTTTGCTTGCTTTGGATCTTCTGTTTGCTCACAAATAGCTACCTTGTACCCCTTTTGCACCAGTGTTTCAATATAATTTTTCGCTGAATGATGCGGAACACCGCACATTGGGATACGTTCTTTTGCACCTGCATCTCGGCTTGTTAATGTTATTTCTAACAGTTGTGAGGCATTAATCGCATCCTCAAAAAACATCTCATAAAAATCACCTAATCTAAAAAATAAAAAGGCATCCTTGTAATCTTCTTTTACCTGCAAATATTGTTGCATCATTGGTGTATATGTAGTCATAATAAAATTTCCCTCGCTCTTGCCATATAGATATTTTTATTATAACAAAAGATACATGCGAAACGCTTCATTCATCTTTTTTAAGATGTTAGCGTTTCGCATGTATCAATAACTTATCGTTTTGAATATTATCTTGGTCTTTCATCAGGAAACGATGAGGACTCTAAAACATACCTTCCTTCTCCACTCGAGCTAGACGATGAGCTGGAACTGGAGCTAGAGGAAGATGAGGATGAACTCTCATCATTAAAGTTCCATTCTTCTTCAAAATCTAGTGGATGTACACTAATACAAATTGTCGTTTCTCCCATAACCTCTACAACTACTTCACGCTCAACAACGATTTCAAATTTCGTGCCGCATGGAGAGATGATAGCCTCTATACAGTTTGGCTCTTGAATAACACGTACACGAACATCATCACCAGCACTTACATCGCCATCTCTAAAATGAAGCTTCACTTTGTCTTTATAGTGAACCGTTTCAGAAAACACTGCTGTTTTCGAATGATTACTATAGGCATACCATACATTAACATCAAATTTCCCTGATACTTCTACAAATTTACCGACTTTTTTTGCGGAGCAAGTATGGTTAATAACCCAGCATCCAAGAATACTTGTCGGTTTATTTGATGGACTTAATGTTACACGTTCTTCCGTTTTCTTCTTCCCTTTGGCAACTACTGCTCTCGTCACGATATGTCGTAAACGTTTCAGCGCAATTCCTCCTTCGACTCTTTTCACTCCATCATATGCAGGTAGCGCCCATTGGGTGAACATATATTTTTATAGAAATCAATTATGCCTCGGCATAATTGCGTCTGGAATCGCCTTTGTGCTTACACAAAGAACTCCTTTTCGATTCCGTGTCATCTGCCAGGGGCTTTGGGCCAACATGATGTTGGTCACTCAGGCGTTTTCACAGGATGTGAAGATCTTAGCCTGAGTTCCTCTATTTCAGCGGGTGTTTGGACATCCTCTGAAAAGTAGCTTAAATTCGCATTCATCTCACCACCTATAGAGGTGGGAGACTTCTGTATCTGCCGCTACGCTTTCGATACAAAAAACATTTGCTGAAAGAAGTTAAATGGAAGATAACATTCCTTTTCATAGAATTTTATCTAAATGACTTGAAGATTGGGGATTTACGGTTATTGCCATAGAAAGAAAGCATCAATTACACCCCAGCGTAATTGACGAGCTCGCTCGAAAAAATCCTCTCAAATTCCGTGACATCTGCCAGGGGCTTGGGCCAACATGATGTTGGTCACTCAGGCGTTTTCACAGGATGTGAAGATTTTAGCCTGAGTTCCTCTATTTCAGCAGGCGTTTGTACACTCACTGTATAGGAAACTGCATTCAACTCGCCGCCTATAGAGGTGGAAGTAATCTGCTGAAAAAAATAAAAAATAGCCCGAATAAAATCATTCGAGCTGTACTATACCGATATTAAGCTTGTGTATTTCTGGATAGTATATTTATGAGCAGCTGCCTGGTTTTGTATTAGCTACATATGAGCCTGTTTCTCCGCGTAGTACATCGCCGCCTGTTGAACGTATAATCTCATTTGTCACATTGTTAGCGATTGTGTTTGAAACTAATTGTAGTAAATCGTTAACATCGCCTTGAGATTCCTTAAATTGCTGAACAACTGGAATCGTATTAATTTCTTCTTCAATTTTTGCAATTTTATCTTCAATCAATTTCAGCGCTTTTTCTTTTCCTAAGTGCTGGAAGTTAACAGCTTGCTTTTGTAAGCTCTTTAAGCTTGCAATACGCTCACGTACATGCTGGTTTTCATTAATTTGTGCTTCAGCCTTTTTGAAAAATTCAACTTCTGGCGTATTGGCAATCATATGTGCAATTTCATGAGATTTCTTAATTAAATCATCTTTTGTATATAAAATTTGTGTCATTTATATTTCCACCTTTTCATTTTTTACGACTTCAACAAATTCACCACTTAATGAATACGAGGAAGCCTCAATTATTTTTACATTTACTAATTGACCAATTAAATGCGCTGGTGCTTTAAAGTTGACAAGACGATTTTTACGCGTATAGCCAGCTAGTACATCCTCGCGTCTTTTACTTGTCCCTTCGACCAATACTTCTACTATCTGACCCTTCAAGCCCTCTAATGATTTGCGAGAATATTCCGCTACAACCTCATTTAATCGTTGAAGACGCTGTTTTTTTACTTCCTCAGGTACATTATCCACCATTTTTGCAGCAGGTGTACCCTCACGAGGAGAATAAATGTACGTAAAGGCGGATTCAAAGCCAACTTCACGGTATAAGGAAAGCGTTTCCTCAAACTGCTCCTCTGTTTCATTTGGATAGCCAACGATAATATCTGTTGTCAGCGTCACTTCAGGAATAGCTGCCTTAATCTTTGCCACTAGTTCAAGGAAATGCTCACGTGTATATTTACGCGCCATAATTTTTAAGACGTCATTGGAACCAGACTGAACAGGTAAGTGGATATGCTCCACTAGATTGCCACGCTTAGCAAGTATTTCAATTAAATGATCATCGAAATCACGAGGGTGACTCGTTGTAAAGCGAATCCGCGGAATATCGATTTTTCGTAATTCTTCCATTAAGTCCCCTAATCGATATTCAATATCATCAAAATCCTTGCCGTAAGCGTTGACATTTTGCCCAAGAAGCATAATCTCCTTATAGCCTGCTGCCGCTAGTTCACGAACTTCAGCTATAATTTCTTCTGGACGACGGCTACGTTCCTTTCCACGTGTATATGGTACGATACAATATGTACAAAACTTGTCACAGCCGTACATAATATTTACCCATGCCTTGATGGAGCCAAGACGTTTCTTCGGCAGATTCTCAATTACATCGCCTTCTTTAGACCAAACCTCAATGACCATTTCCTTAGACATATAAGCTTCTTTTAAGATGTTCGGTAAACGGTGAATATTATGTGTACCAAATACCATATCAACATGTGGATAGCTTCTTAAAATTTTATTGACAACGGATTCTTCCTGTGACATACAGCCACAAACACCAATTAGCATTTCTGGGTTTTTACGTTTATATTTCAGCAAGAAACCAAGCTCTCCAAATACTTTGTTTTCTGCATTTTCACGGATTGCACACGTATTCAACAACACGACATCGGCTTCTTCTATCTTATCCGTTGGCGTGTAACCAAGCTGCATAAAAATCCCAGCCATTACCTCTGTATCATGCTCATTCATTTGGCAGCCATACGTACGAATATAAAAGGTACGATCAACACCCATACCTGCAAATTCTTGAGCAATTTTAAAGTCCTTATGGTACTTTACCTCTTCTTTTCCTCGTTTTTTTGCATCCTTTAACGAAGGGGCGGTAAAGACCGTTTCAAAATATTTACTATAATCCTTTTCAGGCTTGTCTTTATGTTTTGGTTGATCGATCTGTTGATTAGCTAAACGTTGTTCCTCATTCATCGTAATCAGGTAACTCCTTTCAAACGAATTCCATGCATTTGATTTCCCATTTAATTATTATACTGAATAATTGCTATATCCTACAAGGTTTGCGTACTAAATGTCGTGGTTTAGACTTAATTACGCTTTCGCTCAATTGAGAGGGCTATCCTTCATTTCGTCGCTTCTATCCTTCATTTCGTCGCTTCTATCCGTCATTTAAATGATTCTATCCACCAGTTCGCCTTTTCTATCCGTCACTTCCCCCTAATAAAAAATCACCGATGATTTCATCAACGGCGACCTTCATTATAATTTTATATATTGTTGATGACGTTGATTAAACCCAACAATTGATTGAACACCATGACTTTTTAGTAAACCTGCATTGGCAAATGTATGCTTTCCTAAATCGTCCGGGAAATGAGCATCTGAGGAAACAGTAAAAGTAACCCCATGCTTAATTAATGCTTCTAAGAAACGAGGACCTGGGCACATTTCCTTCACGGGATAGCGATAATATAAGCCAGCATTTATTTCTGTCGCTGTTTGTGCCGCCACAAGTGCCCTTGCAATTCGCTCATACCAAGAATCGAGAAAAGCCACATCTTTCACTTGATAGTCAAATACTTTAAAATTGTCCAAATGCGCTACAAAATCGAACATTTTGGAATGGATCATTTTCTCAACCGTTGCAAAGAATCGCTCATAGCTTTGCTGTAATGCAGCCTCATCCATATTCTCAAATATATATTGAGTCTGTGGATTATCAAAGCCCCAGCCATCCACAAAATGAACGGAGCCAATTACATAGTCCCATGGATACCTATTCAATAATGATGCTAATTCTTCCTCACCTCCAACAAAGTAATCTGCCTCGATGCCAAGCTTTAAAGCAATCCCATGCTGACACCACTTTTCCTTTGCACGAACAATTGCTGACACAAAATCATCGATGCTCTCGGTCATTACATTATCTAGCCAGTAACGCTGCATCTTTCCAATTGTCTTGGTATTGTCTAGCTGCATATAACGCTTGAAATAGGCGCGCGTCTCCATAAAGCGATATAAATGATCCACAATGCCTACCTCACGTAAGCCTAGCTTCTTAGCTTGCTGTAGATATAAATCCAGCCATTGCTCACTATAACATCCACTTTGCAGTCGACTTGTTAGCTGTTGCATTGTCTTTTCAATAGATGCCTTGGACCCTTTTCCAACATCCTCATCTTTAAAAAATGCCATTGCTTGAGAAGTACGCTCTAGCCAACGGAATGAGTATGGCCCCTCCTCTAAATGTACATGATAATCAATCATTAGCTTTTCCCTCCATTGCATTCCGTCCATTTTTCCTCAAAGGCCAGCCACTCCAGCGGACAAGCTATATCACAAAAAATTTCTGTACACTCCTCAATATGGCAAATTTGATAAAAGGATCTACCATTTAATTTAGAGGCATCCGCTAATAAATAATTCATTTTACTATGATCAAGCATTTTTTTAGAAATCAGTGATTCATCCAAATCATAATCGTAAATAACGCCCTCACTAATGCCACCACAGGATAAAAACGCTTTATCAAAATTCATATTTCCTAACAGTTCTAGGGTCATCGCACCTGCAACTGAGGATTGTCTTGGATTTGTGGTACCTCCTAGCAGTATGACTTTCCCTGTCATTCGCCGTTCTTCAATCGCTAAATTAAACTGTACGGCTGCAGCAATGGAATTTGTAACGACTGTAATATCATTAACCGCCATGATGAAATCTGCTATATGCACTGTCGTTGTCCCTGTATCAACAGCAATTGTATCCCCATCACAAATACGCCTTGCTGCTAAGCGTGCGATATTGCGCTTTGCTTCTTTTTGCATTTGCAGCTTGCGTAAAAATGCTGGTTCATTTCTAACATTCGTATACTTAATGGCTCCACCATGGACACGCGTTAATAAATGTTGTTGCTCTAGCTCATCAAAATCTCTACGTATTGTTTCTGGGGCCACCTGCAGCTCTTCCGCAATATTGGCAACTATAATTTTTCCATCTGTCTCTAATTGTTTTAAAATAAATTCGAATCGTTCAATTTTTGCATACGTCATGATAATGCAATCACATCTTCCCTTGCCACATAGCACATATATTTTTCATTTACTTTGATTCGTTGCTCACGCTCGTGAAGCTGCTCCATCGTAAAGAGGCAGTCACCCTCAAACATTGTACGAATCACATTGCCGCTCATAAATGACTGCTTTGCCACACCAGCCATGGATACATCCCCCTGTCTCCTATCTAGGTGGATGGCCTCTGGACGGATAGCGAACTTTGAGTAACCTTGGGGTAACAACTCACCTATCATTTTCTCTAAAGTTTGCCGTGTAAAAACATTATAATGACCAATAAAGCTTGCAATAAACTCACTTTCTGGTCTTGTATAAATGGCAGTCGGTGTTCCACTTTGTGCAATCATCCCATTATTCATCACAAAAATTCTGTCAGAAACAGCCATGGCCTCTTCTTGATCGTGTGTGACTAAAATCATGGTAATGCCTAATTTTTGCTGAATATCTCTTAAATCTGCCTGCAGTTTCTTGCGAATTTGAGCATCTAATGCACTTAAAGGCTCATCCAATAGTAATACCTTTGGTCGAACAATTAACGCACGCGCTAAAGCTACACGCTGCTGTTGACCGCCTGATAATTCCTTTGGGTAAGCCTGTGCCTTTTCTGATAAATGCACAGTCTCTAGCATTTCTTGTACACGCTGTTCAATCTCAGCGGAAGTTATTTTTTGCATACGCAAGCCGAAAGCAACATTGTCCTTAACTGTCATATTAGGAAACAGTGCATAGGATTGAAACACCATCCCAACTTGACGATCCTTTGGTTGAACATCGTGCATATCTTTTCCTTCAATTAGAATTTTCCCTGCAGATGCATCGGTTAAGCCTGCTAAAATTCGTAAAATGGTACTTTTCCCACAGCCGCTAGGACCTAAAAGCGTGATAAACTCGCCCTTTTCGATACTCATCTCAATATTTGTTAAAACAGTGGATTGTCCATATTTTTTATGAAGTCCTTCAATTACAATATAACTCATCCATTTGTAGCACCTTTCGATTGTTTCGTTAATTTTGCAATAGTGAACGTTACTAATCCCATTAGAACGATATAAATGAAAACAACTGCACTGGCAATATGTCCGCTTGTACTAAGCTTTTTCATTAAATAAATTTGCACGGTTTCAAAGCGAGACCCAACCACTAGATTGATCAATACAAATTCTCCAAATAGGACGGAAAACGATAATAACGCACCTGCAAATAAGCCTGGATAAACAGTTGGTAATAATATTTTGGTAAATGCCTGAAATTTAGAGGCCCCCAATATTTGTGCTGCATCTAGTAGCTGGCGTGCATCTACATTTCGTAGACTATTGCGTGTTCCCTGATAAATGTAGGGAAGTATGCCAATCACATAGGCACCTAACACTACCAAAATCATGGAGACACCTAATTTGCTATAAACACGGATTAATCCAACTGCTAAAATAATGCCTGGAAATGAATAGACCATGACAACCGCCACTTGTATCCACTTCTCGTATTTTTGAAAATACAAGACAATTACAAAGATAGCTGGAACGATGACGAGCAATGCAATCAAAACTGCCCCACAGGACAATAAAACAGAGCGCCCAAATGCCTGTATAAATTCAGCATCTTGAAATAATGTTGCCAGCCATTTAAAGGTTAGTCCTTCTGGCAAAATCGTCTTATTCCATTTTGTTGCAAAGGCATAAAGCATTGTGGCCACAACTGGCAACACTAAATACAGTGCGAGCAGGAGGAAAAATAAATCTGCAAAGCCTCTTTTTTTCATTACAGCTTCCTCCTAGTTTTTGAAATACTCCATTCACTTAACAACATTGCCGTCACCATCGTTACCGCAAGTAATACGGCAATAGCACTGGCTAGCTCTGGCTGTGCAAAAATATCTCCTTTAATTAGCGAACCAATTCTTATGGCCACCAAATTGTAATTACTGCTTGTCAGTGCATAAGCTGATGCATATGCCCCCATTGCATTAGCAAAAAGCACACTAAATGTTCCTACAATCCCAGGAAGCATAACCGGAATGCCAATCTTTTGCCAAAATTGCCAGGTAGAAGCTCCAAGCAATGCGGCTGCTTCCTTCCATTGTTGTTGGATTCCATCATAGATTGGGTAAAGTAGCATTAATGCTAACGGTAGCTGAAAATAGATATAAATCAGTAGCAGACCACCCCAGCTATAAAGTGAAAAGGAGGAAAATGTGTCGATACCCCATTTGTCGAATAGCAATGTAAACAACCCACTATTACCAAGTAAAACAATAAAGGCAAACGCTAGTGGAATACCCGAAAAATTAGATGTTAAGTTTGTCAATATTAAAATCTTCTCCCTCATTGACGGAGAAAACCTCATCATTGCATAGACAGCAAACAAAGTAACGATTAATGCAATCACTGCTGAAATAACAGACAGGGTAATACTATTTTTAAAACCTTGTAAAATATAACCATTCGTCAGGACAGATTGATATTGTGCAAGTGTAAAGCCATCACTATTTTGAAAGCTTGTGATAAGCATGTACAGCAACGGCACTAAAAAAAATAGCAATACTAGTACAACAAAGGGAGATAGCCAGGCAATCGATTGCCGCTTCGATATCAATACAATCACTTCTTTCTATAATTAATCGCGGCTGTTTCCTGTAGTAATATTCGCGCCTCTAACCTCGACCCTGTACAAGGCGCGAATATTTCATACATACTAAACTTTTTTTAAGGACTGTACGCCCTCTAATAACAGTGAAACCATTTCATCGGAAGGTTCCATTCCTAATAAATAACAGCAAAGTGGTGCTATTTGAAGCTGAGAGACAATCTCATCCTTTATACCTGCCTTCACTCGCTTAGACATAACAAACATCGGTACATGGCGATCCTCTACTGTTGTGCCTCCATGATTCCCATCACTCGTCATGCCATGATCTGCAGTGACAATGACCTCATAGCCCTGTGCAAGACATTTTGGAATAAATAATGATAATAATGCATCAACTGCTAACACACGATTTCGATATTGTGCAGAATCTGCTGTAAATTTATGACCGTCATCATCTACATTCATTGGATGAATATAGAGAAAATCAGGCTGCTTTTGATCCATTAGCCAAGCAGCATCTGCAAATAAATGACTGTCGGGATAATGATCCTCGAAGTAGAACAAGCCGTTTTCGATAGGTAGTTGTGTATCTAATTGTAGCCTGTCCTCCATATGCATAAATGGTGCTCGATTATAAAGCTCACTAACCCAATAATAAGCTGCGGCTGCTGTAGTCAAACCATTTTCTTTCGCCAAATGAAATAGGCTGTTTTGAGTGGATAGACGTACTGTCATATTGCTTGTGACACCATGCACAATAGGTGGTGTTCCCGTTAAAATCGTCTCATATAAAGGTCTTGATAATGATGGAACCTCTGAGCAAACCTTATAGCGTGCGGCAATTTTACGTTCCACTAAATGATGCATAAATCCCATATGGGTACAGGCTGTATCAAAACGAAGTGCATCTACGACTATTAAGACAACTTTATTATTTTGCATGAATTAATACCTGCTCCTGATAGAGTTGTGGAATCTGTTTTGTTGTTTCTTCCCATTTCTTTTGATCTTTCACTGGCTGTGCGTTTTTGTACATATCCGAAGGTAGTAATAGCTGCTTCACATCGTCTGATAATTGAACCTTGTCACGAATCGGACGAGCGTATCCTTTCGCCAAATTTTCTTGCCCTGCATCAGATAAAATATATTCACGCGCTAGCATTGCAGCATGAGGATTTTTAGCGTATTTGTTTATAATCGTTGCATAGCCTGATGTGACAGAACCTTCAGAGGGAATAACTACATCAAAGCGTTGTTCATCAATTTGGTGTCGATAGCCTAGTGCATTAAAATCCCAAAGGATGGCTACATCAATTTCACCTTTTTCTAAATTCGCCACAGAAGGATCACCCTGCAAACGCCCCTGCTTTGCTAGGTCTGCAAAAAAGTCTATCCCTGGCTGAATATTCGATTCATCTCCACCAAATGCCATCGCAGCTGCTAAAATGGCAAACTGTGCTTGATTCGCAGTTAGTGCATCGCCAATGCTGACATTATAATCGCCGTTTTTAAGATCCTCCCAAGAAGTAGGAGCGTTTTTGACATTGTTTTTATCTGTTAAAAATGAAATAGTTCCTGTGTAACCCACTATCCAGTGTCCTTCATCATCCTTTGCCCAGTCTGGTATTTCATCCCAATAAGACGTTTTGTATGGTAATGTTAAGCCCTTATCCTTGGCAATTGGACCAAAGGCAATTCCTACATCACCGATATCGGCAGTAGCATCCTCCTTTTCCGCTTCAAACTTTGCCAGCTCCTCAGCACTCGACATATCTGTATCCTTATGCTTTAAGCTATATTCCGTACCAAGCTCTTCCCAAGTCTCCACCCAGTTTGCCCATGTATCTGGCATACCGACTGAATTAACGTTTCCTTCTTCCTTTGCTTTTTTCGTAATTTCTTCAAGCGTTAAATCACTGTTAACTTCATTAGAACCAGAAGAACTATCAGAACAAGCTGCCAACATTGAAATTGCTAATGCACCAATAAGACCTTTCTTCCATAACTTTCGCATTGCCATAAGTTGGACCCTCCATTTGTTTTTGTTTATTTTTATTTGCTTACAACGGTAATGTTATAAAACAAACATTAAGCAAGTATGGAGGGCTTTAAAATATTCGGTAAAAATTATTGAGGAATTATAAAATATATGAATTTTTATTTTGAGAATGAGAGTATTGTAAAGATTAAAATGGATCGGGGTTGACTATTGAGGAAATTCTGGCGTATGCACACGTTTTGATAGCATTTGAAGACGTGCACACACTCTAGATTATTCGGATAAACCAAGAAAATCTGCATATGTATGCGGCTCGTTTTCCTTTAGGATTGTTAAAAATGTAAAGGCAAGCTGGACAACTGACCACCATCTCATATTATAGGACACCTCAAAGTGAGCCGGCTCGAAAGTAAACACATCCTGAAAAATATCAAGAGGATCAATTTGCTCATCCTTTAAAATGGATAAAAAACCCAAAAATAACGAATGATCTTTCACTTCGATTATTTTTTCATCAACAAGTTTGTCAATATTCTCGGGATGCTCAAAGGTACACTGCGTCGCAACATAGTGCTCTAATTCTTGAACACGCTGCCTTTCTTCTCGTTCTTTTTTCTTTGCAATAAAATCAATGACGTTACTCACCCCATCGCCTCCTCTTTTTTCTTTTATTGTAGCATTTTTTATAGGAAGTTTTCCTGTACGGCAAGCGCTTATTTATGTATTTTCCCGTAATATGCTACACAATAATTTACATAACTGAATATTCGAGAATGGGATGAAAAAAGAGACGCCTTAAAATTCAGACGTCCCTTGCTGCATTGCACGATATAAAAAGGCTGCTAATTGTGCTCTTGTAACAGGAGCCTCAGGTCGGAAATAGCCATTATCCCCCAAGGCAATTCCGCTTCGTTCTAGTGCTGCAATATAGCCTGCACTCCAATGTGAACTAGATACATCCTTGAATGAGCTACTACCTTCAGGTGTTAGACGCAATGTACCCACTAAAACTTTTGCTAATTGTGCTCTTGTAAGATAGGCTGCTGGCGCGAATGTATCATTTGTGCCGTCGATAATCCCTGCCCGCTGCATGGTCATAATCTCATCATAGTATAGATGATTTGGGGTCACATCAGAAAAGACTGTTGCTGGGCGAATAGCTTCGAACTTAAAGGCACGTGTAAAGAGTGCCATCACATGCTGTCGGCTAATCGGCTCATTTGGACGGAAAGTACCATCTTTATAGCCCTTAATAATGCCCTGCGTTGCTAATACCTCAATCATTTCTCTTGCCCAATGGTTTTCAATATCCTGGAAAGTTACCACAGATGGCTGGTGTGGCTCTATTGGCTCTATTGGTTCTATTGGTTCTATTGGTTCTATTGGTTTTTTCGTTTCTTCTACTAGCAATACTGTCCATTTCGCATACAGCGTGAGATTTTCCCTCACAAGCGTATCTTCAGCCCACAGTGTCGTTAACGTTACATCCCGATACCAGCCATCAAAGCGAAAGCCCTCTCTTGTTGGGATAGGTAAATCTTTTGCTTTAGTATTGTATGCAATCTCGATTGGCGCTAGTGTTATGCCACCATTTGTATGAAACGTAATTTTCACAGGTGCTGGTGGGGAAAAATCATTGTCGTTTGATGCTGATGGAGATGTAGTGCTTCCACCAGTTGTTGGTGGGTTTACTGTCCACTGTGCATATAACGTGATATTTGTTTTGCCCATTGGGAAGGTTGCTTTTTCAGGGTAGAGGATGCCTTTTCCATCCGCTTGTGTATTCCAGCCCTTGAACGTATAGCCTGCCCTTACAAGCTTGCCACTATTGCTTTGGACGGTTACCATTTCATTTTCTTCATACTCGCTATTATCTTGTGGCACTTGACCACCTGTTGCGCCGTTCGCATTATATGTGACGGTATAGGTTTGGTTTTTTGTCCACTCTGCATACAGCGTGACATTTGCTTTGCCTATTGGGAACGTTGCGTTTTCAGTGTAGGGGGTGCCTTTTCCATCTGCTTGTGTATTCCAGCCCTTGAATGTATAGCCTACCCGCATAAGCTTGCCACTATTGCTTTGGACGGTTACCATTTCATTTTCTTCATACTCGTTGTGATCCTGTGGCACTTGACCACCTGTTGCACCATTCGCATCGTATGTGACGGTATAGGCTGGTTTTTTTGTCCACTCTGCATACAGTGTGACATTCCCTTTACCCATTGGGAATGTTGTATTTTCTGCATAGAATGTGCCTTTTCCATCTGCTTGTGTGTTCCAGCCCTTGAACGTATAGCCTTCCCTCACAAGATAGCCGCTATTGCTTTGTACTGTTACCATTTCGTTTTCTTCATACTCGTTGTGATCCTGTGGCACTTGACCACCTGTTGCACCGTTCTTATCATATTGAACTTGGTAGGTTGGATTCACCATCCACTCTGCATACAATGTGACATCCGCTTTGCCCATTGGGAATGTTGTATTTTCTGCATAAAGTGTACCTTTTCCATCCGCTTGCGTATTCCAACCTTTAAACGTATAGCCTGCTCTCTCAAGATTGCCACTATTGCTTTGTACAATTACTGAATGTCCTTGATCATATGTTTCCTTATCAATTGGTACGTCCCCATTTATCGCTCCATTTTCCTGATATGTCACCGTATAAGGAAATGCCTCATATGCACCTAAATCAATATTCACTCCTTGAATACGAGGATTGCCAGAAAGGTCGGTTAATATCGTATTATCACTATTGTTCCCTTTGTTAATAGCTGGTGAGTTTGCTCTTAGTCGATAATCAGACTGACTTGGATTGATAAATATATCTTCAGGTTGATAAGTGTCCGTTTCTACATCTGATTTTGACTTGTGGAATTTAGCTAGTACAGTCCCATTTTCCTCTACATCCAATAAGCTATTGGCAATCGTGCCCGTATAGTTAGAAAGAGCTGGGTTATTATGGTTACCAACGATAATACTATTTTGAATTTTACTTTGAGAATTCCCACCAACGATTGCACCTCTCGCTCCCAGATTCCCGCTGATTGTTACATTCAATAGTGTCAGGCTACTATTAATATTGTACAAGACTCCTCCATAATTTGCTGTATTGTCACTAAACTCTACATTCGTTAGTGTCGGGCTACTATCATAATTGAATATGCCTCCACCATCAGCAGTTACCTCATTCCTATTGAAAGTTACATTCGTTATGGATGGGCTACTACTCCAGTTGTACATGCCACCTCCAGCGTTTGCTTTATTTCCACTGAATGTTACACTCGTTAAGTTTGGGTTACTAGCGTTATTACTGAACATGCCACCTCCAGCGTTTGCCTTATTTCCTTTGAATGTTACGTTTGTTAAGGATGGGTTACTTTTCTGATAATTGTACATTCCCCCTCCTTCGGTGGCCTCGTTTCCATTAAACACCACATTTGTTATGGTTGGACTACTATAGTTAGCATTGTACATCCCACCACCAAAGTCTGCCTCATTTTCACTAAACACCACATTCGTTATGGTTGGACTACTAACGTTGTCATTGTACATGCCACCACCAATGCTTGCCTTATTCTCACTGAATGTTACATTCGTTATGGTTGGGCTACTCCTCCAGTTGTACATACCGCCTCCATACATATGCTCCAAGCTTCCATTGGCATCCCCTCCTGTAATCGTCACTCCATCAAGTACAGCTGAACTATCTAAATACAAGCCATTTGGGTGATAAAATACATGGTAAATATCCCCTAAACCATTTAATATTGTTGGATTTGCTTGAACATTACGCTCAGCCAATTTGGTTTCTGTTCCCTGAAAGCCTCCATAAATTGCTACTCCGTTTTTCATTTGGAAGGTTGCTGTACGTGGATCATTTGCAGAAATCTTCTTTGTGGGTGTATAGGTTCCAGTGGCAATCCAAATTTCATCCCCTGTTTGAGCTGCATTGAGTGCTGATTGTAAATCTTTGAAGGCATTACTCCAGCTGCTACCATCATTACCGCCAGTTGATGCTGCATTGACATAAATCGGATGACTTCCAGCTAATACAGTGAGCCGTGGTAAAATACGAACATGATGCTTGTTGATGGCTTGCTGTCCCTTGATTCTAAACCAAAGATAATAGTTGCCCTCCTCTGTTAGTACAAGGGGTGCCATGCTATCCAACTCCTCCCACGAATCACCTTTGTCCCTGGATAGCTCTATCTGTATACTGGCACTATCAGCTGAGGACGTTGTGACTTGAATCGTAACAGGACTTGTAGCGATGTCACCCTCCTTATAGGGCTCCCCATCCGTTGTCATGATGATGTTGAGTATCGGCTGTGCACTGCCATTTGACTCTGCTAGGACAGATACACTGCCAAATATAGGCTGTGTAAATAACAAACAGATGGCGAATAATGATACTGCCCGTTTCCATACTTTGCTCATAGCGTTCCTCCTTGAATTGGTTTAAAAATCTATACTAAATCACTGTTATATCATTGGTGTACAAGCATTCAAATGAAAACAACTTAGCTATTTAAACTTAAGCATTTAATGGAAAGGCTGTTTTATTATAATAACTTTTATAGCCCCTCACCATTGAGGAATGTTAATTGTTTTCTTTATATCTAAGAAAACGCCAATCAGCACACATTACCTATAGAACTGTTAACGCTACGTATATCCGAAATAAAGAGAAAAAAGAATGAACTTAGCTCTACGCTAAATTCATTCTTTTTAAGAATAGATTGGAATCGTAATGGTTACCTTACCTCCACCAGACATTGCATCATTTTCGAGTGTCAACGTTCCACCATGTTTAGTAATGATAGATTGGGCAATATAAAGACCCATACCATGATGATTTGCTGAGTTTCTACTTGGATCTCCCCGATAAAACTGCTTTGTGGCTTCCTTTAAATCTTTTGCTGAAAAACCAGCACCACTATCAACTACAGTAAAATGAACGAAATTAATCTCTCCTTTAACAAACAATATGATTTCGCCTCTATTGGGCGTATGCTCTACTGCATTGACAATTAGATTCAACATAGCTCGATAAAAAAGCTCTTTATCCATAAAGATTGAAGCCGGAAGATTGTTCTTTTCAACAATCACTTCAAGGCTTTTTTCTAAAGAAAGAGCCTTCATTTGATGTTCTAGCTGAAGAATAAATGCATCCATTTCTACATTCGCTTTTTCACTAACAACTTTTTGCTCCATTTTCGATAGATCTATTAGCTGTTTTGTAAACTTCTCAATTTCCATCGTATTTTTTAAAATATAGTCATTATATTCTCTTTGTGTCTCGTCTTGGACAGTGTCCTGTAAAAGCTCTGCATTTCCTCTAATAATGGTAAGAGGTGTTTTCAAATCATGAGCAAGAGCTGAAATTTGTTCTCTTCGTGCTTGCTCTAATTCCCATTGCTGCTTTAATGAGTTGTTTAATGCTCTTTTCATCTGCTCCAGTGAGATGGATATATCATCTATTTCACGAATTCCTGTTGGATTAATACTAAAATCCAAATCTTGATTTTGTATTTTTTCAATAGCTTCCTGCAAGCTAAACATTTTTTTCTTTAGCTTTCTTCCAAAATGGATTGCAAGGACAGTTGCTATAGTTATAACCCCTATAATAAACAATAGAATATCTAACAGTTGTGGATTGGGTAAATACTTCCTCATAATAGCCGAACGATACTGTGGCACTAAATCATACCGTAATATACAAATCTCATTTTCTCGCTCTATAAACGAGTAAAAATGAGTGATACTTTGAGAATGCTTTTTTTTCATTGCATCCCAAGCTTTAAAAGCTTCCTTATTTGAAAGATTTCCTGCAAGAAATTTACCTTCTTTAGAAAAGACTGCGTAATCAACAAGATCTGGGATCATATCAGCTGTAACTGAACTACTAGACGCAATACGATCCCTTGATAACGAAATTTGAGTTTCTGCATAATTTGCTGGTAATACGATATTGGTAGAAAGTGCAAACAACGTTAAACCGAGTAGTAATGCTACTAACAGAATGGTGCCTAAACTTAGAAAAAGGAGATATCGAAGAAAAAAAGTATGTAGTCGTGTTCCTTTAGTCGGCTTTATTGTCTCCATTTATATCCGATCCCCCAAACAGTATCAATCACGTCCACATCAAAGACATGAAGCTTCGAACGAATATTTTTAATATGCTCAGTGATTGCTGTACTGTCACTTTTCCCATCAAACCCAAAAATAGTTTCATAAATCTTTTCTTTAGAAAACACCTGTCCCCGATTTCGAGCTAGAAATTCGCATATTTCATATTCGCTTTTTGTCAGCATTACCTTAACTTCATTTACAAACAGCTCTTTGCCAGATAGATTGAAGTGAACGTTATCTACAAAAAGAATGCTACGTCTTTCTCTTTTTTCACGCCTCAAATGCGCATTCACTCTTGCACGCAGCTCCCCAATTCCAAACGGCTTGATCATATAATCATCTGCGCCAAGACCTAGACCATACATTAGATCCTCCTCCAACGATTTAGCTGTTAAAAAAAGGATAGGACAATCTACAGCATGACGTATTTGGCCACATAAAGTAAATCCATCAATTTCGGGCATCATCACATCCAATAAAATTAAATCGAAAGCACCAAGATTCATTTTACTTACTTCTGTCGCATCAGAGACTGCCGTTACTAAATGTTCGTCTTTTAGTAATGCATTTTTTATCAAGACTAAAATATCTTTTTCATCATCCACTGCTAATATTTTTGCCATACTTCTACCCTCATCATTTTCCCTAGCTTTCTGTTTTTCTTCCTTCCCATCTCCAGAACCATAAACAAGATAGGATTAACGCTAGCAATGTTCCGCAAACTGAAGCCATAATACCTTTCTGGAGTCCTATTTCTACCGTCGATAGATCAAGCCCGGACGCCCCCATTGCCCACAATGAAACAAAGTGACCACCCCAACCATAAGGTATAAATGACCAAATACCATCACCTAGTCCAGTGAGTAATAAGGCTACTATTAGTGATCCCACAATACCTAAACCGATTGAGGCACCTTTACCAAATTGAAGACTAACAAAAAAATGTAAAATATATAAAAATGCAAAGCTTACAAATAGAATACATCCAGCTATAAAATAAAATTGATAACCAAAAGTATCTTCATGCAAAAGCTCAATAAAGCCAACACTAAAAATACCGAAAGACAGTAATATTGCTCCAAAACTAAATAACAATAACAGTAGCAACTTGCTTAAATAGGCCACTATTTTGGTTTTAGTAGCTGTTAGCATCTCCTGAAACTGCCCTGCCTTTGCTTCTTGCTCCGCAGCCATTGCACAAACTAATCCAATAATAATTGGAAACCCGCATGAAAGAGCCTGAAAATAACCGGATATTTTCCAATCAAAATTCCATGGTGAATAAGAATAGTATGCTAAAAACAACCCGGAAATAATAATCGGTACAAGGAAATGAGTTAGTAAAAATGGCGTTCTTTTTACTTTAAGAAACTCAGCTCTCAGTAATCTTAACATTACCATATACTATTTCGCCTCCCTTTTCTGAAACCAACGTGCAGTAAAGAAGCTAATTAATGCAAACCATGCTAAAGTAATTAATATACCTGGAACTATAACCGACATGTTTAATAATGGGCTACCCTCAGGCACTGGCAGACCATTTGGTAAAATCTTTAATGTTGGGCATATTAGTCTTGCTGTAATGGCGTAAGGAACACTATACCAAAAATCCCCATTCGCAAATGCAATCATACCAGCAAGATTGCCGACTAAATTTATAAAAATAGCCATATAAGTTCCTAATCTTGCCGCAAGGAATAAACAAAGTGGAATTTGCCATAAAAACGTGACGAAAATTAACAAACTACCTGTAAGACTATTTATGAAAGAAAAGCTATTGCCAAAAAGTATTCCACCAGCAGTAATTCCTGTAAAGAAAATAAGTGAAATGAATAACAACCAGGCACTACATGCAAGTATTTTACCAAACCAGATCTTCTTCAGATCAATCGGCATTGCGAGAATACTATGATATTTCAATTTAGCATCTTTTTCCATCACTATTGCACAACATATCGTCAGAGCACCTGGTAAGAGCATTGTATACCACCAATTATAAGCACCCTTTTGAAAAAAGCTTCCTCCCATTAATAAAGCAGTTAGTGCTATCGCCACTATGGGTGCTAGCCAAACTAATTTAACAATAAAAGTCTTTTTCCATTTTAATCTTTCAGCCCTCACTATGGAAATCATACTAATTGCCTGCCTTTCTACTAGCAGACACTACCTGCATAAATAATGCTTCTAATTCCTGTCCCTGTGGTGCAGCTCCCTGATAGCCTAATTTTCCTCCTGCAATAATCCCTATTTCATCAACGACCTGCTCCACTTCTGACAAGATGTGGCTTGATAATATGACTGTAATACCTAGCTCTGGAAATGATCGAATTAATTTTCTTAGCTCTTGAATGCCAATTGGATCAAGCCCATTCGTTGGCTCGTCGAGAATTAAAAGCTTTGGATAGTTTAACAGTGCAATAGCTATTCCTAAACGCTGTTTCATGCCTAAGGAAAATTGTCCGGCTCTTTTTTTCCCTGTATTGGTCAAATCGACAATCCTTAATACCTCATCAATACGTGATGCTGGTAATCCAAGCGCAATCGTTCGAACCTTCAGATTTTCTCTTGCCGTTAAATTTTCATATAGGGGAGGTGTTTCGATTAATACACCAATATCATGTAAATCATTACGATTCCATTCATGTCCATTAAAAAATATTTTACCCGTACTTGGGCGCAGCATACCAGTCATCATTTTTAATGTTGTTGATTTTCCAGCACCATTAGGACCTAGTAAACCATAGACAGTATTGCGTGGTATCGTCAGGGACAAATCCTCTACAATTTTTTGTCCCTTAAAGCTTTTACTCAGATTTTCGGTTTTTAAAATAATAGTATCCATTTAAAGTCATCATCCTTTCGATGACTATAATGTAAAAAATAATTATAAGGATTTTATAAGGATTGAAATTTTTATTGTTGTGATTCGTAATAACAAGAGAATTTGAAACTATCTTATGGATTATTCGTATAAAAGATAAAGATAAAAAAAGGAGGAGATGGTCTTGAGAAAAGGTAATTGGATAGCTATCTGTTTATCACTCTTATTTATAGGCTTGTTTGCTGCAGGTTTTTATACGTTAAATGATGTGCAAATCGAAAGCACCTTTAAAATTGATGAACAAAATATTATGGAGAAGAACGGAGATCACTATCTTCTAATTAATGAACGGGAGTTAGCTCTACCTAAGGATTTTTACGACAAAATCGAATTAGAAAAATACAACGAATACAAAATTAAGTATGTATATAATCGTATTAAAAAAAATGATGGTGAAGTCGTAATGCTCAAAAGATATGGTGAACAGCCTTGGGGGCAATAATGGGGCTCTTGCTAATTTTTAACATGCAAAAAGCGTATTTAAGATTTTCTTAAATACGCTTTGTTATTGATTTACATAAATTCTTTTACTAATTCATTAAAATCATTTTCGCTCATTTTGATATCAATATCTGTTAATGGTAGCTCTGAGTAGCCTGGTACTTTTTCTTGATATGAAGCTGTTTCAGTATCTTGATAAATAATACCTGTTACTAAGCCCTCATGCTCCATCACTGTACGCATTGCCATACCACGGTCAGAATTATCATAGCCTTCAATATCAGCAAGCTTCGTTAAGTTTTCTTTAAACCAATCGTACGTGTTCACTTTGTTATACGTAACACAAGGTGAGAATACGTTGATGAACGAGAAGCCTTTATGATTAATACCCGCTTCTATTAGCGCGGTCAATTCTTTAATATCTGTTGAGAAGCCTTGTGCCACAAAAGTTGCGCCACTTGTTAACGCTACCTCTAATGGTTTTAAGGATGGCTCAATCGCTCCACCTGGTGTAGATTTTGTAATAAAGCCTGCCGCTGAACGTGGAGATGTTTGCCCCTTTGTTAAACCGTAAATTTGGTTATCCATAACAATATAAGTAATGTCAATATTACGGCGGATTGCATGAATTGTATGCCCCATACCAATTGCAAAGCCATCGCCATCACCACCAGAAGCGATAACATGTAAATCACGGTTCGCCATTTTTAAGCCTTGTGCAATCGGTAGTGCACGGCCATGGATACCATGGAAACCATAAGAATTAATGTAGCCTGAAATACGGCCCGAACAGCCAATCCCAGAAATGACAGCTAGCTCATTTGGTTCGATGCCAACGTTTGCCGCAGCGCGTTGAATGGCCGCTTGTACAGAGAAGTCGCCACAGCCTGGGCACCAATTTGGTTTTACTGTATTACGAAAATCCTTAAATGTTGCCATTAGTGAGTCAACTCCTTCACACGATTTTCTAATTCACCTGGCAAGAATGGTGTACCATTATATTTTGTAATCGTCTCAATTTTATCGTGACCACCAACATTCATTTTCATAATATTGGCTAATTGGCCCGTATAATTATTTTCCACAACAATTACCTTTTTCGCTGTCGCTACTAAAGGTGCTATTTCTTTAGATGGGAATGGATGAATTAAACGAATATGCGCATGGTTTACCTTCATGCCCTCAGCATTTAATCGTTCTTGTACTTCCTCTATCGCTCCACGTGTTGAGTTAAAGCCCACTAGTAAAATATCTGCTTCTTCATGTGGTGCATTTATATAAACTGGCTGATCAAATGTTAATGAAGCTAGCTTACGGAATCGTTTATCCATTTGTGTTTGACGATTACCAGTTGCTTCTGATGGCTTTCCTGTTTCATCATGCTCAACACCAGTTACATGGTGAATACCGTTTAATGTACCAGGTAGCACGCGCGGTGAAATACCATCTTCTGAATTTTCATAACGTTTGAAATAAGCTTTATCTGCCGCCTCTTCAATGTCATCAGTGACCATTTTCCCGCGACGGATTTCAATTTTGTTATAATCAAATGGTTCAACAGATTGTTTACCTAGAGATAATTGTAAATCAGTCATTAGAATAACTGGTAATTGTAATTCCTCTGCAATGTTAAAGGCTTGGATTGTATCAAAAAATGCTTCCTCCATTGTTGAAGGTGCAATCACTACTTTAGGAATTTCGCCATGTGTACCATATAACATTGCCATCAAATCTGATTGCTCTTGCTTTGTTGGTAATCCTGTTGATGGGCCGCCACGCTGTGTATCAACAACAACTAGTGGCTGCTCTGTCATACCTGAAAGACCAATTGCTTCCATCATTAACGAAAGGCCTGGTCCAGCTGAAGCTGTAAAGGAACGAACACCACCGAAGTTTGCACCAATTGCCATTGTCGCTGCAGCAATCTCATCTTCTGTTTGGATGACTGTACCACCGAATTTCGGTAATTTTTTAATCAGGTATTCCATAATTTCAGAAGCTGGTGTAATTGGATAGGCTGCCATAAAGCGTGTCCCAGCTGCAAGTGCTCCAAGTGCAATAGCATCATTACCAATCATAAACATGCGGCGTTTTCCATCAGCTGGCGCTAATTCCCATTCGCCTACACGATTACCTAACAGGTCATTCATGATTTGTCGACCACGTGCAATGGCCTCCATATTTTTCTGAACAACTTCTTCACCTTTTTTACCAAAAATATCATCAACAACATTTTGGAATACTTCGTTTTCTAAATTTAACAATGACGCAGTTGCTCCAATTGCCACCATATTTTTCATTAAAGAAGTACCTAACTCTGCTGCTATTTCTGTAAATGGTACGGCAAATAATGGTGCCTTTGAATCTTCCGGCTTCACTGGTTCAAATTTAGAATCCGCTAAAATAACGCCTTTTTCCGTTAATTCTTTATAATTAACGTCAATTGTCTCTTGGTCAAACGCTACTAAAATATCTAAATCATCCGCAATAGATCGTACCTCTGTTGGACGAACTGTAATTTTATTATTCGTATGGCCACCTTTAATTCGAGAAGAGAAGTGACGATAACCGTATAGGAAATAACCTAAACGATTCATTGCCATTGAGAAAATCTCACCTGTACTTTCAATCCCTTCACCCTGTTGCCCACCGACTTTCCATGAAAGCTGATGTAACATGTCAACAACTCCTTAAATCCAATGTGTACTACTATTTTTCCTTCATAAGTTTAACACGAAGAAACGGTCTGCACTATTGTTATTCCACGATTTAACCGAAAATCAGACCTTTGACTGAAAATCCCGTTCAATAAATTGTAATTATCGAAATACTAAAGTAAAAGTTTTTTTCACTCTCCACTAATCAGTCATAAGTCGCGATTATTCCCTCATTTCACTTCTTGTTTCCACTAAATTTCAGGGTAATTTTCAGTTTACATTAATATGGTCCATTAATGCAGTATAAAAAATTAACTTGCTAATTTCAAGTGACAGTTAACATATTAAGGATGAGTGATTTTTCTGAAATTATGTAACTAGATGTTCCTGCAAATAATGAAAAAATGCCTGCACTAAAAATGTGCAAGGCATTTTACTTCATCCCATTTTTATCGAATACGTTTTTCTACTAGAAGTTTCAAAGCTGTTCGTTCCTCACCAGCAATTAAAATATCGGCAAACGCCGGTGCGCAAATTAAATCTGTGCCACTTGGCGCTACAAATCCGCGTGCAATGGCCACTGCTTTCACGGCTTGGTTAAGTGCACCTGCCCCAACTGCTTGCATTTCTGCCTGCCCTTTTTCTCTGATTACCGCGACTAATGCACCTGCAACTGAATTTGGATTAGAGCGTGATGATACTTTTAATGAATCCACAATTATTCCTCCCCGTTTCGCGAATAGTGTTTACGCTCAACAACT
>Ga0213821_1000155_pt1 | contig 47837 bp, 41 predicted proteins | sample MC6MC0909MG_FD_179894 | JGI IMG/M metagenome (GOLD analysis project Ga0213821, IMG submission 179894) | Enriched soil aggregate microbial communities from Iowa State University, Ames, United States - MC6-MC0909-MG | ecosystem: Environmental > Terrestrial > Soil > Unclassified | place: USA: Iowa...
ATGTGAAAAAGAAGAATTCAATTGTATTTGATACAAAACAACCTGACCGTGCTGTAGAAATGTATGATACTTCTAAAGACAAAATTATTGGTGCATTTGTCTCTGAGGAAGAGAATACAGCAAGAAGGAAGGCTGCAAATGATGCTGGTGTCCCTTTAGGTCAAATTGTCTATTCAATATATGAAATGAATTTAGATGGCGCTGACATGAATTTGGTAACGAGTATAAAAGCAGTCAATATTGATTCGATGGCATATGGAGCTAATGGAAATTCTGTTATTCTTGGAGGGGAAAATATAAATGAAGACGAAGGAAGCGGCATTTATCAGTTATCTCTAACAGACAAAACATTAACTACTCTATTAACAGATCAAATGATTAAAAAAAGTAAGAATCCCCTATTATCAGAGATTGGTCAAAGAAGGCTAGCGGTATTATCAAAAAATGAGCAATTTATTTATTTTTCAGGTATCCCTAAAAATGCAGCAGATGTTAGTTTTGACGGTATAATTTCAAAAATACAGTGTATCTATAAGTATGACTTGGATAATAAAGAAATAACAAAAGTATATGAGTATAAAAAACCAGCTTTTATTACGGATATGACGGTTACATATTAGGGTATGCAGTTGTTCAGTCGAAACAAAATTCATTCCTTTGATAAATAAAAGCTACTAGATGTAATATAGAATAATCAGGTTTAAGAAATATATCCCCTGACATTGTGTCAATATTGATGTTTGGTTATAAATAATACTAATATTATATTTTGCGAAAAATACATCTACTTTATTTATAAAACAACTCATTAACGGTAATAGTATTTTGAAAAACTTGGAGTACAAAGCGAAAACTCCTCTCGTAGTTAGTCTAGGCAACAATTACGATACGTAAAGTTTTCGCTTTTCTTCTATAGTAAAGTGTAAAATTATTGAATTAATAGAAAATCAACCACGAGTTTTGGTGAAGAACCTTATAAATGGTAATTAAGTGATATTTAGGAACCATAGCCTTTTGGTCATAGTTTTTCTATACGAATAACTTTGATTTTTGCTGGATTTGACTCCAAAATTTCAGAATACCAAATCCTCACTTCATCTCCACTTTTAATTCCTCTCATAGAAAGTTTTGATTCATTAATTAAAATTGAAACTGATTCAAATTTATTTGAGTAAATGGGATTTTCGCTAGAGAAACTCTCTATATCTGATTGTTGAACGTCCTTTCCTTGAATAAAATAGACTATTCCTTCATGCATTACTATATAGCCAATTTCACTTTCGGTATTTTCTTTATTAGATAATAGTTGGCTAACATTACCTAAGAACCATAAAGCAACAAGAAAAAGAAACAATAAGACCGTGTTGATAATAGGTTTGGAGAATCTGTTCTTCATTCAAATCATCACCTTATACATTTAATTATTCTCATATTGAATACAATTTAGCGTTTTTAAATGTACATAATATACCAAATACTGTGCTCCCTTCTATTCTACAATATAAAACGATACTTTACTTGTACTACTTCCCTAAAAAGTCGAGCTTAATATCTTATCCGTAAATTTCTTTATAAAAGAGAAACGACGGCTATTTAAACCGTCGTCTGAGAAATGGGATATAAATTTAGTGCATGAAAAATGCTACTACCAGATAACGGTTTTTTATTGCTATCTGGTAGTATTTTTTGTTGTATGAAATACATAATTGAAATGATTATAGCTATCACAACTTAAAGCCAAATGGTTTACCTTCTCAAATAAAAGTTTTTATTTTTTAGGAAACAATGTATAAGACCATGAGTAGATAAAATCAATGATAAAAACAATGCTCCAAATTGCTCCAATTCCAAAAGTAATCTCATTAGCATAGGGTGATTCCTTTGCTATCCCTTTTTCTATCCATGACAAATCAGTTAAATACATTTTCATCTCTGTAAGGTTTTCCGTTCCCATAATCCAAAAAAACGCTTGCACTGTAACAAAAATAACCAAATGTATATAAGATGACTTACGATATTTCTTTGCAATATATTTAGGGTTATTATTTCTTTTAATAATTTTATAGTCTTTATCAGATAATAATTCAACACCACGAAAAGTCCCAATTTTTCTACGCATCCAACGATCTAGCTTTATAAAATCAAATATACCAAATGTAAATGCATAAATAATAAATATAGTAATAACAATTTGAAATGTTGAAATCTCTCCTGTTTGCTGATACACATACAATCCGAGTAACCCTTCAAGTATTAACATAAATAAAAATAGAAAAATGAACATAATGCTAAGTGTAGGTTTATTAAAGAAATAACGAAATATACCAAATAGGAGTAGTACCCCTATAGATAATAACTCAATAAGTATAAACAATTCCCAACTATATTCAAGAATAACTCCCAATCAAACACCTCCTTTGTTGAGAAAAAAACAGTATAAGATAAATACAGCAATATGAAAAGGAAACCTTTATATAGATTTATGAACGAATTCTATTTTCAATCTGACTTATCCAGTTTAAATCTGCCTCTAAATGTAAAAGTGTGCCATTGATTAATAAATATTTATGTTCTTCATTCTGAATAAGAAATTCCGTTTTTAATTTAGTCAATTCTAAAACATCTTTCATTATCATTGCTTTTTGTTGTTCTAGCATAATTTTTTCTTGCTCAAAATGGATTTTTCGAGCGCAGCTCCATTTAAAATGAAAGTCGTCCTTAGTAGAATGATAAGGTACAGGTTCTAATAACCATTTTTTTAATTCATTTTCTCCTGACTTTTCTAGCTTATATAGCTTTCTTTCTTGGTCATCTATCTCTGCAGATGACACGAGTTGATCACGAATGAGACGGTCAAGAGTAGTATAAATTTGACCAGGATTAATTTTTCCTTTGATACTTAGAAGAGACTCCAATTCTACTTTTAATTCGTATCCATGATTATTCTGTTGGTATAACAATGTTAATAGTCCATACTTTACTGACATAATTGATCAACCTTCTTTAATTGAAGATAAAATATTTATTTTACTAGCAGTCATACTGGATATCCAAGAGGCAAGAAAACTTAGTAATAGACCAGCAATCAATGCCACTCCAATATTAGCAAGAGGTATATGGAAAGGTACGAAATCTCCTAAAAGCGTGGATTGACTAGTAACGTAAAGTAAAATCACACCTAATATTGCACCCCCGATGACTCCTGCTAAACCTATGAGTAACCCCTCACCAACTACCATCTTTCTTACTTGTTGTCTAGTAAATCCAAGTGCTCGCATTGTTCCAATCTCTGATGTTCGTTCAAATGTATTCATTAAAAGAGTATTAGCTGTGCCAATACTAGCTAAGCCAATAATTAGGAATAGCATAATTAATATTATTTCGTTCATACCAGATAACGCAGAAGTAGTTGATTTAATTTCATCTTCAATAGTTTTAACTTTTGATAGGTGTTCATTGAAATCTGTCCATAACTGATCTTGTAATTCCTTTCCTCTATATTTATCATTTAATGTTAGTAGCATATCAAAACTATTTGCCCAACCAAATTCATTATTTAAATGATCTTCATCCATAAAACCAACATATCCTGAATAATGTGAAGTATCTACAACATCAATGACTTCAAATTTTTGATTACCAGAAGGTGTATTTATGTGAATGTATTCCCCTACTTTACCACCCCATTCATCAAAAGCTCGCTTACCGAGCAGGATAGATGGTTTCTTTTGTAATTCCTCATATAACGATTCTTTTTCAATATCTTCAAATAATATAGGTCCCTTTTTACTTACGGCAAAAATAGAAAATTGTCTACTCTCATCATTCATTGTTTCCCATGTAATAGGTGTAGCTTCTGTTAATGGAGTAACATTTGCTACAGAATCATAAGAAAATAGAGTTTCTATATCTTCACTAGACCAAGGGGCTTCCGATGTAACCCTTAGATCACCCCCAAATGTATTTCTAATATCACGTTCATACCCTTCAGGAGCAGTTTCTATAACAGAGCTTAACAATAAGATGACTGCTATTCCAATGGCAAGTATAGCAGAAGTATTGGCATTTCTATTTAATTGCTGTGTAAGGCTATGCGTAGCTAAAATTCCTGAATAGCCAAAAAACATTTTGAAAATTGGTTTAAAGATCTTACTTATTCCTATTAACAAGAATGGAAACAGCAAAATAATACTTGCTAAAATAGCTAAATAGGAAATAAAATGATCAATAAATATAAAGGAAAGTAAGCCAACTCCTACAATACCTCTAAATAGATATTGTCTTTTCGACGATAATGTTTGAGTCGCCTCTTTTAATGTCAAGAGCACCGAAGTTTTCCCAGCATTGTAAATAGGAAATAAGGAGAAGAAAATAGGAAATACAATTCCTATTACAATGGCTGTTATTGTAGGCATTTTCCAATTCAAAGTGTACACCGTATCAAATTCAAATACACTAAGCAAAGTTTGCATAAACATATCGCCAAGCCAAATCCCAATTGGAACCCCAATAGCCGTACCAATTAATGATAAAATGATTACTTCAATGAATACAAGTTTAGAAATAGAGCTTTGCAAATAACCAAAACTTTTCATTATTGCAAATTCCTTTTTTCTTTCCATAACACTTGTATAAATCATATTAAAGACAATGAATCCACTAATAAGCATAGATAAAACAGCAATTAAGTAAAAAAATGTGTAGAGACCCCCAATATCGTTACTTTGTAGATCATCTGCGACAACTGGTTGGATATATATATTTGAATTAGTAAATTCATTCTGTAAATCTTGAAAAAGTTTTTCACCATCTTCATTTGTTTGAAATCGTACATATGTAAGCTCATTATCCATACCTGTCCATTCTCTTAACAAATCAAGGGGAGCCATAATTCTAAAACTAGTTGATTTAGCACTTTCCCAATCACTAGGACTCGCAAGCAACTGTGTATACCCGACTATTGCCGAAACCTTAGCCTCTCCTAAATTGCTAAACCGAATAGTATCTCCAACACTTTTATTTAATAAATTTGCAACAGGCTCGGTTATAATTAGTCCTTCATTATCTAACTCTCCTTTTATAACTGGTAGTTTTAGTAAAGAACTATTCTGATCATTCACACCCGTAATTCGTACAGAACGTTGATTTTCCGATTTATCATCCAGATCAAAGAATACATGTTTATCAAGTGCAAGCAACGAGTCAGTAATGATTGGATTGTCTAAATGAGAGGAAACAGCCTCTTCTGAAAAGGTATGTTCATCACTTAAAAACCAATAATCAGCATTTGCTACATACATCTGTTCATAATAATTAAAAACATCATTTGTTGTTTTATCAGCAATTAACATGGAAGTTATAAAGGAAATGCCAATAATGATCCCAAGTAATGAAAAGAAAAATCTTTTTTTGCTTTCTATTATATTACGCCATGAAATTCGCCACATATTTAGCATAATCTTCATCCTTTCTAGAAATCACCTGATCGACAATTCCATCTTTAAAAAGAATAATTCGATCTGCAAATCCAGCTGCGAAAATATCATGTGTAACCATGATTATTGTTTGATTGTAATCTCGATTAAATCTAGTCATTAACCCAAGAATGTCCTCGGCTGTATTTCTATCTAAATTACCTGTTGGCTCATCTGCCAATAATACAGCGGGGTTGCTAACTAGTGCTCTAGCTATAGCTACACGTTGCTGTTGCCCACCACTAAGCAAATTAACCTTCTTCTGCCCAAGTCCCTTTAAACCGACGGAATTAAGTAATTGTAAAACTTGTTGCTTTTTATCTTTTGTTAAAGTTCCATCTGCATGAAGTGGGAAAGCTATATTTTCTTCCACATTTAGATTACTAAGTAATTGATAATTTTGAAAAACAAAGCCAATATTCTGTCTGCGAAATACTGTCCTTTTCTTTTCTGTCATCCTATTTAAATAATGTTGATTAATTATAATGTCCCCTTCTGTAGGTATATCAAGACCACCTAATAATTGAAGTAAAGTACTTTTTCCAGAGCCACTAGGACCCATAATAGCTACAAATTCACCTTTTTGAAATTGTAAACTAACATTTTTTAATACTTTAATTCTCTCTTGTCCTTGTAAAAATTCCTTTTTAAGATTTTCAACCTGAATCACTTTATCAAATCCCCCTAATATCTTTTACATTATTATATACTAAGTATATAATGATTCAAGATTTTATATTACATATGTTCTTAAAAATTCTTGTTTTGCAATGAAAAAAATATTTTATAGATATATACTAAGTACTTATAGAGAGGGATAAGAAAAAAAGATATCTATAAATTCAGACATCTTCTACTCGTCTACAATATGGTTCTTATTTAATCATATTTAGCTTAATCAAGCTAAAAAGTAGATGACAAAATTCCCTACCAAAATTTCTTATTGGTGGAGTTTTGGTAGGAAACTAGATTTTTAATTTAAAGATTATTGAACTCGGAACAAATTATCAATTTTACTTTCTATTATTTTGTCAAGATAGTTTCCTATAAAAATCCTAGAAAACTCAGTACAACTAAAAAAGAAAAAACCCTTGATATACAAGGGTTTTGACCACTCTAGATAACTCTAGAAAATTAATGTATGGAGACGGCGGGAGTCGAACCAACCGTCTCAGAATGTTATTATATCAAGGCTTGCGGGGGCATAGATTATATTTGACTACGTTTTTGACTACGAGATAAAAAAATTGCGAGGTAAAGATTAGTAAAAAAATTATCATTAAAAAACAGTGATTGTCTCATTCTTTTGTTTCTCTTGCAAAGTCTAATCGACATACCTTCTTATGTACTATAACTTATAAGGAATTGAAATATTTAATTCGAAATTGTAGCATTCAAATGTACAACGACATCTTCTTCTGTAATTAACATCAATGTTTCCTTCGTAATTTGTTCTACACCTTTTTGTAAAATTCTTTTTGATTGGTTTAATGTAATGTCATCAAAAAGATTCCGAACGTAACGCCCATTTGCGAACTGCTCATTTTTTTCTTTTAATTGATTCGATAAGACTTCTTTCACCTTTTCGAGAGCTTGTTTTTCAGCGATATAATCATTCTTTTCACATGTATATTGGAAAATTTGAAGAAGCTCTTCAAGCGTATAGTCATTAAAATGGATAAAAGTATTAAAGCGGGACTTTAACCCTGGATTCGATTGGAAAAATTGATCCATTAAATCGGGATAACCAGCTACAATGACAACTAAATCATCTCGATAATCTTCAAGGGCTTTCGTTAATTCAGTTAAACATTCTTTGCCATAACTATCGCTATTTTCATTTTCCGTAATGCTATAGGCTTCATCGATAAAAAGAACGCCACCCTTTGCACGCTGAATTAATCTTTTAACTTTAATAGCGGTTTGGCCTTGGTATTCAGCAATTAAATCGGTACGGCTCGCTTCGATAAAATGACCTTTGCTCAATAAGCCAATTTGTTTATACATTTTGCCAATAATGCGAGCAACTGTCGTTTTTGCAGTACCGGGATTCCCTAAAAAAGCCATGTGCAACGTTTTATTAGAGCGTTTCAGTCCAGTCTTTTCCCTTAAATATTGAATTTTATTGTAATCCATTAAATCGCGAACCTGCTGCTTCACGTTTTCTAACCCAATAAGTTCATATAGTTGTGTGAGTAGTTGCTCTAATGAATAATTGGATGTACTTTTAAAATTTTCGTATAGCTCATCCACACGGGAAGACCCTAAATATTTGTAAAGCAATTCAATAATTTGTTCTTGCTTTAGACCAATTTTGACTAACGATTGATTTTGATGCAATACGCCAATTTTTTTAACGAACATTAAAATCGCTCGCTCATTTTTATCAGCACTTATTTCCATAATTAATTTTTCGAAATCAGATTGTTCCCCGGCTAATTGATCAAGCTTCTTCCCAACTTTTTGCAGTTGAAGCTGATAATTCTCAGAAATCATTACAACACCCCGCTAATGAGTAAAATAATGAGGATCAATAAAATACCTAGTCCTGAATAAGAAATGATTTTTGTCATTTTTAATTTTTTTGAGAGATTTCCGACTAATTGATTTAGGTCTGCAAGTTCCTTTTCGTGCTTCGAAAACTCCTTTTCAAAATATACCGTCACATTTTTGTTTTCGTCCTCGATTTTTTTATGTAATGCCTCTATATCTTGTTCCCCTTGATTTTTAAATGCTTGAAATTCCGCTACAATCGTCGCAATATTTTCCGCAAATTTTTGTACATGGCTATCCATTGACGTATTCAACTTTACAAAATGGACGGCAATATCTTCCTTATAGTTGTTAAAGCTTTGCTTATGATCTGCGAATTCTTTCACTAAAAGGTTAGTCGTTGTCACGCTTTTCACACTAGCAGTTTGCAGTTGCATTAGAAGACTTTCTTGCTGAGCTACTTTTTCTTCGACCGATTGGATTTGTACTTGGATTGAAGTTTTAAGCTCTTCTAAGTTCTTTTTATAAAGGGCAACGATTACTTGAAGCTCATTTGTGTCTTCTGATAATGTCATTAATTGCTTTTGGTGAGTATTCACTGTTGCATCGATGCCATTTAAGCCCATTTGTAAATGAGATAAGGTCTCGAACATTGCATCGATATTTTTTAAATGTTTTAGCGTTTCTAATTCTTTCTTAAATTTTTTTAGGCTATTAATAACAAGTTCTTGCTGGCCTACTAATAAATCAATGTTCGTTTGATTTTTTTGAATTTCTACATTGCTTTTTTGAATTTCATTGATGCCATATACTGCCTTGCGATTTGCTTCTTCCGCTGCATTGACGGATGCGACAATTTTTAAAATGTATTCTTTATTTAAAAGTGAAAAGGTTTCATATACATTTTTAAATTCTTGAATCGTTCTTAATAACACTTTATTTTGGAGAATCATTTTATCTTGGATTTTTTCGGTTAAGTCATTGATATCACTAACTTTAATATCTTGTTTAAACCATTTGAACAATCCTTCTGCTTCTTTGAAAGTTGGTAGACTTGATTGTTCTGGTATATTCTCACTAAATTCTTTTAGTTCGTTAATTTTTTTTAGAAAACGTTCCGGGTTAACCGATAATGCTGTTGTTTGTTCTTCTCTGTTGGAAATCGTCATTTGTGTTCTCCTTATAGTAAATCTTCTAGCTCTTTTTGAAGTTTTAATAATCTCGCTTGTGTTTCGTCTATTACTGGTCGTTGTTCTGCTACATCGGTTACGTCTTTTTTAAAAATATTATGAAGCGATTGTTCAATCGTATTATTTGCGTAAGCATTCGTTTCGAAAATGTCCTTCATCGCATTTTCTTTTACCCTCATAGCATTCTCTTCTGCAACAGCAACTTGGACATCCTGAATATTTAAAATTTGATTGTTTTGATCAATGACCGCTTGTGCTTGTTGTGCATCTAATTTTTTTGAGATAAATTTATCGATTAAATTCAAAATGATTGCGCCCATGACACCGGATACTAGACTTGATAAAAATAGTCCAATGCTATTGGCTAAAGTGCCCATTAATGGAATGGGGGTTTGAAAGCCTGGAACAGTTAATAAAAATTTCTCAAACACTTCGCCTAAAAATATTGCGCTACCACCTGTTAATGCCGCTGTAATAATTTTGCCGACGTGCGCTACTTTGACGGATAGCAGTTTATTACGATTATTTTTATCTCGCAAATAATGAATGGCTTCCATTAAAGAGGAAACCCCTTGTTTAATCAAACTTGCCAATTTTTTAAACATGCTGACAATTGGTCCGAAAATTTCTGAAATAATCGTACTAATGAAGGTAGAAGTACCAGTTTTTAAAAAGCTTGTAATTTTAGAGAAGAAGGATTTTAACGATTGCTTCATTTCTTCTAAAAATATTTTGAAAGATTTTGATTTTAGCTTTAAAAATCGAATTAATCCATTCATGATGTCTTTCGAAAGCGCAAATAAAGTCGAAACGGCCATTGTTTTCAATGCATCTTTCCCAGCCTTTTTCCCAACTTCTTTAGCGGCATTTTTTCGAATGTCTCGGTTAATTGCTTTGCGTGCTTCTTTGTCTGCTTGCTTCATCAATTCATCATCAGCAGCAAGCTTGTCGTTTAATCGCTTATTATTTTCTGCTTTTTTGGCACGTTTTTCTGCATTCGACAAGCTAGATTCATCAATCTTTTTATTGGCTCTTTCGTTTTGTTTAATAAGATCAGCTTCTCGTTCTTTCCGCTTTTCAATATATTCCTGATTACTTTTCGCACCTTTACTTTTGTTTAGTGATTCATTCGTTGGCTTTAAGTTTTCTTTTTTGTTCGCAAGCTCAGAAACACCCATATTTGCTTGCTTTCTTCGTTGGTTTTCATAAAGTTCTTTTCGAGGAACAACATGATCTAAATTCGCCTTATCGCCCGCTTTCAAATCTTTACCGGTATAGGTATCTTTTAAGGTACCCACCTTTTGTTGATCAGCCATTTCTTTATTAGCTTCCCTATAGGCAGGGTCTTGCAAGACTGAATCTTTGATGTCACTGTAGGCTTCCGGATGCTCTCGATCATACTTTTGAATTAACGTCTCATTTGTAATATCTAACCCGATTTGATTGCCGAATTGTTTCCATACTTCGTCTAAAATGACTTTTCCTAAATTTTCAGGGTTTTTTAATACTTCTTTGTCATTTTCAAGTAATTCTAAGTCTTTAAAGCTATCTTCTAATTGTTGGGCTAGAAGCTCTTCCGCTTCTTCCAAATTTAACACATCATCTTCAAATACCATTAGGTCGTTTTTATTAACCATTGCTTAGGTAGTCCTTTCCGAAATAAATATATGTATGAAACATATTTTCTAAAGTTCATAACTTTTTTACCAAACATTTCTTTTTTATAAGATTTTAGACATTAAAGTCCCATCCAGTATATCATCTAAAATTCAAAATCTTATGAAATTGTCTAAACGATATGCCAAAGTTTTTCCTATAGTGATAATACCTTTATATTATTAAATTCGACCATAAAAAAAACAAACTCATATGATAGGACCTGTGCTTTTTTAATCTAATATTTCATAAATATCTCGTTTCCTTTTGCAGCTTGCGAATCTACCTCAAAGGTAACGACCCAATTTCGGGCATTATTTTTCGCATAATAAAGGGCTTCATCGGCTCGTTTTCATCGTTTCGCTATATCCTTTTCTTGAAAAGTTACCAAGCCAAAACTTGCAGTTAAATGTTGGGCATGTTCAAACGAATATTGTTCGATTTTTGACGGAGCATATTCGCAAGGTATTCGTTTCTTCTAAATTTCAACCTTTCGAAATAATGATAAACACTTCACCACCCATCTGCCGAATTTGTCATTCGGTTTGGTGCTACTCGCTACTAAAACTTCTATTTTAATCAATATTTGGTCACCGATATCATAACAGTACACATCATTAATTTTTTAAGGATATCAGAGTAAATAATTGAAAATGGGATATTGGTATTCGTTTTTTCAGATCCTTAACGGTATAAATCCACATTTTTCTGAAGCTATCCTCAAAAAATATAACTATTTTACTATGGTTGAAGACTTCTATATTTTCACTTTAACTTAAAAACCATATTATACAAATTATAGCAACTACGAAGGACAAAATATGTACTTATATAAAATTTATTTACTTAATTTCTTTAAATATCACCAATATTAGCACAAGAAGCGACTGCTCATATTGAAGAATCGCTCCCGTTACTTTAATTACATTTCTTATCAGAAATGTTGGGGAAAGCTTTAAAAATCTTGCCTGAGGACCATCAACTACTTATGCATTCAAATCAAGGCTGGCACTATCAAATGAAGCTGTACCGGCTCGCCTTACAAAAAAGAGGAATTACACAAAGTATGTCTCGTAAGGGCAACTGTTATTTAATTCCATCACTGAGAATTTCTTCGGCATCATGAAATCAGAGTTTCCATATCTTAAAGAATTTGAGAGTGTGGAAGATTTAAAAAAAGAATTAAAAAAGTATATAACGTATTACAACACAAAACTTATTAAGGCAAAATTAAAAGGCATGAGTCCATACAATATCGGACTCATGCCCAACCCGCTGCCTAATGAAAGAGCGGGAGTCGAACCTACCGTTTCAGAAAGTTATTATATCAAGGCTTGCGGGGACATAGGTTATTTTTGACTACGTTTTTGACTAAAAATTGCGGAGCAAATATAATACAAATTCTTCAACTACTAACTACTTTCTAAATAGCTATCTACGATAAATCATCAAAAATTTGTAAATCTACTGCGTTCGTTTCGCTGCGAATTTCATACTTCTTTTCAGGCTTACCGTACACATTTACAAGTTGGTGACTTGTCGAGAAAGAATTATCCTCTAAATACGTTTCACTACCAAATATGAGTTCTTCAATATTTTGAGAATGATGTTCCACCCATTTTGATTGTGCCTTAAATAATTCTTCAACTTGCTTAATTAACGTTAAATTTTCTACCTTTTCCGTATTGTCATCCGGCATTACAATTACTAAATAATCGCGCGCTCGACTTACTGCAACGTTAATAATGTTGAGTTTATTTAAAAACATTTCATTTGACTTTGAAATAGACACGGGTGGATTAAATAACGCAATAATCATATCACATTCATCTCCTTGGAAACCATGGATAGTTCCAACTTGCACGCCAACTGTAGATGGGAAAGTATAGGAAGACATTAACTTTTCGAGCAAATCTGATTGCGCGCGATATGGGGCAATAATTCCAATACGAAAAAGTTTCTCATTTTCTTCTAGTAAGCTGGAAACATACTTTACATACTCAAACGTAAATAATGCTGCATATATATGATAGTTACTTCTATTTTGTAAACTTTTCGGTCTATAAATACTCTCATATTTACTTACCGGAAACTTCATTAACGTTAATGGCTGAATGTCTAATTTCTCAGCAAACTGAGGATTCGCATCAATCAGTGTACCTCGATGATGGTGCAGCACACCTCCATAGGCAAGTCGGCTAAACACTTCCCCGATTTCTGGGATACTACGGTACTGTGTCGTCAATAAAGTAACTTCATACGGATGCGGTATTGTTTTTGGATTCTTAAATGATTTTAGCTGTACCATAGTATAAATATTTTCATTTTTCCATAAATCAACAGTTGTAATTGGTTCAATTTGGAATGGATCCCCTGCAATAATAAATTTCTTCGGTGTTTTTTTATATAGGGGGAGCAGTATATTTACTAGCGGAATCATTGATGCTTCATCAATAATAATATAATCCCAGTTTATCTCACTTAAATGCAGGCGCTTCTCATCATTCGGAATAAAGAAATCGTAAGGAAAACGTGCAATAGTCGTCACAGTTACATTTTTTAAAAATGATTGAATATCGATTGTTTTATCATAAAACACACCGCTTTGCTCAATAACACTATCATTTGTTGCTCCAAAGCGTACAAGCCATTCCTTATAGCTTTGCTGCTCATCTAAATCCATCAAGCGTCGCACTAGGACATCCGCTGATTTATTGGTCGGAGTTAACACTAAAATTTTAGGATTTTCGCGGTTCACAAGCGGTAAAATAACTTCAGTTGCTAGATGCGTCGTTTTACCAGTTCCAGGAGGTCCAAAGACAAATTCGATATTTTCACATAAGCTTTGTTGCATATTATAACTATCTTCAAAATTTAAGTTATGGAATGCTTTACGTAGTTCTTCTAGTAAAAACACCGGATTTTTTGCTTCGATTTTAGCCTCTTTTACAAGGGACAAATCGACTTCATCTAGCTGGACATTAGGCTTCAGTTTTGCACGCAACGTATACGACTTTACATTAACTACTTCAACAATCGCACGCACCTTTTGCCCATCTTGCATATATAAATCGAGCGGAATATCTGCTAGTTCTTCGATTGAATGTGGAATGTAGCGATTTGGATACTTTAATATTAATATGCGCGACGTGTTCGCTTCTCTCTCCACTTTCGCAAAGCTAACAGAAATTTCACGACTATGTGTTTTTTCCTCTTGATTGTATGCCTCTAAATCTAAAAGTGCTTTAAACCAACCATAGCTATATTTCGGCTGTACGAATGCCTGTTGCGTTAGCTCCTTTAAACGTGCAATCCTTGCAATTTCGTGCGCACCACGTTCCATCTCTCGCTCTATTTTTTGTTTGAAATTCACAGCCGGCATTATATACTCATCTTCATCTCTCTGCTCTTGTTCATTCTTTTCTAACTCTTCTTCCTTTTCACCATCTTGCTGTTGAGAGATTGCACGTTTTCCAATTTCCTCAGCAATTCGTGCTTCAGTTGATATGGGTTTAGACGTTACCGATTCTCCATCGTCGTCATCATTGAATACTTCTTTTTGCTTTGCACGGTATTGTTGTGCAAAGCGTTTCAGTTCCTCTTCTGGAATATCTAAAATTGCATCCACTATTTGTAGCTTTTTTCGTTCTTCCTCTGTTAGATGACTATATGTAGCATCTCCATGTTGAATTTTCAAATACTGCAGTATCACAAGTGCCGCATTAGATATTACATCATATTGTAGCGCTAAATCATTTACCATTGTATTTTCAGGTGCTACTGGCTCACCATCTCGATCAAATAGCCACGGTTTTGTTCGGAGCTTCGTTATTCCAGTAGAATCAAATGAAGACTGCAGTGCATTTCTATAAAAGTAAGAATATTTTCCATAGATAATTTCTTTAAAAGAAATTTGACTATACATAGAGGCATTTAACGCCACTAATTGCTGCCATACTAACAGTGATAATTGTTTATCTTCCTGTTCAATAATCGCCTCAATATTTTCTTCACAGCCGTCTATATATTTTTCAGTCCATTTACGGTATTTAGTAGCAATATCCCATTTTGTATGAATTTCAAGTGCTTGCTCTAGTGTAAGAGAACGTTCAAGTATCCTTGGCTGATCATGTACACCTAAATCTTTTAAAAAGTGAATTAGTTCTTCTTTTTGATGCTCTCCGACAAGCTTTATGTAATCATCTAGCATTACAAAATTCGTAGATTCCTTCGTCTTAAACCACTGTCTTAAAAACTCTGTTGGTAAATAGAGCGTTTGAGCAGTACCACGATACACATTTTTATTTACTGCTGAGCTATATAGAACAAATTTATAATCTTTAATAAGCTCAATAAATTTCTCGCTCTCCTTTTTGGAGCATTGGGTATAATAAGTAAAAAACTTACTAAAATGTGTTTCGGTCTTAATGCCTTTTTCATTATTTTCATAAATCGGTAAAATATGATTATAAATTTCATCGCGTAAAGCTGGTTTTTTTACTCCAAGTTGTGTTAAAAAAGCTACCGTTTTGTCGTTCATCAGTAACTCATCCAAAACGGTTGTGTAGCCTTCGACTTCAGTCGGTAAAAACAACACGATTTGATTATGCTTATCAATTGCGGCAACGGCTTTACGCTCATGATTTAAAAAAATTGGCTTTTGTCGTATTAAATTCGTTCTATTTCTAGTTTCCGATAGCCATTCATAAAAATTATGAAGCCATTCTACAGACTGCTGTCCAATAAACTCCTCCGTAATACCGCCAAAATGACCTTGCTGATTTCTTCTGCTCCACCCATCGATTAAATCGGATTCATCGAGCCATACATGAATAATTGATTCAATGTAGTCTGTTAATACTTTATTTTTACGTAACGTATCTTGGCGACCGAAAGAAGTAAATACCCACTGCGCATCCTTTACACCGCTGATTTGTGGCAGCTTCTCTTTTGAAAACAACTGAGCAATTTGTGGTACGCTCGCCCAGCACGCTTGCTCTGAAGAAACATAACCATCCTTAGTAGGAAGTAACTTCTCCTGCTCCATTTTTTCTAAAATAGCTTCATAAAATGGCTTAAATGAAATTTTCCTTTTATCTGAAACCTCGCTAAATTTATTTTTTTCATATGGGATAATATCAAAAATATCATCGACAATAAGAAGCTGGTGTTCCGCTAAACCGATGTCACGTAAATAAACGAGACTATCTGCTGCTAAATCTGCCAATAATTCAATCATAGAATAATTATGTTCTTTTGAAGTATGAATACCTTCTCGACTATCCGTTAATAAAAACGGTGCATGAATAATAAAATTTAAATTTGTTACTTCTTTAGTAGGAAAAAAGCAAAATGCTGCATATTGCTTCGGCATAAGCTTGCCCTTCTCATCAAGGAAAAAACCTACTGAATAAGTTTGCCCCTGATCAGTTATACGCGAAAATAACCATAGCTTTTCTTCTATAAACTGATCTTCATCCCATTGCTCTAACGTTATTAGCTTCTGAACAGTTTGCTCAACATTTAAATCTTTATGAACAGTTTTGCTATAACCGCCTCGTTCACCTAAAATATTAAACCTAATCTCATTTAATTTTGACAAAAATAATACCGGATGATCTAACGAGCGCAATTTTTCTGATATATCTGTAAATGCGATATTAGATGGACGGTCTGGATGATTGAATGGGAACACAAATATCGTTTCGTTTGCCCCCCGTCCTGGATAATCCTTTTCAAGCTTTTCTGGCACAATAAAGCTATGTATTTTAAAGTAAATGCCTGGATCATAAATAATCGGCGTTAAAGTATATTGAAACACCGATTTAAAGCCTACCCCAAATTTCCCAATAGAGGCCTCAATTTTACTTGAATGCGCAATCGACGTAATAGCATTAATATCTCCTAACTTACCAAGTTCCTTATCTTCATTTTCTGTAGTATGATTGGAAATAGAAAAACGACGTGTCCCATTATGTATAAATACTAATTTATCTTCGTATAATTGAAACTGTACTTCTGTAGCCTTTGCATCATCGGCATTTTGCAATAATTCATAAATAAAGTGTGCCTGATCCGAATATTTTTCTACTACACTCGTCTTAACACCTCTTAATGCTGGATCATCTAACACACTCGCTAAATGAGCACGGTGCTTTGACAGCTCGTTAAAATAAATTAGTCCCTCATTTATCATACTACCTATCCCTCTCTATAATTAATTATTCAAATTACAATTGAGTTAATTTCATAATTCTAATCCCTTTAATATCAAGGGTTCTAAAACAATAAAAAACGGGCACCTCCCCAATTCGGTATAATGGTAGCGACCAAACTAAACCATACCAATGAGGTGAATGCCCTATGACTATTGTAAAACAAATGAGTCTATTTGACATCCAAGAATTATTGAAAATGGAAAGTTCCCATCGATTTGATGCGATTTTAGCCACTTTCGACGTACAGCTAGTTTTTCATTTATTTTCAAAAAAGACGTTACGTGGTGCCCCGCGTGAACTAAACTATGGTGCGATGGTTCAATCACTGATTATTCGCATTGTCGAGCGTATTCCAACAATCAAGGATTTAATTAAACGTTTGGTCAATGATTCTTTATTCCGCTTAGATTGTGGTTTTCTTGTTTCGGATGTTGTACCTTCTGAAGCGTCTTATTCGCGTATGATCGATGTTATTAGTCAATCTAGATGTCCTCGATTACATGCAAGATTCATTAATTCAAACAGCCTTTATAGAAGGCTTTCTTAGTGATGAGCACCTCGCCATAGATGCCACTCATTTCGAATCACGCGATGCACCGAAACCTTCTGAGAAAAAAGAGCCTGCACCACCCAAAAAACGTGGACGAAAAACAAAAGAAGAACGTGAGGATTGGCTTGCGAAACAAAGCCAATCAATCAACTTATGAAAAAGAAATCAAGGACCAACTCAGTACATCCCTAGAGACACTATGGCAAAATGCGCCCATCGAACCGAATTGGGGCATCAAAAAGAATAGTGATGGCAAAAATACGTTTTGGTTTGGTTTTAAAGGGCATCTCGCAGTAACGACAAAGGGACAATATATCGCCTCTCGCCTCATGACATCTGCCAATTTGTCAGATAGTAAGGCAGCGATTCCTCTTCTAAAGAAAGTAGAAGACCAATTTCCAAGACATTTTACGACCGCTATATTGGATGCAGGGGTATGATTATGAACCCATTTACCGTCAATTACATGAGTATCAAATGCGTGCGGTTATTCCCTATAATATCCGTAATGAAAGTGGATATCTTGAATTTGATGAGCATTTTAGACCGACATGTGTACGTGAACACAGCTACTGTTACGATAGCTTTGATGAGAAGTATCGAACACTAAAGTTTACAAGGCCAAAGGAATGCGCAACCTGCCCATTACGTGATGATTCGCTCTATCAGAAGGTTTTTAAAATCAAGTGTGACAATGATTTACGGAAATTTACGTATCTAACACGTAGCTCTGAACTTTGGAAACAACTTTATAAGGAACGTACAGCCGTAGAAAGTGTGAATGAATATTTAAAGGAATATTTTCAGTTAAACAACATCCGTCATAGAACAGGAAGAAAAGCCAAACTTCATTTCAACCTGGTGACGTTTATTTATAATGCCTGTAAATTAGCAGTGGATTGTCTGAATGTTTTATTATAAACACAAACTCACGCAGCATAATTTTTAAAACGTAAGTTTTTTAATAGGAGCAGTCTAAGCTATTGAAAAATATGATTTATGAAATTGATTCAATTAAATATTATATTATTTGTAAAATTATAGATAGCCATTTATAAAGTATTGACAAAACTAATACACAAACCTATCAAAATAAAAGTAGTTCATGATTTTTTAGTGTTGAAAACAAAACAATCAATAGAGTTTAAGCCTCACAGAATGCCATCGTTACTCTTTTAACCTTGATGTCTTGTTGATTATGAATGTCCACAAACTAAATATATAGAATTACAATTAAATATAACTATACTATCTTTTCACTATATAAATAATTAAATTTCATTAAATTTGAATATGATACACATAATCCTGCCACAATTTGGGTCTAGGATTATTACGGTTACCTATTCTAATTGATACATTCTCAAAAGGTATATTATATAGTGCGGCATAAATTGCTTCAAAATATCTACAAAATGATAGCTTTTTCCCCCAGGATGGAGCAGGATGATTAATATCTTCTTGCAAAGAAATCCATTTAATATTACTGACCATTGCAGGAATACTAAGACCTTGGAAGTTTTGATTACTTATATTATTTTGATTGAAGCTTGTACCTTGTAAAGGAAATACATCGTAATATAAATTCCTTAAAATGTTAGCAAAATCACCATATAGATTTACGTTATTTTTTACTTTATCATATAGGTCTCTCGCAATACTAAGATGTGTCAATTCGACTTTTATAGAATTGTTGGATGTCGAATAACCAACTGAAAAATCAAATTTATCTATGGTCTTATATTGTAATCTTCTACCAAAAGTATAGAACCCAGGAATTCTAATAGTAATCTCATGTTCAAAAAAAGAACCTTGATTATACAATATGCTAAAAGAAGGGTATGGGGTTGACGGATTTTGTATTAACTCCGAATAACCTCCTCTATTCAACTGTAGATATCCCCTAAGGCTATTAACATTATTTTGATTATAAAAATGCTGTACGTCACTGTAAAGCTGTATGTAGTTCCTACTCTCCACTGTACATCCTCCCTTTCCAAACCCAACCTTAACTATTTTTGTACTACTATGATAGTATTATAACGGTATATATAGAAAATGGTGCTAATTTCTGTATACCCACTAATTTATCTAATACTTTTTTAATATATGGATATATACTATACATATACTTACAGAATGTACAGAATTCTTGGGAGTTACTTGAAATATTCAGGAAGCTATTGCTAAATTATAATAGTAGTACTTTTAAGATAAAAATCACTGTAGAGTATATACAAGGGAGAAGATAAAACAATTAATTTAATATTTAAAGGTAATGACCTTCGGTTAACCTAAGAGAACCTTGAAAAGTTATATTCCACGAGTTGAATCTGATATTAATGAAGTTAAATTAGTAAAAAAAACGCTGGAAAAAATCTAGTAGGAAAATAAAATAAAAACAGTAAACAGAAAAATAAAAAATAAATCATTAAAAATTTTTGGAGTGGTTAAAATTGCGGTTCACATACGAAGAACTTTGTACAGCTCCACTACTCGTTAATTCTATTTATGAAGGTGGAACAAAAGGTAATCCCGCAGCTGATGATCCTTTAACCAAACTGTTTAGGGTTATTGGATTTACGAAAAGTGTAGGTAATAGAGGAGGTTTTAGAAAATCAACAAAAGAATTAAACGGAAAAAATACTAAAGAAATAGCTTTTGTCATCATTTTTTCTACAGGAAAAATAAAAGAATGGCCTAATACATATGACAAATTAACAGGTACTTTTATTTATTATGGGGATAATAAAGAACCGGGAAACCACTATTTAAATACCAAACAAAAAGGCAATGCATGGCTTAAAGATATCTTTGAAAAAGCTTATGGTCCTTTTGATGCTAGAAAAACTATCCCACCAATGTTTGTTTTTGAATCTACCGGAGTTGGGTTAAATGTTGAATTTCTAGGTGTTGCGGTGCCTGGGGTAAAAGGAAAAACACATGACCAAGCGTTAGAACTTAAAACATTTGGAGACGCGCCAAATCAGTTTAAGAACTACAAAGCCCATCTCACCATGATAAATCTTGAGCCAGAGGGTGTAAGTAGAGAATGGTTAGCTCAACTAAAAGATATTAATGGGGATAACCAAAAATATGCTCCAAAAGAATGGATTAATTTCCTTGTTAATGGGCCTAGTAAACTCGTTTCGCTGAATACAAAGCAAAAAGAAACAATTGATAATATATATAATGTAACACTCCCAAGCGAAAAACAATATCTCCGTAAAGTAAGAACCACTCAGGGGAAGTTTCGAGAAAGGTTATTAAAAGATGCACCAGTTTGTAAAGTATGTGGTATGAATATTCCTGGTTTATTGGTTGCTAGTCACATTAAACCATGGAAAGATTCAGATGATGATGAACGAATTGATGTTTATAACGGCCTTTTACTTTGTCCAGCTCATAACGCCGCTTTTGATAATGGATATATTTCCTTCGATCGTGATGGAATTATTATTCTTTCGGATTTTTTAGACGAGAAAAATATTGAGTTATTAGGGCTAAGAGAAGACTTAAAAATTCAACTTGAACCACTACACCTGGGATATATGAACTGGCATATCAATAATGTCTTTAAGAAAAAATAAGATTGGAACATTACTGGTCACAACCTTAAAAGCGCTAGAAATCAATTACATTGATTTCTAGCGCTTTTTCGATTTAAAATTTTTAAAATTTAAAATATAATTATGTCTCGACCTCTTATTAGTTTTAGCAAACAGATTTCCCGTTATTTCTTTAAAATATATATTAGATAACATTTGAAATATGTTTAGGTTTTTCACATTATATTATAATCTCTTTGCACTTTATAGTACTTCAAATGTATATAAATCTTTATCTAGTTCTTCAATATAAAGTGACGGCGTCCCTTTGTACGTTAAATATACGTTTTCCTTTGCACGAGTCATAGATACGTATAAAAGTCTTCTGTTGATGTCGATTGTTGAGATGATATCATCTTCTAATCGATTTTGTAACACTGGAAAGCGATTATTTAGACCAGAAATGATTACATAATCAAATTCTAGTCCCTTCGCGCCATGCATCGTTAATAGCTTTACACCAGGCGTTAGAGCGCTACCGTATTGGTCGCGAATAATTTCACTTTGGATGTCGCTATAGAACAAACTTTTTCGCCATCCATCTAATCGCTGATTTTCAAAGAGTAATATCCCTATTGTCGGCTCCCAGCCGTCTTGTTGAGCCTGAGCTTGAATATCCTTTATGAGCTTCGAAACCAATTCAGTTTCAAATTTATATGAATTCGCATTTAGTACCCCTGGCATTAATCCAGACTCCTCCGCATCATACTCCTGTTCTATATCTTCTGGATTTAACAATGAATCATGCTTTAAAAGCGAGTATGCTAAGTCCATAATTTCCTTAGTACTGCGGAAGGCACCATTTAATGTTTTTGTACGATTACCTTGAACCTTAATACCTACACTTTTCCAAGTGAAGTCGGTTTTATAGATTTTTTGCCCTAAATCCGCAGCAACGACTAATCCTTTACGTGCTATTTTTCGTAACGATATTAATTGAATTTGCGATAAATCCTGTGCCTCATCTATAAATATATAATCATATTCGAAATGTTTATTAACTTCATCAATATAGTCATTTACGACATTTGCATAATCTTGCCACATATATAATGAATTCGCATATAAATACGAGTCCCACTCATCTAAAATTGAATAGACAACTTTACGATCATTTGCTTGAAGCGCCGTCCCACGACCAGTACGGAAAATGTCCTTATAAACGTTAAAAGTTTTAATCCCCTTTTCTTTAATCCAGGCAATTTCCTCTTCTAGAAACGGTTGATATTTTTTATCAGTATAGAAGCGATGTGTACCCGATAATTCATTAAGAAATGTACTAAATGTGTACTTATCAATAGGTAATTTATACTTCCTTAATTTATGAAGCACTTTGGTTGCCCACTTATGATAGGTATACACTTCGACATTTAGCTTTTCAAGATCCATTTGCAAATCTTTTTCAAGGTCGTTTTTCAGCGACTCTTTAATATATTTTTGAAGCGTATTATTGAATGTAATAAACAAAATAGAAGCAGATGGAGTTTCTTCAATGATGTTTTGAAGTTTCGTTAATAGTACCGTTGTCTTTCCGCTACCAGGAATACCCTTTACTAAAACATGTTCCCCTTTCGCGTTCACAGCATCCATCTGGGTTGGTGTTAATGTATATCTGACCATATTTTACATCCTCTATAATTCTTTTAGTTGGTCTTTTAGACTTTGTCTTTTAGAGATTTCGCTTTGTTTGCGTGACCTTCTTGTTCGCCGAATTGGCATAACTGAAACGGTAATTTCCTTTACCGATGGACGAAGATTCTTTACTGTAGAATTACTTAATTGCTTTAGTTTCGTTAATAGGTATTCATTCATCTTTTACATACTCACTCTCCCTGCATCGATTTTGGAAAGGACAGTATTTACAGTGGGCCGCTGGATTTGCAAAACTTTTACCGTTTCTATCAAGCTGACCAAACAATGCAATTGATTTTAAGTTATCTGCAAAGGATACATCGTCTAATTCCACGGACTCCGCATAGTATTCCCACTTCTCTCCGTTAATTGCGAGAATAGACTTCTTCGTTTCATCCCAATGGGGGAACCAATCGGAGACAATTTCTCGAATTTCCTCCTTCGACAATGAAATGTGATAACGCGCCGACAAAAAGTTCAGCTGGGCAATAAATTTTTCAAAAAGGAATTTATGGTGAAACTCAGTCTCAAAGCTTGGCGATTGTTGTAATAAATAACTTAATATCATCCTCTTATTACAAACTTTTTTCGTTTTCTCCAGTAACGTCGATTGCTTTCTTTTTTTGAAACTGATTGATTTCGAAATATAGCCAACTGGTACCTTATTAAATGCTATTTCGGTATCTTTCAACTGAGTGTTCGCAGTTTTAATATTCATCAAATCTAAGTAGAAGGAACGCTTCAGTTCCTTTTCATTTCCGATGTTCGCAACGATTGAAAACTTCAAATTCACGGCATTTACCATTATTAAATAAAGTAAATATTTAGTAATAGCTGCATTGTATTTTTTACGCTTTTTAACAAGTTCTAATAGTGAGCCGCTATATAACACCTCCATCGAATCATCATTAAATGGCCAAGTAACTAAGTTTTGCGATAACGGTAATGCTTTATTATCTAAAAAGGCAAGGTGGACTGATTGGTTTTCTACAAAGGGTAAAAAGTCACCATCTTGGAGGGACACGATTTTGCTGTCGATTAAACTTTCGCCGAATAACGATTATCCGTATTTTCAAGCTCTTCGCTTAAGAAGAAGCGCAACCCTTGGATTAGATCTTGGCGATCGAAATGTTCAAAATCACTGGCGCGCATTTCATTAAGCTTTTCAAGTAACTGCTCTGCTACAAAAATTTCATCCTCCCGTTCAATATTTGGCACAATTTTTTCCTCTAAATGTTCAAGTAGACGCTCTACATACATTTTTACATCAATTGTTTTATCAGAAAAAATAATATTGTATAGCTCTCGCACTTCCGATAATGCTTCTAAAATTAAATCTAAATGTTCCTCCGACACATCAAAGTACGATAATAACCGATTTTTATAAACATAAATTTCATTGTCTTCTGTTAATTTTACACCTTCCGGGGTTAATGCTGATTCAATCCACTTCTTATTCGCACAAATCGTCTCAATTTCTTCAATCCATTCTTCAAAGGTCGATTTTCGATTTAGTCGTTCCTCCAGTTTTTTTAAATCCTTTACGAGTAGGTGGGTTGAAGTGCCAGCAACTTTTATGTAGCCCGAAGCAAAAATTCGCACCAAGCTATCGACACTTAATTCTTCACGGTCGTTAAACTGTTTCATTTCTTCATCGAAGGTCGTTATGTTTAACGCGTGCAGATCGATTAAAAATTGCCCGATTGGATAATCTTTTAGCGTAAGAGGCTTCATCGAACCGATATCCTCTACTTGCGTACGAATTTCACGCGCTCGTGGTGAAATAAGAAAATCATGAATTTCCTTGTCCGTATGCATCTCGTTTTCGATATATTCCTTAAACTGATACATATGATTAAACTCAAAATATTTATCCGGCATATTTGTAACGTCTAAACTGAAATCCCCTTCGCATACTTGCAGAAACTTTAGAGCAATTTTATTCATATAAGCTGGCGTTTTACTTACAGGTTGAAATGCATATTTGTCCTTTTCTAAAAACTCGTCAATCGCCTCAAAAACATTCAGATAATTTTCCTGATAGTTTATCAGGTGTATAATATCATAGCCAGCCTTGTCTAAAGCATTGATAATTTGTTTCTGAATCGGCGTTACGAAGTAAAAGCCGTGAAGGACGATTTTTTTGCTTGATAATAAGCTCGCTGTTTTTCGTTGAATATGATTTACTTGTTCATCATAGTAGAGAGTGAGTGGCTTTAAATTTGCCATTTGACGTTCAAGTTCATTATCGTCGTTATACACATCAAATAAAATGTCCGTGATTACATCGGTAAACTTCGATTCTGTTTGTTGAACGTCTAGAAACTGAGCTAGCCATTGTTGAAATGCCACAAAGGATTCATCCTGTTCAAGGGCTTGCCATATCCTTATCGCCAGTTCCTCCTCTTCAGAAATACTCGACGTTAATTTGTTTCGTATGCTAGCGCTAGTTTCCTTAGCTTCGGTAAACATACGAAGCGTTCGCAGTAATACTTGTTTATTTTTTGAAATCGCATTGAAAACCTTTTCATCTGGGATAACGTTTGCTTCCGCCAGTTCACGCAACTTTTGTGAAATGATGGAATACTGCTTTAATTGGGTTTTTGAGCTATACCAATACCAATTTCTATCGCCGATTTTATTTAATATTTGGCTAAAGGTTAAAACCGGGCTCTTTAACCATTCATTGTCTTCCGCTAAATGTTCAAAAATCCCATTACGTAAAGATGTAGTTGACGTAATATGGAGTGCCTCGTTCCACCGTAAAAATTTGGAATTGTCTTCGTAAAGTTGTTCAACAGTCGCATAGGTTAAAACATGTATTGGCATTTAACGACCTCCTTTAATCAAGTGATGCCATGTATTTGGCTTTTGCGCATAATAAGCATAAACAGGCTTTTGCATATCGAATATTGCTAGGCATTCCTTAGCACGAGTTAATGCTACATATAAATTACGCGTTTCTTCCTGAAGAAGCTGAGGCTTTTCATCGACCATCATTTCGTAGTAGTTATCCGTTACATTTTCAAAACCTTTTTTCGTTTTGAAATGCCAAGCATAGTCAACCTTACTTTCGTCTGCTTCTAGTTCTACAAGAATTTCGCAATTTCTCTCGTAAGGTACCACAAATTGTTCATGGACGTACGGCAAAATAACCGTATCAAACTCAAGACCTTTCGATTTATGAACCGTCATTACTTTAATGTAATCTTGTGTGAAATCTGCGTCTGTTAATTCCGCCTCATCATCACGGTTATTCGTGGCAATTTCAATACTTAGCCATCTGTATAGTGAATACAAGTTCGTATTTTCATTTTGTACGGCGTTGTTCATTAACGTCATGATTTTATGCAAATTTAAAATATACTGCTTATCTTCATACTTAGTCACCTGCAAATTGTCTTTAAACTGCGTCGATAAAAAATTATTTAAGACGATATTGGCTGGAGCAAGCTTAAATTGCTCCAGTGCTTTTTCCCACGTAATTGGAACTTCGAAGGTTATATCGTCCATATTGTAATAGCCATCCTCTTCCTTAAGTTTCGGTAGTTCAACTGTCTTACAATATGCAGTTTGCGAAAGTTCAAATAGCGCAATTGGATCCTTATGGTTTAACCACGAATATAGAAGTGCATTTAAATCCTTTGCTGCCGGTGATTTAAACAGCGTTCCCTCTTTAACGATTTGTATAGGGATTTTCAGTTCTTTACATTTATCTGTCAACATTGAATGAATGTCGCTTACTTCTTTATTTTTCCGAACTAAAATCGTTAATACACGTCGCTCGTTTTTCTTTTTCTTCGGACGCTGTACCATCTCTTTATATAACTCTAAAATCGCCTCCGCGCTAATCGAATCGTCGCTTTCAATATAACTGTCTTTTGCTAGACTTTTCGGTCGAGTTGGCTGCATACGTTCATCTTTCATTAAATGCCCTATTTTGCGCCAGTTGGAGAAAATATCCTCGATTTTATTTAATAAGTCGCTCGCTGTGCGGTAGTTTTTCGCTAGCTTATGCTTCACAACAACGCGGTCAGATTCCTTTAATCGTTCAGAAATAATTTGGAAGGCTGTTACGTTTGCGCCACGGAAGCGATAAATCCCTTGTTTAATATCCCCCACAACTAATAATGGAATTTTGGCGTTGACGCTTAAGTTGACGATAAACTCGATTTGTAAATTGTCCGTATCTTGGAACTCATCGACAAATAAATAACGAAACTTTTTACTTAAACTTTCCATCGAACGATTGCTATCGATTAAGCGCTTCAAATATCTCGTTAAATCTGATAACCCTAAAATGTCGCGTTCCTGTTTATAGTCGTTTAAGCTTTTTTCGACACCTGAAAGGGTATTTACGATTAAAGCCTCAAACTGGCTACCCGTTGATGCTTTTTTGGCAATATTTTGGGCGAACACACCCTTTTGCTCAAGTTTGTCCCCAAAGGCTGTTATGAAATCTCGCACTTGATAATATTCGATTCCTTCTAAAATGCTCAGATTATAGGAATTTGAACGATAAACATCATTTAAATGCTTTTCGATAAACTCGCGCTTTTTCATGGTCAGTGCTGAAATCGCCACGTTTTGTCCAAGACCAATATGATGACCATAATCGTTTAACACAAACTTCGCAAAAGCTGGTATAGTCATAATTTTCATTTCACGAAGCTCTTCTAAATAACGCATAAAGCGGTTATCATTAGTATCCCTGTACATTTCCATGAAGCGCTCTGACAACTTTTCTAAAATGTTATTAGCCGCTTCGTTTGTAAATGTAATAATTGCCACTTCGTATACGTGGCCTATGTACCCCATGTTCAATAAATAAAGAGTACGGGACACCAACGTATATGTTTTCCCTGAGCCGGCACCTGCCATCACTGTAATATCTACAGTAGCTAATTCATGCTCAATTTTATATTGATCGATATTAAAGTTATCAAACTTTTTCCTTTTTAATTGTGGCTCATATTTTTTAAAATCCTTTCCATCGTAAACCTTAACGTTTTGCGCAATGTTTAACTCGCAGTAATAATATGCAATTCCTTTACGTTTGTATTTTTTCTGATTTTTTACTACCTCATCTGCGGAAACATAACCAATTTCGAGAACCGAATGCATCGCCACATCATCTTTTTCCACTATCGGAGTTGTTAACGGGAGACCTTCAACAAATTCATCAAATTCGTCAAAATTTTCATCGTTTATTGAAGGCACAATATCGTTACTATTTAGCAGCGCCTCTAATACAAGATCCACATCACTTTCACTATAGAGCGTGAAAGTCGCATTGAAATTCGTCGTTAACCGTTTGCGCTCTCCCTGCCCTTCTGTACCGAAGAAAAGCAGTTCGAAGTTGTTGTTTACCTTATATTTATTGTAATGCTTCTGCTTTCGTTCTTTCATGTTTTTTCCGCCTGAGAACAACTGCAATCCTAATCGTTTCCCGTTCTTCTGCAATAATATGTCCGTCTGAGCCTGTAAATCGAAGCGATATTTAATCTCAACATTATCGAATTTTTCACTTTCCTTTAATAAATAGTAAAAATGTAAATCTCGAACTAGCGAAATGTACACTTTACGCACAGCAGTAATTTCGCTAAAATAATCCGTTTCTTTAATTTTATATTGACTAAAATAGGCCTCTTCAAACTCCTTTAACGAGGGTAATTTTTGAAGATCTAGTATTAATAAATACAACTCCTTTACTAGCAAAGGTCGTCGCTTTTTATATTTACGGTATTCAACCCTTTGGAAATCAGGTTCCATATATTCAGCTACTATCTGTTGTTCTATGTATTCGGCAGATTTTAAATAAGAAAGTGCCTTTTGCAATTCAAACTCTTCATAAAAATTAGCCACATAATCACTCCTTATTGCATAATAACCTTTATTTCAATTATTTTTTCTGTGAAAAAACCTTTTCATAGGTGGGGTAGAAATAGAAAGCTCATAAAATTTTTAATATATATAAAATCAAAGGAAACCGTATTTATTATTCATTTAAGTATTATAGTAGTATCTTCACACACTGTCTAATTTAGCTGTTAGAACCAAAATATTACATAATCAAAAATATCTTATTTTTCTGTTGTTCTTTTCCTAAAAACCTATTCTACTTAATCATTCTTTTGCACACAAACTCATTACCAGTTAATCGTTTGTATTCTAATAATATATTTACCTTAATTATTGATTTTAATAATTAATCGAACTTTAAAATATTTTCTCACGCCTCCATTCAATAATCTTTTGAAGATGCCTAAAAAATAGCAGCTGGAAAATTTAATTTTCCAGCTGCTATTTCTGTTTTTTTGATTTACTTTTTCAAATCTTTTAATTAGAAAATCACTTTATCTAACTCTCTACGCTGCAAACTGTTTGTAAGGTGTTATTCATATATCACTTTGCTTTTAATAAATCTGTATATAAATTGCACTCTCTTGCACTTTTATTTGTTCAAGTTCTGGAGAAATAAATGTACTTTATTTCTTTTTTATTAACTATTTTAAATCATTATTCAACTGACTGAGAATGTACGTATTATTCAACCAAAAACATTGCTTTGTCATAACTCGACCATCTGGTAATTCATCTCCATAAATAGGGTTTTCTCCAATTACTTCTCCATCTTCAAGAACGTAATAACGCTTGGATGTATGAGGACGTATATGAATCACGTCATTGTCCCTTTTTTTAGGAAAATTATTTTCTATTACGAAGCCATTTTTTTGTGTTTTTTTTGTTAATTTTACACCCTGTTGTATAATTTTTTGGATAACTTTTAAACCTTGATTAGCTACCTCTAAATCTTCGTTAGAAATGTTCCATAACTGACAACCTTTTAATTGAAATTGTTCACCGTGTTTTTTGAACACAACAAATAAGTATCGTTTTGAGCTTAAATCTTTATAGAAATCAGATTCTTCACTTTCCTCATTTACAAATTTCCTCAAGTTAATAGAGGGGAATGAAATACTTTCTTTATTTTTGCTATTTTCATCAAGACGAATAGTCTTTACTTCGATATTTGCTTTAATAAATTCCTCAGCACGATTTGATTTAACACCCAGCATTCGATAAGAAAGTGAGCTCCACATACCTTTAGAATCTTCAGGTGTATAAGGAACATCAAATTCTTCACAAAGTTGCTTATCTATCTTGCCTTTATGTTTATTAATTTTATCAATTATGAGATTCTCTAATGTTTGCGTTTCTAATTCCTTTGTATTAGATAAAATACTTTCATATGTATTTACGTTTTTTAAAACATACTCATTCAGTATGTGTGTCATATAGGACTGTTTAAAGCAAAATGCCCGCTTTTGCGCTTTCAACTCAGGAGCATAATAAAGTTGAGGCATTAAGCTTTTAGCTGCTGTAGATCCTTTTGTACAAGCTCCTAAATACATGGTAGCCCCTTCAGATAATTCATGTGCTTTTCCTTCTTTTACTTTATTAATAATTTTCTCATAATCTTGTTGAATAATTTTTAAATCTTCTTCAGGTGGTGTAAATAGTGTTACAAAATCTATTGAATACTCCATTCTTGATAATGAACGATCTCTTAAATAATGTACAAATAGAGTTAAACGAAGCTTTTTAAATGCATGTGATTCATAAAAATTTTCTTCTACAGCATCTTGATAGCTAATCATGGTAATAACTAATCGTTCCCCAGCTTTATACCCACCCTTTTTACCGATTTCATAAGGTGTTACTTTTAATTCAACCCCTGCTTTTGGAAAGTCAGGTTCTTGATCGTTATTAATCTCATATTCAAAGTGAAATTTCTCGATTAAATGCCCCATCCCACCTTTATAATTTGGATTATTTGTTTTAGTTATGATATCTTGTTTTAGATTTTTTTCAATATCAGGGACATTTAACACATCTAAAAACGTTTTTCCAATTAATTTTTCTCCATATTCCTTGATACTTAAAGGATTAGTATCATCATATTTTAAAATAACAATCACCTCATAAGTAGTTATAATAAAATCATACCTCATATTACAAAAATAGAAAACTTATCATTCATTTACAATTTCCTCAAGAAATATTTGATATGCCATATTAATTGAACTAAAAAGTTGATCTTTTTCACTAGATGATTTATAATACGAATATATAGAAAGGATGTTCGTGTTATGAATGGAAAACTAAATGTAGTTGAGCTATTTGCTGGTGTTGGGGGATTTCGTCTGGGATTAGAAAAAGCCGATGCAGACTTTTTTAAAACAGTATGGGCTAACCAATGGGAGCCTTCTAAGAAAGCGCAACATGCTTTCGATTGCTATGCTAGTCATTTTGAAGAAGGCATTAAAAGTAATGAAGACATTTCGACAGTACCCGATTCTGTTTTTCAGAATCTCAATATAGATTTATTAGTTGGGGGATTCCCTTGTCAAGACTATTCTGTAGCACGTTCTTTGTCAGGAGAACAAGGTCTTCAAGGAAAAAAAGGTGTACTTTTTTGGGAAATCAAACGAGTATTAGAAAATTCACACCCTAAATATGTTTTACTAGAGAATGTAGATCGTCTTTTAAAATCGCCATCAAAACAACGTGGTCGTGATTTTGCGGTAATGTTAGCTACGTTTCGTGATTTAAACTATATTGTAGAATGGCGTGTTATTAATGCTGCTGAATATGGTGCAGCACAAAAACGTCGTAGAGTATTCATTTTTGCTTATAAAAGTACACTAGATTATGCAGCGAAGCAGTTAAGCATTCCAAAGAATAATATTCTTTTTAATGAAGGATTCTTTGCAAAAACGTTCCCTGTAATGGACGAGCCTTATCAAAATAGAATGTCTACTGTTGAATTACCTAATGATGTATTGGAAATATCTGATGAATTCTCTTTTAATTTCTATTCTTCAGGTTTAATGGTAAATGGAGAAATTTTAACTGCTCAAACACAAGTATTAAACGAAAATTATATTCCGCTTAAAAATATACTAGTTGAAGAGGATACAATTGACGAAAGTTATTATTTGACTGAAGCAACTGCAGAAAAGTTTGCTTATTTACGCGGACCTAAGAAAATTGAAAGAACCTCTACTGAGGGACATAAATATATTTTTTCTGAAGGTGGAATGTCACCTACTGATGATCTCAATGGTCCAGGTAGAACAATGTTAACAAGTGAAGGATCGGTTAATAGAAGTACACATATTGTTGAAGTAGCTGGACGAAAACGGCTTTTAACACCTGTTGAATGTGAACGTTTAAACGGATTTCCTGATAACTGGACAGAAGGAATGCCGAAGCGTATGCGTTATTTCTGTATGGGAAATGCTCTTGTGGTAAGTTTAATAAAAACTATGGGCGAGCAAATCAAGAAAATCGATTTAACTGAACAAATTGAAAATACACAATTGAAATTTCTTCTCTGAAATTTATACAAGAAGTATTCAGTAAATGAAATGACAGACTATAGTCAAAGTCGAAAAAACGATTTTGTCTTACTCAAAAAATTTACCTATTTATTCACAGAATTACTATCCAAACTATATTAATAATAGGATAAAACCACTTCCAAAAAACTACCAAAACTTTAAAAAGCGCTAGAAATCAATTTTAGAAATGTTGATTTCTAGCGCTTTTCCGATGTAATTTTTTATTTTCCCAGCCTCATTGCACAACTTTTTAGCCATTGTCCCTAAATTTATAAATTACTACATATCTTTCAAAACACTTTGTGCTTGCTTATAATATTCGGACTCCTCAGTAAAAGACTCAAAAATTTTAACTGCCTCTTCATAATTACCGTCATTCCACAGAGCAGCACCCTTATTATAAAGCAAATATTCATTGCCATCTTTAATTAATTTTTGCGCTTTTTTATATTGTATTGAATCTTTTGGTATTTTTTTTGCAACTTCAAATGCATCTTTTATTTCACCTTCATTCCATAATTCAACCGCTTTACTATAAAGCAAATGATCTTCAGCATTTTTAATTAATTTTTGCGCTTTTTTATACTGTCTTGAATCTTTTGGTATTTTTTTTGCAACTTCAAATGCATCTTTTATTTCACCTTCATTCCATAATTCTACCGCTTCACTATAAAGCAAATGATCTTCGGCATTTTTAATTAATTTTTGCGCTTTTTTATACTGTCTTGAATCTTCTGGTATTTTTTTTGCAACTTCAAACGCATCTTTTATTTCACCTTCATTCCATAATTCTATTGCTTTATTATATGTATTAACATCTTGATTTAAATAAATGTACCCACCAATTGGTATACCGAATGTTATCAATATCACTAATACCCCACCAAAAAAACTTAAAATTTTTGAACCGTTAGTAGTCTTTTTATGACGGTGTAGTTCATCTTTTTTAACCTTTGTTAATGGGTCCTCTTTTTCATTATAATATCTTTTTTTAACAGCAATATTTTCGAAACTTAGCTTACACTTATCACAATAATTATTGTCATCGGGATTTGGATGTTTACATAATCTACAGATCTTCATAATTGACACCTCAAAACTGTGTATTTTATTTGACCATACCCTTTCAAAAAGGTTTTTGACCTAAAATTACCCTAAATTCATTAGTAAATGTACTGGACATCTATTTAATGAAATGCATTTGTAATAGTACGAATTAAACCACCAGTAGTAGCGGTAATCATTTAATTACATTTCTCGCTATATATAATAAAAGACTAAAAATTACTTATAATCTTCCTATTAAGTTAAAGAATGATTTTATTATTCATACAACAATTATTTCAATTAAATATCTCAAAATCTGAGTGGTTTAATAATATGATTCAATCCACGTCTAATGACTCTAGCCAATTTCAGATTTTATTATCTTGTACGAACTTTGATTCCATTCTGGACGGTGATTTATCATTCAATCATACTATGTAAGAATGACTATACTTTTCTACTTCCTTTTTAAGTATCATAATTGCACCTTTAGTCGAAAGTACTTTTCAAAGTGAAAATACATTTAAAAAGGTTTATAGTCAGTCTAAATCCTCCCTCACTATTCTTAAAGCTAAATGCTACAAGCCAACCAAGTATTATCCCATTTGTCCCTTTAAGCAAAAACTATCAATACAGTCAAACAATAACCTCCACTTCAAATATAGTAATTAAAACAATTAATCCGGGGTAACATTTTGAAATTTTTCCTATCTATAGTTTAATTATACACAATAAAAATATTAATAGTATATAAAAATTCATAATTAATATTGATGGTATATAGAATAATCAAAACCTTCCTACTAGGGTTATCTTAGGAGGGAATTGAATGGATAGTTTAGTCGAATCAGTCGGATTACACATCCGTATGTTAAGGAAAAGTAAGAAACTTAGTCAAGAAGAGCTTGCTTTTAAGGCTAATGTTCACCCAACATATATAGGTCAAATTGAACGTGGAGAAAAAAACTTAACTATCTCTAGCCTTAAACAAATTACAAATGCATTAGAAATTAATCTTGCAGAGTTCTTTTCAATTATTGAATCTAACTACGGTTCTACTGAGAATTTACCATATCGCTTGATAATTAAATTACTACAAGATGTAGATATAATTGATCAAAGACAGTTATATGAAATACTAAAGCAAATTGTTGAGTGGAAAAAAAACTAAGAAGCCCTATGTATATAGAGCTTCTTAGACTATAGACAAAGTTGATTTTTTCGACTTTGTCTAATTTTTATTATTGAACTTCTATTGATTTATTCTTCTTCAATTTCCAAAACCTTTTATTTTCAAGGATTTAGAAAAATATAAAAACATGGAAACTAATATTAATCACCGACAAATGATAAGTTTTTTGGTTATGGACATTAGGATATGCTATAAATGTCCATCTAAGATATGAATGATAAATTGCATATCTACGCTTTACATGGAGGCTTAGGTATGATATGGCTGATTAGCCCACTCAGCTATCTGCTCCGCTTAGTTAGCTGAATTCACCGATATAGCGTCCGTATCAAGCGATTTGGGTAGAATAAAATCACGGAAATCTGAATATCTTAAATAGCCATCTATGACATAATTTGTTGGCCAAATGCATGTTTATTTAGTTTGGCGACACTACAAGAAGCCCTATGTACATAGAGCTCCTTTTAATAAAAATGATTATTCATCTTCACATTGCATCTTATTAATTACTTCATTCTCAAACTTTGAATTTCTTTGTTAAATTCAAATAATGAAAACACCTTGGCTGAGATACTTATTCGTATAATTTCTATTTTCATTTATATATTATCTCTTTGAATATGATATTCACATTCAAAGGAGGTATTTTATATGGGAAATGTAATAGAACCAAGGTCTCAACACCTTTCTGCAAAACGTGTTCAAATTGTTCAAGTAAAGCTTGTTCGTGAAAAGTCATTACTCTATAAGGAGCGGAAAATCCGTTCACCACATGATGCTTATATTTTAATGCAGCAGTTTATAGGCGATACAGATAGAGAGCATTTTGTTGTACTATGCTTAGATACAAAAAATCAACCTACTTGTCTGCAAACAGTTCATATTGGAAGTCTTAATTCTAGTATCGTACATCCACGTGAAGTACTAAAATCAGCAATTCTTAGCAACGCTGCATCTATTCTAGTTGGACATAACCATCCAAGTGATATTTGTGAACCCAGCTCTGAGGATATTGAAGTAACTAATCGTTTAAAAGCTGCTAGTGAAATAATTGGCATAAATCTGCTAGACCACATAATCATTTGTTCAGATAACTTCAAATCACTTAAAGAAGCAGGTCTGTTTTAATTAGGAGGATATTGATGAAAAAAACTATTATTAAACCGATTGTTATAACTATTGCACTTGAGATTCTTCAAGAAATAATTAAAAAAGGTAAATAAAATTTAGACTGAACTACAAATGTGCTGTAGTTCAGTTTTTTTTATATAATTCTTTATACAATAAACCGAAATCTTCAAAATCTTGACTTCCTACTTTTAAATCCATATTGTTTAATTTCATAAAATTTTGTAGCAATATATCACTATAATTCGTATCAGCGCAAAGATTTTTAAAAGTTAAATACTCTGTCGCAATATCAACAGGTAAACCATAATTTTCCTTAATAGCATTTTCCTTAAAAATATTTGCCAATAAATTTTTACAATCATTAAAAATCCAATTAAATTTTGACAATGTATTTTTATCATCTAAAACTTCCCCATATCTACCTTCACGAATAAATCCGCTCTTTATCGCCAATCCTTCTATTTCTGAAATTTTACTGAGATTAAAATTTGTAAAAGCTTCTTCCTTACAACCATTAAATATTTGCACTAAATCAAACAAACAAGTTACTTTATTAAAGTAATATAAATTCAAGGATAAGTTATAACCTTCATATTTAGCTTTTTCATACTTCTTTATTATGCTTGCAAAATTCCTAATTCTTTCCTGTGCTACATTCATAACATCAAATTCTATAGCAGATTTATTTTTTGTTTTTTTTAACTTTAAAAAGCGTTGCGCCGTCTTTTTTAAATCTTTACCCTGATTATTCTTAATAGAAAAAATCACAAAAATAAACCATTGCAATTTTATTTTCGGGATTTGTAAATTAAGATTATTTATTTCATATATCTTTTCAGGAGCTTCATTAAGCTTCCATAAGCCCAACTTAACCCCCTCCTCGCAAATAATTTCAACTACTCGTTTATCTGTATAAAATAATTCAGAAAGTATTTCAGGAAACTTAGCTTGATTAGATTTTTCAGTAAAAAAAACCTGTAGTTTATCCACCGCGCGGCTTAATAAACTCATTTTAATATCTACGGAAAAATCCTCTACTTTAAATGCCTCTCCAAAACTTCTATTGAAAAAATAAACAATGTGAAACCAACACTCACATTGCAGGCTTTTCTTTTCATCAAGATACCAAGTAAAATTTTTATCTGCTTCGTCATTTTCATCGAAATCTTTTGTTAAAACATACAAAGCTTTTTCGTCTGATAACTTCATTTTTATTCTCCTGTTCAATTTGTTCTATACAAATGTATTTTATAACATTATTTAATTATATTTGGCTATTCTTCTCTAATAAATGATAATTAAAGTTATTTGAACACTATGAACAGATTGAACATCCTCTGATTTTAGTAGTGATGATCCTATTTGTATCCATATACCACAAAATTCTTAAATGTCAATATCAGTTACATACTAATTCTCTTTTTTATCATATCGAACCTGTGATGTTTAATTATTTTCCTAAATTACACTAAAAGTAGAAGTTCAAAATATTAAATTATTGGAGGAATTACTAATGGCAAATGAAAAAAAGAAAACAAGAAAAAAATTCAATGAAGTGCTTACATGGAGTCAATCACCTAATAACGGAGCTTTAGCCATATCATTTCAAGAAAAAACAGTTTTAGTTAATGGTGTTAATTCAATTTCAGTTAAGCCACATTTAGCTGTATTACATGCTTCAATTAACGGAAATGAAACTTTTCAACATTGGACACCCATTAGCGAAAATTCTAATGAAGACATTATTTTAGCCTTTAATCTAAAGAAAAGTCACGATCCAATTTTATATACCATGAATTTAAACCACATCAAAGATGAAGTACTAAAATTCGATAAAAGCCAGCCCATTAGTGAAGATGACTTTATTTTACTTTATTGGGAAGTATCGGATTATTCTTTCCTCTCTATGATTTTCAAGGACCCTAATTCAGATCAAACTATTATTGAATGTCAATTTAGCATCAAATATATGAATAAAATATTTAACAGAAAACTATTATCAGTTTTACTCCCTAAGAAGTATGCAATTGAACTAAAAAAAGTAGTCAATAAATCTGAAGAAAAGAAGATTTTTATTGGTGGTGTCGAAGAAGATGATGAAAATTAAGAATAAAAAATTGAATAATTTTACAACTGAATCTATTACGGATTTTATTTTCGACGTAGAAACTCTCACAATTCCCGAAGAGTATCTACCTTCAACTAATTTCAATTTAAATATTTGCTCGTCAGATCCGATTGAAAACGCTCATTTTATAGATCGAAGTAACATTAATAAGAGCTATAAGAAGAAATCCATTTCTATTTCGAATGATCGTCTTGCTGCAATTTTAGCTGAAAATCACCTGTTCATTAAATTTGAGGGCTTATTATATGTATGGAATGAAGATTTATCACATTATTTACATTTTTCCAGCGAATATGCTGACCAATTTGTAAGGAAAAATATTCCATCGAATTTTAAAAATAAAATAACCTCAAATTCAATAAAAGAAATTATTCAATGGATTAAAGCTGAGTTTTCCCAAGACATCGAAAATTATCAACAAATTATATTTAATGATGAACTATTACTTTTCAGAAACTGCATTTTAAATCTCACAAGCAATCAAGTAATTAATCCTAGTAGTAAATACTTCTTCACATCTGCTATTGATGCAAATTATAAAAGTTTTAAATTTGATTATAATACACATTTTGAAGCATTTATGAATGATGTTACAGGTGATAATGAATTATTATATGATCGTCTACAAGAACTTTTTGGAGCAGTACTTTCAAATACTAGGTCAATAAAATATATTCCATATTTAGTAGGTGTTAAAGATTCTGGAAAAACACTCACTTTAAAATTATTAGAAAGCTTGATTGGTGAAAAATATTGTACTAACCTAAGTTTCGATCAATTAAACAAATCTGAATACTTAGCCGAGCTAATTGGAAAAAGATTAAATACATGCGCGGAAACTTCCGAGCTAACATTAAATCGCCTAGATATCTTAAAAAAACTTTCAGGAAATGATCCATTAATGGCTAGACCATTATATGATTCACCAGTGAAATTTGTTAACAAAGCTCTATTAGTCTTCGCTGGTAATCATTTACCATTTATTAGTAGCGCAGATAACTTAAATGCTTTCAGTAAAAGGATAGAAATTTTTCCATTTAACTATCCTACCCCAAAAGACAGACAGGACCCTGATTTATTATCAAAATTGCTAAATGAAAGGGATTATATTGTAAGTTGGGCAGTTAGTGGTTGGCAACGTTGGTATTCAAATAATTTTAAATTCACTACTTGTAGAGAAGTAACAAATTTAGCTGATAAGTATAGGAAACAAACCAACTCAGTTGATGCATTTATAAATGATTGCTGCACTTTTGATTCTACTTTCAAAATTCATAGTCATGTATTAGAAAAAGCGTATTTAAATTACTGTGATATAGAAAATCTTCCTGCTATATCTACCAAAAGCTTTAATCAGTCTCTAAAATCTATTTCAAATTTAAAATACTCTAGATTTAGATTGAACGATGAAAATAAATACGGTTATACAGGAATTAAGTTATTATAAATAAATGCGTTAGGAGTTGAAATAATTGAATCAAATCTATGAATTCAGTTTTCCAAAAGAATGGTTTTCCTTAAAAGAAGCCGCAACATACGCCGGTGTATCTTATAATACATTTATTAAATTTCGTTTACATGGTTTAAAAGTTTGTGAAATAGAAGGCATCAAGCGCGTATCACGGAGAGAAATCGACCGCTTCCTAGAAGAACATAGTTTCTAATACGTTAGAGAGGATTTTCCGACGGTTAAATTATATATTATAACTGTGAGGATCAATCCTCTCTTTATATCTTGCCCCCGCAACGATATTAGGAGGATTACTATGACAAAAAATAATTCTTCACCCATCAAAAGTTATGAAAACAAAGATGGTAAAACGTTATATAAATTCCAAGTTTATTTAGGTGTAGACGAACTTACAGGTAAAGCTCGTAGTACTACCCGTAGAGGTTATAAAACGAAAAAAGAAGCTGAGCTTGCTTTAGCACGTATCAAACTTCAAGTCTCCGAAGGCACATACAAACAAAAAAGCACAGAGACATATCAGGAAGTATACGATCTTTGGATTACTCAATATGAAAAAACTGTAGAAGAAAGTACATTTGTTAAAACAGTCGGCTACTTTAAAAATCATATCTTACCTTCTATGGGCAGTTACCGTATCGAGAAAATTACGATTGCTATTTGTCAAAAACATTACAATGAATGGGCTTCAAAAGTTAAAAAAGCTCGTACGATTAAGTCTTACGCTAAAAAGGTATTAGATTTTGCTATTGTGCATGGCTTTATTCAAACGAATCCCTTCACTCATGTTGAGACAAAAGTTAAGAAGGCTTTTACCGAGATTGCTGAAGATGAAAATGAAAACTTTTATACGAAGGAAGAGTTAATTTCATTTTTAGAGAAAGCAAAAGATCACCTTAACTATAAAGCATATGCGCTATTCCGTTTGATTGCTTATACTGGTATGCGTAAAAGCGAGGCTTTAGCTTTAACATGGTATGATGTTAACTTTGTGGAAAGTGAGCTAACTATTAATAAAGCTATCGGACGTGGTAAACGAACACAGCTTTATTTGAAGACCACTAAGACTGGTAAACCTCGCACAATCAAATTAGATGAAACAACTTTATCGATCTTGAAAGAATGGAATAAGCTTCAAAAGCAGCAATATATTCAGTTAGGCATCAATACGCTGAAGAAAAATCAATTGATGTTTAGTAATACAAAAAACGATTTTATCCAGCCTGGTCAAGTTCAGAAATGGATGTATAGTGTCCAAAGCAAATCCACTTTGAAAAAAGTGTCACCACATGGTTTACGTCATACTCACTGCTCACTTTTATTCGAAGCGGGTGCGAGCATTAAAGAAGTCCAAGATCGACTTGGGCATTCTGATGTAAAAACTACTTTAGACATTTATACACACGTCACAAAAAAGGCAAAAGAAGGCGCTATACAGAAGTTTGTTAGCTATTTAGAAGGTTAAGTTTTTGACTTAGTTTTGACTAGAAATTGACTAGATTTGAATGAAAACAGGTAAAATTGGATGAAATTAAAAAAGTGCCAAAACCCTGTATTATCAAGGGTTTTGACACTCTATGAAATCATTTGATTTCAGAAAATGGAGACGGCGGGAGTCGAACCCGCGTCCAGAAACTCCAATACTTCAGCTTCTACGCGTGTAGTTTGCCTATTTACGATTCACGTAACATTTTGCCGACCTTAGAACCACAAGTGTTTGAGAACTATCCATATTTCTACAATAAACTATTTTCTCTACTAGGGAGTATTACATATTTCCGAACTTGGTTCAAAGACCTTACTAATACCATTGTATATCATTTGATTATCAAACGGAATTATTTCATGAGCAAATTTAAACAATAGGATTAATCCATTAAATAAACTGCCTAGTATTAATTTCCCCCTTCTTCCCCCTGTTCTTGCTCTATTATATAATTATAGATATTTTGATTTGATGCGATAACTAGAATTACTAAAAGAATAATAAATATTATAATTGGTATTACACCATAAAATACAGATGTAAAAAACGTGGATACAATAAGTGCAATTGCCGATATAAAATAAATTATAAGCATCCATTTCTTCTTGAAATAATTACTTTTGTACTTCTCTATTAAAAATTGCTTTTCTTTAACATTTTTCTTAATCTTCTTATTTTTCCAATCATCAAAAATAATAGTTTCGTTTTTATTTCTGATTATTAACTCTTTAGTTGTTGTTACTGATTCTATTAGCCAAAAATCATTATTAAATTCTATCTTGTGTTCTATTTTCAACTCTAATAAGTATATTATCGCTCTAAATATTGTATATCCCAAAGCCATAATTATTATTAAATAAAATACTCCAAAAGCTATTTTATCCCATGGGGCGTCAATAAACTTTTTTTCCAATCCACTTAATAACAAATAAATAGTAAAAATTAAGAACACTATACCGCCTAACATTACAGATAAAAATTGTGTTAATTCTCCTAAAAAATTTAATTTTCTCGGCACTAATAATTTTTCATACTCATTTTCCACCCAATATTTAGTACCAATACGAATGAAATAATACAAAATTAAAATAATAATTATTGCGAGTGCTGGTACATTCATATCTTTAAGTAAATCAACCATAAAATCCCTCCCAGTCTATAATCTTAAAAACTAAAAATATTTCTCGAACCTAAAAGAACGAAATACTTTTTATACTATTTTCAATAGTTTTCTCTGTAATGACAATATATCGTAATGTAGACTTTTGCGAACTATGGTTAAATATTTCCATCAATGTCGCTACGTCCTTTGTTGCTTGGTAGTATGTGTAACCAAATGTTTTACGCATCGTATGTGTTCCTATTGAATGGTTGCCTATCATATCACCAGCCTTAGCAATGATACGGTATGCTTGTGTCGTTGTAATATGACTATCGCCTTTGCGACTAGGGAACAAATAAATAGCATCGACTGATAGTGTTTCAATGTTTCGATACAAAATTCCAGTCCATCCCTTGATCCATCTTCACTAACTGATGCGAGGGTTCGTACATCATCTCGTAGAACTTTCGATTCTCTTCAATCTCTCTTCTGGAGTATGTAACGTACATAAAAAATCCCCTCACTTCACTTATTTCATTAATGAGAGGATTTTATTGGAATGTTCACATTTTGTCTATAGACGATTTTGTTTTTCAACAGAATGAATAGGATATTTCCTATTATTTTTTTGAAGTTTATTATTTATTATATTTACTAAGTTCATATCCGTCTCATTCGCAAACAATATTGCATAAATTAAAATATCCGCCAGCTCATCCTTCATCTTATCTAAATTCTTTTCAACTGCTTCATCACTCGTTTTCCATTGAAATAGCTCTAATAATTCACTTGCTTCAAGTGATAAGGAGAGTGCTAGATCTTTGGGATTATGGAATTGCTGCCAGTGTCGTTGGTCTCGGAAGTGCAAAATGTTTTCACGTAGTTGTTCTAACTCACTCATGCTTTTCACCTTCTTTTTGATATTTTAAAAGTTTATTACGTAATGCTTCATCACTTGAATAAATGTACAGCCCCTTAATTCCACGCTTCATCAAGATATTGATTGAGTTTAGGACGATTTTTTCCTTTGCTTCATTTACATTTTCAATTCCGTCCATACCTGTATACGCACCTTTGTCCATATACTTACTCGTATCAATAATGATTTCATCTTTAGTATCGTCATATTGAACAGAAGGTCCAAGCACGACCCCAACATAATTTAAATCAAAGCCTTGTATTGTATATATTGAACCAGCTTCATGAACCGTTTCTGCTTTTTCAGCCCATGTATATTTCGTACTTGTTGTATTCCATGGTAGTTGGTATTCACCATTTGAATCTTTTACGTAGTAGGTCTCACCATCTTTTTTATGTAAGTAATCAAAAGTTGATACAATACGACTTAAACCATGCTGTGTATTTTTGGATTTAATTTCATCATGCATGTCCCTCAAAGATTCAAACACTTTAAATTCATAGTTTTTATCTTTAGGAAGCGGCAATAATTTTTTCCGCTTGAACTCGTTTATCCAATTGATTACGTCATCATTTGCTTGCATGCGGAATTGGTTTGTTAACTGGTATTCTTCGTGAAAAGCACTTATTTTCTTAAGCCCTTCTAATGTTGCTGCTCCCCATAGGCTCTTCAGTTTTAAAACTTGATCTTGATCATAAATGATGACAACTACCTTTGCTAGCCTCAACAGCTCCTCTAAATGATTGTTGCCATGGAAGCTGTTATAAGTATCTGGCTTTGTTAACAGTAAATGGGCTTCATCAACAAAAATGATATCAGCCTTTTTTTCCTTTTTTTGCAACATATTAATCAGAGATGTAGGTTTTGCAAAGTTTTTCCCTTTTAAATGTTTCACCTGTTTTGCTATATTTTTATATGTTTTAAACATTTCCTCATGGTTCACAGCTAAATAATTTTCTGTACGATATAAGTTTGAGGATGCTTCTTCAGCTCTTTCTTGAATGGTGTTGAAAATAGAGCTTAAGACAACACTTTTACCAACGCCCGCTTCACCTTCAATGACTAATAAACTTCCATATTTACTTGAGTTTTGAGTTACTCGTTTCTCACAAAATTCGAGTACTTTATCTTTTAATTCAAGTTGTTCTAAAGATAATTCTTTGAATGGAGATAGTTTAAAAATATCTTTGTTTTCAATCACATGCAGCTCATTGTCGACAAGTTTTTGTTCATATAGTTTTTGCCAAAGTTCTTTAAATAGTTGCTGATCGTAATAAGGCTTGTTGTAATAGTTGTGAGTAAAATCACTAGCTGTTTTACTTTTATTTTGAAGCGTATATTTTTCATCTCCAAGGAAGTAGTTAATCAGCTTTGTCTCTAGATGAAAGGTTGCTGAACGATTAAAGTGTTCGTGCTTAATCAAATTTACTTGTTTAATATTTTTACGTGCTTTTAAATGAGCTTTCATACGATTTTTAAAATAAACAGTTTCACCAATATAAGCTTCTTTATTGCCATTTAAAACATAAATGACTGGATAATTTAAATACTGTTCTTTGTTGTTGATTTGATTGATACTTTCTTGTATAAAAGGCCATGATAGTATTTCGATAGCTGTCATTTCTTTACTCCTTATCACAATACTCTGGTTAAAACGTATATATAATTTAACTAAACATAATTTATGTTACTATTTTATCATAATTATCCCTTTTTACTTGTAATAGACTGCTGCTCAAATGGAAGCTCCATTATTCGCAAATTATATATACAATCTGCAACTTTAATTCATTTAAGAGGAAATTGTTAAGTTGTGGTCTGGATTTTTGAAAGTTTATCAACATTCACAAAAAAGATAATTTTTCAATTGTAATTTAAGTACTGATAGGCTTGTATTTACGGACAAGCAATATAATATTTTATTCCCTTCAAAGGCATGGGACTGATGCTATAATATCCAAAAAAATATAAACTAAAAAAGATTTCACCTCATGATTTGAAGGACGAATGCTACAATGTACTATATAAGTGGTGCAACACATTACGAAATAAAGAAGCGGTTGGATCATAGCTTTAAGGACATTACATCAGATGTTTATATTGTTGAAACAGAGGAAATCAAAGCTAATGCATTTGAAAATTTTATTCAGTATATGAATTATTAGAACAAGCTTCGTTTTGGCTTGTTCTTTTTATTTGTCTTCAAACTCTAATTGTCTTCAAAAGCTTTACATAATATGATAAGTATGTAAGGAACTACTCTATCTTACACTCTATCTCTGTAAGCAACGCATTATAGAATTTCAATTGCACTTGAAGACGACTTTAAATAATATAGTGCCAACGATTACAATGGAGGTTTATGGTTAGTTATGAATATGGTGGAGGAGAAACAAATCTTGGTTATATTTTTAGACAAAATTTGGAGGTTATTGAACAATGAAAAAGAATAATGTTTACAAAGTAATAATTGCAATTTTAACATCTATTATAGTGATGGGTATCATAGCTATATGGTATCTCGTATCTCCCGACAGTTATCCTACAAAGAACAAGCAAGAAAGTTTGAGCCCTGAAGGTGAAAATGCTGAGGTGGTAGAATCAAAAGAAGTAGAACCGGTTGAGATGATCCATAAGCCTGCTACTGATAAATCTTGTCTGTCACCTGAAAACGCAATCGCTTTAGACGAAATGTATGCAAATTACCTAGTGTTTAAACGAGTGGCACTTAATGAAGATGGATCACTAAATTTCGATAACGCAATCAGCGCTTATAACGGCATCACTCAGAACTTAGCTACATCGACCCTTATGACCAACACAACGGCTTATGACAAAGAAGTATACAAAGTGGTGAACAAATGGGCTGAAGACGCTTCTAATGTCTCAGATGACATGCTAGGATTCATTCAAGGTACGCTAGAGCTGAATGACTCTAATTTAAATATCTTCAGAGCTTCGTTTGATGATCTTGATAACTTCTACGGAAATAAACAGAAATGGAAGAATTGCCAATGATTATGTATGACGTGATGGGAGTAACTTCTAATGATTATATACCAGGGATGGGAGGTTGGAGAATTATTCTCCGGTGAAGCGGTAGGGTATCGTAGCACAGTGAAGAATGAAAATAAATATATAGGGTGATGGTTTATATTGTTGAAACAGAGGATATCAAAGCTAATATTAGAAAATTATATTTAATATATGAATAATTAGAACAAGCTCTTTTTTAGACTTGTTCTTTTATTTTTCTACAAACTCTAATTTGTCTTTAAACGCTATAAATAATATGATAAGTATGCAAGCTACTAATACCTTACACTCTGTTCCGTAAGCAGTACAGAGGAGGATTTACACTTTTTTATGTGCCACTGTATACCTTGAACTGCAACTGATTCATAGCATCTTGAGCCTCTTTACGTGATTTAAATGTATCAACTTTATCTTCCTGATAACCCATATTTATAACAGCAAAGCCCATTAATTATGCAACTTTTACAATATCATGAATAGGGTAGCCTATACTAATACAAGCCCAGTCATTGAAAATCAATGGGCTACATTAGAAAAACACTGGTCTAAAGCTTTAAAATGGCTCACAGGATTAACATTGAAGTTATAATGCCAAACCTATCTAAATATTCTAACAAAATTATATTAAGCTCTTGTATATAAAAAAGAATCAATACGATTTTCATATTGGTTCTTTTTCACTTTTTATTTAAGTTTGTTCCGATTGTAAAAGGCTTTTCTTCATAATTTGAAACACGATATTGTTCAATTATTTTATATTTCTCATCATTTGTTTTCTGCTTAGGTACAAAACCTATTTTAGCTAAACCTAGTGCATCTGTAATTATTTTTAATAAATATTCTGGTTCAGGAGATTCTTCAACAGCGGCTAATACTAAGGCATTCCTTACATACCCTGCATTTTTGGAAAGCAATTGTTCATTGAATTGTAAACCTTGTGCATCTGCAAAAAGCTTCATAAATATCGAGACAGTGCGAGTATTTCCTTCACGGTAAGGATGAACACGCCATATATCTGTCATGAGTCTGGAGAAATTCTGAGCTAATTGGTTGTTAGAAACACTCCAACTAATTGAAGCAGTCCAATCAAAAATGAGTTTTAGATCTGTCTCAATACATGTAGTATCGCTATATGCAACAGATACACCACCTAAAACTTTTTCGCTCTTATAAATATTGACTGTACGAAATTCTCCTGCCCACTCATAAATTGATTGAAATAGAAAATAATGAACCTTTTGTAGACTAGATAAATGAAAAAAATCAATGTCTGATAAAATTTCATCAATATCTAAAATACCAACAATTAAAAATTGGGCTTCAATATTAATTAATTCTTGTTCATCTCGAATGTTTAACTTATTTTTTAAAACATTAGAGTTTTCATATACATACGGATCCATAATAGTTATTAATGTGCCGCCCTTGCATACTTTTCAATAATAGCTTGTTTTAGATAACTTGTTGTTACTTCACCTTTTTCATATTGGTCCAGTAAGTTTTGCGTGAAAGCAGTAGGTTTCCCACCATCGATAGCTGCCATGCCAACTGCAAACTGAATACGTTTACGACGCTCTTCTTGTGAAATCAGATTCAATGATTTCATAAATAACACCCCTCGTATTATTATCTTAGCGAATAGAATATTGTGAACAATAGTAAAACAGTTTTAGTCATTATTTATTTTTTATTCATCATTTAGCTTTTTAATAGCAAAAAAATAATAATTCAAAAAACTTTCAGATGGTACTATTATATTCATTGTTTCCATATAGTTGATTATGATGCGAATAAAAATTTTATTTCTTAATTTTAAAATCATTCATAATGGAATTATTAGGAATTAAACAAATACTCAAATAGATCATTTTGTGTCAGAGTGAAAATAGGGATATTCAACAAGAGTTCAACTCCCATTCAATATCCCTAACCTCGAAAATCGTTGATATACCGCCGTTTACAGGCTGGTAATTTATGGAGACGGCGGGAGTCGAACCCGCGTCCAGAAACTCCAATACTTCAGCTTCTACGCGTGTAGTTTGCCTATTTACGATTCACGTAACATTATGCCGACAAACAGGCGTCCTGTACGCTAACCTG
>Ga0213821_1000157_pt1 | contig 47545 bp, 39 predicted proteins | sample MC6MC0909MG_FD_179894 | JGI IMG/M metagenome (GOLD analysis project Ga0213821, IMG submission 179894) | Enriched soil aggregate microbial communities from Iowa State University, Ames, United States - MC6-MC0909-MG | ecosystem: Environmental > Terrestrial > Soil > Unclassified | place: USA: Iowa...
ACATGTCCGAAGCCGCCGGACGTCAGCGCGAAGCGGTGGATATGGTCTCGACCGCTTTCCACGAAATGGTCGCGACCGCCAACGAAGTGGCCCGCTCGTGCAGCCAGGCCGCACAATCGGCCGACAGCGGCCAGCAGCAAGCCCGTGAGGGCCAGCAGCAGATCGACGCCGCCGTGCAAAGCGTCGACCGTCTGAGCCAGGAAATCGAGCAATCGGCGCAGTCGATCCAGCAACTGGAACGCGACAGCAATGCCATCCAGTCGATCCTCGGCACCATCCGTTCGATCGCCGAGCAGACCAACCTGCTCGCCCTCAACGCGGCCATCGAAGCTGCCCGCGCCGGCGAGCAAGGCCGTGGTTTTGCCGTGGTCGCCGATGAAGTTCGGGCCCTGGCCAAGCGCACTGCTGACTCCACTGCCGAGATCGACGGCCTGCTCGGCAACCTGGCCAGCCGCACCGCTGAAGTCGCCCAGCAGATGCACGCCAGCCTGGATGTCTCGCAGCAGTCGGTCAGCCGCATTGGCCTGGCCCGCGACAGCTTCGGCCAGATCCGCGAATCGGTGGACATCATCCGCGACATGAACACCCAGATCGCCACTGCCGCCGAAGAGCAACACCAGGTCGCCGAAGACATCAACCGCCATATCAGCCAGATCCACGGGGATGCGCAACTGGTGGCAGAGCTTGCCCATGCGGCGCGCCAGGACTCCGAAAGCCTGGCCGGCCTGTCCAACGAGCTCGATACCCTGGTGCGACGTTTCCGCACCTAGGCGCTACAGCCGCAGCTCTCCGGGGGTGAAACCGAAGAGCTGCTTGAATGCGGCGATATAGGCTGAGGTTGAGTCATAACCACAGCCCAGCGCCGCTTCAGTGACGTTCTCGCCCGACTCCAGCAAGGCCAGCGACGACAGCAGGCGCATGCGTTGGCGCCAGCTGCGAAAACTCAGGCCCGTTTCACGCTGGAACAGGCGCATCAGGGTCTTTTCCGAGCAACCCAGCTCCAGCGCCCATTGCTGCAGGGTCTGCGGCAGGTCGGGCGCGGCAATCAGCCCGTTGCACAGCTTCAGCAGCCCGGGATGACGCGGCAGCGGCAAGGAAAACCCCACCTCCGGCAGCGCTTGCAGCTGGTCAAGCAGCACGGCCACCAAACGCGCCTCGGCGCTGTCGCCTTCCGGGTATTCCACCGGCAACAGGCAAAACTGCTTGATCAGCTCACGCGCCAGGGGGGTTACCTCAAGCACTCGGCAATGGTCTGGCGCCCATGGGCAAGCGTCGCGCCGCACGTACAGGCTGCGCATTTCCGCCTGCATCGAGCTGGCGACGTCATGCTCGGTATCAGCAGGGATCCACACGCCCCACTGCGGCGGCGCGAAATAGCTGCCGTCGCTGGTGTAAATGCCGAGCACGCCGCTGATCGCGTAGGAAAACTGCACCCAGTCGTGGCGATGGCGGGTGGTCCAGGAGCCTGCGCCGAGGCTTTCGGCGCGGGCATAGACTGGCCTGGGTAACTGCTCCAGATTCGGAATGGGACGGGGCGCAGAAAGTTGTCCGATGCTCGGCATGACCTAATCTTGTAGTTGTGATCAGACAAGCGTATCAGGTTTGCCAGGGTGTCAGTCCCGGCCTCATCGCGGGGCAAGCCGCCGCCTCTCAGCGCTCCACGATCGCCGTAACCCCTTGCCCACCCGCCGCACAAATTGAAATCAGCCCGCGCCCCTTGCCCGCGCTAGCCAGCAGCTTGGCCATATTGGCCAATACCCGCCCGCCAGTAGCGGCAAACGGATGCCCGGCTGCCAGCGAACTGCCCTTCACATTGAGTTTGCTGCGGTCGATCGAGCCCAGCGGCGCAGCCAACCCCAGCCGCGTGCGGCAGAACGCTTCATCTTCCCAAGCCTTGAGGGTACACAGCACCTGCGCGGCAAATGCCTCATGGATTTCGTAATAGTCAAAGTCCTGCAGGCTCAGGCCATTGCGCGCCAGCAGGCGTGGCACCGCATACGCTGGGGCCATCAGCAGCCCCTCCTGGCCTTTGACGAAATCCACGGCCGCGGTCTCGCCATCGACCAGATAGGCCAGCACCGACAACCCCTGCTGCTCGGCCCACTGCTCGCTACCGAGCAATACCAGCGAAGCACCATCTGTCAGCGGCGTCGAGTTGCCTGGCGTCAGCGTGCCCAGACCGCTGCGATCGAACGACGGCTTGAGCTTGGCCAACTGTTCCAGCGTGAGATCCGTGCGCAGGTTGTTATCCCGGCTCAGGCCCGAATAAGGGGTGAGCAGGTCATCGTGCCAGCCCTCGGCAAAGGACGCGGCCAGGTTCTGGTGGCTGAGCAAAGCCAACTCATCCTGCGCCGCCCGCTCGATCTGCCAGGTCTGCGCCATACGCTCGCAATGCTCGCCCATCGACAGCCCGGTACGCGGCTCGCCGTTGCGCGGCAATTCAGGTTTCAGGTGTCCTGGTCGCAACTTTAAAAACGGTTTGAGCCGCTCGCCCAGGCTCTTGCCGCGGTTGGCCTGCAGCAAGATACGCCGCAAGCCTTCGTTAACCCCGATTGGCGCATCGGAGGTGGTGTCCACGCCGCCTGCTATGCCGCTGTCGATCTGCCCCAGGGCGATCTTGTTAGCCACCAGCAAGGCGGCCTCCAGACCGGTGCCACAGGCCTGCTGGATGTCATAGGCAGGGGTTTGCGCAGACAAGCGCGAGCCTAGCACGCACTCGCGGGACAGGTTCATGTCCCGCGAGGCTTTGAGCACAGCGCCTGCGACCACTTCGCCCAAACGCAGGCCATGCAGGCGGTAGCGCTCGATCAGGCCTTCGAGGGCGGCAGTCAGCATCGCCTGGTTACTGGCGTTGGCATAGGCGCCGTTGGAACGGGCGAAGGGAATTCGGTTGCCACCCAGGATCGCGACCCGGCGAGGTGAACGCATGTGTAGGTTCCTCCTGAAACAATTTGATCCGTACAGCCTAGGTCTTTTTAAAGCATTCGAACGACCGTTACATAAACTTGGTCCACACTTGCATGCTTGCCTTCAGGGAGACCCGCACATGAGTGATCGCTATCTCGGCTTTGCCAACTCCAACCTCGGCCGCCGCCTGGTCGACGCTCTGGGCCTGCCGCACCCGGCACCGCTGGAGCGCTGGCAGGCAGGCCGGCTGCGCCCGGTAGAGGGCGCCCTGGTGCTGGGCGGCGGGCCTTTGGCGAACCAGCTTGAAGCCATTGCGCCGCGCCTGACCGATGAGCTCTACAGCTTTGCCGGCAACGACTTGCAAGCACCGGCCTGGGTCGCAGGGCTTGGACCGAAGCTCAAGGCGGTGGTGTTCGATGCCAGTCACTTGTCCGACAGCGACCAGCTCAGCCAGTTGCGAGAATTTTTCCAGCCGCTGCTGCGCAGCCTGGCCCCCTGCGCCCACGTGGTGATTCTTGGTCGCGCCCCCGAGCGCATCGATGACCCGCTGGCCAGCGTCGCCCAACGCGCGTTGGAAGGTTTCAGCCGCTCATTGGGCAAAGAGCTGCGCAATGGCGCCACCGCGCAGCTGCTGTATGTCAGCCCGCAGGCTGAGGATCAACTCGAAGGCGCCCTGCGTTTCTTCCTTTCGCCTAAAAGCGCGTTTGTTTCCGGCCAGGTGCTGCGCTTGGAAGCCTGCGCCAGCCAGGTCCAGGACTGGACCCGACCGCTGGCGGGACGGCGGGCGCTGGTGACCGGTGCCGCTCGCGGCATCGGCGCCTCTATCGCCGAAACCCTGGCCCGAGATGGCGCCGAGGTGGTGCTGCTCGACGTTCCCCAGGCGCAGAAGGACCTTGATGGCCTCGCCGCCCGCTTGGGCGGCCGGGCACTGGCGCTGGATATCTGCGCCAATGATGCCGCTGCACAATTGATCAAAGCCCTGCCCGACGGCATCGACATCGTTGTGCACAACGCCGGCATCACCCGCGACAAAACCCTGGCCAACATGACGCCCGAATACTGGGACGCAGTCATGGCAGTCAATCTCAAGGCGCCGCAGGTTCTGACTCAGGCACTGTTTGACGCAGGTACTCTGGGCGAGCAGGCTCGCATCACCCTGCTGGCTTCGGTCAGCGGCATCGCCGGCAATCGTGGCCAGGCCAACTATGCGGCGAGCAAGGCCGGCCTGATCGGCTTCGCCCAGGCGTGGGCGCCAAAGCTGGCTGAGCGCGGCGCCAGCATCAACGCCGTGGCCCCAGGTTTTATCGAGACGCACATGACCGCCGCCATGCCCATGGGCTTGCGCGAGGCTGGCAGGCGTCTGAGCTCGCTGGGCCAGGGAGGTCGCCCACAGGATGTCGCCGAGGCGATCGCCTGGCTCAGCCAACCCGGCTCCGGTGCCGTCAATGGCCAGGTCCTGCGGGTATGTGGCCAGGCCTTGATGGGAGCCTGACCATGACACGCCAATGGCACGACCTGCACAGCCCCGATTCAAGCGCCAGCCTCTACCTGCGCGCCGCCAGCAAGCGCAAGATCAGCGGCGCCAGCCTCCCCGAGCAAGGCCTGCGCTGCTTCCTGCGCGTCAATCCCGAGCATGTGGCGGCGTATCGACGGCTTTGTCATTTCGCCGACGACGGCCGCCTGCCAGGCACTTATCCCCATGTCATGGCATTCACCCTGCAACTGCAGTTGCTCACCGGCCGTGACTTCCCCTTCCCGCTCCTCGGCCTGGTTCACCTGCACAACAGCATTCAGGTCCTACGCCCGCTGGGCGGCATCGATGGGCTGCGCTTTGCGGTATATGCCGACAACCTGCAAGCGCATGCCAAAGGCGGCACCTTCGACCTGATCACCGAAGCTGAAGACGGCCTCGGCCTACTCTGGCGCGAGACCAGCCGCATGCTGGTGCGAGGTTTGAAGCTGGACGGCGGGGCCAGCGAAGACGTCGAGGTCGAGCCCGGCAACTTGGCCGAAGCCACCCGCTGGTATGCCGACAGCGACATTGGCCGGCGCTACGCCAAGGTCTGTGGCGACTACAACCCGATTCACCTCAGCGCACCCAGCGCACGGCTGTTTGGTTTTCCCAAGGCGATTGCCCATGGCATGTGGAGCAAGGCCATGAGCCTGGCCGCCTTGGGTGGGCATCTGCCGCGTGCAGGGTTTGAGTTCGCCGTCGACTTCCGCAAACCGGTGCGCTTACCGTCGGAAGTGATCCTCAGCGCCAGCCCTGCCGGGCCTGAAGGCGAGCTGCGCCTGGACGGGCATGGCGAGTTGCTGCACATGGTCGGCCACTGGCGTTCGCTCTGAGTGTTGCCGCGCTTGTAGTTCACTTGCTTTACGCCGGGGCTCGTCCGAAGCTATGCGCCATGAGGAGAGCCCCGATGAACTTGCAAGAACTGACAGAACGCCTGCACCAGATCCGCGACAATAACGATTGGCGGGGTTTTCACAGCCCGAAGAACCTGGCCATGGCGGCCAGCGTGGAAATGGCCGAGCTGGTGGAGATCTTCCAATGGCTGAGCGAGGACCAGTCGCGCCAGCTGCCGCCGGAACAACTCGCCCATGCCGGCCAGGAAGTCGGCGACATCGTCCTTTACCTGTTGCTGCTGTGCAGTGAGCTGGGCCTGGACATGGAGCAGGTGGTACGCGCCAAGCTGGCCGACAGCGAAAGGCGTTTCGCCGTATGAACGACCGTCACTTCGATCAACTGGCGACCCGCTTCGCCGAGAAAATCTACGGCGGCGCCAAAGGCGCGATTCGCCTCGCGGTGCTCCAGGCAGACCTCGCTGAAACCTTGCCGGATCGTCCACTGCGCATTCTCGATATCGGCGCGGGACTTGGCCACATGGCCTTGTGGCTGGCCCAGCGCGGCCATCAGCTGACCCTCGCCGAGCCGGCCGCGCCCATGCTCGACGGTGCCCGAGCGCGGTTTGCCGAAGCCGGCCAGCAAGCGACCTTCATTCAAGCGCCCTGGCAGGATTTGCTCGGCCAACTGACCGAGCCCTACGACCTGGTGCTGTGCCACGCCGTACTGGAGTGGCTCGCCGAGCCCGAGAGCATCCTGCCGGTCCTGCATCAGTTGACCGCGTCAGGCGGCTGGCTGTCACTGGCGTTCTACAACCGCGATGCGCTGGTGTATCGCAATCTGCTCAAGGGCCATTTCCGCAAGTTGCGCAGCAATCACCTGGCGGGGGAGAAGCAGAGCCTGACCCCGCAAAAACCGCTTGATCCGCGTGAACTCAAGGCGCAACTTGAACCCATGTGGACGGTCGAAAGCGAAAGTGGGGTGAGGGTGTTCCACGACTACATGCCCAAGGAGTTCCAGGCCAAGGCCGAGCTGCTCGACCTGTTGGAAATGGAACTGGCCCACCGCCGTCATCCAAGCTTCGCCGGGCTGGGCCGCTACCTGCATTGGATCTGCCGACCACGTTGACCCCGCCCGCCGGGAGGACTACATGCCGTATCGTCTGCTGTGCCTGGCCCTGCTACCCCTTGCCCTGGCTGGCTGCCAGGGCAGCAACCCTTATGTCGCCAGCGGCCGCCCGATCCCGCCTGCACCGGCCCAGGCTGCCAACACCTTCGACAGCAGCGCTTACCCAGCGCCGCCGCGCGACTACGGCCGCTATCGCAGCTGGAGCTGGCGCAACGGCCAGTTACCCAGCGGCAGCGCCAATGCAGATCCGGCGCAGTTGGCCGACGCGATAAGCGGCGCGCTCGACCAGCACGGGCTTCGCCCAGCGCGCAATAACGACGCAGACCTGCTGGTAAGCGCAGACCTGCGCTTGGAGCGGCGCCTGCGCCAAGTGCGCGATTATGACTACGACCCCTACTATGGCCCCTACCCCTACGGCAGCGTCGGTTACGGCGGCTATCGCAATGGTTATGGCGCCTATGGCAGCGTGCCGATCGTGCGCACCTATGAAGTCGAGGTGATGGTCGTGCGTATTGACCTGTTCGATGCGCGCAACGGCCAACCGGTGTGGAGTGCCAGTGCCGAAAGCGGCAGCGACAAGGACTCACCCCGCGATCGCGAGAGCGCCCTGCGCGAGTCGGTGCACAAGGCCCTCAGCGGCTACCCTCCCAGTTAACGCTTAACGGAGAATCATCATGTTGCGCCGTCTCGTTGTACTGTCATTCGCGCTGCTGCTTGCCGCCTGCTCAAGCAACAACGTTCAGCAGGATTTCGACGCCAGTCGCGATTTCGCCGGTTATCGCAGCTGGGCCTGGCAGGAACCTGGATTGCAGTACCGCCCGGACGACCCACGGATCAAGAGCGACCTCACCGAGCAACGCATTCGCCAAGCCGTGGCCGACCAACTCGACCAGCGCGGCCTACGCCCGGTACAAGGCAATGCCCAGGCCGATGTCAACGTGCGCGCCTACCTGATCGTCGAGCAACGCCAGCAGCAGATCACCACCAACTACGGCGGCGGCTGGGGAGGTTACTGGGGCGGCTACTGGGGTGGGCCGATGTACAACGAAACCCGTAGCGTCGACTACAAGGTGGCCACCATCCAGGTCGACCTGTTCGATAGCCGCGACGGCAAACTGGTCTGGCGCGGCAGTGCCGAGCAGATCATGAACAACTACCCGCCCAGCCCACAGGAGCGTAATGCGGCCATCCAGAAAACCGTCGCCCAGGTGCTGAGCCAGTATCCACCGCACTGAAGCGCAATCAAGGCAACTTGCCATCACCTTGGCTACACTTCTTTGACCGCCGCCACGCTGCATGGCCATGGCCGGCAAAGGAGTGCCCGTGGTTGTTCGTTCCGTTGTCCGCCAACGCGGCGCGATTGGCCTGATGGCCGCCATTACCCTGGGTATGGCGCTGTTGTTCATGCTGCTGGTGGTCGATAGCGGCCGGCTCTACCTGGAACAGCGCAAGCTCCAGCGCATCGCTGACATGGCCGCCCTGGAAGCGCTCAATGGCGGGGGCAGCTGTGTTGCCGGGGTCGCTGATGCCAATGCCCTGGCCCGTCGCGCGGCGCTGCGCAACGGCCATGCTGATTCGCCGGATAGAACCCTCTTGGTCGAATGCGGCAGTGTCAAAGCGGCGGCTAACGGTATCCGGGCATTCACCGTTGATCCGCAGCAGACCCAGGCCATCCGCGTCACCGCTACGCACCAGGTGGCGACCAGCATTGCCGCAGGGGTCTGGGCCCTGGCCGACGGCAACGGCCTGCAGAGCAAAACCCGCCTGCAAGCCCAAGCAACAGCGGGGCGCACAGGCCCGGCCTTGGCGCGACTGTCGATTCGCAGCAGCCTGCTGACCATCAACACGGCCAAGAGCGATCAACTGAACAAGCTGCTCGGCGCCCTGTTGGGGACACAGATCAACCTGGGCGTGGCGCAATGGCAGGGCTTGCTCGACGCGGATCTCAATCTGCTGCGTTTTCTCGACGCGCTCGCCATCGAGGCGAAAGTGGCCGCCGGCAACTACACCGAGCTGCTGCACAAAACCTTGAAAGTAGGCGATGTACTCGACGTCATGGCCGAAGTGGCCGCGCAGGACAATCCGCTGGTGAATGTCAGCGGCCTGGTCGACCTGGCCGTCGCAGGCAAGGATGCGGGCGGGATCGTCTTGGGCGAACTGCTCAACATCCAGAACGGCGGCACCCATGCAGGGCTGGATGCAACCTTGCAGGTGCTGCAACTGGTCCAGGGCACCATCCAGCTGGCCAACAGCAAGCACGCCGTAGAAACCACGCTGCCGGTCAGTGTGCTGGGGCTGGCCAACATCACCACGCGCTTGAAAATCATCGAGCCGCCGCAGTTCTCTGCCCTGGGCGACCCTGCGCTGGCGCAGGCCAACCCGATGGCAGCCGGGCAGATCTATGTGCGCACCGCGCAGACCCGGATTCTCATCCAGGTCAATCTCGGCCCGCTGCTAGGCGGGCTGAACCTGGGCATCATCCAGCTGGTGCCCAGCCCCAGCCTGGACGTGGGCTTGGAAGTGGCCAGCGCCAGTAGCCATGTACGCGGCTACGACTGCAGCAGCGCCTCGAGCAAACGCCTGCGCGTGAAGAACGACGGCGCTGCCGCCAAGCTGATGATCGGCACCATCGACAACAGCAAGTTCTTTTCCAACCAGCCGGTAACCGCCAGCCCGTTGGTGCTGCTGCGCGTGCCGCTGCTGGGCCTCGATGTCGGCTTGGGCGCCAACTCGCCGGTGTTTTCCCAGGCGGAAACCTACGACTACCTCAAGCCGCCGAATATCGACCAGTCACCCCCGGCAAGCCGCACCATGGACACCAAGAACATCGTTGCCAGCCTGGGCGCGACGCTCGGTGGGCTGGAGCTTTCACCACAGATACCGCTGGTGAGCGCCTTACTGAATATCATCACCGGGCTGATCGGCGGGCTGCTGGGGTCGTTGCTCGATCCGCTGGTCAACAACCTGCTGGCACTGCTGGGCATAGATCTCAACGCAGTCACCATCGACGCCCACCTCAGCTGCCAGAGCGGCCGGCCAGAGCTGCTGATCTAGGCACACGGCAAGCTGATGCAGAAACAGGCACCGCCATTGCGGTTGTCGACGCTCAAGCTACCGCCCATGGCTGCGACGATGCCATGGCTTACCGACAAGCCAAGCCCGGTGCCGACACCGGCTGCCTTGGTGGTGAAGAACGGCTCGAAGATCCGCTCCAGTAGCAGTGGGTCGATACCACCGCCGTTGTCTTGCACCCACAGCAATACCTGCCCGGCAGTGAGGGTTTGGTGAATGCAGAGCGTGCCTTGGCCACCGCGCTTATCGAGCAGCGCGTCACGGGCGTTGACCATCAGGTTGATCAGCACTTGCTCCAACTGATCCGCATGGCCCATCACCTGCGGCTGATCGCTGGGCTGCTCAACCTGCAGGGTCACGCCCTTGCCTTGCAGCCCCTCCTCGAGCAGTGCCACCGCCCCCTGCACCGCCGACCAGGCGGCAAAGCGCGTGCCTTCGACCTCCGAGCGCCGGCCGAATACCCGCATGTGGTCTACCAGGCGCGCCGTACGCTCGATCTGCGCCTCGATACGCTGCAGCTTCTGCTCCAGGTAGGCCGGGTCTGCATCGCCATTTTGCAGACGCTTGAGCGCATTGGCGGTTGCCATGCGCATGACATTGAGCGGCTGATTGATTTCGTGCAGCAAGCCTGTGGCCAACTCACCCAAGGTGGCCATCTTGGCCCCCTGCAACAATTGCCGCTGACTGCGCCGCACCTCGGTATTGTCCCGGCCTACCGCCTGGACTTCCAGTAACCGGCCCTGTTCGTCGAACAGGCCGCGGTCGGCCCAGATCCACCAGGCATGCTCACGCCCAGGCAACTGCAAACAGATTTCCGCGCTGCTCATCGGCTGCTGCGGCGTCAGCGCCTGCAAGCGCTGGAGAAAGTCATCGCGCTGGCCCTGGGACATCCACTGACCCAAGTTCATGCCGACCAGCTGCTCTGGGCTACAGTGCAGGTAATCGGCCAAGGGCCGGTTGCCGAAAACCAGGCTCAAATCTGGACGGTAGCGGCAGATCATCGCCGGTGAATCTTCCACCAGCACCCGGTAGCGCTCCTCGCTCAGACGCACCCGTTCAGCCGCTTCGGTCGCCTCACTGACGTCCAGCCACAGCCCGACCACCTCCCGCGGTTGGCCAAGGTCGTCACGCAGCAGGCGCGCTTCATCGAGGATCCAGTGATAGCCACCAAGGCTGTCACGCAGACGCAGGCGACAGCGTACCTGGCCCTCGCGTAGCAGACTGCGGGTGCGCTGCAACCACAGGCCGTGATCATCGGGATGCACCGCCAGCCCTGGCTGGCGCGCCTGCTCACTGTCGTTGGCCCACCCCAGCAGGGGCGTAAGGCTGGCGCTGTAGAACTCGCCCAGCAAGGCCCCCTCGACGCAGCGCTGAACGTAGATTACCGCCGGAGAGCTGGCAATCAGGTTCTCCAGCCGCTCACGCGCAGCGCCGGCCTGCTGCTCTTGCTCCTTGAGCGCACTGATATCGAGTAGAAATCCGCGTAACTGGCCGGCGTGCAGTTGCCCTGCCCAATGCACCCAGCGCGCTACCTCGGCGTGCACCAGGCGCAGACTGAGGTTCAGCTCGCGCCCTGCCCAGGCCTGTTCCAGGGCCAACTGCGCGGGCTCTCGATCAGCGGGGTGCACAAGTGCCAGCCATTGCACCTGGCTGAGCGCGCGCGGCAGGCCAAGGCTGGCGGCTAGACTGGGGTCCAACTGCAGCGGCTCTTGTCGTGGCCATTGCCACCAACCGGCACCCAGCTGAGCCTGCAATTGATCCAGATGACACGCCAGGCGCTGCGCCTGGGCCTGATGCAAACGGCTGACCAATGGCTGGGCTAGCGCCTGCATCAACGGCTCCGCCGACTCCAGCTGCAACCTTTGCTTGGCGCCAGCGCAGAGCAACCAGGCCTGCACCTGCGCGCCCTGCCGGAAAGGCAACAGGCAAAGCGTGGCACCGGCGCTGCGTGTCAGCCAATCAGGGTAAGCACGCGTGTCGAGCAGCGCGTGCGGCGGTAACTGCTCCAACCAGGACTGCAGCCGCTGCTGCTCGGGCCAAGGCCAGTCATCACTGCTGGCGTAACTGCGCCATTGTCCACCCTCATGCAGCATCAATCGCAACGACGCCGCTTGCCAGTGCTCGGCTAGCCGTTGCAACTGTTCGGTCGCTGCCTGCACCAGATGCGCCTCGCCGGCTTCGCGCAGGGCATCACCGATCTGAACCGCCAACTGATGTTCGGCATGCTCGTGGCGGCCACTGTCACGCTCATGCAGCAGATCGCCGATATCGAACAGTTGCAGCATCCAGCCCTCGCCCTGGCGTAGCAACCAGCCGCGGGTATGCAAGACATGGCCAAGCACGGTATGAAAATCCAGGTCCAAGGCCAAACCCTGCCAATCGGCAGGCTCACCTTCGAGCACCAGCCAGCTGTGGCGCTCAAGATAATCATGGACCCGCGCACCGCTGTGGCTAGGCAAAGCCAGTGCGCTGCGCAGCGGGCCGGACAGACGTAATACCCGCGCCTGATCGTCCAGCCAGACCTGTAGTCCGATGGCCACCGGCGGCGCAGCTTCGGTGACAGGCAGAGGCGCTGTGCGCCAACGATCGAACAGGCCACTCACAGTTGCAAACTCGCTTGCGCCTTCAACTGCGCAGGCAAGCGCGGTACCTCACCGATTACCGGCAGCACCAACACCGGGACCACGGCGGTCAGGCGTTGCTTGGGGTAGGTGATCGTCACGGTCAGTAAGTCATCGACCAGGCTGACCTGGGTATCGTTGGCCTGGAAGGCCAACGACTTGGGCATCCACGCCAGTTGCTGAGCCACCACCTGGCGCGCCAGGGTCTGCGCCTGCGCCTGAAAGTTGGCCGTAGCCGGATCGAGCGCCACGCAGCGGCGCACCGCCTCACTGCTGGCCTGGTTGAACGACTGCAACATGAGCATCGGCAGCGCATAGCTGACCAGACCATAGAACACCGCAAAAAACACCATGAATACCGCGACAAATTCGATGGCTGCTGCGCCTTTTTGCCGTCCTGCCAGGCCTGCTTGCATGATCGCGTCTACCCTGACTATGAAACCTGACTGACAGCATAGAACCGTTCAACGAATAGGGATGGCAATTTGCCAATGCACAGCATTGTTCTCTTGATGTGGCTTGCCTTGTGTACTGAACAAGATGTCCGTGAACGGCAGATTTCCAACACCCTGACGCTGGGTGCTGCCGCTTGCGCCCTGGCCTGGCTATTCGCGACCGGCCACAGCTGGATCGGCGCCGAGCCCAGTGATGCGGGCTGGGCGCTGGCCATCGTCATGCTGCTCACCCTGCCTGGCTACATGCTTGGGCGCTTTGGTGCGGGCGACGTCAAGTTGTTGGGCGCGCTGGCGCTGGCGACCAGTCATCAATACGTGCTCGGCACCTTCATCGGTGCCGGCATTGCCGTGTTGCTGTGGATGCTCAGCCGACGCCGGCTATGGACCTTGCTCAACCCCAAGGTCAAGAAACGCCTACAAGTCCTGGCCGAACAGGTCGGCGACAAACAGCCCTTCGCTCCCTATGTACTGGTGGGCTTTTTATTGACCGCGGTATGGATCCAATGAGTGACCATGCGGTCGGATAACTTGTACAGCCCTTGTACATAACCGCAAAGTGCGACTACTTTCTTAAGCGTCAGTGCGTCTGGCACGGGAGCGGGGCGAATCGAACAGGGAGTTGATCGTGAACAAGACCGTGAGTGAGGTGAAGATTCTGGTTGTCGATGACCAGGCGGTAATTGTCGAAGAGTTATGTGAATTTCTCGAAAGCCAAGGCTATGTGTGCGTTGCCGCCCACTCGACTGGCGAAGCGATCGAACGCTACCAAGCCGAAGACGCAATCGGCCTGGTGCTTTGCGATTTGCACATGCCCGGGCGCGATGGCATCGAACTGGTCCGGGCGCTGAAAGAGATTGCTGGCCGCCAGCGCATGTTCGAAGCGATCATGCTCACGGGCCGCGCCGACAAACAGGATGTGATCCGTGCCCTGCGCGAGGGGTTTGCCGATTACTATCAAAAGCCGATGGACCTCAACGAACTGCTCGAAGGCGTACGTCGTCAGGAGCAGGCGCTGCTGGAGCGGCGGCGCAATTTCCGCGAGCTGGGCAGCCTGAACCAACGCCTGCAATATCTGGCGGACTCCATCGACGACCTTTACCAGGATCTGGAAAAGGCCCGCGGCCAAGGTGTGCACCGACGCGCCACCGATGCCGAAGAGCCAGAGGGTGAACTGCCGGCAGTGTTCGAGAAACTCTCGCCACGTCAGCTGGAAGTGGCCAAGCTGGTCAGCAAGGGCAAGACCAATTACCAGATCGCCTGTGAGCTGGGCATCACCGAGAACACTGTGAAGCTGTATGTGTCGCAGGTGCTGCGCCTGACCCACATGCACAACCGCACCCAGTTGGCGCTGGCCCTAACGCCACGCTCATCACCCCTGCACCAGCGTTTCACTACTCACTAGGCTCTGTACGAAATGCATCCGCACTCGCCCATACTGCGTTGAAACGGTGCTCTAGTTGTTCTCAGTGCTGATCTTCACCCAGCGGAAATGGTCGGGGATCGGGTACTTGTAGGTTTCCAGCCAGCGGTACATCGATTGGTCGCGCTCGCTGGCGGTTTGCCGCTGGAGCTTGGTCGAGGCTTGCTGATTGCTCGATTGCACGCGCAACAGGGCTTCGGTGGCGGTTTGCGCTGGCGGTTGGCGTGGCGGCTCTTCGGCCACTGCTGCCAGGGGAATGCAGGCCAGGAGAATTAAGGATCTAAGCATCGGAAAGTGCCTCCTGTTGCGTGGATTGGGGCCGCTTTGCGGCCCATCGCAGCCAAGCCAGCGCCTATAGGATTCGCTGGCCGGCCCTTCAACTGACCGGCAGAACACCCCGCCCGGTCGACTTCAACTGCTTGGCGCGCGCCTGGGCCTCGGCAAACTGCGCAGGCTTGAGCCGCAGGCGGGCCACCAGATCTGCCGCCTGCTGCCAGTTGTCCTGCAGTAACGACAAGGCCACCAGGTTGACCGCCGGCAGTGGGTTGTCATCCTTGAGCTCGATCGCCGTCAGAAACTCAAAGCGCGCCTGCTCATGATCGCCAAGGTTCATCAGCACCACGCCCAAATCGTTACGCACCTTTTCATCGGTCGGCGCCAGGCGCACAGCCCGCTGTAAATTGCGCAGGGCTTGAGCGTCGTCTCCGCGGGCCGATGCCAGCTGGCCAAGGCCGTGCTCGCCTTCAGAGGCCAGGCAGCCGCCGAGCAGGCTGCGGTACAGCGGCTCGGCCTCGCTACGCCCGAGCAGACGCAGGACCTTGGCTTTGCGCAGGCGCACCTGATCGAGTTCATCTGGCAACTGTTGCAAATGCGCAAGGCTGGCATGCGGGCGGCCGTCGTTGAGCATTTCATCCGCCAGGTTCAGGGCCAACTGCTGGTCAGCGTCGGGCTTGCCGCATGTGTTGCCAGCGAACACGTGCGCCAGGCCCTCCGGCGAGTGCCCGGCGCAACCGCTAAGCAGCAACAGCCCCAGGGCTATCAGTATTGTTCTCATCCCCACCCTCCCCTCACGATCCCAAAGCCCGCGCCAACGCGGTCAAGCCAGGCCCGGCCAAAACAATCAGCAGGGCCGGAAACAGAAATATCATCATCACCGCCGACATCTTCGCCGACATCTTCGACACCCGCTCCTGCAAACGCGTCATCCGGCGGTCATCGAGCAAGGTCTTCAAGGCTTGCAGCGACTTCATCGCCCCACTGCCCTGCACCAGTAACTGGCGCAGGATCACGCAGGTGTCGATCAGCTCATCGACCGCCAGCAGTTTCGCGGTCTTTTCCAGCTCAGGTGCCAGGGCCAGGCCGGAGTCCACCCGTTGCAGGACCAGGCGCAGCTCTTCGCTGATTTCCGGCACCAAGGTACGCCCTTCGTGGCTCAGCACCCGCAGGGCTTGCTCGACGGCCAGGCCGGTTTCAAACAGGATGCGCAACAAGGGAATCAGCAAGCTCACTTCCTGGGCGATGCGCTGTTGACGACGCGCAGCCGCCAACGCCAGCAGGCGCTTGGGCAGTAGATAGCCGACCCCCAAGGCACACAACGGCAGCACCAACCAATGGCCAGTCCAGCCCATCAATCCGTGTTGCAACAGCAGCGTCAGGCCCACTGCAAGGAGCGGCAGCCCCAACTGGGCAGCGGCAAACAGCGCTCGCTGGCGACTGCGGCGCCAACCCACACGATCGAGCAGCGCCTGAGTTTCGCCATCGAGCCGCTGCAAGCGCCGCCCCAGGTTGCTGCTGCCTAGCCAGTGCAGCCAGTCGCCCAACCGCTCCTCGCGTGCCAGCTGACCTTGCAAGCGCCGCGCGATCAGCAAACGTCCGCGCAACTGCTTCAAGGCCTGCATGCCGAGCAAGGCGAATCCAGCCAGCAGGAACACCGCGCAGATCAGCCAGGCCATGTTCACAGGCTCCTCATCATGCGCCATAGCACCAGGCAACCGAGCGCCTGGAAGGCAAAGGCCAGTAACAACAGCATCTGCCCCTGGCTATCGCGCCACATACCCAGCAAGTAGCCGGGGTTACCGAGCAGGAAGTAGCCGACCATGCTCAACGGCAGCGCCCCGAGAATCCATGCGGTAACCCGCGTTTCACCGGTCAATGCCTTGAGCTGGCGCGTGCCTTGTTCGCGCTCGCGGATCAGCTTGATGAGGTTCTCCATCAACTCGCTGGCATTGCCGCCATACTGCTGGTTGATCCGCAGACCAAGGGCGAACAGGCGCATTTCGTCCTGGTCATAGAGTTCGGCCAGCTCGCTGACCGCCACCTCCAGCGCTACCCCCAGGCGGACATTGCGCCGCACCCGCTCCATGGCCGAGCGCAGTGGTTCGCGAGTGCCATCAATTGCGCCCAGCACCGAATCGTTCAACGTCCGCCCAGCCTTCAAGCTACGCACGCTGTAGTCCAACAGGCCCGGCAGTTGCTGGATGATCTGGCGCACGCGCAGCCGATAACGCCAGCCTAGGTACAAGTAGCCCAGCGCAGGCCCACTCAACAGCACCATCAAGCCGACCGCCCAGCCAGAGACCAGCAAGCCAGCCATGACCAATCCGCCCCACGCCAGCAGCCATGGCCTGGGATTGAACGCGGCAGTATCCACGCCCGCCCGTTGCAGCAGCGGGTCGAACCATTCACGCCGCGCCTTGCCGCTGCGCACCGAGCGATAGGCGCGGCCCAGGCGCTGCAGAATGCGCTCCTCGCCGCGCTTGTACAGGGCCAGGCGAAACAGCAGCAGGGCGACGCCGAGCAACAGCGGCGACAGCGCCAGCAGCAGGGCGCCAGTCACAGCACACCTTCGTTGCGCAACTTGGCGCCAGCCGGGTTCGGTGCTTCGCGTAGAAAGCTGGTGCCGCCGCGGCGGTCGAGACGAAACAGCGTGTTGGTCACGTACACATCGTCGCGCACCCCCACCACTTCGAGCACTTCGCTGACGCAGCGACGGCCATCGGCCAGCCGCGTCAGCTGAATCACCACATCGAGCGCCGCGCAGATCATCTGGCGCAAGGTCTTCTCGGCAATCTGCCGGCCGCTCAGGCCGACCAGGGTTTCCAGGCGCAACAAGGCGTCCTGGGCGGTGTTGGCATGCACGGTGCTCATCGAGCCATCATGACCGGTGTTCATCGCCGTGAGCACATCGAGCACTTCGGCGCCGCGGATCTCACCCAGCAGGATGCGATCCGGGCGCATCCGCAAGGCGTTGCGAATCAGCTCGCTGGCCTTGATCTCACCATGCCCCTCGACGTTCGGCGGGCGCGTCTCCAGGCGTACCACATGGGGGTGATTGAGCTGCAGTTCAGCGACGTCTTCGATGGTCACCAGGCGCTCCTGCGGGGCAATCATCAGGCTGAGGATATTGAGCAAGGTAGTCTTGCCGGTCCCGGTGCCGCCACTGACCAGAATATTGCAGCGCCGTCCCACCGCGCGTTCAAGAAAGTCGAAGATGGCCTGATCGATCGCCCGGGTCGCGAGCAGGTCGGCGCTCTTGAGCATGTCGCGGCGAAATTTTCGGATCGACAGGCACGGCCCATCCAAGGCCACCGGTGGGATGATGGCATTGACCCGGCTGCCATCGGGCAGGCGCGCATCGACCATTGGCGAAGACTCATCCAGGCGCCGCCCCAAGGGCGCCAGGATGCGTTGCATGACCCGCTCGACATGGTGCGCGTCGATAAAGCGCAGGTCCGTCAGCTGCAATAAACCGGCGCGTTCGACGAACACCCGGTGCGGGCCGTTGACCAGAATTTCGGTAACGCTGGGATCACGTAGCAGCACCTCAAGTGGGCCATAGCCGGTCAGTTCGTCGACCAGCTCCTCGGCCATACGCTCCATTTCGTAGCGCGACAGGGCCAGGCGCATACGCGCCACATAGTCGCCAACCTGCTCGAAGACGAACTGCGTCAGGGCTGGCCGGGCACCTTCGAGCAAGTTGCGCCCGCTGTCCTCGATGCTGTCGATGACGTGGCGGTGCAAGGCGCGCTTGAGCGCTTGCGGCTCAGCCGCAGCATGGCGTTGACCGCCAAAGGGTTCGTCGCCGCTCATTTGCTCCCCCACAGGCGTCGCAGCCAGGTCAGCGTGGGCGTTTCAAGGCTTTGCGAACGCTGCGCCAGGCGCTCGCCCAGGCCCTGCAAGGCTTGTGTCAGGCTTTCGCGCGGGGCCAGTTCGAACAGGCTCAGGCCTTGGTTCTTGGCATTCAGACGCACCTCAGGGCTGTACGGCATGACTTTGAGCAACGGCAACCCATAACGTTTGGCCAAGGCCTCGGCGTCCGGCGCGACATGCTTGAGGTAGCGGTCAACCAGCAAGCTGGCGTGCTCCAGCTTGATCCCGCGGTCGCGCCATTGATCGAGCACTTCCAGGTTGCGCCGGCAATCGAGGATGTTCTGATCGGTGTAGAGAATCAGCTTGTCGCAATGGCTGACGATAGTGCGCAACGCTTCACTGTCGGTCTGCCCGGTGAGGTTGAGGACAATGTGCTGGAAGTGCTGGCGCAGCGCGCTGAGCAGCATGTACAGCTCGGCGGCACTGGTCTTGCGCAGCGGCTCGTCGGCTTCGGCATAGGCCAGAATGCGCAGGCCGCTCTTGTCGCGGGTGAAGGCGCTGTCGATCAACGTGGCGTCCAGCCGACGCAAATGGCGCAAGGCGTCGCCGAAGAAGAACGACGCTTCCAAGCCCAGCAAGGCCAGACTGTCGCCACGCGGCAAACCGAGGTCGAGCAGCAGGGTCTGTTGGCCGCTGTCCTGCACCACCCGCGCCAGATGAGTGGTCAGCAGCGCACCGTCGGCACCGCGCTGGGCGCCGTAGAGCACGGTCAGGCCACCCAGGCTGGGGTTGCTGGTCACCGCTGGCAAGCGCTTGCCCAGGCGCCGGACCAGGCCAGCCACCTCGCTGGCCCGCGAGCCGTATGCAACGAAGTCGCGGGCGCCAGCGCGCATGGCATGCAGCACCAACTGGTTGTCCATGCCATCGCCGAGGGCGACGATCGCCAGCATCGGCTTGGCCTCCAAAACGCCCTCGATCAAGGCGCACTGCGTGACCAACTGCTCGCGGTCCAAGCCAATGAACACCAGGTTGCTGAAGGTCACGTCGACCAGCGCCAGCAACTCGTCGAGGCTGCCACCACTGGCGCCGATCACCTGGCCCTGCTGGGTCAAAGCGCCCTGCAACCAGTTGAGGTCTTGCTCATTGCGGGTAATCGCCAGGTACGTCTGGTTGAGGCTTTCGTTCATCGTGATAACCCACTGCGGCCATCGAAATTGCCGTTTTCCAGGAAGAACAGCTGGCCCCAGCTGGGGTCGTAGGTGCGCAGGTGCTCACCCGGCAGCTCGGGCAGGCGGGCGTTGGCAGCCAATGGCTGGACCAAGTGCGGGGTCACGATCATCAGCAGCTCGGTCTCATCGCGGACCAAGGCCGATTGACGAAAGAACGCGCCCAATATCGGCAAGCTGCCCAGCCCGGGCAGACGGTCTACCGAAGAGCGGGTGTTGCTGCTGATCAAACCGCTGATGATGAAGCTCTCGCCGTCGGCCAGGGAGATGCTGGTATCCGTGCGGCGCACGCTCAAGCCAGGCACCTGGGTACCGGCGATGGTCACCGCATTGTTGTAGTCCAGCTCACTGACTTCCGGCGCCACCTTGAGGATAATGCGGTCGCGACTGATCACCGTCGGGGTCAGGGCCAGGCGTACGCCGAACTCTTTGTACTCGATCGAGACGTTGTCACTGCCAGCACTGGGCACCGGGATAGGAATCTCGCCACCGGCCAGGAAGCTCGCGGTAAGGCCGCTGAGCACGGTCAGGCTCGGGCGCGCCAGGGTGTAGGCAAAGCCGCTATTTTCCAGCGCGTTGATCGCAGCCAGGAAGCGGCTGCCGCCGCCGCCCCAGACGATATTGAACACACTGTCATCAAGCGGTATGGCAGGACGCGCGATAGGCACGTTGCCAGGGGTGACAGCGGTATTTGGCACGGTATTGGGCGAGCCGATCAGACTGTTGTTCGAGCCCTTGAAGAACAACCGTGCGCCGGCTTCCTTGTATTTGCTCCGGCGCACCTCGACGAAACGGATATCGGCCTGCACCTGGGTCGGCAGTTGCTCATCCTGCGAAGGCAGCAGCGCGTCTTCGGCCATGTCGGCACTGGCCCTGCCCTTGACGAACAGCATCGCCCGATGCGGCGAAGGGGTGCAGGCGGTCCACAGCATCAAGGTGGTGCTCCCCGGCCCCACTGCAGTTAGCAGCACGCCACGCTCGCCACTTGCCTGGACATCGGCGACCTTCGGCTCGCCCACCGCCACCCGACTGATAGTCACCGGCAGGCGTAGCTCTTGTTGCAGGCCCTGGTCCATCTCGATCACCGAGGGCAAGTCGGCAAACGCCGCACAGCCCTTGTCCGCCGCCTGTGCCATGGGCAAGCTCGTTATCAGCGACAGGGCCAGGCACAACGGGGTGAATATCCGCGCGGAACTACGCATGGCTGCATCCTTGCTGGTTCAGGGTGTCTTGGCTGAATCGTTGCTCTGGGCGCCGCGAATGATCTGCATACCTGGGTTGCCAGCCGCAGGCGCGACGTTAGCGATAGGCACTTGGGACAATTGGCTAAAGCGAAACAGATCGCGACTGGCAGTTTCGACCTGGGGCTTGGCCTGTGGATTGGCCCAATAGCCCGCCAGCAACTGCTCATCGGCGCTACGCACGGCCAAGCGCAGGGTGCCGGCCTGGGCTGCCAGCATCAGGCGGCTGGCGAAGGCTTCAGGCACAGCCAAGGCCACGGTGCGATTGCCGGTGCCGATCGGGTCACGCCGCCCCTGCTGCTCTTCGGCGGTTTGCGCCGGGCGGCCGTCATTGGCCAAGCCCGTCTGCTCACCGACGCTCAATACCCGCAGCGCAGGCAAGATGACCTGGGCGGAGGACTGCGGGTTGTGGTTTTCTTCACGCAAGAACAGCAGCACATCCACATAGTCGCCGGGGCGCACCTGCCCTGCCGCGCCAACAACATCATCGACTGCGACAGCCACGGCCCGCTCATGGCTGCGGATCATCCGCGCCAGCGGGCCACCTGATTGAAAGCTGTGCTCGTCGAGCCAGGCCCCTTGAGCCAAGGCGCGCTCACTGCGCCGGCCAAGCACTTGCTCGATGTGCTGGAAAGCGCCCTGAGGCACCACCTGCAAGCGCTCGATCAGCAGATCGTCTTCGCTCAGAGGCGTATTGGCGGCCACGTCGCGGCGCAACACGACGATGGGCGAACGGCGCGGTTCCTCCACCTGAATCGGTGCCGGAGCGGTTACTGGCTGAGTCGTCACCTCGACACTCGGCGGCGCAGCGACGGGCGCGGGCGGTCGACTCAGCACCAACCCCCAATACCCTGCAAGCAATGCCGCAACCAGAAACAGCCCGGCAAGGATCATGGTCAAGCGACTGCTCATTACCGCTCTCCCGCACCTGAAACCCATGATGGCAAAAAGTAACTATTTCGCTATTGCACGGTAGTTCAGAGCGGCTAAATCGCCATGAGCGAGACTAAGTTTTTCCAGCCATGAATTTGACGCTGAGGCAAAACAGGTGCTTAGCATCGCTGAATCAACCTATTACTTTGTAGTTAATGCCTTCTTACATTTGCACTCCGGCGTAGCTTGACGATTCTGTGATAGCAAAGGGGCATCACCGCTTTACGCCCCACAAACCGGCGCCGCCCGCGCAAGGAGATGTGCCATGTTGCTGCTCAAGATCCTCATCCACTGCCAGAACTTCCTGCAACGCAAGGACGGAGCCTCCGGTATCGAGTACGCAGTCATTGCGGCAATGGTTGCCGTAGCGCTGGCGGCCTTCGTCGATCCGATCTCCGCACAAGTCAAAGCCATGATGACTACCATCCAGACCGCCATCACGCCTTGATCGCAAGCCGCACCCGCATGCCCTGCGCTACCTACCCGTCAGGAGCCGACGATGCCAACCTCTTCCTTGCGTCAACAGATCCTTCTAGTCGACGACGAGGAAGAGGCACTGCTCGAACTTGCCGAATTACTGGAAAACGAAGGTTTCAAGTGCCACACCGCCACCTCCGTCAAAGCCGCACTGCAGCAACTCACGCGCTACCCTGACGTCGCCTTGGTCATCACCGACCTGCGTATGCCCGAAGAAAGCGGCATCGGCCTGATCAAGCGCCTGCGCGACCACACCTCCCGCCAACACCTGCCGGTGATCGTCATGTCCGGGCATGCCGATCTGGAAGATGTCAGCGACCTGCTGCGCTTGCAGGTACTGGATCTGTTTCGCAAGCCGATCTTCCACGCCCGCCTGCTGGAGACGCTGGAGAACCTGTTCCCCACACCGAGGATGCAGGTGGTGAAGTAACCACCTGAGGTGAATGGTTTTCCCTCCCCCACGAGCCTATTGCTTTTACAAGGCCTGTGCTCGAGAACTAACTTCCGCCTAGATTGCACACCCATCGCTGCTCAGCGCTGGGCTTGAATAATAATTTCATCAAATTAATACAACCAAACTCCTACACACACTTATTAGCTTTGGCAAATGCTGAAAGCTTAGTGTTAAATTACGCCTGCCGGCGCCAGCAGAGACCGTTCTATTGACGTCAGCAAACTGTGCCCAACGCTTCAACGCTGCGGGCAACCATCACTTTGCAAATGGACATAACCATGCGCACAAAATTCAGACCTATACGAGGCCCTACACACAATGAGCAAGAAACTGAAAAAATCGATCGAAGTCGCTAAGCAACAGATTCTCGAGGCGACTAAAGCGTATCCGCTGCCCACCCAGCTGATAAAGAAAGGAACGCCGGTTTGCCGGACACAAGAGAGCCACTATCCAGAGCCGATGTTTTTTAACAGAAACTCTAACACCCGCTATGGTGACCCTCAGCACGATATAGGTGTGTGTTACGTTGCTTTTGATGACGTGGTCGCTGTTGCAGAAACGTTGCAACATGGCCAGGCTGGCTTGAAAAGCCCAGTATTGCAGTCAGAAATCGAAGAGCGTTCATTGATTCAGCTTGAAACGGCTCGCGATCTGGTCGTGGTTGACGCCGCGGCACTCGCTCGCAATGCTGGTAAGGTACTCAAGACAATTGTCGATTCGAAGGGCCAAGGTAGCCGCGGCTACGCTTACACCCAAGCCATGAGCGATGTCGTCATGCGTCATGATGCCAACTTTGACGGTATCCTTTACCCGTCCCAGGTCTACCCGATCACGGGAAGTCTTTCCGGATGCAACCTTGTTTTGTTTGAAGGGCGCGATCCGCAATTGACAAATAAAGGGAAACAGCCTCTCGAGGATGTGGAGTTGTCTACCGGTGAAACGGTAGGCGAGCTGCTGAACCGTATGCAGGTTCCGATCGAGTAAAAAAAGGTCGGCCCCTAACAGGGCCGACTTCACTTGCCCATTGCTAATCTATTTCTAAAGTCACGAACAATGACGTCATAAGCAGTAGCCTCTGCAAGGAGTGCATACCTTGGCTGCACATTTCCAGCCTCATCAGGATTTGAGTAATCCATAGGTTGTGCCAAAAAACCCACTAACACATTTACTGCCTTCTCATCCCTAGGATCGATGGCAAGCGCTTTTACCAGCTCGCCAACCTCAGGCATGACAGTGTTATTCTCAAACTGGAAGGCTGGGTAATGCTTTCGCGCCCCCTCACTGTAAGCTAACACCTGCCCTGTTTGAACTCGCTTATTCAGCGCTTGCCGGGTGATACCCAGTAAGCTGCACACCGTTTTGGAGTCGAGCAACTCGTACGCCTCATTGACACTTTTAAATGCCAACGCCTTACCTTTGGCATACGCAAGCTGATTTCGCACTTTAGGGCTCAACGCCTTTTGCCCCTCGCGCTTGAGAACCATTTTAAGTGCATCGAAATAACGCTTTTCTACTTCTTGCTCTGCAAGTTCAACAAGCAACGGTAGAGAAAGCGTCTCCAAAAAATGCTCAAACTCCGCACGGAGTGTGGCTTTAGCTGCGTCTGGTGAGTGATTGGAGGTCCCGGCGACAAGTGTCTTCATGGTCTTCCTCTCTTTCCTAATAGGTTTAACACATCGTAAGTCACTCAGCCCATATCGTCAACCTGTCAACTAGACCACTCGTCAACTAGACCTTTCTGTTTACAGATGGCAAGAGACACTCAAGGTCAGCCGCGGCCGCCGATCAAGGCTGTCCAGGGCGATGTCCGATAACGGCTTGGCGACTTCCAGTGCAACGTTGTAGTACCGCGCATCACCGAGTCTCACGCCGAACGCTGCCGATGACAGCCGTGCCTCACGTATATCAACCTCGTTGAACCAGGTGCGGGCGGCGTCCAACACGACGTAGGGTTGCAGCACCTCCACCCAATGGCCTTCTCGCTTGAAACTGTAGTTCAGCTCATAGGCCACGCCCCAGCCTTTGTCGCCCCAGGCTTGGTCACTGGGATAACCACGGCCGAAGCTCTGCCCACCAAACACCACGCGCTCGCTCTCAGGCAGGCTGTCACCGCTCCAGGACAACGCTGCCGAAGCCACGCCTTGCCAGTTGTCGAACCACTGATCGCTCTGCAGCGCAGACAGGCGCAGACGGAGAAAATCCAGGTCGTAGTCGGCATTGGTCCGCGCCCCGAAATAGTCCAACCCCTGGTACACGCCGGCGCTGACAATCCGCAGGCGGCCAGGGTCGGCCTGGCGCCAGTCGCCCTCGAAGGACAGCGCACGCAGGTGGGTCTGGCTATCTGACTTCAGCCCAGAGCCAGCCCGCTGGTAGTCGATCCGGTCCTTGACCACATAGAAGCGTCCCACCACGTCCAGCCATTGCCTGGGCGAGGCGATCAGGGCCTGGCTAATTCCGACCGAATAGCGATCCGTCTCGTGCCGCTGGCTCAGATCGATGCCATTGTCCAGGCGTACCCGCGTACTAGGCTCGCTGCGGTAGCGCGCAGCCGAAAGCAGCAGGCGGCTGCCCTCGCCATCCAGGTACTGACCATAATCCAGCCGGCCATAACGACTGTCATCCTCCCCAGGTGGCACCAGTACGCTGGCCGAGAGCTGTTCGGCGAAACGGGTTTGCCCATTGCTGGTCAGTGCGATCAGCGCTTGTAGATCATCGCGACTGCCCTCGCCGACCTGCACGGCAGTGCTGAGCGGTTTGCGCGAGGCCTGGGCGACCAGCCGCGCAGCGCCATCAGCGCTCGCTGGCGCAGCTAAATGCGCGGCAAAGCTCACTCCCGGGATGCGATTGATCAGGCTGGTATAGCGCTCGAAGGTGGTCCGGGTCAGCGGCCGCTCAGCCTTGAGCTTGCCCATCAGGGTGTCCAGGTAGGTGGCAGCCGGACCGATGTCGCCCTCTATCTGGTAATCACGGATATAACCTTCCACCAGCACCACGCGCACCCGGCCATCGGCAAAGTCCTGGGGTGGCAAGTAGGCGTATGAGAGCAGGTAGCCATCCTGCTGATAGCGCTGGGTCAAGCGCTGGGTGAACGCGACCAGTTCGCTCAAGGTAACCATGCGGCCGATCAATGGCCGGTAATGCTCGCGCAGATCACTCAAGGGGAACACCGTACCGCCCTCGAAGCGGACTTTGCGCAACTCGAACCGGCTGCTCAGGGGCAGTGCCTGTGGCTGACCGGCAGCTATCGGCGCAACGTGCATTACCGGGATGTTCGGGCGATAGGCGTCGACCGGCAAATTCGCGCTGGGTAGGCGTCGCTCGATGTCGTTACCGTTGAGAAAGCTGGGCAAAGGCTGGGCCCCGGCCAGCCCCGCCCAGGACAGCATCAGCAGGGACACGACCAGAGGGCGCATTCGGACACTCCATGATCCCGTGGATAAGGGCCGCAATTGCCGCCCGTCACGTGCAAAGCCTAGGCGCTGGCCTAGTAAACGTCGAACCTTGTGCGCGCCTGGCGCCGTTGAATCATTCGCTGACCTGGAACTCTACACGCGCCGTCTCGCCGCTCTCGTCCAAGGCGCTGAGTTCGATGCGCCCGGCCTGTTCGAACCGCACCAGCATGCTCTCCTGGCCGCGGGTTTCACCCAGCGGCTGGCCATTGACGAACCACCAGCGCTGGCCAGCGCCGCCTAACGCCGAAACATGCAGCTGCAGAGGCTCGCTGCTGGTCGCCGGGCGACGCAGGTTATCACCGGGGCGAACGCCGACGATCGACAGCGGTGGCGCGCTGGCCGGCACCTGCGGCGGGCAGGCCGGGTCGACTCGCGGCAGACGCGCTGCACGCCGCTCGACCCGGGCCAGCCAAGGTTCCAATGGGGCCGGCCAGAGGGCGATGTCTTGCGCCTTGGCTCCGGCGCAGCTGGCATCGACACGCAAGCCTTGGTCATTGACCCAGACGGTTTCGCGCAGGCTCAGGCCCAATGGCTGGTCAGCCGCCTGCAAGGTCGGCGGGGTGGTGTTGTCGAGGGTCCAGGCAAAGCGTTGGCGCCGGCAATTGGGGTCTTGCCGATTCATCGGCTGGCCCAACGGCCAGCAGATCGCGGCAACGCCCACCGACGCTGGCACCTGCTCGACAGGCGCACTGATACCTCGCTGGGCGTCGCGATTGCTCAACAGGTCATGCACTTGCAGCATCAACGGCGCCGCCGAGGCCAGGCCGAACTGGCCAGGCACCGGAGTGCCATCGGGGCGGCCAATCCACACCCCGATCAAATATCGTGGTCCTACCCCTACCGCCCAGGCATCACGAAAGCCGTAGCTGGTGCCGGTCTTCCAGGCCAGCTGCGGGCGCTGTACCAGTTCTGCGTGCGGGTCGCGGTCCGGGCGCGCCTGGCCGCTGAGAATACGCCGGATAATCCACGCCGCCCCAGGTGAGAGCAATCGGCGCTCCAGCAGAGGATCCTGCGGTTGCAGCCGAATACGCGCACTGTTCCCGGCGCGGGCCAGGGCCGCATAGCCGCCGACCAGGTCTTCCAGACGGCTGCCGGCACCGCCCAGAATCAGCGACAGGTTCGGTTCGGCCAATGGCGGCAGTATCTGCGGCATGCCGCCCATGCGCAGTTGCGCAGCGAACCGCTTAGGGCCGTAGGCCTCCAGCAATTGCACCGCCGGCAGGTTGAGCGACAGGGCCAAGGCTGAGCTGGCAGAGACCGGCCCACTGAAGCCCATGGAGAAGTTGCCCGGGCGGTAGTCGCCATAGCGGCGCGGTACGTCCTGCAACAGCGATTCGGAATGGATCAGACCGTCATCCAAGGCCATGCCGTAAAGGAACGGCTTGAGCGTCGAGCCCGGCGAGCGCAGCGCGTGAACCATATCGACATGGCCGAAGCGGCGCTCATCGGCGAGGTCGATTGAACCCAGGTAGGCGCGCACTGCCATGGTCTGCGAATCGACCACCAGGATCGCCGCTGAAGTGCGCTCGGGCAGCCGTGCGCGCCAGCCCAGCAGCAAATCTTCCAGGCGCCGCTGCAACGAGGCATCGACGTTGGTGCGAATCAGCGGTGGGCTGTTGGCGCTATTGAGCCTTCGCGCCAGCAGCGGAGCCAGCGCCGGTTCCTGGCGCGGCGCCAGCAGCAAGGGCTCCTCGCGTGCCTCATCGACCTGTTGTGCGGGCCACACCTGATACTCGGCCAAGCGCTGCAGGACTTTGTCGCGAGCCGCCTGGGCCCGTTGCGGATGGCGGTCTGGGCGTAACCGGCTGGGCGCCTGCGGCAATACCGCGAGCATGGCCGCCTCCGCGGGCGTGAGGTGTTTGGGTGATTTGCCCAGATACGCCCAACTGGCCGCCGCCACGCCTTGCAGGGTGCCGCCAAACGGTGCTCGATTGAGATACAGCTGGAGGATCTCGCGCTTGGACAGGTGCCACTCCAACTGCAACGTTCGCCACAACTGGCGCGACTTGCCCAGCAAGGTGCGCTCGTGCGGGTCGAGCAAACGCGCCACCTGCATCGACAAGGTGCTGCCCCCGGACACCACCCGGCCACCGCTGAGGTTAAGCCAGGCCGCGCGCACCAGCGCCAGCGGGTTGACCCCGGGGTGGCGGTAGAACCAGCGGTCTTCGTAGGTCAGCAGCGCCTGCAAATACAGCGGCGACACCTCATCGGGGCTGATGGGATAACGCCAGACGCCTTCGGCATCGGCAAAACGCCAAAGCGGCGTGCCATCTTCGGCCAGGACCACCCGCGCCAGGTCATCGGCGGGCATCGGCAATGGCCAGATACGATCGGCCAACCACAGCAGGCCCATCGCCAGTAGGCAGCCCACGACAATGCCGCGCAGTAGCCGTCCCGCACGGCTATGTGGGCGTACTAAGCTTGGCATCGGGAACCGACCTGGCCAGGTGATGGCCAAAGCCTTGGATTGATCATCAGGAAGCGATTATGCATGTAGAAGGTTTTTTCGATTGGCTGGGCCAGGCATTGGGCGCGTTGATCCGCTTTATCGTCGACGCATTGAGCGGGCTGTTCAACCTGCTGGCAAACGCCGGCGGCAACTTTATCGATGGTCTGGCGCGCACCTTGGGCATGGACACCTCGTTGGTCAGCATCCTGGCCCTGATCGTCGGCCTGTTGCTGCTGTACTCGGCGATCCGCGCGTTCATGCGCGCTTCGATCATCCTTGGGATCATCTGGTTGGTGCTGGGGTTGTGGGTGCTGAGCTGGATCATTCATTGATCCAGGATCAGTGGCATTTGTTTGGACGATTGGCGCCTCATCGCGGGCAAGCCCGCTCCTACATGGGCCTGCGCAACCCTGAAGGAGCGGGCTTGCCCCGCGATGAGGCCAGCGGCCCCTAGCGCGCCCTGACCACCAACTCACCCTGGCTTTCGCCCACCGCCTGCACGTTCGGCCGGTACATCGACTCGACCTGCGGTGGCGGCACTCGATAGGTGCCTGGGGTTACCGCACGCGCCAGGTACAACAGGTGCGTGGTGCCGTAGCTATCGAGCTTGAGCGCCGCTACGTAGCGGTCATCACGGTATTCCTGATGCACCACGTTGGCGTTCTGCATCGACTCGCGCCACTGCTTTACCGCGCTGCTGGCGTTTTCCAGGCTGGCCGCGCTCTGGGCCAGGTTCTGGTTCTCAAGCTCCAACCCCGCAGGCAGCAGATCGACGACCAGCGCATCCGGCACCTGGCTGTGCGCCTTGAGCGCCAGATGCACCAGGACCAGATCACCGCTGCGCAGATTACGCAGGTCGAGGTACTGGCCGTTCATGCCCAGGTACTCGCGACGAATCTCCATGCCGTTGCCACTTGGCGCAGGCGCCTGGCGCGGATAACCGGACAGGGTCAGTTGCTGGTAGAGGGTCTCGCTGCCCTGGTTCTGCACCGTCAGTGGCGATGCCAGCAGAGGGCCTTCGAGCTTCATGCCAGATTCTGCGTTGTCCAGCTCACGAATCTCACCGGCACTGTCCAGACGCGCCTGCCATTTGCCTTCGGGTTTACCCAGCAGACCACGGCCAGCCAGGTACAGCGCGTTGCGCTCTTGAGTCGACAGCCAGCGATTGGCCGCCAACTCATCGGACAAGGCGAACAGACGCTGGTCGACCTGGTTACTGGCCAGGTTGTTCTCCTGCAACAACGCCAGGATCAGCGCCTGATCGCGCACCGCGCTGCCATAGTCGGCCATCCAGCCGTCGCTGCGACCAATGCCCAGGCCGGCTTGCAAGGCTTGCTGCGAACGCGGCTTGTCGCCCATCTTGTCCAGCGCCACCGCCAGTTGCACCAGGGGCAGACCTGAGCGGGCGTCACTGCGGCGCTCGAACAGGCTGCGCAAGGCACCCAGTGGCGCCTGCTGACTGCGGGCCAGCACCAGCGCGGCGTAGGCCTGTACCGCGAAGCGGGTGTGCTCGGCGTTCTGGCTGTAGTTCACTTCGATCAAGTTGCGCTCTTGCAGATAACGCAGCAGGCGCTCGTTGGCTTTCTTCAGCGCTTCGGCCGGCACGCCATAACCTTGTTCGCGAGCGCGCAGCAGGAAGTCGGTGACATAGGCGGTCAGCCAGTACTCTTCCTCGCTGTCCGAACTCCACAGGCCGAAGCTGCCGTTGTAGCGCTGCATGCCCAAGAGGTGCTCGATACCCATCTCGATCTTGCGTTTGCGCACATCGGCCGGCTCGCCCTTGATGCCCAGGCGCTTGAGGCTTTCGGCGTCGGCGTAGAGCGACGGATACAGGCCACTGGTGGTCTGCTCCAGGCAGCCATAGGGATACGCCTCAAGCGCACGGATCTGCTCGGCGAGGTTCAGTGGCGGGCGGCTCGACAGGGCGAGGCTGGCTTCCAGGCCCGCTGGTTCGAACTCGGCCAGATCGCTCTCGGGCAGGCTCCAGGGTTGATCCTTGAGTGCCACCCGGTAGTGCTTGAGCATTGCCGGGTAGGCCGGGCGAATGCCCAAGGTCCATTCACGCTCGAAGGCCATGGCAGGCTCGCCTGGCAGTTGCAAGCCGTTGACCTGCACATGGACCTTGCCCTGGCCAAGGCCACCCTGGGCTTGAACCGGAATCATCAAGGTGCTGCGCTGGCCTTCGGCCAAGGTGATGTTTTGCTGATTGGCGGCAACCAGGCCGAGCTGACCTTCGGTGCTCAGTTGCACAGTCAGTTGCTGGGCGCGACCGGACAGGTTGGCCAAATCCAGCGCCAGGTTGGTGCGGTCGCCGCCGGCCAGGAAGCGTGGCGCCGACAACTCGGCGATCAGCGGCGCGGCGACCACTGTCTTGCCTTCGGCCATGCCAAAGTGCTCGTCGCTCCAGGCCTGGGCCATCAGCCGCAGCTCACCGTTGAAATCGGGGATGTCGACAGTGGCCTTGCCTTCACCCTTGTCGTTCAGGGTCACTGGCAGGCTCTGCTGAGCGACGATGGTCACCGTGGTATTGGGGCGCTTGCCGCCCTTGGCCATGCCCGCATCGCCACCGAACGCCAGGCTGGCCAGACGGCCTTGGCCAGCTTCGATCAACTGGCCGTAGATGTCCAATTGGTCAGCACCATAGGCCTTGCGGCCGAACAGGCTGGCGAACGGGTCTGGGGTCTTGAAGTCGGTGATATTGAGGATGCCGACATCCACCGCAGACAGCAGCACATGCACCTGCTTGGGAACGCTGCCATCGGCATTGACGGCTTTGAACTTGACCGTCAGCGGCTGCTTGGGACGCATTTTCTCTGGCGCTTGCAAGGTCACCGCCAGCTTGCGCTCGGCGCGATCGAGCGGCAGGTGCAGTACGCCAACCGCGCGCTTGAGCGTGGCATTGGCCTTGCGTTCACCGGGGCGGATCACCAGGGCGCTGATATACAGGTCGTGGCGCGCCCACTTGCTATCGAGCTTGACGTCGAAGGTCTTGCCCTCGGCAGGCACATCGATCTCTTGCCACCACAGCGGACCGTCGCTGGATTCGACCATCAGGTAACCACTTCCGGCGGCCGGTGGGGTGACGGTGACCTGGGCAGTGGCGCCATCGGCGTAGGACTTCTTGTCCAGCGCCAGCTTGACCTGGTCGGGACGTACCGCGCCGCCTTCGGCGTTGTCCTGGGCACGGTAGCCAGCCCAGAAGCGTGCGCTGGACACCAGGCCAGTCTGCGGATCTTCCACCTCGACCCGGTATGGGCCCCACTCGACCAGGAAGTTGAGCTTGGCCGTGGAGCCGGCCTTGACGCTGACAGTCTCCTCGCTCTGGGTCAGGAACTTCTCGTTGTAGTTGTAGCTCCAGCCGTCGCTGTCCGAGTAGTTCCAGTAGTAGTCACGACGCTCGCGGATTAGGCGCACCTTGAGGTTATCGACTGCGAGCTTTTTACCGTTGCGGTCGGCCACCAGCACTTCGAATTCGACTGGGCCGTCGCTGTCGGTTTCTTCCCCCTCGAACAGCCCGCGCAGGCCCGGCAGGCGCTCGGCCGGCCAGATCGGTTGTTCGAGGCGGCGGGTAATCGGCCGACCACCCGACTCTTGCAGGCTGGCCTGCACAGTCAGTTGCAGGGGCGAACGGGCCTCGGCCCAGCGGCTCTCGATGTCCACTGTTGCCTTGCCGGCCTGGTCGAGGGTGACTTCGTCCAGTTCCAGATCCTGATTGAGCTCGGTCTCGGTGACCGAACCGAACTGATAACCCGGCAACGTCGGCACTGCCTCACGCAGCGGACGCACATAGGCCTGGCCGCTCAGGCGGTTGCCGGCAGCAGGCGCGCCATAGAGGTAGCGGCCGTTGACCTGGATGTGTGCGGTTTGCTCAGGGCTCAGCGGCGTGCTGCTGCCCTTGAGTTCCAGCGCCAGACGCTCGGGCAAAAAATCCTCGACGAGGAATTCGTACACCTGCTTGCGACCACCGCCCACGTCCAGCAGCAGTTGCCAGCGACCGGTAGGCGCCTCAGTGGCCAATTGCAGCTGATATTGATAAAGGCCATTGGCATCGGCTTCCCAGACGAATTTGCGGCTGACCTGCTCATCCGGTCGGCGCACTTCCACGCTCACCGGCTGGGCCTTGATGGGCTTGCCGTCCTGATCGCGCAACAGGCCATTGAGCAATACGGTTTCACCCGGGCGATACAAATCGCGCGGGCCAAAGATGAAGAATTGCAGCGGATTGGCTTGCGGGCCGGTTATATCGAATTCAGCCAGGTCCAGGGCAGCGGTGTTCAGACGCAGCAAGGTGGTGTGGACACCTTGGGTGGCGATCAGGGTGTCGGCCTTGGCCGTGATCGGCAGTTGCGCATGGCCGTCGCTGTCGGTCTTGGCCTGGGCCAGCAGCTTGCCCTTGTCATCGTGCAGTTCGAGGTTGACTGCGTTGAGCGCCTTGCCGCCTTCCAGGGCCTGGGCGAACACGTCCAGACGGTCACGGTAACGGTGCGCGGAGACGCCAATGTCACTGAGGGTGAACAGGGTCGCCGGCTGCGAGTAGTCGTAGGTGCCGGAGGCACGCATCACCGCCAGGTACACGCCTGGGTCTTGCAGTGGCTTGATCCCGGCGATGGGCAGCAACACGGTTTCACGGGTGTTGCGCGCAGGGTTGAGGTCGAAGCGGCCGCTGTACACCAGCTCGGCCATCTGCAACGTTTCCTTGGACTGGTAGTAGTACAAGCTGCTGTTACGGCCCCAGTTGACCAGGAAGGTCGAGAGCATTTCCGGCTTGATGCGGAAGAACTCGACATCGACCTTGTCGACGTTCAGGGCGATCACCGGCAGGCCTTCGGCCAAGCGGGTGGGCAGCAACGAGCCACGGCTGGCGAAGCCGATGGTCGGCTGCATGTCGCGGGTTTCCAGGCGGCTGACCGATTCGCTGGCCAGCGCGTTGCCATTGACTGCCAGCAGGCCCTTGTCGACGGTCAGGACCAGCTTGCGCTGCGGCTCGAGGTGGCGCAGGCGCAGCTCCATTTGGTTGTCCGAGAGCTCCCAGGCGCCATCGACCTTGCCTTTGACGGTATCGACCAGGTGCACCTTGGCGGCGAAGTCCTGGCTGGCATCCAGCGGTGCGGAAAAGCTGATCGACAACGCACTGGCGCCATCGACCTGGGTTTCCGAAACATCCAGCACTGTCAGCTCGCGACCGGCATAGCGTTTTGCGAGAACGGCGGGGTCTTCGCGCTTGGCCGGTTTAGCTTCGGCAGGCGCAGTGGCCGGCGGTTTTTCCGCGGGTGCAGGGGTGTCCTTGGAGGAGGAATCACAGGCACTGAGCAGGGCCAGCGCGCAGGCCAGCAACAATCCTTTGTTGAGCATGAGAGAGGGGACTCTTCGGCAGCGTGTTCGTAAGGGCACCAACTATAGCGCAACCGCGAGCGCCGTACCCGGTATGGAGCGGCAAGTGAGACCGCGTTCGCGCAGTTTGGTTGCCTGGCCGCTACAATGCCGTCGGGCAAATCCACCCCTTACCCGAAACAGTCTTACAGGCAGTTCCACTTCCAGGACTTCGCATGTTTTCTCTTATCGCCGACTGGCATGATCGCCCGAGCCACCGCAAGGTCTGGGGCCTGGCCGCGCCTATGATCCTGTCCAACATTTCGGTGCCCCTGGTCGCGCTGGTCGACAGCACCGTCATCGGCCATCTGCCGCATGCTCACCAGCTCGGCGCAGTGGCGGTGGGCTCCACCCTGTTCACCTTCATGGTCGGGCTGATGGGCTTCCTGCGCATGGGCTCCACGGGCTTCGCCGCCCAGGCTGCGGGGCGCGCCGACGGTGCAGCGTTGCGCCAGGTGCTGGTGCAAGGGCTGCTGCTGGCACTGGGCTTTGCCATCGTCATCGGCCTGCTCGCCCTGCCCTTCAGCCAATTGGCGTTGCACGCCATGCAGCCGAGCACGGCGCTGCATCAATCCACCGAAGATTTTTTCCACACACGCTTGCTGGGTTTGCCGGCAGCCTTGGCCAGCTACGCCCTGGTCGGCTGGTTCCTCGGTACCCAGAACGCCCGCGCGCCACTGGCCATCCTGCTCACTACCAACCTGCTGAACATTGCCCTGAACCTGTGGTTCGTCCTTGGCCTGGACTGGGGCGTGGTCGGTTCGGCGCGGGCCTCGGTGATTGCTGAATGGAGTGCTGCGCTGTTGGGCCTGGCCCTTACCCGCCCGGCGTTGCGTGCCTACCCTGGGCAGATCGCCTGGGCGGCGTTGAAGCGGTGGCAGGCCTGGCGGCCGTTGCTGGCGGTCAACCGCGATATCTTTTTGCGCAGCCTGGCCTTGCAGCTGGTGTTCCTGCTGCTGACGGTACAAGGCGCGCGCTTGGGCGAGGCGACAGTGGCGGCCAATGCCTTGCTGCTCAATGGGCTGATGCTGACGGCTTATGCCCTGGACGGCCTGGCCCATGCGGTCGAGGCGTTATGCGGCCACGCCATCGGCGCGCGTGATCGCCAGACCCTGCGCCGCTCGCTGGTAGTGGCGGGCGGCTGGTCGTTGATCGTGAGTATCGGCTTTGCGCTGTTGTTCCTGTTGGGCGGGCATCTGTTCATCGACTTGCAGACAGATATCCAGAGCGTACGTGCGGCGGCGTATCCGTTCTTGCCCTATCTTGCGTTGCTGCCGCTGGTGGCGGTGTGGAGTTATTTGCTCGATGGCTTGTTCATTGGCGCGACCAGAGCGCAGGAAATGCGCAATGCGATGCTGTTAAGCGTGGTGCTGGCTTGCCCACTGGCGTGGATGGCGAGCGGGTTCGGCAACCATGGATTGTGGTTGGCGTTTCTCGCCTTCATGGGGTTGCGGGCGGTGACGCTGGGGTGGTTGGGGTGGCGGTTGGAGCGGCAGGGGCTGTGGGTGCCCTGAGAGCACCCAAGCCATTGAAGCTTACGACGACAGGTAGGAAGAGCGGGTCAAGCCAAGGCGCAACGCATCCAGATACTGGGTACGCTCACGCGCAGTGATCTTGGCGCTGGCCACCTTGTCACGGTAATGCGTCATCAACTCCTCCGGCGACAAGTGCACGTAGCGCAGCATGTCTTCGATGGTGTCATGGGTCTCGATCCCGGTGTGGTACACGCTGCCATCGGCATTCTGGTAGATGTTCACCGAATCGGTGTCACCAAACAGGTTATGCATGTCGCCCAGGATCTCCTGGTAGGCACCGACCAGGAAGATCCCCAACAGGTAGTCTTCACCTTCGTTGATGCCATGCACCGGCAGGCTGGTCTCGATGCTCTGCTCATCGACGTACTGGTTGATCTTGCCATCCGAGTCGCAGGTCAGATCCTGCAGCACGGCGCGGCGCAGCGGCTCTTCGTTGAGGCGATGCAGCGGCAGAATCGGCAGCACCTGGCCAATCGCCCAGGTGTCCGGCAGGCTCTGGAACACCGAGAAGTTGCAGATGTACTTGTCGGCCAGCTTGTCGTTGAGCTCATCGAGCACTTGGCGATGCGAACGCTGGCGAGCCTTGAGCGAGTTGTGCAGGCGCCGGCATACAGCGAAGTAGCACTGCTCGGCCAGGGCTTTCTCGGCCAGGCTGATCTTGCCGTCGGCATACTGGGCGGCCACGTCACCCATGTAGTGGGTAGCGCGCCAGTAGGTCTCGGTCACCATCTCGATATCGGTCGGGCCGAGCAGGTCGACCAGCCACTGCACGGTCTCCGGCAGGCTTTCCTTGTTCTCGATGGTGGGCACTTCGTCGTTGTGCTTCTCGACGTCGGTGACCTGCACCACCAGCATCGCGTGGTGCGCAGTCAGGGCGCGGCCGCTTTCCGAGAAGATGTGCGGGTGCGGCAGGCCCTGGGCATCGCAGAACTCCTTGAGCATGCCCACCACGACTGCGGCGTAATCGTCGATGTCGTAGTTGATCGAGCTGGCGTTGCGCGAGTGAGTGCCGTCGTAGTCGACCCCCAGGCCGCCGCCGACGTCGATGTGATCGACCGGCAGGCCCAAGGCGCGCAGCTCGCCGTAGTAGCGGATAGCTTCCTTGAAGCCGTGCTGGTAGTCCGCCAGGTTGGCGATCTGCGAGCCCATGTGGAAGTGCAGCAGGCGAATGCCCTGATCCAGGCCGGCGCCACGAAAACGCTCGACCACCGAGATCAGCTGGGCCGCAGACAGACCGAACTTGGACTTCTCGCCACCGGTATCGGCCCACTTGCTCGACGCCAGCGACGACAGGCGCACGCGCAGGCCGACCTGCGGCTTGACCTTCAGATCAGCGGCTTCCTCGATCACCAGGGCGACTTCGGATTCTTTCTCGATGACGATGAACACGTTGTGGCCAAGTTTCTGGCCCATCAGCGCCAGGCGAATGAACTCGCGGTCCTTGTAACCGTTGCACACAATGGTGCCGCCTTTGGGCGCCAGCGCCAGCACGGCCAGCAGCTCGGGCTTGGAGCCGGCTTCCAGGCCAATCGAGACGTTCTGGGTGGCGATGATGTTTTCCACCACCGCTTCTTGCTGGTTGACCTTGATCGGGTACAGGGCGGTGTACTGGCTCTGGTACTCCAGGCGCGCGATGTTGGCGTCGAAGGCGCCGGTCAGCTGGCGCACGCGGTCCTGCAAAATGTCGGGGAAGCGCACCAGCAGCGGCAGCGACAGGCCGCTCTGGCGCAACTCGTCGACCTGCTCGAACAGGTCGATCGGCGCGCTGTTGGGGCCATTGGGGCGCACTTCGACGCGCCCGGCTTCATTGATGGCGAAATACCCTGCGCCCCAATGGCGGATGCCATAAACACTGCGGCTATCGGCCACGGTCCACTGGCTACCATCGTCTTTGCGTGTGCGTCGTACGGACATTCAAGTCCCCTGTAGAAAAGTCGAAGACACTGCCCTACCGAAAGGGCGCTGGCAGTGTAGAAACTGAAAATGACGGTTCGTCCATGTCCAGGGATAGACCCTGACTACGGAAACGAGTTTAGAAAGCCCTGGGGAAAATGCGTCCAGGCGGATCAACCGCCGGATTTTTTCGCCTTGAAGCCCAGCTTGGTCAGCTCGCCGAGCAGCAGCTCGACGTGGTCGCCCTGAATCTCGATGACCCCATCCTTCAGCGCTCCGCCCGTGCCACAGCGACGCTTGAGGTTGGTGGCCAGCTCCTTGAGCTGTTCGAGGGCCAGCGGTACGCCGCTGACCGTAGTCACGGTCTTGCCGCCGCGGCCTTTGCTTTCGCGGCGCACGCGGGCGATCCCGTCACCTTCGGGGATGACGTGCTGCTTGCAGATGCAGGCATCCGCCGGCTTGCCGCACGCTGGGCAATGCCGACCGGCATCGGTGGAATACACGAGACCGCCAAGGGCGGAGAAGGAAGAAGCTTTCTTGGCCACTTTTGTTCCTCTTGCTGAGGACAAAAACTGGTCGACGCCATTGCCTGGAACCGACCGCGAAGCCCCACTCTGGCAGGGGCGGCGCTACTGACGCAGATCTTGCGACAGCCCGAAAAGGGCGCGCAGTGTAACGATAAATGCGCCGGTTGCTAAGTACTGGAATGCGCCATTTTACGAAGCATTCGCGACGTCAGGCCAAGCGCTGCCGGTAGCGCTGCAACGCGGCCAGAGAATCCGGGCAATACGCCAGCTGCTGCTGATCGATCTCGACCTGTTCGAGGCTGGCAAAGCGGGCCTCGATGACTTCTTCCGGTTGCAGCCGCAGCGGGCCATCCCAGACCGCCGAGAACACCGCGCACCAGAGCCGATTACCCGGCTGGTCAAAGAAGAACTTCTCGTGAAACCGCAACTCGACGCCGTAAACGCCGAGCTCTTCTTCAAGCTCCCTGGCCGCCGACTCGGCATAGCTCTCATCGGCCGCGACCATGCCACCCGCCGCCACGTCCCAATACCCCGGGTACACGGCTTTACTCAACGAACGGCGGTTGATGCACAGCTCGCCGGCACTGTTGAACAGCAGAATGAAGGTGCCACGACCGATCAAGCCACGCTCGCGCAACTCGGCCCGGGGCAATGCCCCGAGCAGTTGGTCGGCGGCATCGACCCAGGCAATCTGCTCAAGGTCGGAGGCCGCGCGGTGGGCGGCCTCGGCTGGGGTGATAGGCATACTCAGCCTTGCGACAGCAGCTGGCGCAGGTCGATCACAGCGGCGTTGGCGCGGGAAATATAGTTGGCCATCACCAACGAGTGGTTGGCCCACATGCCAAAGCCGCTGCCATTGAGCACCATCGGGCTCCACAGCGCTTCCTGCGAGGCTTCCAGCTCACGAATGATCTGGCGCACGCTGACCGTGGCGTTCTTCTTCGCCAGCACGTCGGCAAAGTCGACCTCGATCGCACGCAGCAGGTGCGACAGCGCCCAGGCCTGGCCACGGGCTTCGTAGAACACGTTGTCGATTTGCAGCCACGGCGTCTCGACCAGCTCCTCATCGAGCTGCGGCGCTTGGCCGGCAACCACCGTTTCAGTCTTCAGTGTGCTGTTGAGCTTGACCCGGCCAACACTGGCCGACAGGCGCTGGGACAGCGAGCCCAGACGCGTGGCGACGTCGCCCAGCCAGTTGTTCAGGTTGTCGGCACGGGTGTAGAAGATCGCGCCCTGGTCACCAGCGGCCAGGCGCGCCTGATAGCGGTTCAGCGACTTGATGCCTTCTTCGAACTCCGATTCGCTCGACGGCAGGATCCAGCTCTTGTTGTCGAAGTTGAAGCGCGGCTCGGCCTTGGCCAGGTCAGCATCCTCGGTGGACTGCGACTGCGAACGGGCGAAGTCCTTGCGCAGCGCACGCGACAGGTCACGCACCTGGACCAGCACGCCATATTCCCAGCTCGGCATGTTGTCCATCCACAAGCCTGGTGGGAAGCGATCGTTGGAAATGTAGCCACCGGGCTTGTCGAGCAGCGTGCCGGCGACAGTCTTGAGGGTTTCGATGGTGGTGTAGCCGACGACCATCTTGTGGCCAGTGCGCTCGGAGGCAGCCTGGGCATTTTGCTGCACCGGGAACAACTCCGGCTCCTGGCTCCAGTACCAACCCAGGCCGATGCATACCAGCAGGTACAGCCCGATCAGGGTGCCCAGGGCACGGCTCCAAAGGCCACCAAGGTAGCTACGAGTAGCGGCGCCACGGGTGTCGGCCCGCTCGCGGGGCTCAGCTTTGGCCTCGCGGTTTTTCCAGTCCAGCATGGCTTTGTCCTTAATTTGTCACGACGGTTGAGGGCTTGGACCTCAGGTCTGCCCCAGGGTGCCACGGCAAGCCCGCGTCGCAGCACTATAAAGCAGACACCGCCTTACGCATAAGCGACCAATCGGTCAGCAACTGAATAAGCAGACTTGAACGCTTTGTTGACACGAAGCACTCGCTTGTCGGAAAAGCGGTGCTAGCATAGAGCCATCATCGCACCTGCATATTCCCAATCTATAAGTAGTCAGGACATGACCCAGCCAGCAGAGCCCAGCCACGAGCGCCTCAAGCAGCACTTCGCCCAGCGGGTCATCCACCAGGCCCGACAGATCCTCGAGATCTGGCAGCGCCTGCAACGTGGCGAGTGGTCAGCGAGCGACCTGGGCGAGCTGAGTGAGGCCAACCTGCGCCTGCAACGGTACGCCGAGCGCTTCGAACAGCCCGAGCATGGCAGCCTGTCGGTGGCGATCAGGCAGACCTTGCGCGCCATCGAAGCCAACAGTGCGCGACTCAACTCCGAGTCGATCGCTGAGCTCAACCGCTTGATGCAGCGCCTGTCGCGCACCGGCCTGCGCAAAGGTGATCAGCTCGATAACGTGCCGCTGCCACCCCTGCGCAAGCCGGTGTATATCCTGCTGCAAGATCACGATCGCGCCGAGCGCCTGGCCCAGCAGCTGGAATTCTTTGGCCTGGGCGTGCAGGCCTTGTTCAGCGCCGAGGCGTTCTGCTCGTCGATGAATGAACGGCTGCCTGCGGCGATCGTGATGGACGTCGACTTCAGCGGCCCAGGTTGCGGCTTGCAGCTAGCGGCCAAGGCCCAGCAGGGCCTGGAGCAGCACATCCCGCTGCTGTTCTTCAGCCTGCACGAAACCGACACCCCTACCCGCCTGGCCGCGGTGCGCGCCGGCGGCCAGGAGTTTCTCACCGGCACCCTGGAAGCCTCCAGCCTGCTGGAGAAAGTCGAACTGCTGACCAGCGCCGCCCAGTACGACCCGTTTCGGGTGCTGATCATCGACGATTCGCGCGCCCAGGCCATGCACACCGAACGCCTGCTCAACGGCGCCGGTATGATCACCCGTACGCTCACCGAACCGATCCGTACCATGGCCGAGCTTGCCGATTTTCAGCCCGACCTGATCATCCTCGATATGTACATGCCCGATTGCACCGGCACTGAGCTGGCTAAAGTGATACGCCACAACGACCGCTATGTCAGTGTGCCGATCATCTACCTGTCGGCCGAGGATGACCTGGACAAGCAGCTCGATGCCATGAGCGAAGGCGGCGATGACTTCCTGACCAAGCCGATCCGCTCGCGCCACCTGATCACCACCGTGCGCAACCGCGCCGCCCGTGCGCGCCATCTCAAGGCGCGGATGGTTCGTGACAGCCTGACTGGGTTGTACAACCACACCCATATTCTCCAACTGCTGGAGGACTGCAGTTTTCGCGCCCGCCGCGAAGAACTACCGCTGAGCTTTGCCATGCTCGATATCGACCACTTCAAGAAGATCAACGACCGCCACGGCCATCCCATGGGCGATCGGGTGATCAAGAGCCTGGCGTTGTTTCTCAAGCAACGATTGCGCAAGACCGACTATATCGGCCGCTATGGCGGTGAAGAGTTCGCCATTGTCATGCCCAATACCCACCTGGCGGCAGCGCATAAGGTGCTCGACGAAATTCGTCGGCGGTTCTCCGAGATTCTCTATCCAGCCCAGCCGCAGGACCTGCATTGCACATTCAGCGCTGGGGTGGTGCAACTAGATGAACAGCATGATGCGCTGACCATGGCCAGTGCCGCAGACGAGGCGCTGTACCGAGCCAAACATGCGGGCCGTAACTGTGTGGTGCGAGTGGAGCCGTAGCGCCATCGCCTTAGCGCCCCGGCGCCCTAACAAACCGATCAGCGCCCAGATAAAGGCACATAGCCACTTTTTTATGGCGCCACCCCTCCGCCGTCATCACCGCGTCACAAAATCGCAATAACTTCAGGCACCTACCTCTCCACTCCCGCCGGAAGTTAGCGCCATGCGCCTGAAGTGGCTGACCAATTTCAATACCCTCTTGCTGGTAACCGTGTGCATTGCCCTGGGCGCAACCTTGTGGTGGTCGCAACGCGCTCTCGAGCGTCCCTATCAATTGATGGAGCGCTACCTGGGCCTGTCGCAGCAGTTCCAGAACCAAGCCGCACGCAACATCCAGGCGTATCTGGCCAGTGGCGACGCCCTGCGCCACGCAGCCGCCACCGAAGCCAACCAACAATTACACCAGGCGCTAGCTCAATGGCCGCAACCACTGGCAGAACAACTGCGGCCGAGCCTGGATAACTTGCAGGCCTTCACCACTAACGAGCTGCTTGCCGCCGGCAAGCTTGCAGGCGATCCGCAAGCCCTGCTGCTGCAAGCCGAACGTGAGCTGGGGGCCAACCTCGAACAACTGGCGAGCTACGCCCGTGACAGCGGCAGCAGCGATGCTCCCCGCTATCTTGCTCCCGTGCTGGACGCCGCCGTGCACCTGGGGCGCTTGTCACTGGCACGCGACAAACTGGTCAGCAGCGGCCGAGCAGAGCTGGCCGACGAAGTCGAGCGTGAACTGCAGCTGATCCGCACCCAGGCCGAGGCGATCGACGCCCTACCGCTGCTCGGCGTGACGCGCGCTGCCGAGTCCAACGCCGACGACTTCGCCGCGCTGATGGGCCTGCAAACCCAGGCCAGCGAGCAACAGGAAGACGTTGCCGTAGGCCTCAAGCGCGAGCTACAGAGCCTGCTCAGTCGTTATCCTGCTGAACTGCAACGCACCCGCGAACAGATCCAGCGCCGCGCAGCCTTGGCCACCAGCACCGGCGAACGTCTGGATGCTGTGCAACAGGCCATCGCGGCCCTAGAGCCGCAGGTACGTGCGCAACATGGCCAGATCGCCAGCGAGGTGCGCATCATCCAAGGCTTGATGATCGGCCTGATCCTGCTGATCGCGCTGCTCATCGACACCCTCCAGCGCCGCCTCACCCGCACCCTGACCCACCTGGCCCCAGCGCTGTCACGCTGGGCCGAGGGCGACTTCGGCCAAGCCATTGCATTGGGCAAGACCAACCGTGAACTGCACGATATCCAGGAGTCGCTCAATCGCCTGCGCCTGTACCTGGTCGAGCTGGTCGGCACCCTGCGCGCCAACGCTGAACAAGTGGCCGGCAGCAGCCATGCCCTGGCCAGCATGAGCAGCGCCCTGCACGATGGCGCCGAGCGCCAGGCCGGCGACACTGCGCAGATCCGCGATGCCCTGGGCGAGCTGGAAGCGACCATTCAACAGGTGGCGGGGGACGCCAGCGCCGCCGCCGATGCCAGCCACGATGCCGGCCGCGCCGTCGAGCATGGCCAAGCGGTGATTGGCCAAAGCCTTTCCGGATTACGCGCCTTGGTCGATGAAGTGCAGGGCAATGCGCAGATGATCGAGCAATTGGCCGAAGAGTCGGCGACCATCGGCGGCGTCCTGACAGTGATTCGCTCGATTGCCGAACAAACCAATCTGCTGGCCCTCAACGCCGCCATCGAAGCCGCTCGTGCGGGCGAGATGGGCCGCGGCTTTGCCGTGGTGGCCGACGAGGTGCGCTCACTGGCCCAGCGCACCACCGGCGCTACCGGTGAGATCCAGGCGCTGATCGACCGGCTGCAACAGGCTGCGCGCGAATCGGTCAATGGCATGCGCATCCAGCTTGAGCATGCCGAGGCGACCGCCAGCCAGGCGCAGGCCGCCGACGGCGCCTTGGATGAGATTGTCAGTGCGATTCGAACCATCTCCGATACCGCCGTGCGAATTGCCGATGTCACCGCCCAGCAGACGGGGGCGGTGAGCGAAATCCGGGATCACAGTGAGCGAATCCATGAGCTGGGCGAAGACAATCTGCAGCGCATTGGCGAAGGCCGCGAGCAGGGTGAGCAACTGCTCAAGCTGGGTGGGCAGCTCAATAGCGCGGTGCGAGCGTTCAGGCTCTGAGGGGGCCTTGCCCGTACCGACGCTATCGCGGGGCAAGCCCGCTCCCACGCCGAGCGCCTTGCCAGGAGTTACACGTGGGCTTGCCCTGCGATAACGCCGAGCGCCTTGCAAGGGGTTACACGTGGGAGCGGGCTTGCCCCGCGATAGCGATGGTCCAGGCAGCACAACCCCAGCGGCCATGTGTCGCGCCACAGCCCGGCACAGCCCCAATCAAGAGCAACTCCGCTATCATGCCCCCACGTTCCACCTCGCGAGTCCGCCATGCGCCGCCTGTTTTTCCTGCTGTTCCTGCTGCTGGCCAGCCCCGCCTTCGCCAGCGGCCTGCTCGATAACCGCCCCAGCGCCACCCTCGGCGCGTCTTCGCTGAGCAACAGCGCCGACTTCCTGCCGGTGCACGAGGCCTTCAAGCTCAGCCTGGTCAGTAGCGACGCGCACACCATCAAGCTGCGTTTCGTTGCCAGCGACGGCTACTACCTCTATCGCCACCGCTTCCAGTTCCGCAGCGAGCCGGCCGACATCGCCCTGGGCGCAGCGCAGATCCCGCCTGGCGAGGCCAAGCACGACGAGTTCTTCGGCGATGTCGAGGTGTATCACGGTGTCCTCGACATCACCCTCCCACGCCCAGCCGCCGATCAACGTGCCTTCACCCTGCTGGTGGGCTACCAGGGCTGCGCCGACAAGGGTTTGTGCTATCCGCCGGAAACCGCGCGACTGCCAATCACTGGCGAAGGTGGCGTAGCACCTGACTCAGCTGAAGCAGGCTGGAATTGGAAATCGCTGTTGCTGTTCTTCCTCGCCGGGGTCGGCCTGACCTTCACCCCCTGCGTACTGCCGATGCTGCCAATCCTCTCTGGGGTGGTCCTGCGCGGTCAGGTGGGCGGATGGCGTGGCCTGAGCCTGTCGCTGGCCTATGTGCTGCCGATGGCCGCCTGCTTCGCCGTGCTCGGTGCGCTGATGGGCGTCTTCGGTGCCAGCCTGAACCTGCAGGCGCGCCTGCAATCGGCCTGGGTACTGGTGCCGTTTGCGCTGTTCTTCGTGATCTTCGCGCTGGCCATGTTCGGCTTATTCGAGCTGAAGCTGCCGCAAGCCTTGAGCAATCGCCTGGACAGCGTCGCCAGCCGCACCCAAGGTGGCTCGTTGCTGGGCGCGGCGGTGCTCGGCGTACTCTCCAGCCTGCTGGTTTCGCCTTGCGTCTCGGCGCCGCTGGCCGGCGCCCTGCTGTATATCAGCGCCAGTGGCGATGCGCTGGGCGGTGCCTTGAAGCTGTTCGCCCTGGGCCTGGGCATGGGTGCGCCACTGTTGCTGGTGGCGACCGGCGGTGCAGCCTGGCTGCCCAAGAGCGGTGCTTGGCTCAATACCGTCAAGAACGCGATTGGCGTACTGCTGCTGGGCCTGGCGATCGGTCTGCTCAGCCGAGTCTTGCCAGGCCCTGTGACGCTGCTGCTGATTGGTCTGCTGGCGGCAGGCGTGGCGCTGTTCCTTGGCGCATTGGAGTTTGTCATCAAAACGCCCCGGGAACGTCTGGCGCAACTGCTGGGCCTGGCCCTGCTGGTGTATGCGCTGGCCTGCTGGTACGGCGCCATGAGCGGCCAGGGCGATCCGCTGCGGCCACTGCCGCAAGGCGCGGTGGCGACAAGCGCAGGCACATCGGTGAGCAAGACCGATGCCTGGCAGACCATCACCACCCCCGCAGCGCTGGATGCGGCCTTGGCTCAGGCCAGGGCCGCAGGCCAGCCGGTGCTGCTCGACTGGTACGCCGACTGGTGCATCAGCTGCAAGGTGATCGAGCACGAAGTGCTCAGCGCACCCCAGGTGCAAGCTCAGCTGGGCACCTTCAAATTGCTGCGTTTCGATATCACCGAAAGCAACGCCGAGCAGCGCAGTCTGCTCGACCGTTACCAGCTGTTCGGCCCGCCAGCACTGCTGTTCTTTGCCGCGAACGGCAGCGAAATGACCAGCGATCGGGTCATTGGCGAAATAAACGCCGGCGAATTTGCAGACGTTCTCACGCGCGTGCGCGGCAAACTCGGTCTATAACTTCCCGCTGACTGGGACTTTTCTCTGCATAGGTGACCAAAATTAATCATTTGGTCACATACTTTGCGCGAATCTCGGACATCGTGCTGGCTATTGCAGGGAACTGGACACTCGTGGTCGCTTTGCGGCATAGTCGCCGCGCATGTCGAATTGCCCTACAAGACCAAGGAACCCGCAGATGGCAACCCTACTGGTGCTGCATGGCCCCAACCTCAACCTGCTCGGTACCCGCGAGCCAGGTCACTATGGTGCCGCCACCCTCGCCCAGATCAACCAGGACCTGGAGCAGCGTGCCCGCGCCGCAGGCCACCATCTGCAGTACCTGCAGAGCAATGCCGAATACGAACTGATCGACCGTATCCACGCCGCGCGTAACGAAGGCGTCGACTTCATCCTGATCAATCCGGCTGCTTTCACCCACACCAGCGTCGCATTACGTGACGCATTGCTGGCAGTGAGCATCCCATTCATCGAAGTGCACCTGTCCAACGTGCACAAGCGTGAACCGTTCCGTCATCACTCCTACTTTTCCGATGTTGCTGTAGGGGTGATCTGCGGCTTGGGCGCCACCGGTTACCGGTTGGCCCTGGAGTCTGCGCTGGAACACTTGGCTGCCAACGCACAGCCCTGATGACACAAGGCCTTGGCCCTTTTGGGCCGAGGTCATAGAGAAACGTTTTCGACACGTTTTCAAATTACGTCCCCGACCGAACCTTGGGAGTTGCTGATTAATGGATATCCGTAAAGTCAAAAAACTGATCGAACTGCTGGAAGAGTCCGGCATCGACGAACTGGAGATCAAGGAAGGCGAAGAGTCCGTTCGCATCAGCCGTCACAGCAAGACCCCAGCTGCCCAGCAGTACTTCGCTCCACAACCGATGCACGCAGCGCCCGTCGCCGCCGCGCCAGTTGCAGCCGCACCAGTGGCTGAAGCCGCTGCCGCCGCACCGGCACTGAAAGGCACCGTGGTCCGTTCGCCGATGGTAGGTACCTTCTACCGCAAGCCTTCGCCGACCTCGCCGAACTTCGCTGAAGTCGGTCAGAGCATCAAGAAGGGCGACACCCTGTGCATCGTCGAAGCGATGAAGATGATGAACCACATCGAAGCCGAAATCGGCGGTGTCATCGACGCCATCCTGGTAGAAGACGGTCAGCCGGTTGAGTTCGACCAGCCGCTGTTCACCATCGTTTGATTCGCGGAGAGCCAACGATGTCTGGGAAGCTGGAAAAAGTCCTGATCGCCAACCGTGGGGAAATTGCCCTGCGGATCCTGCGTGCCTGCAAAGAGCTGGGCATCAAGACCGTCGCCGTGCACTCCACGGCTGACCGTGAACTGATGCACCTGGGCCTGGCAGACGAGTCGGTCTGCATTGGTCCTGCTTCGTCCAAAGATTCCTACCTGCACATCCCGGCGATCATCGCCGCCGCCGAAGTGACAGGCGCTACCGCAATCCACCCTGGCTACGGCTTCCTCGCGGAAAACGCCGACTTCGCCGAGCAAGTGGAGAAATCCGGTTTCGCCTTCATTGGCCCGAAAGCCGACACCATTCGCCTGATGGGCGACAAGGTTTCGGCCAAGGACGCGATGATCAAGACCGGCGTGCCAACCGTACCGGGTTCTGACGGCCCACTGCCGGAAGACGAAGAAACCGCCCTGGCGATCGCTCGCGAAGTCGGTTATCCGGTGATCATCAAGGCCGCCGGCGGCGGTGGTGGTCGCGGTATGCGCGTGGTGCACAAGGAAGAGGATCTGATCTCCTCGGCCAAACTGACCCGTACCGAAGCCGGTGCAGCCTTCGGCAACCCGATGGTCTACCTGGAGAAGTTCCTGACCAACCCACGTCACGTGGAAGTTCAGGTGCTGTCCGACGGCCAAGGCAATGCCATCCACCTGGGCGATCGCGACTGCTCCCTGCAGCGCCGTCACCAGAAGGTGCTGGAAGAGGCTCCGGCCCCAGGCATCGATGAGCAGGCCCGCCAGGAAGTCTTCAAGCGTTGCGTCGATGCCTGCATCGAGATCGGCTACCGTGGCGCTGGCACCTTCGAGTTCCTCTACGAGAACGGTCGTTTCTACTTCATCGAGATGAACACCCGTGTTCAGGTGGAGCA
>Ga0213821_1000161_pt1 | contig 47187 bp, 48 predicted proteins | sample MC6MC0909MG_FD_179894 | JGI IMG/M metagenome (GOLD analysis project Ga0213821, IMG submission 179894) | Enriched soil aggregate microbial communities from Iowa State University, Ames, United States - MC6-MC0909-MG | ecosystem: Environmental > Terrestrial > Soil > Unclassified | place: USA: Iowa...
TCTGTCATATGACGGCCGCATGACATGGATGGCGGGTGGTTGCAGCCACGCAGGGCGTGGCTCTACGGCGGGCGGGCGGGGTTTGGTTGGTCGGTGGTTCCAGCCACGCAGGGCGTGGCTCTACGGGGGGCGGGCGGGGTTTGGTTGGTCGGTGGTTCCAGCCACGCAGGGCGTGGCTCTACGGTCCGCAGGTGGGCCCGGTAGGGTCGGTCGACAGACGACCGCCGTGAAATGTTCAACGCCCGGTAACGCATGGAAATGGAACCAAAAAAGGGCGCAGCCCAAGCTGCGCCCTCTCTCGATCAAACCGGTGCCGCGAGACTTACCAGAAGAACTGCAGGCGGGCTTCCAGGATGTTCGGATCGTCGTTGACGAAGGTACGGCTGGCCGAGCTGTACTTCTTGCTGTCGACCATCACGTAGTTCAGCGCGAACTTGGTGTTGGAGCGCCAGTAGTAGTTCACGCCTACGGTCCAGATGTCCATCTTGCCACCCAGCACGCCGTCCACGATCGGCGGGCGACCGGCAACCGGGTTGGCGTTGAGATGACCGTCGTCCAGGTTCATCGAGTCGTAACGCGCACCCAGCTGCCACATGCCGCGGCCCGGCTCGTCCGGCAGGCCGGTGGTCGGCACGCCGCTCTTGTAGCCCCAGCTTTCACCGGTGATGTTCCACAGGCCGCTGACGTAGAAGCCGTCGCTGGAGTAGTTGTCGCGCGTCATGCGCTTGGCTTCGCTGGTGTAGTACTCGGCCTGGGCCTTGAACGGACCCCCGATGTACATCGCTTCGGCGCCGATGGTCTTGACCCGGTCGGTGTCGGTCATGTTGCCGCTGTCGACCAGGCGCGCGGTGGCCAGGTCGGCGTTCGGACGGGCGCGCACGCGCAGGGTGTCGGCGTCGGTGTCGTAGTCGACGTAGCTCAGGCCGAAGTGCAGGACCTGGCCCTTCTCATTGATCGGCGCCCAGGTGCCGCGCGCGCCATAGCCGCTGCCGTGGGCCAGGTTGCGGGTCAGTTCGCGACCGAACGCGCTGGCGGTGACCGACCAGTTGTTGTCGCCGAAGCTGTACGCGCCACCCAGGCGGCGGGCGACAGCATAGGTGTTGGTGACCGCGGCCTTGGAGATGAAGTCGTTGTTCTTGGTGCTGGACAGCTCTTCCAGGCTGTTGGGCTGCTTGAACTGGCCCAGCTGCACGAAGTGGTTGGCGTTGCCGGCCAGCTTGTACTTGACGTTGGTGTCCAGGAACTTGTCGGCCTTGGCGTCGTAGCCGACCACCCATTCCACGTTGCCCGGGCCCTTGCCTTTCAGCACCAGCTCGGCGCGGCGCAGTTCGAATTCGCTGTCCTTGCCGTTGGCGGCGTCGCCACCATTGAGATCGGTCACATCGTTGTCGAACCAGTTGCCGTCGGCCTGGACCAGGCCTTCGAAGGTGATCTCCGAGCCGCCGATCACGTCGATGGCCACTTCAGCGTGGGCGGCCGGCACGAACAGCGCAGCAGCCACGGCCGCAGTGAGGAGTTGGCGATGCAGTTTCATGGAAAGGAGCCTTGCAGGCAGGTGGGAAGATGCTGCGCAGGCTAATTAGTGAAGATTGCGTAAATATGACAGTTTCAGGCAAAGCAGCCCCGGCCCCGGGGCAAGCTGTTGCTGGGGTTGCCAAAACTGCCCGAAACAGATGACTGCCCGGTTGCGCGCAGATGGCAGTGGCCGACGTGGCTCAGGCGACGGTCTTCTGTTTGAAGCGGCACAGGTCGCGGATCACGCACTGCGGGCAATCCGGCCTGCGCGCCTTGCACACATAGCGGCCGTGCAGGATCAGCCAATGATGCGCGTCGAGCAGGAACTCGCCCGGAATCACCTTGACCAGCAGGTCCTCGACGGCGCGCACGTCCTTGCCGGGCGCCAGGCCGGTGCGGTTGGCGACGCGGAAGATGTGCGTGTCCACCGCCATCACCGGCTCACCGAAGGCCGTGTTGAGCACCACATTCGCGGTCTTGCGACCGACCCCGGGCAACGCCTCCAGCGCTGCGCGGTCGCGCGGTACCTCACCGCCATGCTGCTCGACCAGCAGCCGGCACGTAGCGATCACATTCTTCGCCTTGGCGTTGAACAGGCCGATGGTGGCGATGTATTTCTTCAGGCCCTCTTCGCCGAGCGCCAGGATCGCCTGCGGCGTATTGGCGACCGGGAACAGTTTGCGCGTGGCCTTGTTGACCCCCACGTCGGTGGCCTGCGCGGACAGCGCCACCGCCACCAGCAGCTCGAATGGCGTGGTGTATTCCAGTTCGGTCTTCGGGTGCGGGTTGAGCTCGCGCAGGCGCGTGAACATTTCAACCACATCGGCCCGGGGCATGCGCGTGCTGCGCGGTGCGCTCTTTACTGCGGCGGGCATCAGGATGCGCTTCCCGCGGCCCGGGCCTTGGCGCGGGCGAGAATGGCCGCGGCCGCAGGCGGCAGCGCCGGTTTCCGTTCGGCGGCGGCCGCCGGCGGCGCGCGCCTTGCCTCGCGTTCGGCCGCGCGCCGCGCCAGGCGCTGCGCGCGCGCACGGTACCGCGCGCGCGCCGCCCAGGCGCGGTGCAGCTGCTGCTGGGCCTGAAGCAGGCGGGCGGGCAGGTCCGGGTGGTCGGGCAGCACGGCGTCGTCGCCCGGGCCGGGCGCGTAGTCCATCAGGCCGGCCGCCAGCGCGGCGTCGAGATCATCCGCCAGTACCAGGCGCAGCAGGCGCGCTGGCGTGGGTACGCCGACGTCACCTCCCTGAACCATGGGGAGGTTGACCCCGGGCGCCGGGATGGCACCATCGTCGTCAACGGTCAGGGGCGCGTCGGCCACGGCGGAAACTCCTGGTAAAACGTTAAAAAAAAGTGATTTTGAACTCTGGAAACGAAAGCAGGTCAAAGCCTCCGTCGTTAGTGGCGGTTCAACGTTGCGGCGGCTATCCTAACCCGTCGCCTCAGGGCGGCCCAATGCGTCCTGAGTTACCACCCCTGGAGAAACGTTTGATGAAGTTGCGTTCTATCGCGGTCGCCGTCGCGGCCCTGGCCCTGACGGGCAATGCCTTCGCCCAGGACACTTCGTCCGAAAAGGGCAAGCTGAGCTATTACTTCGGTTACGACTACGGCAACAACCTGGCTGAGCTCACCGGTCGCGGCGAACAGCTGGACATCAACTCGGTGGTGAAGGGCCTGCAGGATGCCTACGCCAAGAAGCAGCCGGCCATCACCGCCGAACAGCTGAAGCCGGCCGTCGAAGCCTTCCAGAAGCGTGAGCAGGGTCGTGCCGCTGCCGCCAAGGCCGAGTACGAAAAGGCTGCAGGCGAAAACAAGACCAAGAGCACCCAGTTCCTGACCGCCAACAAGGCCAAGGCCGGCGTGCAGGCGCTGCCGAGCGGCGTGCAGTACCGCATCATCGAAGCCGGCAAGGGCGCCAAGCCGACCCAGGCCAGCACTGTGCAGCTCGAAGTGGCCGGTCCGTACCCGTTCGGCCAGCGTCCGACCGAAGCCCGCCCGGCCCAGCAGATTCCGTCGATCAAGGTCAGCGAAGTCGAAATGAAGGCCATGCGCGAAGTCCTGCTGCAGATGCCGGCCGGTTCGAAGTGGGAAGTCACCCTGCCGCCGGAACAGGCCTACGGTGCCGACCCGCGCACCCCGTTCCCGCCGAACGTGGCCGTGCAGTTCGAAATCAAGCTGGTCAGCGTCAAATAAGAACGGCTGAAAACAACAAAACGCGTCGATGGCAACATCGGCGCGTTTTTTGTTTTCAACACACTCGTAGCGCCGACCGTTGGTCGGCTCTCGCAGTGTTGGAACCGCGCCATTCGCGTTACTGTTGCCCGGTGCACTCCCCGGATTATGTTCCCCATGCCATGCCCAGCCCCTGCATCGGAACCTGCGCGCTCGACCGCGCAGGCCTGTGTGGCGGCTGCCTGCGCAGCGTGGATGAAATCACCCGCTGGTCGACCATGACCCGACACGAACAAGATCATGTAATGCGGCAGGTGCTGCCGCTGCGCGAACAATTGCGGCAGTCGCTCGGCAGCGCAATGGCAAACCACGAACGCCTGCTGCGCGCCCTGCATCCGCTGGATGCGCCGCCCGCCGGCGATGGCTGGAACCGCAGCGAGCTGGCCGACCTGCTGCCGCCAGGCCCGCCCGTGGAAGCGGCGGTGCTGGCTGGCATCATCCCGCGCGCCAGCGGCGCGCAGGTGCTGCTGACCCGGCGTACCGATACCCTGCGCCAGCACGGCGGCCAGGTCGGCTTCCCGGGCGGACGGCAGGAGCCGGACGACCGCGATGCGGTGGCCGCGGCGATCCGCGAAAGCAACGAAGAAATCGCCCTGCAGCATGACCAAGTGCAGGTGCTCGGCTACCTGGACCCGTTCGTGACCATCACCGGTTACCGGGTAATGCCGGTGGTGGCGGTGATCGACCCGGCCTTCGTGGCCGTGCCGCAGCCGGACGAAGTGGCCGAAGTGTTCGAAGTCCCGTTCGATTACCTGATGGACCCGGCCAACCTGCACCAGGTCGAGATCGACCACCGCGGGCGGATCCGCCACGTGCTCGAATACGGCTGGCCCGGGCAGCGCATCTGGGGCGCGACCGCGGCCATCCTCTACAACCTGCGCCGTCGCCTGGAGCAAACCCAATGACTGCCGCGAAGCTGGAACCGTGGACCACCCTGGTCGACGTTACGACGCTGTCCCACGCGCTGGGCGGCGACAGCACCCGCCTGCTGGACGCGCGCGCCACCGCCAGTGCCGCACCGCGCCTGCTGGATGCGCGTTTCTCGCTGGCCGATCCGCAATCGGGTGCGCAGGCTTACGCGCAGGGCCATCTTCCGGGCGCGCTGCAGGCCGACCTCAACCGCGACCTGGCCGACATGCACGTGGTCGGACGTGGCCGCCACCCGCTGCCCGACAGTGACGCGTTCGCGGCCACGCTGGGCCGGTGGGGGATTGGTCCGCAGACCCAGGTGGTGGTGTACGACGGCGGCGACGGCAGCATGGCCGCCGCGCGTGCGTGGTGGCTGCTGCGGCTGATCGGCCACACCCGGGTCGCGGTCCTCGATGGCGGCGTGGCCGCCTGGCAGGCCGCCGGGCTGCCGTTGACCACCGACGTGCCGCAGGTGGCGCCCCTGCCGGCGTACCCCGGTCACTTCGATCCCGAGCAGATCGCTTCGGTCGATGAAGTAGCTGCGCGCGTTAAGCATGCACCGGGCTGGTTGTTGGATGCGCGCGCCGGCGAGCGCTTCCGCGGCGAAGTAGAGCCGCTCGATCCGGTCGCCGGGCATGTGCCTGGCGCGGTGAACCGGCCCTTTGCGTTGAATGTCCATGAAGGCCGGCTGCGCTCCGCCGGCGAGCTGCAGGCCGCGTTGCGCCCGCTGATCGGCACGCACGATCCCCGGCAGGTGGTGCTGATGTGCGGCTCCGGCGTGACCGCCTGCCACCTGCTGCTGGCCATGGAAGTGGCCGGCCTGCACGGTGCGCGGATCTACCCGGATTCCTGGAGCGGGTGGGTCAGCGACGCGTCGCGGCCGGTGGCAACAGGAGAATGACGGTAGCGCCGGCCGTTGGCCGGCTGCTTTCCGGTCCGGGGGGAAGGATGTTTGAAGGGTGGCTTCGGCCGGTTTAAACGCTGGATGGTCTGGTCGCGATCGACCGGTGACCGGCTTCGGATGCTTGGGCCGCGCTTCGCGCGGTGTCCGGCCAACGGCCGGACCTACGAATTGCTCCGTGCCCAATGGGATCCCGGTACGTCAGCAGAGGCTTCGGATGGTTTCCAGGCGCGTCGCGACGAGAGTCAAGGTGTCACTGGGCTCAATGGGACCGCCGCCAGCACCCGGGGCCACGGGAACAACGGGCCCGGGTCGCGCTTGCGCGCTACGCGCCGGTCCGGATCGTCGCTGGCCACTTCTTCCCGGGTGTCCAGCGCTTCGTGCCCGGCGATGTGGCGCAGGCCGGGCAGGGTGGCGCACAGGTGCTGCAGCAGGTCGATCAACGCGTCGATCTGCGGGTCGGGATACGGCTCGTCCATGGCCTGGTGGCGCGAGTCCAGCCAGTGCGGGTAGCGGCCGGTGTTGACCAGCTCGATGCCGATCGAGCGCGGGTTGTAGCCGCTGACATGGTGGGCGATCCGGTGTACCGGCACGTACTCCACGATGCTGCCGTCGCGGTCGATGTAGTAGTGCCCGCTGTTGCCGCTGCCGCTGTCGTACAGCACGCGTTCGCCGTAACTGCGCGCCATGGCCAGGTCGGGTAGTTCGGTGCAGTGGATCACCACCAGATCGACGTCGGCCGGCGCGCGCTCGCCCAGCTGCGCCACGTAGGGCAGCGGCTGCGAATCGATGCGGGGCGGGGCGCGGTCGGGCATGCGCCGATGCTAGCATTCAGGCATGAACGCTTACATCGATTTCCGCCCGGTGGCCGCATGAGCCGCGGCCACTGCATCCTGTCCCATGGCTTTGAAAGCGGTCCCGACGCCACCAAGGTGACCGCCTTGGCCGAGGTCGCCGAGCGCCTGGGCTGGACCCACGAACGCCCCGACTACACCGACCTGGACGCCCTGCGCGAGGTCAGCAGCGTCGGCGATGTACGCGCCCGCCTGCAGCGGCTGGTCGAGCGCGCCGGCGTTGCCGCCGCGCAGGGCCCGGTGGTGCTGGCAGGTTCGTCGCTGGGGGCCTACATTTCCGCGATTGCCTCGCTGCAGGTGCCGACCCGGGGCCTGTTCCTGATGGTGCCGCCGACCCGGATGGGACCGATGCCGGCGCTGGACGCCGCGCGCGTGCCCACCAGCGTGGTGCACGCCTGGCACGACGAACTGATTCCCGCCGCCGATGTGATCGCCTGGGCGCAGGCGCGCTCGGCGCGGCTGCTGCTGGTGGATGACGGCCATCGCCTGAACAACCACGTGGATGCCTCGGCGCAGGCCTTCGAGGCCCTGCTGGCCACCCTCCCGTAGAGCGGGGCTCTGCCCCGCTGCGTGTTGCCCGGTAGAGCGGGGCTCTGCCCCGCTGCATTGCCATGGCCGGTCGAGCAGCCGGGCAGGGCCCGGCTCTACGCGGCCGCGGGGCCCGGTCACGTACAATGCGGGGTCTGGCGTCTGCGCCCGGGCCGCCTGCGGCGCCCGTGGGCACCCCCTCCCTGCTGACCTGCGATACCGATCCCGTGAAATTCTTTGTTTCCTGCGCCAAGGGCCTGGAGTACCTGCTCGCCGACGAACTGCTGGCGCTGGGCCTGCCCCGGGCCACCGCCACCATTTCCGGCGTCAATGCCGAGGGCGAGCTGCCGCAGGCGCTGAAGGTGGTGCTGTGGTCGCGCCTGGCCAGCCGGGTGCTGTGGCCGCTGGCCGAATTCGACTGCCCCGACGACGGATCGCTGTACCAGGGCGTGTCGTCGATGCCGTGGCACCAGCACATCAGCCCGGAGCTGACCCTGTCGGTGGACGCGCATGTCTCCGGTACCGAGATCACCCACGCGCGCTTCGCCGCGCAGCGGGTCAAGGACGGCGTGGTCGACAGCCTGCGCGCGCAGGGCCTGGAGCGGCCGTCGGTGAACACCGAGTTCCCGGACGTGCGCATCAACCTGTCGCTGCGCAAGGGTCGTGCCTCGATCTCGATCGACCTCGGCGGCGGTCCGATGCACCGGCGCGGGTGGCGCATGGCGCAGAACGAAGCCCCGCTGAAGGAGAACCTGGCCGCGGCAGTGCTGATGCGCGCCAACTGGCCCAAGATCCACGCCGAAGGCGGAGGCCTGCTCGACCCGATGTGCGGCAGCGGCACGCTGCTGATCGAAGGCGCGCTGATGGCCGCCGACGTGGCCCCGGGCCTGCAGCGCCATGGCAGCATTCCGCCGAGCCGCTGGCTGGGCTTTGATCGTGACGCCTGGAACGTCCTGATGGCCGACGCACGCACCCGCGAGCAGGCCGGGCGCGCCGCGCTCAAGCAGGTCATCCACGGCAGCGACATCGACCCGCATGCGATCCGCGCGGCCAAGGAGAACGCCGAAACCGCCGGTGTCGCCGAGGCGATCTGGTTCGGCGTGCGCGACGTGGCCGACGTGCAGGTGCCGCCGCAGGAAACCGGCTGCGTGGTGTGCAATCCTCCCTATGACGAACGCCTGGCCGCCGACGCGGTGCTGTACCGCCGCCTGGGCGATGCGCTCAAGCGCGCGGTGCCGCAGTGGCGCGCCAGCCTGCTGTGCGGCAGCGCCGAACTGGCCTTCGCCACCGGCCTGCGCGCGAACAAGAAATACCAGCTGTTCAACGGCGCCATCGAGTGCGCGCTGATCGTGTGCGATCCCATCGCGGTGCCGCAGCGCGACACTGCCGCCCAGCCGCGCGAGCTCAGCGAAGGCGCGCAGATGGTGGCCAACCGGCTGCGCAAGAACATCCGCAAGTTCAAGACCTGGAAGGCGCGCGAGCAGGTCACCTGCTACCGCGTGTATGACGCGGACCTGCCCGAGTACGCCGCGGCCATCGACGTCTACCAGGAAGATGGCGGCGCCGGCCGCACCTTCCTGCACGTGCAGGAATACGCCGCGCCGGCCACCATCCCCGACGTCGACGTACGCCGTCGCCGCAATGAGCTGCTGTTGGCTGCGCGCGAGGTGTTCCAGGTGCCGGCCGAGCAGGTGGCGCTGAAGTCGCGCGAGCGCGGCAAGGGCGGCAGCAAGTACGGCCGCTTCGAGCAGCGTGGCGAGTTCGTGCTGGTGCGCGAGAACGACGCGCTGCTGCGGGTGAACCTGTTCGACTACCTCGACACCGGCCTGTTCCTGGACCACCGCCCGCTGCGCTGGCACATGGCCAGGGAAGCGCAGGGCAAGCGCTTCCTCAACCTGTTCTGCTACACCGGCGTGGCCAGCGTGCAGGCGGCGGTGGCGGGTGCGGCGTCCACGACCAGCGTGGACCTGTCCGGCACCTACCTGCAGTGGTGTGCCGACAACCTGGCACTGAACGGCAAGGGCGGCAGCCAGCACCAGCTGATCCAGGCCGATGCGCTGGCCTGGCTGGAAGCCGAGCGGCACCGTTTCGACGTGATCTTCTGCGATCCGCCGACCTTCTCCAACTCCGCCCGCGCCGAGGATTTCGACGTGCAGCGCGAGCACGTGCGGCTGCTGCGGGCCGCCGTGGCGCGGTTGAGCCCGGAAGGGGTGCTGTATTTCTCCAACAACTTCCGCCGCTTCAAGCTGGACGAAGAAGCGATCAAGGAATTTGCCGAGTGCCGTGAAATTTCCGCCGACACCATCGGCGAGGATTTCGAGCGAAATCCGCGCATCCACCGCGCCTGGGAGCTCCGGCGCTACGGCGCCTGATCGACGCGTGCCGACCAACGGTCGGCACCTACCGTCGCGGTAGGCCACGACCGTTGGTCGTGGCACGCGTCGGCGCTAGAGCGCGGCTGCGGCCAGCCCCAGTACCGGCAGCGCCCACGCCAGCGGCGCGATCCAGCGCGGCCGCCAGGGGTACAGTCCGAAGGCGATCAGCAGGCCGCTGATTGTCATCGCGCCCAGCCACAGCACCGGGCCGGCGGCCCAGCCGTGGTCGGCCACGCAGATGCCGAACGCGGTCGCCAGCAATGTCCAACCCAGCCAACGCCACAGCCGCATGCGCGCGGGGCCGGCGTGCGCCTTGCCGTGCAGGTCGAGCTGGTGCTTTTCCATCGCCAGCGACAGTGCGGTGAACGCAGAAAAGTTCAATGTGAGCGCCAGCAGCATCATGCGCTGGCCTCGGCGGTATTCGCGGTGGCGGCAAAGGCAGCGGCTCGGCGCCGCTTCTTCTCGGCCGCGCTCAGCGCAGGCTGCCAACGCTGCATGCGCAGGCCGCAGTACGCCAGCATCGCGCCGAAGGCGAGCATCACCAGGTCGAACCCGGCCAGCGCCCAGTCGCCGGTGCGCAGGGTTACGCCGAGATGTGCATCGGTGGTGAGCACATTGATCACGGGGATCAGAGCGAACAAGGCCGCGCCCAGGTACAGCTGCCAGGCCCACATCAACCGCTTGGGCCAGAGGAAGGCCGCCAGCAGGGCGGCGCCCCAGGCATAGAAGAACACGCTGGCTTCTGCGTCGGCGCGTTCCGCCATTTCCAGCGGCAGCAACCGATTACCCCAGAAGTATGCGGCAAACGCGATCGGCAGGCCGGCCACGGCGCCGATGTTGAGGGCATCCACCAGCCGCAGGCCGAAGCCGATCCTGCCGGCCTTGGCGTGCTTGGGGCGTTCCTTGACCGCCCACAGCACCACGCCGCTGGCCACCATCAGGCAGCCCACCAACCCGGACAGGAAGAACAGGGCGCGCAGGCCCCAGTCGGCGAACCGTGCCAGGTGCAGGCCATACATCACCCCTCGGGTATGGGTGGCGCCGCCCGGCACGGGGCTGGTGTCCGCCAGCGCACCGGTCACCGCGCTGTAGCGCAGCGACGGCGTGTCGATCGACAACCGATTCCCGTCGCGCTGGTAGATGTCGATCACGGCGTTGCCCGCGCCGGGATGGAACACGGTGAAGCCGCTGACCTCTGCACCCTTCCATTCGGCCCGCGCGCTGTCCAGCAACTGCTGGATCGGCAGCGCCGCAGCGCGCCCTTCGGCGGGGTCGGCGGGATCGGCCAGGCGCGCGAAGGCCTCGCTGAAGAAAGCGTCCTCCTCCTTGGGATAGGCCACGCTCACCCCTTGCGGCAGGTACATGAACATCAGCGTGACAATGCCGGTGTAGGTGATCATGGCGTGGTAGGGCAGGGCCATCACCGCGCTGACGTTGTGGAAATCCAGCCACGACCGCAGCCCCTTTTCGGGGCGGAACGTGAAGAAGTCCTTGAAGATCTTCTTGTGGGTGATCACCCCGGTGATGATCGCCACCAGCATGAACATCGCGCAGAACCCCACCAGGTAACGCGCCCACAGCACCGGGATGTAGTGCAGGTCGAAATGCAGGCGGTAGAAGAAATCGCCGCCGCGGGTTTCGCGCGCCGCCACTTCCTCGCCACTGGCGGGGTCCACCGTGGCGTCGCCGAAGCGGCCGCCGCCGCGCCGGCGCTTTTCGCCCTCCACGGGCGGCTTCACCATCGACTCGGGATTGCGCCAGAACATGCGCATGGCCGGGTTGCGCGGATCGGGCAGGGTCACGTTCCAGCTTTCGGCCTGCGGCGCCTTGTGCTGCAGGAACGCGATGGCGCGCCCGGCGGCGACCTCGTTGTCGACGCTGCTGCGCGGCAGCTCCGGGCGCATCCAGCGGCTGATTTCCTCGCGGTAATAGCTGGCGGTACCGGCCATGAAGATCAGCAGCAGCAGCCAGCCAACCAGCAGACCGGTCCAGGTATGCAACCAGGCCATGGACTGGCGGAATCCGTTCTTCATGCGCGTGCTCCCATGGCCAGCGTGCCCAGCCAGAACAGCGCGGTGGGCACGCCGATGCCGATCCATGCACGCAGGGCAGTGCGGGTGGCGAACGCCCACAGGGCGGCGCACGCGCACAGCACGATCGCCACCAGCATGCCGGTCAACACGGCCTGCGCGCGTGCGATCGGCAGCGCCACGGCGAAGAACATCGCGCAGGTCGCGGCCAGTGCGTAGCCACCGACGATGGCGGCCAGCGAGCGCGACAGGACGCCCAGCCAGGGGCGGGAGAGGAATCCACCGAAGCGGGCGGAGCCGCTGCCAATTGGCGTGCTGTCCACGAAAACCTGCAATGTCGGATCGAACAACGGACATCACCGGCCGCAGCCGGTGACAGGAGAGGGTGGCCATCCTTGGCCAAGCCGCCGCACGGGGCGGGGTATCCCTGGAGATCATGGCCAACCCGGCGCGCGCTTCGGCGCTGCCATCAGGCGCTCCGAACGCACCAGGAGGACATTCAATGCGGGAATGATAGTCATTATCATTGGCTGCGGCAAGATCAGGAGGCGCAGCGTTACCGGGTCTTGCCACGGTGGCTGCAATACTCGGCGCATGGACAACCTCGATGCATCCGGCCTCGCCAACGTGAGGCTTCCCGATCCCGGTGGGCGCAGCCCGGCTGAACTGGCAGCCGACGAGCACTGGTGGGCGCAGGTCGCCGCGCAGTACGACCTCACCGACGAGGTGGTCATGCTCGACAATGGCTACTGGGGCTCGATGGCACGTCCGGTGTTGCAGGCCTTCCAGCAGGCCGCCGCGCTGGCGAACCGCGACAATGCCTGGTTCGGCCGGCGCGCGTTCCCGCCGCTGTTTGAACAGGCGCGGGCACGACTGGCCGAGGCGCTCGGCGTGGACAGCAACGAGATCGCGTTGACGCGGGGCGCGACCGAGGCGATGCAGATACTGATCGGGGGCTACCGCGGCCTGTCGCCGGGCGACACGGTCCTGTATGCGGACACCGACCATGACAGCGTGATCGCGGCGATGCACTGGCTGCAGGAACGGCGGGGGGTGCAGGCCCGGAGCATCGCACTGCCCGAGCCCTTCGACCACGACGCCATTGTCGACGCTTACCGGCAGGCGCTGGCGCGTTACCCGCGCACGCGCGTGCTGCTGCTCACCCAGGTCAGCCATCGTCACGGCCTGCTGTTACCGGTGGCCGAGATCAGCGCGCTGGCCCGTGCCGCCGGCGCGGACGTGGTGCTGGATGCCGCGCATGGCATCGGCCAGATCGATACCCCGTTGCGCGAACTGGACGTGGACTTCATCGGCATCAACCTGCACAAATGGATCGGCGCGCCGGTGGGGGCCGGGGCGGTCTACATACGCCAAGGTCGGCTGCACGACATCGATCCCTACATGGGCGAGGCCGACACCGACGGGATCGATTCGCGCGTGCATACCGGCACGGTCAATTTTGCGACGTTCCTGGCGTTGCCGCTCGCGCTGGAATTGCACGAGCGGATCGGCGTGGCCAACAAGCGTGCGCGCCTGCTGCGCCTGCGCAACCAGTGGCTGGATGCGCTGCGCGACGACCCACGCGTGCAGCTGCTGGCCTCATCCGACCCGCGCCTGTCCAGCGCCATCGCCGCATTCCGCCTGCGCGGCCAGCACGGCATGGCGGCCAACACCGCCACCGCCGAGCGCATGCTGCAGCAGTCGCGCGTGTTCGTGCTGGCCCGCGACGGCTTGGCCTCCGGCGCCTGCATCCGCGCCACCCCGGGCATCTTCAGCACCCCGGCGCAGATGCAGGCGCTGGTGGAAGCGGTGCGGGCGGTGGCGGGGTAGGCGGGCTTACGCAGTTCCGGGCTGCTCCAGAGGTGTAATGACGATGCGGACGCCCAACGCGCCCAGCACGCGTTGCACCGTATCGAATCGCGGATGCGCTCCAGGCTTCAAGGCTTTGTACAGGCTCTCCCGCCCCAACCCCGATGCCTCGGCAACCTGGGTCATGCCCCTGGCACGGGCAACGGCCTGCAGCGCATCCTGAAAATGCACGGCGTCGTCTGCCGCCAGCGCTTCGGTCAGGTAAATGGCGATGGCGGCGTCATCGACAAGATGATCGGCGGGATCGAAAGCAACTAGGGCAGGCTTGCTCATGTTCGGGTCCGGGAGGGGCAGGAAGGCGGTGCAGGCTTGATCACGGTGCACGCAGGTAATCGGACGCAATGATCTGCGCATGTCGGATGTCCGCCAACTGGCTGTCTTTGTCGCCAGCGCACAACAGGATGATGATTTCCCTGCCACGCCGCGTGAAGTAGACGCGATAGCCGGGGCCGTAATGGATACGAAGTTCGCTGAGACCACAGCCCAGCGATCTGGTGTCTCCGGGCAGCCCGTGCGCCATCCGCTGGATGCGTTCGGCGATCAGCGCCCGGGCCCGTGTGTCGCGCAACCGGCGCATCCACTTTCCAAACGCTTCTGTTGCCTGGACGGATATCATGGCATAACTGTATCCAAACGGATACTTGCCGCAAGTCGGTCTGACGCAATCGGCGCTGGGGGTTCAGCGCGAAGAACAGGCCTTGGCGATCTGGTCGTTGATGTGCTCCGGGGGCGCGCGGCCGAACGCCTCGCTGAAGTCCCGTCGTGAGCGCAGTTCCTGGCACTGTTCCGGATCGGCGGCGCCGTCGATCACCGTGCCGCGCACCGGCGGCTGGCCACGGCCGGCGTCGGCCTGCATGCGGCGGCGGGCATCGTAAAGCTCGCGCTGGGCGCGGGTGCGCTCTTCCCAGCTCAGGTTCGGATCCCGGGTGATCGGCCGGGTCACGCCGGTGTCGTGTTCGGGCGCGCAGGGCACGGTCTGGTAGGCGGTCTGGCCGCCCACCGCGCACTTGTACACGCGCCCGGCATGGGCATTGCAGGCCAGCGCGCACAGCGCCAACGTCACGATCGTCCTTCGCATGGTTCCCCCCGCGGGCCACTCCAGCCCTGAATGCGCGGCAGAATACGCGAACCACGTCGCAGTTTCACCCGGGCAAAGTGTCAACCATCCGCCCGGTACCGGCCCCACATCCGGTAGGTCACGACCGTTGGTCGTGACGACCTACCACTGCATCCACACCGTCAGCGCGTGCAGCAGCAACCCGATCAGACCGCCGACCAGGGTCCCGTTGAAGCGGATGAACTGCAGGTCGCGGCCGACGCTGAGCTCCAGCTGCTCCACCAGGTGGCGTTCGTCCCAGCCCTTCACGGTCTGTGCGATGTGGGTGGTCACGCCCTCGCGCAGACGGCTGGTCAGGCGCTCGGCGCCGTCCATCAGGTGCTGGTTCAAGGCCTCGCGCAACGAGGGGTCGTCCTGCAGCGCGCGGCCGATCTTGCCCAGGCTGCGCTGCAGGTGGCCGCCCAGTGCCGAGTCGGCGCTGGACAGGTCGGCGCGCAGGCTGGCATGGATGCGCGCCCACAGCCCCTGCACATACTCCTGCACGGCCGGGTGGTCGATCACCTGCTGCTTGAGCTGCTCGACCTTTTCGGCCAGCGCCGGATCATGGCGCAGGCGCTGGATGTAGTCGCCCAGCCACACCTCGTAATCTTTGCGCAGTGGGTGCTCCGGTTCGGCCAGGATCTGCTGCAGTTCGGCCAGCACCGCATGCGCCATGCGCTCGGCCAGGCTGTCGCCGATCTCGTCGATCGGCTTGACCCAGTTCACCGTGCTGGCCAGCTTCGGCCATTCGCGCTGGATGTAGCGCACGATCAGCTCGGACGCGCGCTGTCGCACGGCCTCGTTATCCATCCACTGGCTGATCCGGGTCAGGCCTTCGTCGAGCACCCGCTGGTGGCGGTTGTCGGCGGTGAGCAGGCCCAGCAGCTCGCCGGCGGTGGCGGCCGCATTCCACTGCCGCAGCTGTTCGACCACGAAACCCTGGATGCTGCGCCGGACGGCGGCCTCGTCGAGGAAATCCAGCGCCTGCAGGGCCCAGCCGCGGGCCATGTCGGCGAGCATTTTCGAGCGTTCCGGGTCGGCCAGCCAGCTGCCGAGCCGGCTGGCTGGATCGAAGACCTGCAACCGCGCAAGCAGCGCCTGCGGTTCGAGGAACTGGTCGCGCACGAACACGGCCAGGCTGTCGGCGATGCGTTCCTTGCTGTGCGGGATGATCGCGGTATGCGGAATCGGCAGCCCCAACGGGCGTCGGAACAGCGCGACCACCGCGAACCAGTCAGCCAGTGCACCCACCGCCGCGGCTTCGCAGAACGCGGACACCCAGGCCCAGATACCGCGTTCGCCGTTGAGGTGGCTGACCACGAAGCCGACCAGCATGGCCAGCAGCATGGCCAGGGCAATGGCTTTGAGGCGGCGCAGCTGGGCGCGGCGGGGGTCAACCGATGGCGTGCTGTTCATCCCGGCAGTCTATCCGTCTGGATGCGAACACTGGGTGCTTGAGGCCCCCTGAGTCAGGGGGCAGCCGCGAAGCGGCGGGGGTTTGGGTGCAAAATTGCGGGGCCCGCGGTTTGCAAAGCAAATCGTGGGGCGGCAGTGCGCAGGCGATGACGCGCACCCCGGCCGTTGGCCGGCTACGCGGATCAGGGCGATTCGCTGACCTGCCGGCGAAGTGCCGCCAACTGGCCGCGCAGTGCGTCGTTTTCGAGGGTCAGCGCCACCACCCGCTGGCGCAGTTCGGCCGGGCCTTCGCCCAGCGCGTCGAGCGCCTCGGCGATCTCCGCTTCGCGGCTGGGGTCGACCTCCAGCCCGGTATCGGCGTCGTGCAGCACCTCCTGCGCCGGTTTGCGCGGCTTGCGCCGGGCATCGCGCACACGCTTGGCGGCCTGCTTCAGCTCATCCTTGCCCGCCACCGCAGCCGCGCGTTGTTCCTCTTCCGGCAGGTCGGCCACCGCCGCCGCCGCACTGATCGAGATCACCCCGCTCCTTACCGCCTCCACCAGTTCCGGCGCGGCCTGCTTGTGGATGCGTTCGATCATCGTCACCTGGTTGCTGCTGAGCCGCGCTTCACGCGCCATCTCGGCACGGCTGACCTTCGGTGCCGGCGCCCACGGCGGGCTGTCCTCATCGCCCTCGGGCGTGGCGTCGGCGATCTCGCCGTCGCTTTCGCGCTGCAGCTGGGCCTGCTCGATGCGGTGGCGCTCGGCCAGGATGTCGCGCTTGCGCAGCGCCAGCACGCCGCGCTGGAAGTCAGACACGCTGCGCCGGCCCAGGTGCTGTTCGATCATCCACAGGTGCACGTCGTCCATCGACTGGAAGCGGGTGTTCTGCACCGTCTGGAACGGCAGGCCGTGCTTCTGGCAGATGCCATAGCGGTTGTGGCCGTCCACCAGCACGTCGTTCCACAACACCAGCGCATCGCGGCACCCCTCGGCCAGGATGCTGCGCTCCAGCGCATCGTGCTCGTCGGCGGTCAGCGGGTCGATGTAGGCCTTGAGTTCTTCTTTGACGACGATTTCCATGCAATCGGGTACGCAGGCGGGACGTGACCGACCATTGTACCCGGCGGTCGCGCATCCGTTGCTGCTGCAACCATACCGCCGGCTGGCGCCGCCCCCATGGCAGAATCGGTCAGCTGTTCTTCCCGCACGTGAACGATGTCGACTCCTGCCGCTGTCCCTGCCGTCAATTCGCCCCGCCGTGTGCTGCTGGCCAGCCTGATCGGGACCACCATCGAGTTCTTCGATTTCTACATCTACGCCACGGCGGCGGTACTCGTGTTTCCGCACCTGTTCTTTCCCGACAGCAGCGAGGGCGCCGCACTGCTGCAGTCGCTGGCGACCTTCGCCGTGGCGTTCATCGCGCGGCCGGTGGGCTCGGCGGTGTTTGGCCACTATGGCGACCGGATCGGGCGCAAGGCCACCCTGGTCGCGGCTCTGCTGACCATGGGCATCTCCACCGTGGCGATCGGGCTGCTGCCCACGCATGCCAGCATCGGCCTGCTGGCCCCGGCGCTGCTGGCGTTGTGCAGGTTCGGCCAGGGCCTGGGGCTGGGCGGCGAATGGGGCGGGGCGGTGCTGCTGGCCACCGAGAACGCACCGCCGGGCAAGCGCGCGTGGTACGGCATGTTCCCGCAGCTCGGCGCGCCGCTGGGCTTCCTGCTGTCGGCCGGTATCTTCCTGCTGCTCGGCCGCGCCATGAGCGATGCGGACTTCCTGCAGTGGGGCTGGCGGGTGCCGTTCCTGGCCAGTTCGCTGCTGGTGGCGGTGGGCCTGTGGGTGCGCCTGAACATCCATGAGACCCCGCAGTTCAAGGCCGCGCTGGAGCGCAACGAGCGCGTGCGCCTGCCGATGTGGACCGTGCTGCGGCATCATCCGCGCACGCTGCTGCTGGGTACGCTGGGCGCGTTCGCCACCTTCGTGCTGTTCTACCTGATGACGGTGTTCACCCTGGGCCATGGCACCACCGTGCTGGGCTACAGCCGCGAACAGTTCCTGCTGCTGCAGATGGTCGGCATCCTGTTCTTCGCCGCCGGCATCCCGCTCTCGGCCCGCTACGGCGACCGCTGGGGCACCCGGCGCACGATGATCGTGGCCAGCGGGCTGATCCTCGGCTTCGGCGTGCTGTTCGCACCGTTGTTCCAGGCCGGCCACCCGTGGCTGGTGGTCGGGTTCCTGGCGTTGGGGCTGTTCCTGATGGGGCTGACCTATGGTCCCTGCGGCACCTTCCTGGCCGAGATCTACCCGGTGCAGGTGCGCTACACCGGCGCCTCGCTGTCGTTCAACCTGGCCGGCATCCTCGGCGCCGCGCCGGCACCCTACGTGGCGACGTGGCTGGCCGGGCGCTTCGGTCTGGTCGCGGTCGGCTACTACCTGTGCCTGACCGCGGTAGTGACCATCCTTGCGCTGCTGGCCATGGGCCGCCCGCAGCGGGTCAGCGGAAGATCCGCTTGAGCGTGCGCCCCAGCCAGCTGCCCTGCTGGTGGTCGCGGGCGAACTGGTTCAGGTGCTGCTTGACCGACCCGGCATAGGCCTTGTCGTCGCCGCGGATGTGGTTGAACAGCCAGCGCGAGAGCATCGTGCGCAGCTCGTCGGTGACGTCCTCGCCGGCCTGGAAGCGCAGCCGGTACTCGGCCACGCGCTTGCCGAAAATCTCGTGCACGCGTTTGTGCGCGGCGCAGAACGGATAGCCGGCTTCCTCCATCAGTTCTTCCTCGAAGGCGAAGTGCGACATGGTGTAGTCCACCAGCTCGTCGATCACCTCGGCCACGGCCACCTTGTGCAGGCTGGTCTGCGCCACGTGCAGGTGGTTGAGCATCTCCACGATCCGCATGTGCTGGTGGTCGATCACCTCGATGCCGATGTTCAGGTCGTCCTGCCAGAGCAGAAGTGCCATGCTGCGTTCCCTGTGCTGTTCGCTGGGAACGACTCTAGGCAGGACAGGGCGACCCTGCGTTGATCTCGATCAAGGCACCAGCGCGGGTTCGCGCGCGGCGGTGGCCACGCCCGTGCTGCATACCCGGTTGCGCCCGGCAGCCTTGGCCAGGTACAGCTGGCGGTCGGCCTCGGAGATCAGCCCGTGCAGGGAATCGCCCTGCGCGCGCAGGCAGCACAGGCCGATGCTGACCGTCATGCGCAGGGTGGTGTGGCCCAGTTCGACCTGCAGCGCGGCCACTCGCTGGCGCAGGATTTCGAAGTAGCCAACCGCCTCGTCCTCTTCCAGCCCCGGTACCAGCAGGCAGAACTCCTCGCCACCGAAGCGGGCGATCAGGTCCTGTTCGCGCGCATGGTCGGCCACGGCGGCGGCTACCGCGCGCAGGGCGTCATCGCCGGCTTCATGGCCGTGGGTGTCGTTGATGTGCTTGAAGTGGTCGATGTCGATCATCGCCACGGCGACCTGTTCGCCGTTCAGCTGCAGCTGCGGCAGCTGGCGCTGGCTTTGTTCGAGGAAGCAGCGGCGGTTCGGCAGGCCGGTCAGGAAATCGCGGGTGGCCAGGTCCTGCAGGGTGCCGATCAGCTCGAGCTGGTCGACGTTCTGCGAGACCCGGCAGAAGAACTCCTCGCGCGAAAACGGCTTGCGCAGGAAGTCGTTGGCACCGTTCTTGAGGAAGCGCGGGATCAGCGACGGGTCGGTGTTGCCGGATATGCCGATCACCGCCACTTTGTCGCGCGAACGCAGGGTGCGCAGCCGGCGGGTAAATTCCACCCCTTCCATGCCCGGCATTTCCTGGTCGACCACGGCCAGCCGGATCGCCGGATGCGACTCGATCGCCTTCAGGCCTTCGGCGCCGTCGGCGGCCTCGTACACCTCATGGCCGTACATGCGCAGCAGCGAGGCGGCATACAGGCGTGCGGACATCGAATCGTCCACCACCAGCGCGGCGATACGCCGGTTTCGCTCCAGGCGCTGCACCAGCCATACCAGGTAGTCGATGCTGCCCGGGGTGTTCTTCAGTACGTAATCGATGATCTGTTGCTGCAGCACCCGCTTGCGCAGGTCCTCGTCGTACACGCCGCTGACCACGACCGTGCGCAGTCCGCGCGACAGGAAGTACTCCACCACGTTGTCGCGGTCGCCATCGGCCAGTACCAGCCCGGTCAGCACCAGGAACCAGCCCTTTTCCTCATCCAGCAGCCGCCCGGCCTCGGCCAGCGAGGTCGCCACCGACACCGGCAGCTCCAGCCGCTGCTCGATGGCTTCCTTGAGCATCGTGGTGAACGTGCGCGAGTTCTCCACCAGCAGGATCCGCTGGGGAAGGTCATCACCGGGGTCGCTGTCGAAAGCGCCCTGAAACAGTACCGGCATGGTGCGTACGCTCGAAATCCGAGAGGGTCGGAAGGAGTATCGGCGTCTTCACGCGGGACTTTAGGGGCAATATGCGGATATGCGAAGCGCGTTCCACCGTGTGAGGTCCGTCGCCAGCCGGAGCGCAAGGTTCGGATCGTGCGTTCTCAGGCGGCAATAAGGTTTTCGCTTGACCGCAGGTTCGGCCCTCGAGCCGGTGCGGAAAGGTCGCGCCCCGCAACGCCAGCGACGAAGGATTCGCAGTATTCCAATGCGCTCCGCGCCTCATCAAGCATGGAGATCCTCCCCTTCGGCAACTGGAGATCTCCCAACTTGAACATGTTGACGAAGTCGACCAGACGTTCGCGAACCTGATCTTTGCTCCGGCATCCAACCAGCTTGCCCATGAGTGCATCCGATGCGGCCGTAACAGCGGAACCGCTCAGGGAACTGACCAGCGTGGTTGGTTGACTGCCCGCGTAGGTCTCATTGTTCAACAGCTTTGCACAGATGATGCCAGCGAGTACCTGCGCCCCAATGCGCTCAACCGAATGGCCATCCGGTTGGATGGGCGTATCGCTCGAGTTGCAACGACTATCAATTTGCTTGATTTGGCCGCGGATCTGATCAGGCGAAGAGGACATCGCCGCGCGCAGATGCAGGCGTGCATCTCCGAATTTCCCGGTAATGGCAGATTGCGCCAGAGATCTTGCGGCGTGGCCCAGCGCGAGATGAGCTTCTGTCCCCGGTTCGACGGTCATGCGGACGCGCAGGGTGTCGATGAGCCCGTGGGCATTTCGCTGGGCGTTGAGGCTATATAGCTGGGGCGTCGGAGGTGTGCGCCCGTGTGGCCGTTCGAAGGTGCGATTCCCAAGGCTCACCAACGCCATGTCGGTGTGTCGACGCATCTCGATGCGCTGTGGTCGTGCGAGGGGCGCAACGGCGGCCGATCGTAGGATCGCTTGGGATCGTTGGATATTGGGAGGGCGCATGTTGATGTTCCACAAGCTGAAATTGGCCCGCCATTTTCTTTGACATTGCTGGCCGTGCCTTCCAGAGATCGATCGGCCGGTTTCGTTGTGGACGGGTGGCCGACCTCGATGCACGGCGAGTACTGGCGGGATCCGGCATCGCTTGATGGTGCGGGAGACCCGGTTAGTCACTTCGGAACCTCCCGAATTCCGGTTACCCCAGCACATCCCGCAATCTGTACCAGGACATCGCCGCCACCAGCAGCGGCGTGCGCAGCAGGCGTCCGCCCGGGAACGGCCGGTGCGGAATGCGCTCGAACACATCCAGGCGTTCGTTCTGCCCGGCAATGGCCTCGGCGATCACCGCCCCTGCCAGGCCGGTCGCTGCCACGCCGTGGCCGGAGAAACCCTGGGCGAAATACACCGTGGGCGTCAGCCGGCCCCAGTGCGGGGCCCGGTTGCGGGTGATGTCCACGTAGCCGCCCCAGACCTGTTCCATGCCGATGTCGGCCAGCTGCGGGAACACCTGGTGCATGCGCCGGGTCATCACCCCGCGCAGGTTCGGCGGCGGCAGCGCCGAATAGCTGGCGCGGCCGCCGAACAGCAGCCGGTGGTCGCCGCTGAGCCTGAAGTAGTCCAGCGCCCAGCTGACATCGGCCACCGCCATGTCGTTGCGGATCAGGTCGCGGGCGCGCGCTGCGCCGAGTGGCGTGCTGGCGCCGATATAGGTGCCCACCGGCATGATCCGGCGTTCCAGTTCCGGCGCGATGCCCTGCAGCCAGGCATTGCCGGCGATCACCACCTGGTTGGCGCTGACCGTGCCGCTGGCGGTGCGCAGCTGCGGGCGCGGACCGCGCGCCAGCGCCAGCACCGGACTGGCTTCGTGGATCACCACGCCCAGGCTTTCCGCGGCGCGCGCCAGCCCCTGTGCATAGGCCAAGGGGTGCAGATGGCCGCTGGCGGCGTCGAACATCGCACCGCGGTAGCGCGGGCTGTCCAACTGCTGGCGCAGGGTGCTGCGGTCCCACCACCGCAGGGGATAGTCATAACGCTCGGCCAGCGTCAGCAGGCCGCGCCGCAGCCCACGCTCCTGGCGTGCGCTGATCGGCACGCTGGCGTGGCCCTCGCGCCAGTCGCAGGCGATCGCGTACCGCTGCAGGCGCTGCCGCAGCAGCGCCATGCCTTCGCGCGAGTAGTCGAACAGCAGGCGGGCGTCGGCGTTGCCCACCAACCGCTCCAGGGTATCCACCTCGCAGCCGTAGCCGACGATGGCCTGGCCACCGTTGCGGCCCGACGCGCCCCAGCCGACCCGCTGGGCCTCCAGTACCGTGACCCGGTAACCGCGTTCGGCCAGCGACAGCGCGGTGGACAGGCCGGTGTAACCGGCCCCCAGCACGCACACGTCGGTGGCCTGCTCGCCGCGCAGGGGAGGGCGCAACGGCTGGGCCGGCACGCTGTCGGCATACCAGCTGGGTGCGTGCGGCTGGCCGGCCGTGCTCGTCGCGGACTCGCTCATGCGCACAGCATGCCAGCAACCGGCGTGGACGGCAGGTGGCCGGGCGGTGAGGACCGCGGTTGCGCCCGTGCGGCGCGCAGGGGTAACGTGCCCGCATGGCCACCCGATCGCGTCCGCGCAAAGCTGCTTCTCCGTCGCGCAAGGCGGCCGCCCCGTCGCGCAAGGCGCCGTCACGCAAGGCGGCTGCGCCGGTCGCGGAGGAAAGCGCGCTGCTGCGCTGGCTCAAGGAGCGCCGCATCACCGAGGTGGAATGCCTGGTCCCGGACATCACCGGCAATGCGCGCGGCAAGATCATCCCCGCCGACAAGTTCTCGCACGACTATGGCACCCGCCTGCCGGAAGGCATCTTCGCCACCACCGTTACCGGCGAGTTCCCCGACGACTACTACGAGCTGACCTCGCCGTCGGATTCGGACATGATCCTGCGCCCGGACCCGGATACCGTGCGCATGGTGCCGTGGGCGACCGACCCCACCGCGCAGGTCATCCACGACTGCTACACCAAGCACGGCGAACCGCACGAGCTGGCCCCGCGCAACGTGCTGCGCCGGGTACTGGATGCGTACGCCGAACTGGGCCTGCGCCCGGTGGTGGCACCGGAGCTGGAGTTCTTCCTGGTGCAGAAGAACACCGACCCGGATTTCCCGCTGCTGCCGCCGGCCGGTCGCTCCGGTCGCCCGGAAACGGCGCGGCAGTCGTACTCGATCGATGCGGTCAACGAGTTCGATCCGATCCTCGACCTGATGTACGACTACTGCGACGCCATGAAGCTGGACGTGGACACCCTGATCCACGAATCCGGCGCGGCCCAGCTGGAAGTCAACTTTACCCACGCCAATGCGATGGACCTGGCCGACCAGGTATTCCTGTTCAAGCGCACCATGCGCGAATCGGCCATGCGCCACGGGGTGTACGCCACCTTCCTGGCCAAGCCGATGGAAACCGAGCCGGGCAGTGCCATGCATATCCACCAGAGCCTGGTGCGGATCAGCGACGGCCACAACGTGTTCAGTGGCGACAGTGGCGGCGAAGAGTTCAGTCCGCTGTTCGGCCATTATCTGGCGGGCCTGCAGAAGTACGTGCCGGCGGCGATGGCGTTCTTCGCGCCGAACGTGAATTCTTACCGGCGGCTGGTCTTCGGTGAGGTCTCGCCGAGCAATGTCCACTGGGGTTTCGACAACCGCACCTGTGGCCTGCGCGTGCCGATGGACACCCCGGAGAACATGCGGGTGGAAAGCCGCTTCGCCGGCTCCGACGCCAACCCGTACCTGGCCATTGCCGCCACCCTGGCCGCCGGCCTGCTGGGCATCCGCGAGCAGGGCTCGCCGACCGCGCCGGTCAGCGGCAGCGCCAAGGAGCTCGGTTACGACCTGCCACGCTCGCTGGGCGAGGCGCTGGACGGGCTCGAGGGGTGCCCGGCGCTGCGCGAGATGCTCGGCGAGCGTTTCTGCCGGGCCTATGTGTCGGTCAAGCGCAAGGAATACGAGACCTTCTTCCGGGTCATCAGCTCCTGGGAACGGGAATTCCTGCTGCTGAACGTCTGACCCCGGCCAGCCGCCCGATCAGGCATGGCCGTGAGGGCGGTGTGCTGGGAAAATGGCCAGCTGCCCGGTAGGCTGGCACCCGTCAGGCCGGTCTGCCCGGTTCCCCCACCCCGCACTGACCCGTGGAGCGTCCAATGAAGCTGCGAATCCTCACCCTCGGCGTTGCCGTCTCCCTGCTCAGCGCCTGCGGCGGTGGAAAACAGGACGACGGCAAGGTGCTGAACGTCTACAACTACAGCGATTACATCGCCGAAGACACCATTCCGAATTTCGAGAAGGCCACCGGCACCAAGGTGACCTACGACGTGTTCGACAGCGACGAGATGGTGGAAACCAAGCTGCTGGCCGGTGGCAGTGGTTACGACGTCGTGGTACCGACGCTGAATTTCTTCGGCCGCCAGATCCAGGCCGGCGTGTTCCTGCCGCTGGACAAGAGCAGGATCCCGAACCTGGCCAACCTCGATCCGGAGATGATGAAGCGTATCGCGCAGCAGGATCCGGACAACAAGTACGGCGTGCCGTACATGATCGGCACCACCGGCATCGGCTACAACGTGGAGATGCTCAAGGAGCGTTTCGGCGGCAGCACCGAGATCGCCAACAGCTGGGACCTTGTCTTCAAGCCGGAAAACATCGCGAAGATGAAGGATTGCGGGATCACGATCCTGGATACCCCGGCCGACATGATCCCGATCGCGCTGCACTACCTGGGCGAAGACCCGCACAGCCATGATCCGGCGGTGATCCAGAAGGCCGCCGACCTGCTCAAGGGCATCCGCCCGTATGTGCAGAACTTCCACTCCTCGCAGTATGTCGGCTCGCTGGCCAACGGCGGCACCTGCCTGGTGGTGGGCTGGTCGGGCGACATCATCCAGGCCCGCGACCGCGCCGCCGAAGCGGCCAACGGCGTGACCGTGGCCTATTCGATCCCGAAGGAAGGCGCGCCGCAGTGGTTCGACATGCTGGCCATTCCCAAGGATGCCAAGCACCCGGAAGCGGCCTATGCCTTCATCAACTACCTGCTCGACCCGAAGGTGGCGGCGGCCAACACCAACTTCATCCACTACGCCAACCCGGTGAGCGCGGCCACGCCGCTGGTGGACGAAGCGATCCGCAACGACCCGACCATCTACCCGCCGGCCGAGGTGGCCGCGAAGATGTTCACCTACTCGATCAACCCGCCGGAGGTGGACAAGCTGTACACCCGCCTGTGGACCGAGATCAAGACCGGGCGCTGAGCCCCTCCCGGAGCCGTTGCCCATGCCATTTGAAGCCAAGCCGGAAGGCGAGGTCGTCCCGGCCCTGGAGCCGGGCTATCTGTCCGTGCGCGCGCTGCGCAAGGAATTCGACGGCTTCGTCGCCCTGGATGACGTCAGCCTGGACGTGCGCAAAGGCGAGATCTTCGCCCTGCTGGGCGGGTCGGGCAGCGGCAAGTCGACCCTGCTGCGCTGCCTGGGTGGTTTCGAGACGCCCACCGCGGGCAGCATCGACCTGGACGGCCAGCGCATCAACGCGCTGCCGCCGTACCAGCGGCCGATCAACATGATGTTCCAGTCCTATGCGCTGTTCCCGCACATGAGCGTGGAGCAGAACATCGCCTTCGGCCTGAAGCAGGACGGGCTGCCCCGCGATGCCATCCGTCGGCGGGTGGGGGAGATGCTGGAACTGGTGCAGCTGCAGGCGCTGGCCAAGCGCAGGCCGCACCAGCTGTCCGGCGGCCAGCAGCAGCGCGTGGCGCTGGCGCGGTCGCTGGCCAAGGGGCCCAAGCTGCTGTTGCTGGACGAGCCGATGGGCGCGCTGGACAAGAAACTGCGCTCGCAGATGCAGATCGAGCTGGTCAACATCATCGAAACGTCCGGCGTGACCTGCGTGATGGTCACCCACGACCAGGAAGAAGCCATGACCATGGCCACCCGCATCGCGGTGATGGATGCGGGCTGGATCCAGCAGGTCGGCAAGCCCGACGAGATCTACGAGCAGCCGGCCAACCGGTTCGTGGCCGGGTTCATCGGTTCGGTCAACCTGTTCGAAGGCGTGATCGACGAAGACCTGCCCGAGTACGTCACCGTGCGCACGCCGCTGTTCCCGGCGCCGATCTACGTCGCCCACGGCATCACCGGCTACGAAGGACAGGAAGTGGCGTTCGCGCTGCGCCCGGAGAAGGTGATGATCGGCAAGGAAGAACCGGCCGGCGACACCAACAAGGCGCAGGGGGTGATCGAGGAGATCGCCTATTTCGGCAGCCATTCGGTCTACCACGTGCGCCTGCCCGGCGGGGCAAAGGTGCTCAGCAACTTCGCCAACTCGCAGCGCTGGGCCAGCGACGGCCTGACCTGGGGCGACAGCGTGTGGGTGCACTGGCGCGACAACGACGGCGTGGTGCTCACCTCATGAGCGCCACCGGCTGGAAGCGCTGGCTTCCCGGGACGCGCAGCGGCGTGATCGCCGCGCCGTACCTGTGGCTGCTGCTGTTCTTCGCGGTGCCGTTCGTGATCATCCTGATGATCTCGTTCGCGCGCACCCAGGTCGGCTCGCCGCCGTACACCTGGCTGCTGGAATACGTGGACGGTGCGTTTTCGCTCAAGCTGAGCCTGGGCAACTACGCGGCGCTGGTCAGGGACAGCCAGTATGTGCTGGCCTACCTGAGTTCGATCAAGATCGCGGTGATCGCCACGCTGTTCACCCTGTTGATCGGCTATCCGATGGCGTACGTGATCTCGCGGATGTCGCCGGCGGCGCGCAACGTGGCGATGATGCTGGTGGTGCTGCCGTCCTGGACCTCGTTCCTGATCCGCGTGTATGCCTGGATCGGCATCCTCGACCGCAACGGCCTGCTCAACCAGGTCCTGCTCAAGATCGGGTTGATCGATGCGCCGCTGCAGATCCTGTACACGCCGACCGCCGCGTACATCGGCATCGTCTACTGCTACCTGCCGTTCATGGTGCTGCCGCTGTACGCCAACCTGGTGAAACTGGACCACCGCCTGCTGGAAGCCGCCTACGACCTCGGTGCCAAACCCTGGCAGGCGTTCCTGAAGATCACCCTGCCGCTGTCGCGCACCGGCATCATTGCCGGCTGCATGCTGGTGATGATTCCGGCCGTGGGCGAATTCGTGATCCCGGAAATGCTGGGCGGACCGGACACGCTGATGATCGGTCGGGTGCTGTGGGGCGAGTTCTTCAACAACCGCGACTGGCCCACCGCCTCGGCCGTGGCGATCGTCATGCTGGCCCTGCTGCTGGTACCGATCCTGCTGTTCAACCGGGTGCAGCAGCGTGCGCTGGAAGGGAAGCTGGCATGAGCATGGTCCGCCGCAACCGGTGGCTGGGCTGGTCGGTGCTGGGGCTGGGCTTCGCTTTCCTGTACCTGCCGATCCTGCTGTTGATGATCTACTCGTTCAACGCATCCAAACTGGCCACGGTATGGTCGGGTTTCTCCACGCGCTGGTACGGCGAGCTGTTCAACAACCGGCAGATCCTCGACGCGCTGTGGGTCAGCCTGAAAGTGGCGTTCTGGACCGCCAGTGCGGCCACGGTGCTGGGCACCATGGCAGCCATGGTGATGACCCGCTTCAAGCGCTTCCCCGGCAAGACCATGTTCGGTGCGCTGATCACCGCACCGCTGGTGATGCCGGAAGTGATCCTGGGCTTCTCGCTGATGACCCTGCTGGTGGCGATGGGCGGCATACCGGGCTTCCCCAGCCGCGGCGTGGGCAGCATCTGGATCGCCCACGTGACCTTCACCCTGTCCTTCGTGACGGTGATCGTGTCCTCGCGCCTGCAGGAGCTGGACCGTTCGCTGGAGGAAGCCGCGATGGACCTGGGCGCGAGCCGGCTGAAGGTGTTCTTCCAGATCACCCTGCCGATCATCGCCCCCGCACTCGTGGCAGGCTGGCTGCTGGCCTTCACCCTGTCGCTGGACGATGTGGTGATCGCCAGCTTCGTCGCCGGACCGAACTCGACCACCCTGCCGATGAAGGTGTTCGCGTCGGTACGCATGGGCATCAAGCCGGAGATCAATGCGCTGGCCACGTTGATGGTGCTGGCGGTATCGATCGCGGCGGTGATTGGCTGGTTCATCACCGCGCGAAGCGAGAAGCGGCGCCAGCGTGACATGCAGATGGCGTTGCAGGACAAGGGCTGACGGCTGGCGGGCAGTGCCCGGCGCTACGGCGCCGGGGCGGGTCGCTGCCGAAAGGCAATGTCGCACGCGTGTTGCCCTGTCGGCCAGACCCGGCAACATCCGGCTCACGAAGGCAGGCGCAGAATGGTCGCCTGTCTTCTGGAGATGCGCGATGACCGTAGAGATCGTCAACCCCGCCACGGGCGTGGTCACTTACCGTCACGAACTGCTCACGAGCGAGGCCATCGAGCAGCGCCTTGCCGCGGCCGCCGGGGCGTTCCCGAAATGGGCGGGGCAGTCGCTGCAGGCTCGCGGCGTGGTCCTGCGTGGCATCGCGGCCGAGCTGCGCGCTCGCAGGGACGAGATCCAGCGCGCGATGACCAGCGAGATGGGCAAGCTCAAGGGCGAGGCGCTGGCCGAGGTGGAGAAGTGCGCGCTGGCGTGCGAGTACTACGCCGACCACGCTGCCGACTACCTCAAGCCGCAGTTGATCGATACCGAAGCCCAGCGCAGCTATGTGCGCTACGAGCCGATCGGCTGCGTGTTCGCGGTGATGCCGTGGAACTTCCCGATCTGGCAGGTGTTCCGCTTCCTCGCCCCGGCCTTCATGGCCGGCAACGTGGCGCTGCTCAAGCACGCCAGCAACGTGCCGCAGTGCGCCGACCTGATCTTGGCCGCGTGCCGTGACGGCGGCCTGCCCGAAGGGGTGTTCGACGTGCTGCACATCGACAACGACCAGGCCGCCGAGGTGCTGCGCGACAGGCGGGTCAAGGCCGTGACCCTGACCGGCAGCGAGCGGGCAGGGCGCTCGATCGCGGCCAACGCCGGCGACCAGCTGAAGAAATGCGTCATGGAGCTGGGCGGCAGCGATGCGTTCGTGGTGCTGGACGATGCCGATCTTGAGAAGACCGTCGCCGCTGCGGTGAAGTCGCGCTTCGACAACAGCGGGCAGACCTGCATTGCGGCCAAGCGCTTCATCGTGGTCGATGCGATCGCCGATGCGTTCGTGGAGAAGTTCGTGGCCGCCGCCGCTGACCGCGTGTATGGCGACCCGCAGGACGAGAAGACCACGCTGGCGCCGATGGCGCGGGCGGATCTGCGCGACGAGCTGCACAAGCAGGTACAGGCCAGCGTGGCCAAGGGTGCGACGGTGCTGCTGGGAGGCGAGCCGGTAGCTGGCACCCATGCCGGCTATCCGGCGACGATCCTGGACAACGTGGTGCCGGGCATGCCCGCGTACGAGGAAGAGCTGTTCGGGCCGGTGGCTGCCATCCTGCGCGTGCGCGACGACGAGGACGCGCTGCGCGTTGCCAACGACACCACCTTCGGCCTGGGTGGCAGCGTGTGGAGCACCGATGCGGTGCGCGCCGAAGGCATCGCCAAGCGCCTGGAATGCGGCGCCGCCTTCGTCAACGCCATCGTCAAGAGCGACGTACGGCTGCCATTCGGCGGCAGCAAGCGTTCGGGATTCGGCCGTGAGCTGGCCGACCACGGCATCCATGAGTTCATGAACATCAAGACGGTTTACGTGGCGTGATGCAGGTGACGACCAGCGGTCGTCACCTACCATCCGGCGTGACGAACAACGGTCGTCACCTACCGGGTCTCGCGGTAGGTATCGACCGTTGGTCGATTCGGTCTACAACCAACGCGCGCGCTTGAACAACCCGTACAACCCTACGCAGATCGCGCCCACCCCGACGATCATCGCCGGGTAGGCCCACGGTTTGTCCAGCTCGGGCATGTGCGCGAAGTTCATGCCGTACCAGCTGGTGATCAGGGTAGGGGCGGCCAGCAGCGCCGCCCAGGCGCCGAGCCGCTTCACGGTTTCGCCCTGCGCCAGGGTCACCAGCGACAGGTTCACGTTGAGTGCCGTCCCCAGCATTTCACGCAGCGTGTCGATCACATCGCTGATCCGCACCGCATGGTCATGCACGTCGCGGATGTACAGCTTCACTTCGTCGGGAATCAGCTCGCCGGGGTAGCGGCGCAGCTGCGCCAGCACGTCCTGCAGCGGCGCTACCGCCATGCGCATCTTGTTCAGTTCGCGCTTGAGCTCATACAGCCGCACCACCGTGCTGCGCTGGTAGCTGTCGGCGAAGATGTCCTTCTCCAGCGAATCCAGGGTGTCGCGGAAATCGGTGGTGATCGGCAGGTAGTTGTCGACCACGAAGTCCAGCACGCCATACAGGCAATACGACGCGCCCATGGTCAGCAGCTGCGGCTCGCGCTCGACCCGCGCGCGTACCGGCGCGTAGGAGAGCGATGCGCCGTGTCGCACCGTGACCAGGAAGCGCGGGCCGAGGAAGGCATGGGTCTCGCCGTACTCGATGCGGTCCTGCACCCGCTGCGCGGTGGTCACCACCACGAACAGGGTATTACCGTAGGCCTCGACCTTGGGCCGCTGGTGCGCGTTGCGCGCATCGTCGATCGCCAGGTCGTGCAGGTTGAACTCTTCCTGCAGCTTCAGCAGCACCGCATCGGCGGGATCGTACAGGCCCACCCAGACGAAGCCATTGTTGCTGGCGATCACATCGCTGATCGCATCCAGCGCGATGTCGTGGCGCTTGCCCTGGTCGTCGTAGTGCACGCAGTTGATGACGCAGGCGGGATTGTCGGTGCTCGTGCTTTCCATGGGCGATATCCTGCGTCAGTGGCCCGTGACAGCCGGGTCACGACGGCCCAGTACCCAGGCCAGCGCTACGTGCAACGGCAGCATCAGCACGATCCACTGCAGGTTGATCTGCGGCTGCAGGGTCAGCCAGTGCAGCACCAGGCCCAGCCCGGACAACGCCGCCACCGACCACGCCAGGACCCGGAACCAGCTGCGCGGGGTGCGCCCGCGCAGCAGGGTGATCGCGCCCGGCAGCAACAGCAGGCACAGCGGCGACAGCTGCAGCAGGTTGCGGTTGGCCCAGGCCGCGTGGTGCGCACTGAAGCCCCACAGGAAGGTCAGCAGCGCGCCGGCGATCCCGCAGAACAGCCACACCGGCAGCGCCAGTCCGCCCAGCAGGCGACGCCGGCGGCGCAGCGCGAATACGCCGGCGGCCATCACCAGCCCGCACAGCAGCCAGGGCCACCACTGCCGCGCGGACTCGGCCGGCTCCGGCGCGATCCGGTGCGGAAGCAGTTCCTGCTCGGCCTGCACCAGCGGTCGGCCCTCGCTGTTGCGCACCTCGCGCAGTGCCGCGGCCAGGCGCATCGGCACGAAGGCTTCCTGCCAGCGCGACAGCGGCTGGTCGGCGAACGGGCCCAGGCCGATGTCGAAGCCCAGCCACATCCAGGGCGCAGGCGAGGCCAGGCGCACCGATTCACTGCGGTAGGTGTTGCCGCGCGAGCGCCCGGACAGCTGCGAATGCAGCCCGCCGCCCAACGCACCATCGATCGCGTCGCGCACCATCGTGGCGCAGTTGGCGGTGTAGTAATCGTAGCGGTAGCGCGCGTTTTCCGGGCGGGCGCGCTCGGCCAGCGAGGCGGCCAGCGTGCGGGCCTGGTCGGGGGTGAGGTCCAGCCACTGCAGGTGCGCGCCACGGCCGCTGTCGCGGTAGTAGGAAAGGTCCTGTTCCAGCGGCAGGGCGACCAGGTAGTACATCATGTCGCCGCGGATGAAGCGGCTGATGAAGTCCGGTTCGCTCGGGTCGAAGTAGCCGAAGTTGTACGAGGTGGCCGCACCGGTTTCCGGATCGACCACCACGATGGCGTCATGCCCGAAGCGCTCGAAGAAGATTTCGCCGGGTTGCATCGTGACGATGCCGATGCGCGGCGGCGGCGTTTCCGCCGCCGGCGCCGCAACCGGCGCGGGCGCGGGCTCGGGGGCGGCCAGGGCGGCCGCCGGCAGGCTGGCCAGGACCAGCAGGAACAACAGGCGGCACAACGGCCACCGCATCAGCAGGGGCCGCATGGCGTGGGTCAATCCTCGATGGAGGTGTCGGGCGGCAGCACGGTGACGTGGAACGCCTGCACGCGCCGCGCGTCGGCACGGGCGACCCGGAACACGAAGCGGTCCAGGGTCAGTTCGTCGCCGGTTTCGGGCAGGTGGCCGATTGCCTCGGTGACCAGCCCACCGATGGTGTCATAGTCATCGTCGGGGAACGCGGCGCTGAAACGCTCGTTGAAATCCCCGATCGGCGTCAACGCATCGACCACGTACTGGCCGTCGGCCTGGATCGCGATCTGCGCGGTGTGGTCTTCGGCCTCGTCATGCTCGTCGTCGATCTCGCCGACGATCTGTTCCAACACGTCCTCGATGGTGACCAGCCCGGCGACACCGCCGTACTCGTCGACCACGATCGCCATGTGGTTGCGCGACAGGCGGAATTCCTTGAGCAGCACGTTGAGCTTCTTGGCCTCGGGAATCAGCACCGCCGGGCGCAGCAGCTCACGCACGTTGGCCGGACCGTGGTCGGCGACCACGCCGCGCAGCAGGTCCTTGGCCAGCAGCACGCCGAGGATGTCGTCCTTGTTGTCGCCGTGCACCGGGAAGCGCGAATGGCCGGATTCGACCACCTGCTTCATCAGCTCCAGGAACGGCGCCTCCACCGGCAGCGACACCATCTGCGAACGCGAAATCATCACGTCGCCAACGGTCAGCTCGGCGACCGAAATCGCCCCTTCCATCATCCGCAGCGTGTCCGCGGCGATCAGGCCGTCGTCGTGCGCGGTGTGCAGGACCGCCACCAGCTCGTCGCGGGTGTGGGGTTCGCCGGAGAAGGCAGAGGTCAGGCGTTCGAGCCAGCTGCGCTTCTTTTCATTTTGCTCCGCAACGGAGCCACTACTGTCGTCTTCAGACATCTCTGCAAAAAAGGCACCCGGCGAGCCGGGCGTTGGATCCAGTCTATCAGGATGCGGGCCGCTGTCAGCGGTGCTCCGGCGGGGTGTTCACGGACGGGGGCAGGGTGCCGGCCGGGGCGTCGCCGGACGGCGGCGCCTGCTCGTCCTCGGCCGGCAGGTCCAGGCTGTAGGTGCAGCCGGCCAGGGTCTTGCCGGGGTGGGTCTTGACCGTGGACAGGCTCAGGATGATCGATTCGATCATCGGTTCGCCGGTGCGCGGGTCGGTCACGTCGCGGCTGACCACTTCACGGCCGGCCATGAACTTCTCCGGGGTGTCCACCCCGTCCTCCAGTGCCAGCGCCTTGGCCATCGGCCGCGGGTCGGCCACGTCCAGGATCGCCATGATGCTGGCCCCGGATACCGCCACGTACTCGGTGGGTTGGCCGAACACGGTCAACGGCGTGGCCAGGCGGAATTCGGTCATGAACGGATTGGTCGGCGGCAGTGGCTGCATGCCGTTGGCCACGGCCTTGAGCGGGTCGGCCACCACCGGCGCCACCGCGTCATGGTCGGCCACGCGCTGGCGGCATTCGATCAGGGCCGCCAGGTCCAGCCGTGGGGCGGTGTCGCCCGCCGTGGGCGGCGCGGCCGGGGCGGCGTGGACCGGGGCGGACGCCAGGGCCAGCAGGCCCAGGCAGGCAGTGCGCAGGAGGTTCATGCGAAGGAGTCCGTCAGGAAAAGGGCGGCTCAGCGCTCGCCGGCATACGGGTCGGCGATGCCCAGGTCGGCCAGGATCTCGCGCTCCAGCTGTTCCATCGCTTCGGCTTCCTTGTCGTCCTCATGGTCCCAGCCCAGCAGGTGCAGCGCGCCGTGCACGGTCAGGTGCGCATAGTGCGCATTGAGCGCCTTGCCCTGTTCCTCCGCCTCGCTGGCCACCACCGGCGCGCAGATCACCAGGTCACCCAGCAGCGGGAATTTCACCCCCTTGGGCAGGCCTTCCGGCAGCTCGGCCGGGAAGCTCAGCACGTTGGTGGCGTAGTCCTTGCCCCGGTAATGGCGGTTCAGCGACTGGCCTTCCTTCGCGTCGACGAGCCGGATCGCCAGGTCGGCCTCGCGGATGCGGCCCTTCAAGGCGGCGGCCACCCACTTGCGGAAACTCACTGCCGACGGCAGCCCGGCCCGGGGCAGGGCATAGCTGACGGCAACATCGAGGCGGACGGGGCCCTTGGTCATGGCAATACCGGTGTTTCGCTACAGGAGGGCCGCATTATCGCGCGCCCTGCTGCGACACGCCACGCGTGTCCCGGTGCCGCCCGGATGGCCCCGTCACGCATCCGGCTTCACCTGCTGCAGGTCGCGCCGGTCGTACGCGCCGACGATCCGTGCCACCAGCGGGTGGCGCACCACGTCGCGCGCTTCGAAGAACGTGAAGCTCACCCCGTCCACGTCGCGCAGCACCTCGACCGCATCGCGCAGGCCCGACTTCACGTGCTTGGGCAGGTCGGTCTGGGTCAGGTCGCCGGTCACCACGGCGGTGGAGCCGAAGCCCAGCCGGGTCAGGAACATCTTCATCTGTTCCACCGTGGTGTTCTGCGCCTCGTCCAGGATCACATAGGCATCGTTGAGGGTGCGCCCGCGCATGTAGGCCAGCGGCGCGATCTCGATGACATTCTTCTCCAGCAGCTTGATCACCTTTTCCACGCCGAGCATTTCATACAGCGCGTCATACAGCGGACGCAGGTACGGGTCGACCTTCTGGCTCAGGTCGCCGGGCAGGAAGCCCAGCTTCTCACCGGCCTCCACTGCCGGACGCACCAGGATCAGGCGCTGCACGCGCGATTCGTTCAGCGCATCCACCGCGCTGGCCACCGCCAGGAAGGTCTTGCCGGTGCCGGCCGGGCCGATCCCGAAGTTGATGTCATGGGTGGCGATCTGGTGCAGGTACCGGGCCTGGTTGGCGCCACGCCCGCGCACCGTGCCGCGCTTGACCTTGATCGCGACCTCCTGCGCTTCGTAGCTGCGCTCGACCACGTGCTCCACGTTGGCCTGGTTGAGGCGCAGGTGGATGGCGTGGCTGTCGAAGCGGGTCTCCGCCGCTTCCTGGTACAGCGCTTCGATCAGCGCCTGCGCTTCCTCGGTCACCGCCTTCGGTCCGGTCACCCGGAACACGTGCCCACGGTTGGCGATCTCCACGCCGAGCTTGAGTTCGATCTGGCGCAGGTGTTCGTCGAAGGGGCCGGCCAGGTTGGCCAGGCGTTCGGTGTCTTCGGGAGCCAGGGTGAAGTCGCGATGTGACAGTGCGGTCATTGCGTGTGGCGGCGGCGGGTGGAAAGACAGGGTAGCGCGCGCCCGGAGGCCCCGCCACAGGGTCCAGGTTCTCCACAGCGGCTGTGCAGCAGCGGTGCAGCAACCTGTGGATAGCCGACGGCAGCCTTACTGCGGCAACGCTGCCACAGTCTTGGTCAAAAAATGGACAGGTACGGCGGGGTTTTCCACACCGGCTGTGGGCGGCTGCGGGAGAAACGTGTGGATAACCGTCGCTAGGCCAATGGCGGCAAGGGTCGGCCAGGGGTGATCATTTGCTGACCAGCCGCGAAGCCATGCAGCCACGCAGGGCGTGGCTCTACGCTGGTGGCGGGGATCCCGTAGAGCCACGCCCTGCGTGGCTGCACGGTACCCGATCAGGCAACCACCAGCCGCCCACGCAATGAGTTGCTGTACGCCTCGGTGATCTCCACATCCACCAGCTGCCCGACCAGGCGCGCCTGCCCCGGGAAATTCACCGAGCGCATGTTTTCGGTCTTGCCGGTCAGCTCGTTGGGGTCGCGCCGCGACGGGCCCTCCACCAGCACGGTCTGCACGGTGCCGATCATCGCCTGGGAAATGGCAGCGGCCTGCTCATTGATGCGTGCCTGCAGGCGCGACAGGCGTGCATGCTTTTCCGCGTCGGAAATGGTGTCTTCAAGATCAGCCGCCGGGGTGCCGGGACGACGCGAATAGATGAAGGAGAAGCTGTGGTCGAAGCCCACCTCCTCGATCAGCTTCATGGTCTTCTCGAAGTCCGCTTCGGTTTCGCCGGGGAAGCCGACGATGAAGTCCGAGCTGATCGAGATGTCCGGGCGCACCGCACGCAGCTTGCGGATCTTGGCCTTGAACTCCAGCGCGGTGTAGCCGCGCTTCATCGCCGACAGCACGCGGTCGCTGCCGGCCTGCACCGGCAGGTGCAGGAAGTTGGCCAGCTGCGGCACGTCGCGGTACGCATCCACCAGCGAGTCGCTGAATTCAAGCGGGTGCGAGGTAGTGAAGCGGATCCGGTCGACCCCGTCGATCTCGGCGATGGTGCGGATCAGCAGGCCCAGGTCGGCCACCTCGCCCTCTCCATACGGGCCGCGATAGGCATTCACGTTCTGGCCGAGCAGGTTGATCTCGCGCACGCCCTGCGCGGCCAGCTGCGCCACCTCCACCACCACGTCCTCGAACGGGCGGCTGACTTCGGTGCCGCGGGTGTAGGGCACCACGCAGAACGAGCAGTACTTGGAACAGCCTTCCATGATCGACACGAACGCCGAACCGCCTTCGGCGCGGGGCTCGGGCAGGCGGTCGAACTTCTCGATCTCCGGGAAGCTGATGTCGACCTGCGATTTCCCGGATTCGCGGCGCTGGCGGATCAGTTCGGGCAGGCGGTGCAGGGTCTGCGGGCCGAACACCAGGTCCACGTGCGGGGCGCGCTTGATGATCGCCTCGCCTTCCTGCGAGGCCACGCAGCCGCCCACGCCGATGATCACGCCCCGGCCGTTGTTCTTCAGCGCCTTCCAGTAACCGAGCTGGCTGAACACCTTCTCCTGCGCTTTCTCGCGGATCGAGCAGGTGTTCATCAGCAGCACGTCGGCCTCGGCCGGGTCGTCGGTCAGCTCCAGCCCCTCTTCGGCGGCGAGCACGTCGGCCATCTTGCCCGAGTCATACTCGTTCATCTGGCAACCGTGGGTCTTGATGTAGAGCTTGCCGCGCACCGGGCCGGTCACCTGCGGGCGCGCGCCGGGCAGGGGCAGCAGGTCGGGGCGGGGCGATGGGGTGTCACGGGGGGCAGGCACGGGGGTGCCGGCCGAGGTCGGCAGGGTCGAAGCTGGCGTCCCGGTCATGGCGCTTATTCCAGTCGGGTGGGCGGGCAGGCAGCCAGCGGGGGCTGCCGGGTAGCCGCCGATTGTACCCCGGGGACGGTGGCCACGCAGGTCGTGGCGCTACGGGGTAGAGCCACGCCCTGCGTGGCTGCGATCTGTGACCCCGCGCAGGGTCCAACGTAAAGACCCCGTCAAAGACTTGGCAACGGCGCGCGAAACGGAGACACTCGCGCCCATGAAGGGGATCTTGGGGATCGCTGCGCTGGCCTTGGCTGCGCTGACCGCTACGCCGGCCAGTGCGGGCACGCTGTACAAGTGTGTCGGCGCCGACGGCATTCCCAGCTATGTCAGCAAGCGTGTTTCCGGCGCGAGCTGCAGCGTGGTCAGCAACTACCGCCCCGACCGCAGCACCCCGCGCCGCTACGTCCCACCGCCGACGCCCGCCCCCATGCCGGCCGCGACCGCAGCGGCTCCTGCAGCGCCCGTCGCCGACGGTGCCGGTTCCGCCACGGCACCGGCTCCGACCCCGGCACCGGTCCAGCCCGCCACCGTGCTGACCGCAGCGCCTGCGCCCGCGCCGCGCGGCGCCAAGGCCGGGCGAGTCGTCTCCGGGCAGGTCTACTCCTATATGCAGGATGGCGTGCGCCACTACACCAGCCGGCGCCCGGCGCAGGTGGCCAGCCTGGGCCAGGTCCGCACCATCCACTACAGCTTCATCGAGCGCTGCTACGCCTGTGGCGCCAATCCGGGCGTCAACTTCGGCGCGGTGCGCCTCAACACCACCGCCTTCCAGTCCGAAATCTCCGCTGCCGCGCGCGAGTTCGGGGTCGAAGAGGCGATCGTGCGCGCGATCATCCATGCCGAATCGGCCTACAACCCGACCGCGCTCAGCCGCGCCGGCGCGCAGGGCCTGATGCAGCTGATGCCGCCGACCGCGCGCCGCTTCGGTGTCACCGACTCCTACGACGCCGCGCAGAACATCCGCGGCGGCGTGCAGTACCTGTCGTGGCTGCTCAAACGCTTCAATGGCAATCTGACCCTGGCTGCGGCCGGGTACAACGCCGGCGAGGGCGCGGTCGATCGCCACGGGGGCGTGCCGCCCTACAGCGAAACGCAGTACTACGTGAAGCGCGTCGCCCTGTTGGCCGACCGCTATCGCGGCGCCACCGCGTCCACGCAGTAGTACCCACACGCGTTCGGCCGCATTGCGAAGGCCGGCCAACGGCCGGCGCTACCGACGTCGACGCTGGCCGTGGGCCGGTTCGATCAATTTCGGCGATGCCTTGGTAGCGCCGGCCGTTGGCCGGCCCTCGTGCTCTCACCACCATTGTGTCGCCGAGTCAGGTTCCGCTATAGTCGATCAGGATTCATTGTGGACTGGCCCCCACCGGTCTGCTGGCAGCCTCAAGCTACCTAAATCAATATCGGAGTGCCGGATGGCCAACGATGGGGTAAACGATCCAGTCAACACTGGACGTCGACGATTTCTTTCGGCAACCACTGCAGTGGTGGGAGCGGTCGGCGTCGGTTTCGCAGCAGTTCCGTTCATCAAGTCCTGGAATCCCAGTGCCCGCGCCAAGCTGGCCGGTGCGCCCGTGACCGCAGACATCAGCGCGTTGCAGGAAGGCCAGCGACTGGTCATGGAGTGGCGTGGCCAGCCGATCTGGATCGTCAGGCGCTCCAAGGCCATCCTCGAGGCGTTGCCCAGTCTGGATGGGCGCCTGAGGGATCCCGAGTCCAAGGTCGCCGACCAGCAACCGGCGTACGTCCTCAAGCAGAACCCCGAATTCCGTTCGATCAAGGCCGAGGTCTCGGTCCTGGTCGGGCTGTGCACGCACCTGGGCTGCTCGCCCGAGATGGTGGCCGAGATCCGCCCCGAGCCTTACGACCCGGAATGGAAGGGCGGCTACTTCTGCCCCTGCCACAAGTCCCGGTTCGACATGTCCGGGCGCGTCTTCGATGGCGTTCCGGCGCCGATCAACCTGCTGGTGCCGCCGCACCATTACCAGGATGACAGCACCATCATCATCGGCGTCGATCCGCAGGGGGCAGCCTGATCATGGCCAACATCCTTTCCCGTACCGCCACCGGCGTCGCCGACTGGGTCAACGCCCGCGCGCCCGGGCTGATGCCGGTGTACCGCAAGCACGTGAGCGAGTACTACGCGCCGAAGAACTTCAACCTCTGGTACTACTTCGGTTCGCTGGCCCTGCTGATCCTGGTCAACCAGATCGTGACCGGCATCTTCCTCACCATGCATTACAAGACCAGCGCGGCCGAAGCGTTCTCCTCGGTCGAGTACATCATGCGCGACGTCGAGTGGGGCTGGCTGATCCGCTACATGCACTCCACCGGGGCCTCGCTTTTCTTCATCGTGGTCTACCTGCACATGTTCCGCGGCCTGATGTACGGCAGCTACCAGAAGCCGCGCGAGCTGGTCTGGATCCTGGGCATGCTGATCTACCTGGTGCTGATGGCCGAAGCGTTCATGGGCTACGTGCTGCCGTGGGGACAGATGTCGTTCTGGGGCGCGAAGGTGATCATCTCGCTGTTCGGCGCCATTCCGGTGATCGGCAACGGGCTCACCGAATGGATCATGGGCGACTACCTGCCCAGCGACGCCACCCTCAACCGCTTCTTCGCCCTGCACGTGATCGCGCTGCCGCTGGTGCTGCTGCTGCTGGTGGTACTGCACCTGGGGGCGCTGCATGAAGTGGGTTCCAACAACCCGGACGGTGTCGAGATCAAGAAGGGACCGAAGGGCAACCGCTGGTCGGCCACCGCGCCCACCGATGGCATTCCGTTCCATCCGTACTACACGCTCAAGGACGGCGTGGGTGCCGGTTTCCTGCTGGTCCTGGCCGCGTTCATCATCTTCTTCGCGCCGGGCTTCGGCGGGCTGTTCCTGGAACACGACAACTTCACCGAGGCCAACCGCCTGGTCACGCCCGAGCACATCAAGCCGGTGTGGTACTACACGCCGTACTACGCGATGTTGCGCGTGGTGCCCAACAAACTGGGCGGCGTGATCGTGATGTTCTCGGCGATCGCGATCCTGTTCCTGGTGCCCTGGCTGGACCGCGCACGGGTCAAGTCCTACCGCTACCGCGGCCTGCTGTCGAAGGGTCTGCTGGGCATGTTCGCGGTGTGCTTCATCTGGCTCGGGGTGATTGGTTCGGGCCCCGGTACCGACGCGCATGAAACCTACGTCGGGCGCGTGCTGACCTTCCTCTACTTCGCCTTCTTCATCACCATGCCGATATGGACCAAGCTGGACAGGACCAAGCCGGTACCGGACCGGGTGACCACGCATGACTGACCACTGGATTGTCCGGCTGGCCTGCGCGGCCGCCCTGCTGCTGGCCAGCACCGTGGCCGGTGCCGCCGAAGGCGGCAAGACCCTGCAGGCCGGCAACGACCTGGGCGACCGCGCCTCGCTGCAGCGGGGTGCGCAGCTCTACATGAACTACTGCTCCGGCTGCCACGCGCTGAAGTACCTGCGCTATTCGCGCATGGCGCAGGACCTGGGGCTGAGCGAAGAAGAGGTCATGAACAACCTCAACTTCACCGGCGTGCCGATCGGCGAACCGGTCCCGGTGACGATGCCGCACGACCAGGCTGAAAAGTGGTTCGGCAAGATGCCGCCGGACCTGAGCCTGATCTCGCGGGTGCGGGGCAGCGACTGGGTCTACACCTACCTGAAGTCGTTCTACCTCGACACCAGCCGGCCGCTGGGCTGGAACAACGCGCTGTTCCCGAACGCGTCCATGCCCAACCCGCTATGGGAAATGCAGGGCCTGCAGCACGCCGTGCTGGGCAAGCCCGAAGCGCCGGGTGCCGATGCACCGGTGACCGGCCTGAAACTGGTCCAGCCCGGGACCCTCGATCCGGGCCAGTACGACCAGGCGGTGCGCGACATCACCAACTTCCTCGAATACGCCGGCGAGCCGGCGGCGTTGAAGCGGCAGCAGCTGGGCGTGTGGGTGGTGCTGTTCCTGGCCCTGCTGACCTTCTTGGCGTACCTGCTGAAAAAGGAGTACTGGAAGGACGTGCACTGAGTCCGTGCGATTGGCATTGCCGATCGATGTGCCTACATCGATCGGCCTATTGGCTTTTGTGATGGGCAGTTGCACACTCGGGTACTGTGACGACTGTCGGCAATGGGCCGGCGGCGCCGACGCAGTCGACGGATATCGACTGCTGGAGAGCCTTTGATGGCGGCGAGCGTACGCATGCGGAATACCCTGACGCTGTTTTCCTCGAACGACGACGTGCTGTGCCATCGCGTGCGCCTGGTGCTTGCCGCCAAAGGCGTTACCTATGATTTCGTCCCGGTCGATCCGCAGAATCCGCCCGAGGACCTGATCGACCTCAATCCGTACCACTCCGTGCCGACCCTGGTCGAGCGCGAACTGGTGCTGTATGCGGCCTCGGTGGTCAGCGAGTACCTCGACGAGCGTTACCCGCACCCGCCGCTGATGCCGGTCGATCCGCTGTCGCGCGCGCGCATCCGCCTGGCGATGCTGCGCATCGAGCACGACTGGGTGCCGCAGGTGCAGGCGATCCAGCTCGGCAACAAGACCCAGGCCGAAGCCGGTCGCAAGCGCCTGAAGGAACTGCTGACCAGCGCCGTACCGCTGTTCAAGGCCAGCAAGTTCTTCCTCAACCCGGAAATGAGCCTGGCCGATTGCGCCATGGCGCCGATCATCTGGCGCCTGCAGTCGCTGGACGTGCCGCTGCCCAAGGACGGCAAGTCGATCGAGGACTACGGCAACCGCATCTTCCGCCACCCCGGCTTCATCCGCAGCCTGACCGACCAGGAAAAGAAGCTGCGCGACCTGCCGGCCTGAGCACGGCATCGCTGCACCCACGCCATACGCGCGCACCGTGCATGCTGACCGCTGCACGGGTGGGCGCGTACACTGGCGGCAGGCAACCAGAATCCAGAGCCGTCACCTTTCCGCGGCGCCCCATAATGACTGAAGACACTTTCCGCATGACCAGCCACCGCCCGTACCTGCTGCGGGCATTGGTGGAATGGATCAACGACAACGACCTGACCCCGCACATCCTGGTGGATGCCGGCATGCCCGGCGTGCAGGTGCCGCCGAGCGCGATCAAGGACGGCCGGGTCGTGCTCAACATCGCCGAGCGTGCGGTGGTGAGGCTGCACATCGACAACGACACCGTGAGTTTCTCGGCCCGTTTTTCCGGCACCAGCTACCCGGTGCAGGTGCCGATCTCGGCCGTGCTGGCCGTGTACGCCCGCGAGACCGGGCAGGGCATGGCGTTGCCCGATGACATCCCCGGCCACGAGCCGAGCGCGGACGATGGCGTGCCGCCGGACGACACGCCGACGCCGGACGATACCCCGCCCAAGCCCAGCGGACGCCCGCACCTGCGGGTGGTCAAGTAACAGACATCAGCGGGTAGGTGCCGACCGTTGGTCGGCACTCGAGGTCACACATCCTCGGCCCCGCGCGTATCCACCCCACGCCGGATTTCACTGATCCGCGCCGCGGACGGTCCCACGAACGCCACCAGCTGATCGCCACGCAGCACCATGCGCCCGGTGTGGCGGTCGATGCCATCGTGCGAATACTCGAAGCGGTAAGTGCGCTCCCAGCCCAGCCAGCCATTCTCCTTGCGGCACACGCGCAGGCTGCTGGCGTGCACGGCCTGGTCCAGCCACTGCACATCGGCGGCGCGGCAGGCATTGCGGCCCAGCTCGATGGCGCGCTCGGCCGCCGCGCGCGACGAATTCCAGAAGGCGTAGGCGAACGCGCCGGCAATCATCAACAGGATAAGACTGGGCATCGGCGGCTCGGTGCGGAATTGGAATCAGGAACCACCAAGATGGCGACGAACCGGCGCCGGATCAAGCCGGCGACCCGTCCTGTTTCTGCGCCGGCGGTTGTTGTGGGGGAGCCGGCTGCGGCTGCACGGGGCGCGGCGGGACAACACGCGGGAACGTGGGCTTCTGCTGCGGAGCGGCAGCCGGCACACCCGGCTGGGCCGGTGCCGGTGGCAGGCCGGTGGCCGGCGTAGGCGTAGGCGGAGGGGCGGGCGTGTAGCTGGACGTCGGTCCGACCGACGTGGTCGCCACCAGCTTCAGCAGCGCGGCCCAGTCCTGCCGGTTGAAGTTGCACTCGTCTTCGCGTCCGGGGGTGCAGCCGATGTCGTAGGGGTCGTTGGACGGGGCCGGCGGCAACTGGATGCGGCCGCTGCGGTCCAGCGACAGCTTGCGCATCGCCACCGTGTTCATGACGTTGCCGCCGATCAGGTACAGGGTGTGGTCGCCGCCCATGTTGGCCGCGATCACCACCTCGCAGTGCGACTTCCAGTTCGCCACCGTGCCACCGCTGAGCTGTTGCACCAGTCCCGCGTAACTCAGCGATTCGCTCCGCCCGCGGAGATAGCACAGCAGGTCGCCGGGCGCGGGCTTTTCCTGCGCGGGATCGGTCATCCGGTAGGGGCCGGTGTTCTGGTAAGCGGCGCGGATGTAGTCGATGTGGCGCGGCGAGCGGGTGAAGCCGGGTACCCCGGCACGACTCATCACCCAGGAGATGAAAGCCGCCGACCACGGGTTGTCGATCAGGAAGGCCCGGCAGTCGCTGTCCGTGTATCGCGTGCCGAACGGCTCCATGCAGCTGGTTGCGCCCGGCTGGCTGCCCATCGGCCCCAGGGTGCCGCTGTCGCGCCAGTACGCCACCACGCGTTGCCACGCGGGCATGCCATCGTCGGACAGGTACTCGCGCTCGGCCTCGCTCACGCCCAGGTTGGCGGCGCGGCCGTCGCCGTCGATGAAGGGGCGGTACCACAGCCGATGCTCGTTGCACGCAGTGCGCACGATGCTCATGGCAAGCGGGCTCAGGCCGTAGCGAGGCGGGATGTCACAGACTTCGGCGGCGGCGGCGGCGCCCGGGAGCATCAGGGCGAGGGGCGAGAGACAGGCAAGCAGGGGCAGGGGGCGCATCCACGCACTCCGGGTGAGGGCAGGAGAAGCGTCGCAGAGCCGGCAGGGGAAGCCTGTGAAGGCAGCGGTGCGCTACCGGGCCAGCCGCCGACCGTTGTTCGGAACGATGGTAGGTACCGACCGTTGGTCGGTACCCGATCAGGGCGGGTCGCCCAGCTTCAGCGAAAGATCGATCGCCTGCACATGCTTGGTCAGGCCCCCGATCGAGATGCAGTCCACCCCGTCTTCGGCAATCGCGCGAAGACCGGTCAGGTCCACACTGCCGGATACCTCCAGCGGAATGCGACCCGCCGCGATGCGCACCGCCTCGCGGCGCGTGGCCGCATCGAAATCATCGATCAGGATGCGGTCGCAGCCCACCGCCAGCGCCTCGCGCAGCTGGTCCAGGTCCTCCACTTCCACCACCAGCGGCAGCCGGGGCCACTGCGCGCGTGCGGCGTTGACCGCAGCGGTCAGCGAACCAGCGGCACGGATGTGGTTTTCCTTCAACATCACCGTATCGAACAGACCCAGGCGATGGTTGTCGCCGCCGCCGCAGCGCACCGCGTATTTCTGCGCCACGCGCAGTCCGGGCAGGGTCTTGCGGGTGTCCAGGATGCGCGTGCCGGTGCCCGCCACGGCGGCCACGTAGCGGGCGGTCGTGGTGGCGGTGCCGGACAGTGTCTGCAGGAAATTCAGCGAGGTGCGTTCAGCACTGACCAGGCTGCGGTTGCGCCCGTGCAACAGGGCCAGCACGGTACCGGCGCGCACCGCATCGCCTTCGGCGACCTGCCATTCGATCCGCACCTGCGGATCCAGGGCGAGGTGGGTGGCGTCGAACCAGGGCCGGCCCGCAATTACCGCATCCTGCTTGCACAGCAGGTACGCGCGGTCCGGACGGTCCGGGAGCAGGGCGGCGGTGACATCGCCGCTGCCGATATCCTCGGCCAGGGCGCGGGCCACGTCGGCCTGGACCTGGTCCGGGGCCGGGGGCGTCAGCGGGGCCGGGCTCATTTTTCCGGGAAATCAGCGATCTGGGCGGTGTCGATGGCTTCTTCCGGCAGCAGGACCGCAATGCCGTCGTCCACGCGGAACACCTCCTTGCGGTCACGGGTCAGCAGCGCCTCGCGCAGCGGCTGCGACTGCGGGCTGCCGCCGACCTTGGTCACGTTGCCGGCGGCGATGGCCTTGTTGAGCGCGTCCAGGCCCTTGGCGTCGAGAAGGGACAGGGGCTGGCGGGTGTGCGGCGAGCACAGCCGGTCGATGACTTTGCGGTCCATGGGGCTCTTCGTAGTGCGTGGAAGACGGCTAGAATACGTCTTTAAGGCAGGTGACGGCCAATGACCCCCAACCAATCCGCGCCGCTCGTCGGCATCGTCATGGGTTCCCGCTCCGACTGGGAAACCATGCAGCACGCGGCGCAGAAGCTCGACGCGCTCGGTGTTCCCTACGAAGTGAAAGTGGTATCCGCGCACCGGACCCCGGACGTGCTGTTCACCTACGCCGAGCAGGCCGGTCCGCGCGGTCTGCGCGCCATCATCGCCGGCGCCGGCGGCGCCGCGCACCTGCCGGGAATGATCGCGGCCAAGACCGCGGTGCCGGTGCTGGGCGTTCCGGTGCAGTCCAAGGCCCTGAACGGCATGGATTCGCTGCTGTCGATCGTGCAGATGCCGGCCGGCATCCCGGTCGCCACGTTCGCCATCGGCAACGCCGGCGCGTCCAATGCCGCGCTGTTCGCCGCCGCCATGCTGGCCCCGGAACAGGCGGTCATCGGCCAGGCGCTGGACGCCTTCCGCGCCCGCCAGACCGAAGACGTCATGGCCCACGACGATCCGCGCCAATGACCGTGCAGACCGTTGGCATCCTGGGCGGTGGCCAGCTCGCCCGCATGATGGTCCTGGCCGGCGCCCCGATGGGGCTGCGCTTTGAAGTGTTCGACCCCGCCGCCGATGCCTGCGGGGGCCAGCTCGCGCCGCTGCAGGTGGCCGCGTTCGAGGACGAGGCCGCGCTGGCTGCGTTCGCCGAGCGGGTCGACGTGGTGACCTTCGATTTCGAGAACGTGCCCGCGGGTAGTGCCCGTTTCCTGGCCGAACGGGTCCCGGTGTATCCCAACCCGGATGCGCTGTCGGTGGCCCAGGATCGCCTGAGCGAGAAGACCCTGTTCCGCGAGCTGGGCATTCCACTGCCGCCGTTCGCCGATATCCGCAGCCGCGACGAGCTCGCCGCGCAGGTGGACGCGTTCGGCCTGCCGTGCATCCTCAAGACCCGCCGCTTCGGCTACGACGGCAAGGGCCAGTTCCGCCTGCGCACGGCCGCCGACATTGACGCGGCCTGGTTGGCGCTGGGCGCGCAGGTCGAGCGCACCGGCCTGATCCTGGAAGGCTTCGTCGCGTTCGAGCGCGAGGTGAGCGTGGTCGCGGTGCGCGGCATCGACGGCGAGTTCCGCGCCTGGCCGGTGACCGGCAACTGGCACGTCGATGGCGTGCTCTCGGCCAGCGTCGCGCCGGCCCGGTTGTCGTCGGCGCAGTACGAGGCGGCCATTGGTTACGCGCAGACCCTGGCCGAGCGGCTGGACTACGTGGGCGTGTTCGCGCTGGAACTGTTCTGCCGCGGCGACGAGCTGCTGGCCAACGAAATGGCGCCGCGCGTGCACAACTCCGGGCACTGGACCATCGAAGGCAGCGAAACCTCGCAGTTCGAAAACCACCTGCGCGCGGTGCTCGGCCTGCCGCTGGGCGATACGCGCATGCTCGGGCATGCCTGCATGCTCAACTGGATCGGCGAGATGCCCGATGCCGAGGCCGTGCTGGCGCAGCCCGGCGGGCATTGGCACGACTACGGCAAGGAATCGCGCGAGGGTCGCAAGGTAGGCCACGCCACCTTGCGCGAGGACGATGCCGGTGCGTTGGCCGCTGCGCTCGATGCAGTGGGTGCGCAGCTGGATCGCGCTGCGCAGGTCGCCCCCGCGGCAGCGTCGCTTCGCGACGCCTGACGTCACGACCAACGGTCGTGACCTACCAGGTTGCCTGACGTCACGACCAACGGTCGTGACCTACCAGGTTGCCTGACGTCACGACCAACGGTCGTGACCTACCAGGTTGCCTGACGTCACGACCAACGGTCGTGACCTACCAGGTTGCCTGACGTCACG